>Ga0326728_10018713_pt1 | contig 13590 bp, 10 predicted proteins | sample MB3enrmetagenome_FD_207602 | JGI IMG/M metagenome (GOLD analysis project Ga0326728, IMG submission 207602) | Lab enriched peat soil microbial communities from McLean, Ithaca, NY, United States - MB31MN | ecosystem: Environmental > Terrestrial > Soil > Wetlands > Peat | place: USA: New York... | reverse complement strand
GTGCACCTGCAATTCAACCGGCGCCGTTGGCCGACTCGCGAGGCGTTCCGACCAACTCGCGCTTCTTCTCCAAATAGGCCGTCACGCGGTCCACAATCTCCGGCAAGGGCGTCTGCGGCCGGGACCCCGTCAATCGCTCCAACTTGGCCAACGACGGCACCCGGCGAAACATGTCTTCAAATCCGGGTTCGTAGGCTTGATCGTAGGGAATGTGCACGATGGGCGATCCGCTCTTGGTCCGCTCTTTCACCAGTTCCGCCAAACCGTTCATCGTGATTTCGTAGTCGTTCCCGATGTTCACCACTTCCCCAACGGCCCCATCGGTCTCGATCAGCCGCAGAGTCGACTCCACGGCGTCCCGCACGTCGCAGAAGCACCGCCTCTGCTCCCCGCTGCCGAACACCGTGATCGGCGCTCCCTCGATGGCCTGGCCCACGAAATTCGGCATCACCATGCCGTAACGTCCCGTCTGCCGCGGCCCCACCGTATTGAACAGCCGCGCCACGATCACCGGCTGGCCTTTTTCTTTCCAGTACGACAGCGCCAGAAATTCATCCAGGGCCTTCGAAGCCGCGTAGCTCCAGCGCGCTTTGGTCGTGGCCCCCAGAACCAGATCGGCGTCTTCCTGAAAGGGCACTTGCGTGTTCTTGCCGTACACTTCCGACGTGGACGCGCAAAATACCAGCTTCTTCTTCTTGCACGCCGCCTGCAGAACCAGCTGCGTGCCGTTGACGTTCGTTTCGATGGTCCGGACCGGACTTTCCACGATCAGCCGTACGCCTACGGCCGCCGCCAGATGGAAAATGACGTCCGCTTCATCCACGAGTTCCGCGAGCAGTTGGCGATTTTCGAGCGTGTCCAGGAAATACTGCATCCGCTCATAGCTCTTCAGGTGCCGGATGTTCTCCATGCTCCCGGTCGAGAGATTGTCCAGGAGGAGCACCGTGTCCCCGCGCTGGAGCAGGGCCTCGGCCAAGTGTGAACCGATGAAACCCGCTCCCCCCGTGATCAAACAGCGCACGCTTCCTCCTTCTTCATCTCCAACAACCGCAGCATCCGGTTTGACGTTCCGGCCGGCCGAACATGAAGACCTGACGGCCTCAGCGCGTAATGCGCCGGGCGGTATCCGGAGCGCCGAGCCCTCTCTGAGGCCGCACCCATATGAAACGATTCCGAGCCCGGAACCGGGCTGCAGGCGGTTCCAGAGAGAAGCAGTTTCATGGCAGTCCACCAACGCAAGCCAATACGTTGCCGTCAGAGGGTGTGCCACAGATTCTTCGTGGTTCGCCATTCTCAATTCGGTAGAAGAGATAACCCAAGCGAGCCAGGATGTCCCAAGCACCCGTTGGTGAAAGGTCCAGCCGCATGGCCGCCCCAGGATTGATTTCAAAGATAACTGCGGGTCGGAATTGTGCGAGCAGTTCTTCGCCGCCGCGCAGAACCATCTCCTCGGCGCCTTCCACATCCATCTTGATTGCTTTCAGGCGTCCGAGATTTGGTTCCACCATCAAGTCGTCGAGCGTCAGGACTTGGACCTCCTCACAACCGTGAGGGAGCTCGGCGAGGGCCCCCAGCGAGTTGCGACTGCTGTCATCATGCAAGTAAAGCTTGGCGCGTCCCTCGTGATCGGAGAGGGCGGCACGAACCAGCGTTACGTTTCTGAGTCCGTTCAATTCGATGTTTCTCTTGAGAGTCTCAGAGGACCGCGAGGCCGGCTCAAAGCTGATCACTCTTCCGGTCTGGCCCACGATGCTCGCGCCCACGAGCGTGTACAGACCGTAGGACGCTCCCACGTCCACGAAGGTGTCGCATGCGGAGAGCAGTTGACCGAGGTACAGCAGCTCCGGCTCATACATTTCCCGAAAGGAATAGATTAGCTTTGCAACGCCGCGCCACTCAGGGGGCAGGTACATTCGGATCCCCCAGGCCGGCAGTGAAACGATGGTCGGGACATGAAATAAGCAGTGCCCCTTCCAGGTCGAGAGCCTCAACAGAGTTCCGAAGGGGGTTTTCAGGAACGCCGGATGATTCGAAAGGTATCCCCACTTTTGCCGCATCGAGTTATCTTGCTCCTCGCCCAGCGAACTGAATCTCATCGTTGCTCCTGAGCACGTTGGCAGATTTGCATCAAGATCTGGCAATTCCGTTCCGGCGCAAACTTAGCTTCGTAGTCATACAGTCAGGGAGCGCTGTGCCGCGATTTTAAAGCTCTTCATCAACCCCAGACGCCCGTTGATGAACTTCGCCACTGCGGTTCTACCGGTGGTCCAACGCACGTGTTCGTGCACCACAAATCCCTTGCTACCCAGAAGCTCGATGATTCTCATGTCGTCGAGGCCCGTCCTGGCGTGGTATTCGGCCAAGTCGCCGGGGCCAAGAACGGGCCGGTCATGTCGAGCGTCCCGTCCAATAAACACTTTTCGCACCCGCCGCGATATGCCCGGCAAAAGGTCCGCCGGATCGTGGACGATTTTCGCGATCGAGGTGTCGAATGCTTCAAACAAGGAAGCCAAGGCCTTGTGCTGTGAGATCACGGGATCAAAGTTCGAGTAGAAGATTCCGTTTGGCCGCAGATGCTCGGCTGCTTGCGCGACAACGGGCAAGTAGGAGCATAGGTGGTGCAGGACGGAGCTGAATGCGACCACATCGTACCGGTCATCTGTCGCGGCGAGAAAATCAGCGATGGAGTCGTTGATCAACCGGAGAGAGTAGCCTTGAGATGCGGCCTTCGTCTCCAGAAGAGCCAGCATATCCGTCGAAATATCAACCGCGGTAACGGACCAGCCCCTCTTGAGCATCTTCAGGGTGAGATTTCCGGATCCGGCTCCACAGTCCAAGCACTCGATGCGCTTCCCCGGTTTCTGAATGAGGCTGCCAATCCGATCCAAATCGCGATCCAGCATCTCTTGCAGGTCACGATCGGAAGCGCAGGCTTCGTACCGGTCGTACTGGGGGGCAACTTCACGGTAAAAGCAAACATTGGCGGCCACCACCGAAGCTTCAAGCGAATCCGCGCTCGAAAATTCTTCGGATTTCATTTGAGCAATCCCCTTCGTGGGAGTGGCCAGTTTTTCCGACGGGCTTTGATCGCTTCGCTGCCCCGCAAGGACGCCCTCGTAGACATCCATGAGCATTTGATAGTTGCGCTCGGCCGTGTACTTGGCCTCGTATTCGACGCGGGCATTGCGGCCCCATTCCTCTATCTCCGCTGGATGTGTCCACGCCCATTCGGCCTTTTCGGCAAGCTCTGCGGCGTCGCCGGGGCCAAAGTGCAGGCCGTTTTCGCCGTCCGTGATGATTTCGGCCATGGCGCCCAGCCGCGAAGCGATGACCGGCACGCCGCAGGCAAATGCCTCTATGATCGTCATCCCAAAGGTCTCCGGCCACTCACTTGGGAACACGAGGAACCGGGCGCCGTGCATGAGCGTGAAGGCTTCACTCGGCGAGACTTGGCCGACTATTTCCACGTCCCGCAGCTTCTTCGCCTCGATCTCTGCGGCCAGTTCCTCGCGCAGCGGGCCGTCACCCGCGATCCGCAACGGGATGTGTCGTTGAAGCTTCCCCCAGGCGGCCAGCAGGACAGCAAGCCCCTTTCCTTCCGATAGCCTGCCCACATAGAGAGCGTATGAACCAGGACCGTTCTTGGGCTTCGGATCGGGATGAACGAAATTAGGTTTTACGACCACGCGTTGTGGCGGGAGTCCTCCTTCAATGAACTTCCGGCGCGAAGACTCCGTGAGGGCGATGTATTGATTCACCTTTTGTCTCCAGGTCCCCAGCCCATGGTGAACCGCGACCATCGCCGCGACTGGCGCCGTCGCAAACCGGCTCCCGCGATAACACCCGTGGAGTATTCCCGGCCACTTCACGCGCTTGTGCAGGCAATCTTCACAGACGCCGCCGTCGCGGTAGAGCAATGCTCCGGGGCAAAGCAGCCGATAGTTGTGAAGCGTCTGTACGACGGGGACTCCTGCTTCAGCGCATGCGTAATAGGCCGATGGCGAAATCAATGGAAACATGTTGTGAAAATGCGCCACATCGGGTTTCTCGAGTTTCAGCAAATCTCTCATCTTTCTCGTGCTGTCCCAAGCCCATACTGTGCGGAGGCCCAAAGCTACCCTGTTCCAGATGCCATAATCACGAATTTCGTCATTGGTACGTACATTTTCCAGAACCTCATGCCCCTTGGATCGCAGCAATGCTGCTTCGCCGCGAAACACTTCATCCTCGCCTCCCGGTAACTGGTAGTGGTTGTGAACGAAGAGGATTTTCATTCGCTGCCATTTCCATGGGCGAGGACCTCCGAAGACCCAAGCCTCGCTGCCCGCAGTGCAGTACCGCCCTGCTGCTGATAGCTGTTATGCGCTATGAGATTTCTCACCTTACTGCCTCCGCACGAGAGGAATAGTCCCTGTCGAAGACGATTTGATGGTCTTCCCACTTCAGCCAGGGCTTGAGCTGCCCATGTTTCGCTATGCAACAGAAGAACTTGTTTCCCTGCCGCCTGGTTATCAAACTGCCATTCAGCACCCGCTGCCCCAGTCGCAACACGCGGAGGAAGGTTCTCGCTCCGAGAATCCCGGTCAAGTGCCGGATCCGAGTCTCCCTCCGTAAATCAAGGTGCCTCTCAGTCGCGTTAAAGTCCCAGTACGGATAGGCGTAAACAGAGAAGGCTCGCTCTGCCAGAAAGGACGAGACACACTTGAAAACCTCGCGGCCGTTCCAGCGATAGATATAGTTTGGGATTTGAGAGTCTCGCACTCCGCCCGCTGTGTACCCATTGTCAATGACAGCCGGCAATTCATAAGGAAAGGAGAACCTAAGAAAGGTCAGAACTCTCATGATCAGAGAGTCGTTCGGTTCCTGGAAGATTACGAATTCTCGCGAAACGCGGAGCATCTCGCAGAGCGCGCGGTGTGGCGAACGGCAGTGATGCAGAACTTCGTGGGCAAATACAAGGTCGTAGGACTCGTCTGGCAGAGTCAGATCTTCGGCATCCAGCGGAGTGGTTGAGTTACTCGGCTGCAAGCCGTCTTCCCCACTGCGGAGTATCTCCCCAAGAAGATTCGACATCTGAAAGGACTGGAATCCCGCTCTCGCAAGCACTTCGGCGTCGCCGGGCCCGCCGCCAACCACAAGGATAGCCGCTTCCCTCGGGATAGCCTGTTGTTGGAGACACAATTCAAGCGCCGCCAAAAACTCCTCGCGGCTCTTCTTGCATTTGTTCATCCGGCTCGCCACCCTACTCCCCTCCCACGGGCACTAGAGGCGCATTGGGATGCTGAGCCACGCCCGGGAGGCCGGTTGTGGGATTCATCCTGATCCGGCCCCCTCCATTCACAGTCCCGGAACCGAGAATTAGGCCAAAGAGCAAATAAAACGGGATGGCACCATAAGGTGCCTCAAAGAAAGCCGTGAACTGTGCGTAAGCGAGCATTGCCACCCATAGGACTACTCCGATCGGATGGCCGCTGTGGCGATAAGCCCTCCACAGCAGCAGAACGAGCTCCCCTTGGAAAAGGGCGAAAAGACCAACGCCTATCCAGCCTGTATAGCCGAGCACATAGAAGAAAGCGTTGTGAGGAGTCCGTATGAATTCGCCTTCAAGATAGGGCACCAGATCGCCCAGTGGATACCCATAACCGAAACCGAAGAACGAAGTTTCGCGGCTCTGATTCACGGATTCCCAAATGGCGGCCCACCAGACGGTCCTCCAGAGCGCCGTGCCTACATAGGTCATGTAGGATGGGTTGTATTCCGCCGCCAAGTCGGGATCGAGCGGTGCGAGGGCACGGCCCACTAAGTCTCGCGCTGTGATCTCTCCGCCGCGAGACGTGGGACCCGGCAGTCTGAAATCGATGAAAAACATCACCGCAAGGAGCAGGACGACTGCGGCGCTACCGGCCAAGATGCGCTTCAGGCGTTTCGTCAGCAGTCCCCAGAGAAGGAAGCCGGCGGCCAATCCCACCCATTCCGCCCGAACTTGCATCCCCAACAGGACAAACGTATTCAAAACCATGAGATGCCAGACTTTTCTGAGGTTCGGCTCGTAGGCCAACAGCCCTAACAATACGACGAAGGAAAACTCCGGCAAACCGAAAATCGGCACCGCACCCACTTGCTCGGAAACGCCGGGGAAACTCCAGCTCAAGCGGTTGAGGAACAAAATGTAGATGACTCCATAGACTCCGTTGAACCACGCGAGGAGGCGGAATAGGCGCGGAGGAAGATTGGGATCGCGGACCCCCGCCCACAGGCCCAAAAGAAAGAACACCGGGTAGTAATTGAACGCGAAGTCGCGCAGGGCGATTAGCGGCGGATATCCCATGCCGATGCCGTGCAACACCTGAAAGACGCCAAAAGCGAGAAGAATCAGGAAGAACTTGATAAGGCGTCTGAGTCGCGTGACTCTCCGGGCGACCCCCAGCCACGCGCCCCGCACTGTCCTCGGCCCGGCGACCAGAAACGCCGCGAGAATGATTTCTCCGATGAAAAGATGCCACGGTGGAATGCCCAGATAGGCGAAGCTGCGGCCCATCAGGCAGTATCCTACGATCAGGACTGGGACGATGCGGCTCCATCCATCTTGGTGTGCCCGTTTTACCGCGATTTCGTTCATCGCTGGACTCCAAAGCGACCCAGGCGGGCAGGTGCGTACGTCAAGCGCAACGGAACCGTCATGCGAATGACCACGTATTCAAAGCCATGCTCATTCCTCGCTTACCAACGCGACAGCTATCCTGCTCTCCTGTCCCTGAGACGGCGGCCCTGCCTCTGGAGCAAGGCTTGCCGTCGCCCGCCATAACCCCTCTTTATGAAGTGTCCGTTTCGCCAAGATCGAACTCACGGCCAGCTCACCTGCCATGAGAGTGACGAGGCCGGCAATCGCCCCGGTCAGCCTGTAATGGGCGATCAAAACCACAGATGGCACCAGCGCCAGCGCGGTGCCTCCAAGGCTCGCCGTAAACACGAGCTTGGACCGGCCGATCCCATAGAGGAACGCTGCGACAACTGTGGCGCAATAACCGAATGAGTAGCCCAAAGCGGCCAGCCGAAGCCCTGCGCCGAAACTTGCGTAAGGCGAAAGCCTGCCGTAGATCAACGAGAGGAATACCCGCGGCCAGATCGCCAGCAGGAGTAGGTAGGGCATGAGAAACGCCGAACCCATCAAAGCGTAGTGGGCCGTGGCGTCCCAAGCAGCGCGAATGCCGCCCTTCTTGTGCGCGCCCGCGGCAGCCGGGACGATCAAGTTGCTTGTGCTAAAAAGCACCGGATGGCTCGCACCCAGGACATTCATCACAGCTACGAAGGAAGCGGCTTCCCGCGGGCCGTACAGCAGCGCCAGTGCCCAGGGAAATGCCTGGCGTGAGGCTGCTCCGTTCACGTTCGTAAAGAGAGACCACCGTCCAACGGACCAGTACTCCCGCGCAAGCGACTTAATCTTCCGGACGGGCATCAGGGACAAGCCCAGCTGAGCGGATTGGAGCAACGCCGCCGCTGCCGACGTCACGGCAAGCACAAGAAACGCTCGCTCCAGCGTCATGCCGCCCCTATGGGCGAGCAGCCCCAAGACAGCCGCCTGGCCCAGATAACTCAAGGAATCGCCCCAAACCGCGTCGCGGTGACGCATATGAGCCATCAGAGCGCGCCGGAAAGTCTCTTGGATCTGCCACAACAGCATGGCGAGGATGACCGCCCAACTCAGTGTCGCGACCCTAAGGACAGACGCGGCCCCGAAGACAATCGGTGATAGTGGGACGGCCAAGAGTACGGTCAGAATCAGCGATGCGAAGGCCAGCTTTCGAAGCTCGATTTTCTCGGCGGCTGCGCCCTTCAAAGAAAGCGGATAAGTGATTAAGCCACCCTGGCATGTGAAGAAGAGCAGCATCACTCCGAAAAGAAGAGCGAAGACGCCATAACCGGAATGCGTCAGACTTCGTGCCAAAATGATTTGGGTCAAGGCGTTCCCGAGACTAACGGCCGCCTGATCCGCTAGAGCCCAGAATCCCTTCTTTAGCCGGTTCTCAGTGACTGAGGTGCCCGAACTTGTTCCCACTTCGCTATCGCCTCGTGCCTTTTGAAGCTCCCACATCGGCCCTCAGCTGAACCTCCCGGGCGATTCTCCCGGCCGGGTCCATCGTCTCCCCTTTATCTCTTATGGAACTGTTCACCGGCCCGTTCCCTTTGCAACGACAGAGAACGTCTTCGCCAGGATCTTCACGTCCAGCCACAAATGCCAGTTTTCGATGTACTGGGTGTCGAGCTCCATATTCGTGTCAAACGAAGGGTCTTCCCGGGCCAACACTTGCCACAATCCGGTTATCCCCGGCTTCATTTCGAGCCTGCGGAAGTGGTCCAAGTCGTACTGCTGGAAGTCATCCCAGGGGTGGGGCCGCGGGCCAACCAGGCTCATTTCCCCTCGGAGCACGTTCCAGAGTTGGGGCAGTTCGTCGATGCTGTACTTGCGCAGGAATTTTCCTGCGCGGCTGATGCGCGGGTCGCCGGCAATCTTGAAGAACGGTCCTTGACGCTCATTTTGGCAGCGCAACGAATCCTTGAGTTCATCCGCATTGGCGACCATGGTTCGAAGTTTGTGGCAGCGGAAAACCTGTCCCTTCTTTCCCACCCGAGGTGAGCTGTAAAAGACCGCGCCAGGCGAATCCAGCTTGATCCAGAGGGCTGCAGCAAGAAGGAGAGGCGCAGAAACAACTAATCCAACCGCGGAGGCCACAATGTCAAAGACCCGCTTGGCAAAAAACCCCAAGCTGGGCACCGGCTGCCAGTGAAGATCCATTACCGGGAATTCACCGATGTGGTGAATCGGAGCCCTGCACCCCAACCCGTCGTACAACTCGGGAATGACCTTCACGCTGAGCCGGTGCTCCTGTCCTGTGATGGCCAAACGCTTCACCATCTCCCGTTCGAACGGCGGGGTGATGAAGACGTCGTCCAGGAATTCCGACCGCGCCACTCGCGGCAAATCCTCAATCTTCCCCAGCATCCAGGCTTCCCCCGAATGGTTCTCGTCGAGAAAACCTTTGAAGCGATACCCAAGCAGCTTGTTCTCTTGGAAATGCTTGGCTAAAGCCAGCCCGACCTCGCCCGAACCGACAATCGCGACATTGCGTGCGCCAATCCCCTGTTCCACGCGGCGAATCACGATCTTTCGCTTTGCGTACCGCCAACTGACCAGCATCGCAGTATTCATCAGCAAGATCGCGAGGATAGCGGGACGGGAAACAATCGTGACTCCCGATAGGTAAATGAAAGCGGCCAATAATAAAGTCGCAAAGACTACGGCCTTGGCCACCGCCGCGGACTCTTCCAATGCGCTGCGCGTCCGCAACGTGCGGTACAAATCTTGGCTCCCGCAAAAAAGCAAAATCAGCGCCACATCGAGCAGCAGGAACGCCGCGTTGTGAGAGGCCGGTTGATCGCTCGCGAGGCGCAAGTGGCCCGTAACATGAAAGTGATGCAATTCAACAGAGGAGAATTGCGAGTAGAGCGCCAGGACGCCGCTGACGAGGACGCAAACGATATCCATGCAGGCATAGGCGAATTGGAGCCAGCGGCTCCCGACGACTCGAGGTCTCGCCTCAGCGTGGCTTCTGTCTCTGTTCTTGCCCAGGACGTTGACCCGGAGTGTGGAGCTCGCGATGGTGGACGCAAGGGTCGCGGAGCGGAGCGATCCCGCCGGGCGGTCCACTCCCACGGCCCCAGAAACTGAGGTCCGCATTTGCGCGCCTTGGTCCGGGGAAGCCATCACGCCACTCGGGCTGCCTCCCTGGCGACCGGCGCGTCCTTTGAGGCGCGCTCGGTCAGCATTCGCTCAAGGGTTCTGGCCGCCTTCACGCTGGCGCCGGGAGTCAAGAGCGCGTCCACGGGCGCAGCGCCGCCAAAGGACGCTCTCCTCGTTCTCGACGCTCGCAATTCGTTGCAATTCATCCCTGTTTCCTTTGGACCACCGAACGCTAATTCTTCTCCTTCGTTTCTTCTTGCGGCGCCGGCGAATCGCCGTTCCCGGGGCTCGGGCTCGCCGGGGACTGGAGGCCACCAAAGAAAGTGTGTGCGGTTCGCAGCGCGCCATTGCCGTTCCACATGCCGTGCGGCAAGCGCGACTTCAGCGTGTTCGCAATCTCGATAGCGAGGAGCTTTGCCGGATCGTTCGGGTCAACTTGTTGCCAGCGATGTTGGCTCAGCAGCCAAATCGCGCCGAACAGAAAGGAGAATGTGGTCCCCAGCGCGATCATCCAGAGGCGATGGGGATACGTCTTCCTCTGCGGCACGTCGGGAGCGTCGATCACTTTGACGCTCGGCGTCTCCTTGGCTTCTTCGACTTTTGCAAATTCATATTCTTGGGTTAAAGCTTCGTAGATCGCTTCCTGCACCTTCATGTTGCGGTACAGGTCCGCGTAACCCACGCCCAGCAAGGGGAGCTTTCGGATGGAGGGGTAGATCGAGTGGGTGTTCTGGCCGCTGCCGCCCGGGTCGGCCGCTTCCTGCCCGCTGAGCTTGTCGAGTTGCACCCGAAGCTCATCCACTCGTGCCTGAGCCGCGCGGACCCGCACATTGTTGTCCGTATAAACTTGTCTCAGGCTCTCGAGCTCCGTCTGGGCGGCAATCATCTGTCCCTCGATACTCGCGGCCGCTCCGATCATGGCCTTGCCTTGCTCCTGGATATCGATGGCCGTGTTCTCACTTGCAAACTTGCCGAAGTCCGTCTCCGCTGTTTCCAGGTTCAGCTTCACCTGCGCGAGCCGGCCCTCGAGGAACTCTCTCTCCCGGTGCGCGGCGGACGTATTCTCTTCGGTGACCAGCCGGTTCAGAGCGTCGATATATTCTTGAGTCATGGCGGCTGCCCGTTCGGGGCTCGCGTCCGTCACGCTGATCGAGATAATTCCGCTTTTTCGATCCTGGGAAATATCCGTATTGCTCTGGAGGTCTCTCTCCGCGTCCTCCGCCAATCGCTCTCCGTAGACCTTCTTGAGGTCGAATCGTTCGCTCACGTCACTGGCGATCGTCCTGCTCTGGAGAATTCCCACGAAGAGTTCACTGGTATTCCCCAAACCGAGAAGGCTGCTGGCGGCGGAACCCAGACTCGTGCCCACCTTGCTGCCCGTGACCGCCGCGAGCATTTCCGAGCCGGAATCCATTTGATCCGGCGGCATCAACCGCGCCGTCGATTGGTATCGCTTCGGAATCAGGAATGCCGTGATGGCGGACAACACGAGCCCCGCAAGCGTCAACCGGAAGAGGAATCGCCTCCGGTCCCAAAGGAGCTGCAAATGGGCCACAACCTTTTCGCGAGCGGCTCCGTTGTCGTCCGGCGCCAAGCCCAGTGCCTCCGCTCCTTCGTCGAAGTTCCGTGACGCAATCACGTTGGTCAATTCCTTCGGCATTTCCTGAAGCCTTTCTCCTCCTCGGCGCGCCCCTGCGCGGTTGTCAGCCGGGTTTCAATTCTTTGTCCGCGATTGCTCCTTGGGATAGAAACCAATCTCCAGGGCAGCCGCGAAATTCCTTTCCGGACCGTTGAACAGGATCGGGTACCGTGAGATGTTTTCGTATTGCAGGCCCGCCTTGATGTAGAAGCCGTTTCGCAGATACGTCTCGCTTTGCAGGGAATAGTTCTGCCAGGCTCCTCCGCCGGGGACGAAGTCGGCGCTGACGGTGTTGTGCGAGTAGGCGAGGCGCAAGATGTCGCGCGGCGAAATCCAATAAGTGAACCAGCTTTGAATGCTTCGGCCTTCGCGTCCGACTGTGTTTCCGATTAGATTCCTTTCATTTGTGTATCCGTCGCGATAATTCTGATTCCAATAATTGAATTGACCAAAATTCCAGCTGCCGATGACGGCCGCGGCCCCCGGCGTGAGCCCGGCCTGCTCGGTGGACACTCCTTCCAGATGAAAATCGAGTTTGGGTATTCCCGGGATTCGCACGACGTAGATGCCCGGATGCCAGGGGTTTCTGGCGGGATTTTCGAGGGGCAGAACGTCGTCGCTGGCCGTGGCATCGCCGTAGAAAAGGACGTAGTTCCGGATCTTCGGCAGGGAAAAAGTCCAATCCATCTCGCTCGTGTTGTGTCCCGGAACGGAGTCAAACCGCGGATCCACTATTCCGAGGAAACTATAGAGAAAGTCGCGCGCCGTGAGAGGCTGGCCGCTCCCATTTCCCCCGATCATGACCGTGCGTCCAAATCCGATTTCCAGCCATGAAACTTTGAAGTTGATTTTTCCGCCGTAAAAAAATGGCCGCGGGACATAAGAATGCCCCCCGAGTCGCCCGAAGAATTGGTCGATGCGCACCGAACCAAGGCGGCCGAGCAAGCCCGGCAAGCGGAAGGGCTCCGGATTCACAAAGCGAACCATATTGATGGGCTCGATGTTGTTGCTTAACAGCATCGAACCTTCCGGTCCTGGCGCCCAAGCGAGGCTCTGCCTGCCGAGCACCACCTCGAAATTATGGAGATTCACCCCTACGTATGCGTCCAGCAGCTCAAGCCTGTTCGTTCGGGGCACGGGACCCGCGGGAACTTCCGCCATCGGGACTCCGTCATGAAGAGCCATCGCCTCGAGCATCGCTTCGGTGGGCGCGGGAGCCGACGGGGCGTGCTGGTATTCCGCGCGGACGTAGAGGACCAGCGGCCCTGCACTCGCGCTAAAGGATCCCCCGGACTCGCCGTTTGTGCCGCGCTCGAATGGGCGCCCGAAGTCGTAGGAAATGGTTTGGCCAAAGTGATAGCTGTCGGTGAGCGCGGGTCCGCTGATCGAAACGGCTCGCGTGTAAACGGAATCGAGACTTGCCGTAAGATTCCGGCCGCCGCCGAGCAGGTTGAGCTCGTGCGCGAATTCTTCCCGCAGACGGATTACCAGCGCGGCGGCTTCCGGATGGCTCGAACTCTGACTCTCCTCGGATTCCTCCGCCTCTTGCGTCAAGCGCGCACATTCGATTCGCGTCCATGGTTTCAAGCCCAGTATCTCGGTGTGGATGTATCCGAGCGCCGCGAGCCGCTCGAACACCGGATAGGCCCAATGATCCAGCGGAACAAAAGGCGAGCCGATGTCCCGGCGATCGCGCACTTCGTCCTCGTCCCCCGCGAGCCTTCCCACTGCGCTGCCTCCCAGTTCCGGGTCATGATGCAAGCGATAGACTTCCCGGCCGATCAGCCATCCCAGCACTCCGCTGACGACGACATCGGAAGGAAAGTGTTCATTCCCCATGACCCGGGACGCGCTGACGGCCGTAGCCATTCCGTAGGCCGCTAGCTGCGTCAAAGGACCCGGATATTCGTGCGCAAATACGCTTGCGAGAGACCAAGCCAAAGCGGAATGATCGGAAGGGAAGGACGTTCCGCCGGCGAAGAAACGGCCCCGGCCTTGATTCACGTAAGGCCGCTCGCGTCCAAGCGAGTACTCAAGCACGCTATTTACAGCGAAGCTGTCCGCGGCAGCCTCGGCTGCGAGGAAGCCCGTTTCCGCCTGCCGATCGTCGTGGGAGATCTTGCCCCAAACGTAGAGACCTCCTGCGGCGCTGGCCAGGGAGGCAATTCCGTAATTCGAAAAGCGGCGATAACGATTGTAATCACCGAAATCT
>Ga0326728_10018712_pt1 | contig 13590 bp, 17 predicted proteins | sample MB3enrmetagenome_FD_207602 | JGI IMG/M metagenome (GOLD analysis project Ga0326728, IMG submission 207602) | Lab enriched peat soil microbial communities from McLean, Ithaca, NY, United States - MB31MN | ecosystem: Environmental > Terrestrial > Soil > Wetlands > Peat | place: USA: New York... | reverse complement strand
GAGCCGGTGAGCATCCCCGACGGGAAAACCGTTTTGCCCTCCAAATACAAAGTGCTGACGAGCATGGAGGAATTGATTCATCAATTCATCCTCGTCACCCAGGGCGTCAACGCCCCGCCGGGCGAAATCTATTTCAGCGCGGAGAATCCCAAGGGCGAACTGGGCTTTTACATTAACAGCAAAGGCGGCGGCACGCCCTACCGCCTGAAAATCCGCTCGCCCTCGTTCACCAACCTGAGCATCCTTTCGCACCTGATGCCCGGGCATATGATCAGCGACACCGTCTCCATTTTCGGCTCGCTCGATTTTGTCATGGGCGAATGCGACCGGTGAGGAAAGAACCGTGAAGAAAGAACCGCCAAAGAACTTGCCATGAGCTTTTCCATCCCAGCCGATTTGGAAGCGGAGTTGGACGAACTGGTCACGCATTATCCACAAAAGCGGAGCGCCACGCTCATGTTCCTGCACGCCATCCAGGAACGTTTCGGCTGCGTCTCCTCCGAGGCGATGGAGTGGACCGCCCGGAAACTGGACCTGCAGCCGATCCACATCTACGAACTGGTTACCTTTTATCCGATGTTCCGGCAGGAACCGGCGGGCAAGCACCAGATCAAAATTTGCCGCACCTTGAGCTGCGCCCTGGGCGGGAGCCACGAACTGCGGGATTATTTCTGCAAGAAACTGGGGCTGGACGCTTCCGAACACGGCCCGCAAACCACGAAGGACGGGAAATTCACGGTGGAATTTGTCGAATGCCTGGCCAGTTGCGGCACGGCCCCGGTGGTGATGGTCAACGAGGAGTTTTACGAAGGGGTGACGGCGGCCAAGGCGGACCAATTGCTCGCCCGATGCCAATAGTTTTGACGAATGCCAAAGAAAGACAAAAATGAAGACAAGCCTGAAAGACTGGCCGGAAGTGTTCGACCGGATAAAGCGGATGCGTGGTTTGGACGAGAGCGAAAAGGTGCTTTACGCACGAAGCCTGGCCTCCACACCCTCGGAGCGATGGCACATGAACGAGATCTATCTCCGCTCGCTCGGCTTATGGGGGCGCTCGGGGCTGAAAAAACTCCAGCGCAGAGGTGGCTGCCCGACATGGATTTGAACCATGATTTAAGGGGTTTTCGAGGTTTTCGTTGTTGCTCATAATTGCCTTTCTGTGCGCTAACCTACCCGGCACGATACAAGCGTTTCCCTCGTATTGCAAGCATTATTTTGCATCTAGTGGCAACAATCGGCAGAAAAACTTGTGCGGGATTGTGCGGCTGTGCGGAAACTGTGCGGCAACGCTTCCCGGCCTGAATCTGTGCGGGAACTGTGCGGGCGCATCTGTCCATAGGCCAGCCGTCGAAACGCGCCGCAGTGGGCGACTGTGCGCGATTGGCGCGGCTTGTGGCGGGTTTGGTCGTGGGGCGCGGGAGTCGGGCCGGCGGGTGGGTATTGCCGTGTGAGGCGATCAGGAAACAGTCCGCGTTTGTTTCCGGCAGGCTGACTGTCGCCTGTGCCGGGTGAGGTTGCACAATCGCCCCGGCGACTGCGACGCTTCCACAGGCGGCGACGGCCTGACGGTGAGCAGCCAGGGAGCGATTCGCAACAGGAGAAAAGATTTTTGAAGATTTTTCTTGCATTCCAAAGATGCTTTGGTATTGTTCCGTCGTGACAACGAAAAAGCCCTTTCCAAAGCCAAACAAAATGGCCGTGCCAAGCCAATTGGAAAGGGTAACTAACCAATGGCAACCCGCGTCAACGGGCGGCACGGCCAATCAAAGGGTAACAGATGACCTCACGAACATTAAAGATTGAAATTGCCGGGGATTTCTTCCGGCGCAAGACTCACCCAAAAATCAGGCTGCAAGGGCAATGGTTGGCCAAGCTCGGATTTGTAGCCGGAAGCCGTGTTGCGGTTGTTCCGGTGACGGCAGGGGAAATCATTCTCAAGCTGGAAAGCGCGACACAATGAATGCGAGCGGCCAAGACCTTGGGAAAATCTACGGCCAAGACTGAACCGGATGAAACAGGAAGCCCGCGCCGTCGTCCAGATGGCGCGGGCAACGAGAGGCGAAACGATGAAAACAAGACTGACACCACCGCCCGCCGTGCGCGAATGGTATTCTCAGATCGGCAAGCTGGGCGGCAAATCAAAAAGCCCGGCCAAGCTCGCGGCCATCGCCAAGAACGCCAAGAAGGGAGGATGGCCGAAGGGCAGGCCGCGCAAGGTTTCGTAAGGAATCTGTTTTGCGCCCGGCCAGACCGTCCCCACCCCTTGCCGCCCAGGGGGGATTTCCACTACCGGCGTAAGTCGGTGACTCCCCCGTTTTTCTGCGTGGTGGTTTTTCGGAAAGTCGGGCATCTGAATTTCGTATGTCGGAAAGGGCGGGGGGCGTGAAGGCCAGCAGAGTGGAAAAGCTATGGGGTACATCCTCACTTGACACGAACCCAGCGGCAAATCACCCTGCGCGAATATATGACAACCCTGCAAAACTTAACTGTTGAACAACTGCGACAACTGATTGTGATAAAGGAACAAATCGAGACGCTTCAAGGCGAGATCGAATCAATCGCGGGCGGCGGCGGGTCATCCGCTCCCGATAAACCCACGGGCGCAAGAAAAATGTCCCGTTCCGCAGCCGCTCGCATCGCTGTTACCGCCCGCTGGGCTAAAGTGAGGGCCGCAAGAGCAGAGGGTGCGCCAAAGAAGCGCCGGAAGGTGAGCGCCGCCGCCAGGGCGAAGATGGCCGCCGCTGCAAAGGCCCGTTGGGCCAAGGCCAAAGCCAAGGGGGAGAATAGGCTGTAACTGAATCCGCTTTAGCGGGCGCGGCAGCGTGAAGGCCATCGCGAGCGGGATTGGAGTCCATGAGGACTTATCCTCTGGCGCGGGTTTGGGCTGGCGTGAAGCCCAACGCCGGGGCTTGGGGACGGCGTTAGTCCCCAACGACAAATAAAACGGCTCAACCGTTGCCAGTCCAGCCGCAGGGCTGTTTCGTGGTGGTTAATCCTCGTCCAGGACCATGACAGCGAGGGCGCGGGATTTGGTTGATTCAGCAGCGCGGTTTGCTCTGATGGCTTCCTCTCGCTGGCAAGGTCGCGCGCAAGATTCACTGCCTCCAACCGTATTGGAGTTTGATGGCTGCGAATTAAACAGGGCCTGATGCGGAAGCATCGAATCTGCGGCTGACACGAAACATTGACTGGAACATGATTATGAAAAGATTTTTGAAAATCGGCTTGGTTACGGCGGTCGCTCTCGCCGTTGCGACTGTAGGTTTGTTCACTGCCCGCGCCGCTGGCTGGCCTGAACCGCCGCGCCGCGTTCGCGGATTTGCCGCCGGACCCTATGTCGGGAGGGCCGTTGTGAGCTTTCCTGCTTCCGCTGCGTATTACGCCTATCCGCAAAGCGTTTATGTGGCTCCCTATTGCGCTCCTGCTCCCGTGGTCGTGCAAGCGCCGCCTGTTTATTGCGTCCCTGCGCCGGTTGTTTATCCGGTGCTTTGTCCGCCCGTCCGGCTCCCCCTCATTGCCGCCCGTCCGCATTACCTTCGCCGATAATTGTCCGCTGATATTTGGCTGAATGCGTGCGTCGCTTCGCTCAAGCGACATGGGCGCCGCCTGATCTGCCCCGGTGCGTTGCGGGACTGATGCAGTGACGGTTTGCCCTTTGGCCGTTGTCAGGCTGGCGTGAGGCACAGACGGCGGGGGTGCATCCTAGCCGTCAATTCACGCCGCCCGTGCGCGCCAGCAAGGCCAGGCGGAGCGATTCGCAGGCTGGACGGCTCACAGGACCAGCCGACACCAAGCCCGGCGCTCCTAGGGTGACGCGGCGAAGCCGATTGGGGACTGCGCACCTTGCGACCAAACCCGCCACAAGCCGCGCCAAGCGCGCCCATTTGGCCGCTGCCGGGATCTTCCACCGCTGGCCGGGAAAACCAGTTGCCCCGCACGGGCCGCGCCGGAGCAATGGGGTGCTTACGCCTCCGGGGCATTAAAACGCTGTGCAAGCCCGGTTGTGCAAGGGGGCAGCTTGGTTTCGGGGGCAACCCGTGCCCCAAGGGCATTCCAGCGGGTCAAAGCCCCGGACGCCGGGCTTGCCAGGCAACCGTCTTGTCTGATACGCTCGGCACATGCCAGAACGCAACGAGACGGCACCCACGGCTCAACACCCGCTGGCCGTGACCCGGACGGAATTGGTTTGGGAAGCTCCACCATGCCGACGCACGGCCCAGCATCGCAACGCGGCAGGGTGGCCCGGCAGCGCGGGTGGGTGGGTCATCCCGGTTGGAGCTGGCCACAGCGGACGGCTTGACCGCGCCGGAAGGCGGATGCCGACGAGCCGGGCGCGGCCAGCGGTGGCCCGGTGATCGCCTGGAGGCGAAACGGCCCCGGTACGCGACCGCGGCCCGGACTGGGTATCGGTATCGAAACCTCCTCTGGCTTTGCCTTCTAGAATAGCCCCCGCAGGCCGCGCACGGGCGGGCGGCTGGCTTTACCGCCTGCGGGCGATCAAAGCCGTGTGCAATCCCGTTTGCGCAAGGGGTCGGCGCGGTTTTGCAAGCAGTGCGACCGGAACGGCAGCGAGTGCGACCACGCCGCGCCTTGCCCGGCCTCAACGCCGCTTTGCGCGTCGCCACGGCCAGGTAATGCCGGGCTTGCCAGGCAACCGTCTTGCCTGATAGGCTCTACACATGGAATGGAAGAACGCAACGAGTCGGCATCGAAGTTGCAACACCCGCTCGCCGTCAACTAAACAAACGAAAGGAATGAAAAAATGAATACGCTCCCACCGAAGATAAAGAGAGGCACACTCGGCGAGCTGCTTGCCCAGGTTTATTTGCTCGCGAATGGGGTTCAAGCTGCACCGCCATTGCGAGACAGCGGCAACGATCTTATTGCATGTCGCGGAAGCTCGATTTTAGCACTCCAAGTAAAGACGAGGAAGGGATACAATTTTTCAAAGCACAACTTGCCAGAGCTATATCATGGAGTGGTTTATATCGTTCTTAGAGAGAAGAATAGACTTTGTGACATTTCTCACCCTGATGTCTATTTGATGAGCAGGGCTGAGATTCGGTCGGCCCCCAGCCTCGGAAAGAGGATGATAGAACCATATCGAATCAACATTCAGCGGGTTAGGGAGGTATTCAGAAGGTAAACCCTTCTGCGACGGTCGTGCCGTTCGTGGAATGTTACCGTCCCCGTTTGTACGCGGTGACAGTGGGGTCTCGTAGGTGGTCTGGGCAGTTCGGCAGCACCGGGAGACCGTGCAACGCCCGACATGGCTTCAACGCCGCCTCGCCAGCCGCCACGCATTCGACCTCGGCTGTGCGTATCCTGTACATTCATTGCCTTCCGCTGCCGCAACCGGGCGGTAGGGTGAAAGGCAACCCCGCTGGTGTTGGCTTCCAAAAAAGCCCCGCACATGGGCCGGGCCGATACGCCTCCGGGCGGTCAAAACACCTACTGGACTCGTTTGGGCGCGGAAAGAGGGAGTGGGCAGTCCGACCGGAACCACAAAAGCGGGCGACCGCGCCGTGCTCGCCACGGCCACTTTTATACGCCCCCGGCCCCGCCTGCTGCCCATCCGTTGCCCTCCGCCGTTGCGTCCGGAGGCAACGCCAAACGCAACCCCACTCGCCTTTGACCGCGCCTGCACGGGATACCTCCACAATGCACCGAGAAACGACCGGCAAGCCCACCAGTCTGAATTGCCGTTCGCAGAAGCCGCCGTGAAGCGCAACGCTAAAGAAAGTTCCGAGGGCCGAAGCCAAAGGCCACGAGCAACGAGACCAGAGCCACTGCCGGTGCTTGTTCTCATTGGCCAAGCGTCACGGTTTGATGATGTAGGAGGTTGGTTGTGAATTGGTCGATTGCGGCGCTGTTTTGTTTGTTTCTGGTAGGGTGTTCGTTGTTGCTGTGGGTTTGGAAATGGGTGAGGGACTGGCGATTCCCGCGCTTCCATTGGTTCCTTGCACTGAATGTTGTTGTGATTCTTGGGTGGGTTGCCAGGTGCTGGAAGGTTGCCGGTCTTTGGTGAAATGGCTCTCCAACACAAAAGGCAAGAGCGCAGCCAGAATCACCGCGATGAATGAAACTACGATTGCCCATTCCGCCACTTTATTCGCACGACGTATTGATGCGTTTGCACCTCGAAATTCCGCAAGCGTGTCCCCATGATGCTTTTCATTTTGCGCCAAGATGTTTTCGTGGTGTGTTTGATTTTGAGCCAATATTTTAGCATGGTGAATTGCGTTTTGGTTTAATAAATCCTCTGCCGACTTAGCAGCAGCCTCCAACTCATCTCGTCGCCCCATTTCATCAAGCAGCATCTGCGTCACCGCACTTTGAAGGGATTGAGTTTTGAGCATGCTTTCTATTCTCTCTGTCGAATAATTCCTGATATTGTCGTCTTTCGCGACCTCCACCTGTGTTTGCTTCCCGCGCTCGCTTTCCAGTTCAACAATATATCCCCCATTGATAAAAGTCTGGATGTCCTGGTTTTTTCTCTCCTCCTCGTCGATGGAAAAGATCATGCCCTCGGAGATATGCTTGGAACCGTCAGGAGTCTTGAGGGGGTTTTTCAAACCTTGGACGAAACCTCGCGTCGCTATGTATTTCATGGCAAGGTCAATTTTGACAGCCAACGAATTATGAAGCAATTGCAAAATCGCAAGCTGCAAAATCGCAAGCCCAGCGTCGGGAGGACCGTCACGTTGGCCCGGTGCTGCCCACCCAGTCAGCCGCCACTGCCACTGGTCCACCGCTGGCCGGGGCAGGCACAGAATCAACCGCTTTCCGGCGCTGGCAAGCCGTCCGCCATGGCCAGGCGTCACCAGGATGGGCTGACCGCCCGCGCCGCCGGGCCGCTCTGCCGCGCTTTTCCACCGCTGGCCAGGAGGACCAATGCGCCCGCACAGTTCCCGCACGGATCGCACACGGGCTGAACCGGGCTCTTTACGCCTCCGGGCGGTCAAAACGCTTGCCTTCTGGGAAGTCGCCTGAGTCGCGCCCAAATACTCATCGCACCCCAACCGACATGCCGGCGATTGGCCAAAGCCGGCGAAGCCGACTTGCCGCTGCTCAAACTCGACGCGGTGAAAACCACCTTCATTTCCGTTCTGCAAGTCTGCCACGGTACTGATGCACCAGTGCGGCATTGTGCCCTACGCCCTGTTGAATCCGTCCCAGCGCCCTGCTGGTTGCGCCGCCGATGTCAAAGACGCGGCCCCACAGCGTCCACAGCTTGCCTTGTGACCACTGCACGAAACGCTGCCCCATGTCCGCCGTGTCGGACTCGTGCTGCACGAGGCTGTCCACCGTGCAAAGCATGAGCGACGAGTCGTCAGACCAAGTGCCTTTGGGCTGGTTGTAGGTGCCGTGTCCGCGCAAGTCGGTCACCGGGTTGCGCTGAACCTCGGCGCGGCTGCGGAACTCGACTGGCACGCCGAGAGCATCACCCACCACCGCGCCCCACAAGCCACCGAGAACCCGATCCTGAAACTAAGTTCGCTCATTGTCCGTGATTCCAGTTGCGTACGGACTCATCCTGCGGCAAAAGCCCCGCCTGCGGCGCGTCCAGCCTCACAGGCGTCGCATTTTTCAAGCGCTCCAATACTTGTTCCACAGCTTCGCTTTTCAGCCATTCCTGCAAGAACTCGCGCCGCTGCAAATCAACGGGTAGAAAAGTCTGATAAAGGCTTTGGGCTGAACCGGCCTCAAAAAGCAAATTGAAGAAAGCCTCATAATCCTGCGGCTTAGTACCAAGCTTGTTCCATTCAATCGGTGTAACCACATCGAGGAAGAAGTCCTCCGCCTTGAAATCCGGCTGCCGAGTCGAGAGGGCAATCGCCTTGTTCACTAAGTACCCACCGAACGTGAAGTAGCGAATTCCTGTGAGAGTCCGGTAAAATGGAATCTGGTCGGAGCGGCAGGCTGCCCGGAATGTCCTGACGACCGCACTCAAAGCTCCCCTGAGATTGGACGCCAAACATTCCCAAGGAATGTCAGGGCTGTGGAGAAGCGTCCACATCCGGTTCGCCAAGAAGGCGTCAAAGCCGATTCCCGCACCCGGATAAATGAAATCAACTGCGTGACCCCGTGATTGGGTAGGCTCCACGATGATGCCATCGGTCGAGGCTTCACGAACACGCCAGCGTTTACCCGCGAACCTCACGGACACACCATGTGTGAGCCTTAGCAAGTTTACCGCTGGCACAGTGCCCAGCACTTGAGGACCATGACAAACGTCTACCGACTGCGACCCAAGCGGGAAATTTCCATAGATGAGCTTGTAGTCTACCAACTGGTACAGACGTTCCGCCGCGCCGTACTGATTCTTGAACCCATGTCGCTGCAAGCAGTCATTGGAAGCAAGTTCCGCCAGCACTGATTCAACCATCTGCCGGTCCAGATGATTCAGGTGTTCGGACACCTTGGCCAAGTCCGCGATCCGAGTGAACCGCCCGTTCTCGGATGCTATGATACTCAAACATTGCTGTGCGACCGCACCGAACAATTCATAGGGGGCACGAACAGATATTTCGCCCTTTCGCGCAGCGTCTATGAGTGCCATGAAGCGAAGGCACACCAGCGGGACGTTGACCGTATCGTCGGGGATAACACAGACGACGTTGGTTTTTGCCGAGCGCCGGTTGCCGCGTCCGATTCTCTGCAAAAAGGATTCCACGCCGTTCGGCACACCCCAGAGAACTACGGCGTCGATATCACCAATGTCGATCCCAAGCTCCAGCGTGCTGGTGGCAATGCAGACCGCCGTCCGGGCCGTCGAAAATCGCATTTCGGTGTCAACCCGCACTTCGGGTGACAGCGACGAATAGTGAGCTACTACATTGGGGCTCAAATCGGCATCGTGATGCAGCACGCCAGCCAAGCGTTCGCATTCCTTGCGAGCGTTGGCAAAAATCAGCAGTTTTGTTGGCCTCCCGCTAGTTAGCCTTCGGATCAGCCGCAGCAAGGAAGGCTCATCAGGGCAATGGCGTATTTGGGCATCAATGGACCGATGAGCGGGAAACTGGAGGAAGGTCGCCGGTTCGGACGGGCCAAACAGGAAATCCCGCACGTCGGAAAGCCGGGCAACCGTTGCTGACAAAGCCGCCCATTGGAGGGCATTCACCTCTGTCCTCAGCCTCCGAATGAGGCACGATAATTGAAGTCCTCTTTGTGAATTATACAGCAAGTGAACTTCGTCGATGACTAACGCACAGACAGAGGCGAGCGCGTGTTCTTTTCGGTAGAGCAAGACCTCCAGCGATTCCGGGGTGGTTAACAGGACATGGGGCGGTTTACCTGACACCAAGTCGTCGCGGTCCCCGTGGCGTATTCCCACACGCAAGCCGAGCGTCTCAAGGGGCGCATGGAGCCGCTTTAAGAGATCGTTTGCCAGAGCTTTTGTCGGTGCGACATAGAGCAGCGTTAGGGAGTCCGATTCCAAGGCCGGCCGCCAATAACGACTCAGCAAGGGAGCAACGACTGCCTCCGTCTTTCCTGATCCCGTACCTGACGAGAGCACTACGTTCTGCCCTAAAAGAATGGGCGGAATGGCCGCCTCTTGTGCCGGTCGCAGCGAAGTAAACGTGCCGTAAAACGCCACTCCGACTTGGCGCTCCAAGTATTTGGCATTGCTCATTAGCCGTCCTCAAGGAGTCGGTCGAGTGAGGCCACGACTTCGCGAATCGTGAGCCGTGCGCGGTCTTGAACCTGCACCGCAGCGGCCTTCGCAACGACTGCCCTGAGTTGCGCCGCCGACATAACTGATTCGGGCCGCCAACAATAGGCTATGCCGTGAGCTTCCACTATTTTTGTGGCCAGCGTTTCCAACTGGCTCTGCTCAAGTGGACTCATTTCAAACGTGGGCAGTGCGTCGAAGGGAGAGTAATCGTAATCCCATCGGCCCTTTTGCATGAGCAAACACTTGCACTTGGTAGCGAACTCCGGCGTTACAGCGAAAAAAGTCATGCCGGGGAACTGTTTTCCTGAGTAAAACTGGAACAGGTTCCAAAATGCGGCTTCTTGGTAAGCGATGTTGTTCAGGTTAGTGAGGATATCTTCAAACTCATCAAACAGGATGATGAATCCCTTCAACCCTGATTCCACCGCAAGCGTTTGGGCGTCCCGCAGCGCAGCCCAGCTTTGCTGGCAGCCCTGTCGATCAAAAGCGAAGACCTCGTCCGCGTAAAACTGCCGGTCCTGACGCGGGTCACGAAAATACCTGCGCAGGTCTTCGACGAGCGTTGCATAAAGTTGCTTCCACTGCGTCCGGTAAACACAAGGCTGGAAGAGCCAATCCTGAATTTTTTCCTGAACTGCCATCCCCCCGCATCTCCACGCCCGAAGGGCAACGAACATCGCAGGGGAATCCAACACCTCGGAGTAGTCCCAGCCCCAGTTATGGGTGACCTGACACCAAAAGCTCTGCGTATCGTTTTTCTTGCGGCTATCCTCGATGGATTTGCAGACGAGGTTGAATAACGGGCGAACCCCGTGCTCGCCGGGCGCATCGGCCACTTCCAAGCCTCTCCATATCGCGCCTAGAATTTGGTTCATCTTGTTGAACCGAACGGCGGATTTGGAGTCGAGGGTCACAGTACTGACTGCGTAGCCCTCGCTGAGCGCAGTCTCACGGAGAAACCGCAGGAGATGAGACTTCCCTGAGCCATAGTTCGCCTTGAGCAGAAGCGCACCGGTCTGTGACTGGCGGAGCCGAACTACCAACTGATTGATTTCCGACTCACGGCCAACCGTGAAGTGCCGGACATGGCCATCAGGCGGGATGCCCTTTCGGAGCGATTCGACAGCCTTGATGGCTTCGCCTTCGGTCATACCTCATTCTCCCTCCCGCAGCTTATCCATCACATCGTCGTAGACCTTTTCCGCAGGTCGCACTTCGCCCTCAAGATGATCGTCAAAGTGCGTGATTAGGGAGGTCATCAACGCACGCCAAAATCGCACATGGCTCATTGGCGAGTGGATTCCGTGCAATTCCGAGACAAATGAGTCCACGGCACTTTCTGACGGCAATTCGGACTCCGCCTCTGGAAAAGCCTGCGCGTACACGCGTCGAATCTTACGTGCAGCCGTTTGAAAGTCCGCCAGTGAGGTTTCGACGGCATCCAGATTCCAGATCGTGTCGAGAGAACGGGGCGGTCGTGACTCCGGCTTCCCGACTCGGCCGGCCAGTGCTCCATAGATCACGATGCCGTGCTTGGGGTGCGAGTAGAAATCTGGCGTGGTGGCATAAAGCAGAAACAGCCCGCTCAGAGCCTCCACATTGTTGATGAGGGACAACAGGTTGTTATGGGCATCCCTGAGCATACTCTTGCGAATCGTGGAGTAGGTCATCTCTGCCTCGTCGAAAAGGATGACCAGCCCACGGTAGCCAGACAACCTGACGAATCCGGCGAGCGACTGAAGCATTAGCTTGGCGTTGTCCTTGTTGACAATTTTGTTTACGCCAAACTTTTTCCGGTACTGCGCCACGCTTCCCTCGCCGCTGAACCACTGAAGAATCTCCTGCCGCGCCTGTTCTTGGGCGGCTGGTTCTGGCGCTTCGGCCAAGAACGTCTTCCAGTACTCCTCCAGCATCTTCTTGAAGTCGATGTCGATGCTGTGGTCGGCCATCAGGGCTTCGCACGCCTTCGCATAATGGTCGTGAGGGATTTCGTTCTGAATCGTGCGAGTTCCTGTCGCAAGAAATGCGAGCGTCTCACGGACAACGGTGCCGAAAGGGGCAGCCTCAACCGTCGAGCTTTGATGGTAATAGGTCGGGGTGATGACATTGCGGACGATGGAGTAAAAAATGCGCTCGAACTTGTTCAGGGCTGCATCGTTGGCGTTGAGTTCGACATTTGAAACCAAGCAGTCGTTGTGGAAGGCTACCTCGCGGAACAATCGGAAGAAGTGGGTTTTACCTGCGCCCCAAGAACCGCTGATGAAGCGGATGATCCCCATGTCGCCGATTTTGCTCAGAAGTCGGGTTCTGACGCCTTCAATGAGCTTTTCGTTCCCCACCGCATACAGGTCAACGCCGCGCTGTGGTGGTAAACCTTTGCGTAGTGATTCGATTACCTGAGTCGCAATTTTTTGCTCTTCCATGCTAAACCTTTCTGAACGTGATGAATCCAACGTAGCCACGTCCCGCCGGGCCGTGCAGGAGCATTCCTTGGTTCGTGTCTTTGGTTTGCTGGAGGTCGAAGCGGTAGCCATCGACCTCTGCCGGGCCTTGTTCTACGAGCCGGGACAAATCGACCAGAAACTCATCCGTACGAAATCTGTCCTCATTCTTTCCCAACCGGGCGGTGATGCGACGGATCGGCAGGCTGGCTCCGTCCTGCTCCCCCTCTTTTGCTACCAGAGCGCAGTACTGGCGTCGGAGTTTCTGCAAAAACTTCTTCCCGTCAAACGGACGGGCGAACAGCCGCTTCTGCTCACGCTGAACCGCTTCGACGATTGCGCCAATATCTGCGGGGAACTCGTCAAGCCTCGTTTCGTTGTCTGACAAACGCGCAACGCCTTTGTAATCGTCAATCTCAAGGTGGATGAAACCCTTCTCAAAGGTGTAACGGGGATGACGACTGGAATCCCTGTCGAGTGGCAACGAACTGGCTTTGCAAGCCTCGTCGAGGTTGTTCACGAATCGCCGCTTCAAACCCTCTGCCTGTTCCTTGGAGCTTCGATAAACATCCTCCAGCGCGGGAATCGCGGCATTTCCATCCGCCCGCAGCTTCTTAAGCAGTTCGGCCTCCCTCTCTATCAGGGCGAGGATGTGCAATGGCCAGTCTTTGCTCAGAAAAGCAAAAAGGTCTTCCCAAACCCTGTGAACGCGGGCCGCTTCGTCAGCTTCCGCTTTGAGAATCTTGGCTTTCTGCTTCGCCGTCGCCAACAAGCCTCTCATCGCGTCCGCCGATGATTCTGAAAATGTCGTCATGTTCTTGAATCAGCCGAATGCATATCATACAAACCAATGCAGCACAACTTCAAGCGCAAACACGCCGAAACACGCCGAAAGGGCGCATCTCACCTTTGTCGAGGCTCCCTGCGAGAGAGGGGTGGTATTCCAAGGAATCAGTGATCCCGCAGCTCTGAGTTCTGGATGGCGGTTGGTTGGGCGTGAGGGAACAACAGGTGCCAACGCTCATTGCGGTTAAGCGTTGACAGAGCCAGGAGCGATTCATCTCCTTCCAGCGTCCAGAGCTGCCCGGTGCATTTGAAGCGGGTTTGGCATTGGCGTCCGGTGGACTCGACGACCCCGGGGCCGACAGGTTCCCCCTGGGTCTTGGCCTGCTTGTAATCCATGCGCTTGTGGTGGGTGGTAAAGTAGCCGATTTCCTTGCTCAAGGCCTCTTGTTGAAAGGCGGTTAAATTCTTGAGGCGCTGGCGCAAGTCTTCCAATTCGTGCAAGACATCCAACGCTCCATCATTGCGCCGGTCCAAGAAACGCAGGAGGGGCTGGAGCCACTGCTGGGCTTCGGGCGTGCCCTGCCCATAAAGGGTGCGAGCCAACTCGTGCAGGTGCTCCTTGACATGATATAAATCCACCCGCTGTTTGGCCTCCTTAAAGCGGTCTGCGGCCAGATTCCAAAT
>Ga0326728_10018711_pt1 | contig 13590 bp, 14 predicted proteins | sample MB3enrmetagenome_FD_207602 | JGI IMG/M metagenome (GOLD analysis project Ga0326728, IMG submission 207602) | Lab enriched peat soil microbial communities from McLean, Ithaca, NY, United States - MB31MN | ecosystem: Environmental > Terrestrial > Soil > Wetlands > Peat | place: USA: New York... | reverse complement strand
TTCATCTTCCCGAGCCTTGGCCCATCCGCATTTTCCCTCGTTATTGGCGGTAAGGCTGAAAATACGGGACGCAGGGTCATTGGCGGACATCTGGTCGGAGTCATGGGCGGGCTGCTGGCCTACCATCTGGTTGCCCATGGGCTCACCATCGCCGTCCTCCCATCCGCCCAGTCCGTTCCCTTGCTGCGCCTTGCCGCCAGCGGTGCGATCTCCGTCGTCCTCACAACCGCGGGGATGCTGGCAGCGAAGGCCGAGCACCCCCCTGCCTGTGCCACCACCATGATCGTCTCGCTCGGCATCCTGGCGACATACCTGGACGCAATCTCCATCATGCTGGCCGTTACGGCGATGTACGCCGTCCATAAATTGCTCCCGGCAACGCTGCTTGCCGGCGGTAATAGTGGCGACGGCGATAGTTAGTAGAGGATAATCCATTTCAGGCAATAGCCAGGCTATATCCGGCTCCTCGTGGTCTCCTCGGCCGACCTGTTGAATCTACCTTATGCCGTGGTAGTCTTATCAGAAATGGAGTGTCAAATGAAAAGATCGACTGGAGAGAGAGAGAGAAGAATCGAGCGCCTTACTCTCGCCGTGGTGGCGAAATGCCACGATCCTCGTACTCATGGTTCGGAGGTGACCCATGTTTGTCGTTATAATTTCTTTCCCACCTATCAAGGCTGGCAAAGAGGCTGAGTTTCTCCAATGGTTTGACTCGGCGAACCAGACATTTTCCGGATTCAGCGGTTTTATCCGGAGAAGGCTTTTAAAGCCGGTCGAGGGTGGAACATATGCGGCCATCGTTGAATTCGAAACCCAGGCCTCCTTTCAGGCCATGCACAGCAGCCCCATTCATGACATGGTCGGTGAACAGGTAATGTCGTTGTTTGACGGAAAACCCACGCCCACATTCTATGAGGTGATTTCTGGATAGAGCATAAATAGGTAGCTGCCGACTGCATTAAAGCTGCTGCTTTATTTATATCTACGATTGGCGTTTACCTGACAAAAGACCGTGAGGGGAATAGCGATGTTGATAAAAGTTATATATCTCGATGCAAGTGTTGGGGAAGTCGATTCCAAGGTGCTCGACGATTTGTCAAAAGGTAAAATCGTGGCGTATCAAAGGTCCGATGGGTGGGTTGAAGTCGGCAAAGATCATAGCCTATCGGAAAAACTGGATGATCCATGAAAAATGTTATTAAAATCAAGTCTCTCTTTTTAATATTCGGGGTTACGGTCTTTGTCATCTGCGTTTCACCCTGGTGGATACTTGCCAAGGAAAGCGTACCGCTAGTTGACGGCGAAGCACTTTTCCAGGCGAAGTGCTCTCCTTGTCATACAATCGGTGGCGGCAGGCTGGTAGGGCCGGACCTTAAAGGGGTGACGGCCCTGAGGGACCACGCCTGGCTCGCTAATTTCATCTCCGCGCCGGACCGAGTGCTTGCCGGCGGCGATCCGATTGCCAGTCGGCTGCTCAAGGAGTATGGCGGCGTGGCAATGCCCAACCTGGGATTGGACCATTCCCAGGTGGATGAACTGATCACCTATCTGGCTGAGAGTTCGCCCCGGAAATCGACATTGCATCCTGCCGTGGCAGCGGAGGCCATCGCGGGAGATCCGCAGGCCGGCGCCAAACTTTTCACCGGTATCATCTCCTTCCAGAAGGGTGGCGCACCCTGCCTCGCCTGCCATACGGTCAGCGGGGTAGCGCCACTTGGTGGGGGCTCGCTAGGCCCTGAATTGACCGGTATCTATGGCCGACTCGGGGAGGCCGGGCTCGCGTCGCTTCTGGCCACCCTGCCGTTTCCTACCATGCGGCCGATTTTCCAGACGCGCCCCCTCACGCAGGCGGAACAGGGAGACCTGACAGCACTGCTAAGGGTTGCGGCAGGCCGACAGCCAGTCGATGCCATACCGCGCATAACCGTACTGGCGTTATCGGGGAGCGTGCTATTCCTCCTTCTTGCTGGTGTAATCTGGCGCAAACGACTCAAGAGCGTCCGTCGGGCCTTCGTGACGGCAATGACGGAGACAGGAGGTGAGCGGAGATGAGTTGGATCAGGGACCTCGTCAAACCGAAGGCTCGGCTCTGGGAGGAATTCTACCGCAATCGCTGGCAGTACGACCGGGTGGTTCGCAGCACCCACGGGGTCAACTGCACCGGCGGCTGCTCCTGGTTTGTCTACGTCAAGGAGGGGATCATCGTCTGGGAGATGCAGGCGACCGACTACCCGCTTCTCGATGCCACCCTTCCGCAGTACGAGCCACGCGGCTGCCAGCGCGGGATATCCTTCTCCTGGTACATATACAGCCCGCTTCGTATCAAATACCCGTATATTCGGGGGGTGCTCCTTGATCTCTGGCGCCGGGCTCGTGCCGAGCATACCGACCCGCTTGCTGCCTGGGAGGCGGTGGTTGCCGACGAAAAAGGGCGCCGCAGCTACCAGAAGGCACGGGGAAAAGGTGGATTCCGTCGTATCGGCTGGGAGGAAGCACTGGAAATCATTGCCGCCGCCAACCTCTCCACCTGCAAACGATACGGCTCAGATCGGGTGGTCGGTTTCTCGCCGATCCCGGCCATGTCCATGTGCAGCTATGCTGCTGGAAGCCGCTACCTTTCACTGCTCGGAGGGGTGATTCTCAGTTTCTACGACTGGTACGCCGATCTGCCCCCGGCGTCCCCCGAGACCTGGGGTGAGAAGACAGATGTGGCCGAAAGCGCCGACTGGTATAACAGCAAGCTGCTCGTGGTAATGGGGTGCAACCTCAACATGACCCGCACGCCGGATGTCCACTTCGTCGCGGAGGCCCGCGGCAACGGGAGCCGGCTGGTGGTGCTTTCCCCCGATTTCAGCCAGGTTGCCAGGTACGCCGACTGGTGGCTGCCGGTGACAGCCGGTCACGACGGTGCGTTCTGGCTGGCTGTCGATCATGTGATCCTTCAGGAGTTTTACACCACCCGGCAGGTCCCCTATTTCATCAATTATCTGAAACGCTATGCAGATGCCCCTTTTCTGGTTGAACTGGAAAAGAGCGAGAACGGTTACGTCCCCGGCCGCTTTGTCCGCGCCACCAGCCTTCTCCGCTACAGCAACGTGGAGAAGGGGGAGTGGAAGTTCCTCGTCTTAGACGAGAAGAGCGATGAACCGCGTATGCCACGGGGTAGTATCGGCTTCCGCTGGCAGGAGCGGGAAGGAGAGTGGAACCTGGAGATGAAGGACGGTCTGGACGGTACAGAGATTACCCCGCTCCTCACCTTCCTGGAGTGCAGTAACGACATTCTTCAGATCGATTTTGCCGATTATGCCGGTGGAAAAACGGCAAAGCGCGGAGTACCTGTCAGGTATCTTGAAACGGATAAGGGGAGGGTGCCGGTTACCACGGTTTTCGATCTCCTCATGGCCCGTTGCGGCGTTGGACGCGGTCTCAGCGGCGACTATCCAGGCGGCTACGACGATGAGGAGTCACCCTACACCCCGGCATGGCAGGAGCGTTACACCGGCGTGGGGCGGGAGACGGTGGTCCGCTTCGCCCGGGAATGGGGGGAAACCGCAGCACGGACCGGAGGGAAATGCACGATCATCGTCGGTTCCGGGACCAACCACTGGTACCACAGCAACCTCACCTACCGCTCCGGGATCATGGCCCTCATTCTCTGTGGCTGCGTCGGGGTTAACGGCGGCGGGCTCAATCACTACACCGGCCAGGAAAAGGTTCAACCCGAGGCGTCCTGGGCAACACTCGCCTTTGCCCATGACTGGGGAGCCGAGCCCCGGCTTCAGAATACACCCTCGTTCCACTATGTCCACTCCGACCAGTGGCGCTATGACCAGGGAGTATCGGAGGGAGTTGTTGTGGAGGGAGACAGCCCGGCCGGGAGACATCCGATGGAACTCCAGGCGGCAGCGGTACGAATGGGGTGGCTCCCCTTCTATCCCCAATTCGACCGCAGTCCCGCCGACCTGGTGCTTGCAGCGGAAGAGGAGGGGGCGAAGAGCGACGAGGAAATCATCGCTTGGGTGACAAAGGAGCTGAAAGAAAATCGGCTCCATTTTGCCATAGAGGACCCGGACGCTCCCGGCAACTGGCCCCGCGTCTGGCTGATCTGGCGGGGAAACGCCCTCCTCTCGAGCGCCAAGGGCCACGAGTATTTTCTCAAGCATTACCTCGGCACCCACCATAACTCAATCGCCGATGAGTCCGATGACATGCCGGAGGGGGTAGAGCGGAGTGATCCGGCTCCCGTGGGGAAGCTCGACCTGGTGGTGGACGTCAACTTCCGTATGGACACCTCGGCTCTATACTCAGACCTGATCCTCCCCGCGGCCACCTGGTACGAGAAGGATGACCTGAACAGCACCGACCTTCACTCATTCATCCACCCCCTGTCGGCGGCGGTCCCCCCATGCTGGGAATCGCGGAGCGACTGGGATATCTTCAAGGCGCTGGCAGAAAAGACCGCGGAACTTGCCCGGACCCATTTCCCCGCATCGTTCCGGGAGGTCATGACTACGCCCCTCCGTCATGATACTCCGGCCGAGATCGCCCAAAGTGAGGTGCATGCATGGTATCGGGGGGAGTGTGCAGCGGTCCCCGGCCGGACCATGCCTCAGTTTACAGTGGTGGAGCGCGATTATGCGCAGATCTATGAGCGGTTTGTCTCACTCGGTTCCCGGCTGCGGGAGGGGATGCGAGAAAAGGGGATTAGCTGGCCGGTCGCTGACCTCTACGACGAACTCCGGGACAGCGCCCCGGTGCGGGAATGGCAAGGAGAGACGTTTCCCTCATTGGAGAATGTGGTCGATGCCGCCAATGTTATTCTCCACTTTGCCCCGGAGACCAACGGCGAAGCCGCCTGGCGCACCTTCCAGGCCCTGGAGCGGCGAGTCGGGCTTCCCCTCACAGATCTTGCTGCTGACAGCCGTGCTATCCGCAACACTTTTGCCGATCTGGTGGCGCAACCGCGACGGGTCCTCACATCTCCTTTCTGGTCGGGGATTACCAACAGCGGGCGGGCGTACACCGCTTTCTGCCAGAACGTGGAACGGTTCGTACCGTGGCGGACCCTCACCGGCCGCCAGCACTTCTACCTGGACCACCAGTGGTACATTGCCTTCGGCGAGGCGCTCCCCGCCTTCAAGACAAAGATCGGCCCCGTGGAGTTCGGTGCCCTCGGCAAGAGCCTCCCGTCCAGCAGGGGGCTCATGCTCAACTGCCTCACTCCTCACGGCAAGTGGCATATGCATACCACCTACTACGATAACCTCCGGATGCTCACCCTCTCCAGGGGGATGGAGCCGTTCTGGCTGAATGACCGGGATGCTGCCGGGATCGGGGTGGTGGATAACGACTGGGTTGAGGTCTACAACGATAACGGGGTGGCGGTGACCCGGGCAGCGGTGAGCGCAAGAATACCGAGCGGTGTCGGTATATACTACCATGCACCGGAGCGGACTATCGCTGTTCCCAAATCCCCGCTACGCGACTACCGGCGGGCCGGCGGTCACAACAGCCTGACCCGCGCTCGGTTGAAGCCGCTCCTCATGACCGGTGGGTATGCTCAACTCTGCTACTCGTTCAATGCCTGGGGGCCTCCGGGAAGCGACCGCGACACCTATGTGTACATCCACAAGCTGGCTGGGGAATCCCGATACTGAGGAGGAAATAGAATGAAAATCCGAGCCCAGACCGCAATGGTTTTCCATCTCGACAAGTGCATAGGCTGCCATACCTGCAGTATCGCCTGCAAGAACATCTGGACCGACCGGCACGGCACCGAGTATATGTGGTGGAACAACGTGGAAACCAAGCCGGGGACCGGCTACCCAACTCTCTGGGAGGACCAGGGAAAGTATCGGGGCGGCTGGGAGAAACGGGGCAAATCGGTCCGGCTGAGGCTTCACAGCCGAATGGAGGGGCTTGCGAACATCTTCTACAACCCTTTTCTTCCCTCCCTCGATGATTACTACGAGCCGTGGAGCTACCGTTACAGTGACTTGACAAATGCTCCGGCCGGGGACGACCAGCCGGTGGCGCGCCCGGTCTCCATGGTCACCGGCAGGGAGATGAAGATCGAGGCGGGGCCGAACTGGGACGACGACCTGGGCGGCTCGGGGATTTACGCCGCTGGTGACTTCAACCTCGCCACCTTGACCACAGAGGAACGGAAGCAGCTATTTCTCCTCGACCGGCTGGTCTTTTTCCACCTGCCCCGTATCTGCAACCATTGCCTGAACCCTGGGTGCGTGGCTGCCTGTCCAACCGGGGCCATCTATAAGCGCGGAGAGGACGGGATCGTGCTCGTGAGCCAGGAGAAGTGCCGGGCATGGCGGATGTGCGTCTCCGGCTGCCCCTACAAGAAGGTCTACTTCAACTGGAAGACGGGGAAATCGGAGAAATGCATTCTCTGCTATCCACGACAGGAGACGTGCCAGGCCCCCGCCTGCTTTCACTCCTGCGTTGGCCGGATACGCTACCTGGGGACTCTGCTCTACGATGCGGAGGGAATCGAACAGTGCGCGGCCCGCCCCGACAACGACCTGGTGGAGGCCCAGCGAGAGTTGATCCTCGATCCCGGCGATTCGCTGGTGCGCCAAAAGGCCCGGGAAGACGGGGTCCACGAGGCAATCATCGAGGCGGCCCGAAAATCTCCGGTCTACCGTTTCGTCAAGGAATGGCGGCTGGCTCTGCCGCTCCATCCAGAGGTCCGCACCCTCCCCATGCTCTTCTATGTCCCACCACTCCTGCCGGTTGCCGCCACCATGGAGAAGGGGAGATACGAACTTGGCGGTGAACCGTGCGGCGATCCCTCAACGGAGCGCCTTCCCATCCGCTACTTCGCCGCGATTTTCTCCGCCGGCAACGAAGAGTTGGTCCGGGAAGCGTACCGGAAGCTCCACGCCGTTCGACTTCATCGGCGGCGTGAGACGGTAGGGGATATCCCGAAGGAGGTGGTTCAGCGGGCGCTGGAGGAAGCGAGGTCCACTCCTCAAGAGGCGGAGGCGATTTACCGGATGACCTCGCTCGCCACTTTCGCGGAGCGGCATGTCGTTCCCCCGTTCTTCCGGGAAATGTCCATTGAAGCCACGGCTGACCCTGCGGAGCGGAAAGAGACGACGGGAGTTGGTTTTTGCCGCCCGCCGAAAAGAGGCTGGTAGAGAAAATAACAAACGCTGGATTTCTTACGAGTAAACCGTTCATGAACAAATACAGTTTTTTTGCCGAAATCCTTGAATACCCGACGCTGGTTCTCGCTGACCGGGTCGGCAAGTTCCTCCCAGTTGTCGCCGCTAGCGATGTAGAAACTGCGCGACTATTGCGCCGGTTCCGAGAATTTTTGGAGGAGACACCTGCGGAGAGGATTGAAGAGATATACGTTGGCACGTTCGACTTGCAGCCACTTTGCTACCCTTATATTGGATACCAGCTGTTCGGAGAGGAGTACCGCCGAGGGATATTCATGGCCCTGCTCCGGGAACACTACCGGTCCAGTGGTTTCGCGGCCGGGGATGACCTGCCGGACCACCTGTGCGTTATTCTTCGCTTTCTTGCCAGCCGGGAGCCGAAAGAGGTAGAACGGGAGCTCGTCTCGGATTGCCTGGTACCGGCACTAGGAAAAATGGTTGCGGGATTTGCCGAGTCAACGCACCCTTACTGGGGGGCACTCAAGGCCCTCCTCCTGTTGCTCGAAGAAGAGGTCGGTGAGAGGGCGCACACCCAGACGGAGGGATAGCCATGACCAACATTCTTCTCTACATTGTGTTCCCTTACGTTGCGATAGCACTGGCGATCGTCGGCGGGATCTACCGCTATTTCGGCGACCGCTTCTCTTTTTCCAGCTTCTCCTCCCAACTCCTGGAGCAGCGGACACTTTTCTGGGGAGTGGTACCCTGGCATTACGGGATTGTGTCGGTTCTCCTCGCCCATATCTTCCCACTCATAATTCCGGTGTGGTGGGGACTCCTCCATCGCGGACCGGGCCGGCTAACAGCATTGGAGCTGGTTGGGATGGCGCTTGGATTCATGGCCTTGGTCGGCATTGTCATCCTGATCGTCCGACGTCTGGTGAACGCAAAGGCACGGGCGGTGACCTCGGTCATGGACTGGCTCCTTCTCGTGCTTCTTCTCCTGCAGGTGACGTTGGGGGTTTATATTGCCTCTACATACCGCTGGGGCTCCTTCTGGTACCTCTACACCGCCGTGCCGTGGCTTCGTTCCCTGACATTCTTTCACCCTGACGCCGCCACTGTCCTCCCCTTGCCGCTGGCAGTCAAAGCTCATATGGTCAACGCCTTCGTCCTCATCCTCCTCTTCCCCTTCACCAGACTGGCGCACATCTTCACCTTTCCCGCCCGTTACGTGCTGCGCACTTGGCAACTGGTATGGTGGAACCGGCAGCGGAGAATGCGAAAGTTGTAGCAGTTCCGCGTTTATAACATGAGATTTACTGCAATTTTCAGCATATCATCACCGCTGAAGAGGAGCCCAAGCTTATAAATTCCAAAGATGACGAGAAGAAGTACCAAGAGGTGCTGACATAATCGCTGCCATGCTCGAAAATTTTGAACACGACATTACTGGCGTTATTTTAGTCGGAGGGAAAAGCCGCCGGATGGGACGGGACAAAGCATCCCTGGAAGTTGACGGCAAGCCGCTCATCGAACGGCTACTGGAGATATTCACGAAAAGTTTCGCACAGGTTGTTCTTGTGGGGGACCGTGAGGAACGCTTTGCCAGTTACGGCCTGCCGGTTTTGTCGGACATTTATCCAGGCAGCTCCCTGGGGGGACTCTATACCGGACTCTATCACGCTGCAACGGAGTACATCTTCGTTTCCTCCTGTGACCTTCCATTCCCGAGTGGTGAAGTGCTCCGTCTCCTCTGCTCCCTCAGAAAAGACTACGATGCGGTGGTGCCGACGACCGACAAAGGATACGAGCCTCTCTTCGCGCTCTACTCGAAAGGCTGTCTCGGACCGATCAGAGCGCTCCTGGATCGTGGTAACTACTGTGCCTATGCTTATTATCCGCAGGTCCGGGTCAGGTATGTAGAATATGAAGAGCTTGTCAGATTCGACAGTGACGGAAGGGCTTTTCTGAACATGAATACCCCGGAGGAATTTGCAAAAATAGGAGGAACTCTGTGACAATGAAGGTAGTTTCATTCGTGGCAAAGCCCGGTACCGGGAAGACGACTCTGCTGGAAAAAGTCATCGTCCACTTGAAAGAGCGAGGGTACAGGGTAGGGGTTGTCAAGCATGACGCCCACTGCTTTGACATCGATCATCAAGGGAAGGACAGCTACCGCCTCACTGCTGACGGAGCCGATACCATGGTAATCTCATCAAGCGAAAAGCTGGCAGTGGTAAAGAAGCACGCCTTATCCCCACCCATCGAGGAGTTGCTCTCGACTTATTTCACCGACTTACATATCGTCCTGACCGAGGGGTTCAAGAAGAGTTCCATGCCGAAAATCGAGCTCCACCGCCAGGATAGAAGTGAAACTTTGCTCTGCCGAGGTGGAGAGCACGACCCGACACTGATAGCGGTGGTCAGCGACGGACGACTGGAACTGGATGTGCCGGTGCTTAATCTGAACGATATCGAAGAAGTTGCCGGTTTCATCGAGGCGAGGTTCCTGAAATGAGGGTTTTTGCGAGAGTACCCCCCGGAAACCGATAGATTCTTCGGTCGTAAGGAGATAAGGGCTGTGTCACGGTCCTTGGCAACAATCGTTTCTTAAACTATACAGGCTTGCGTATCTGTTACCATATGAAGATTATCACTAAATTTTCAGAGATCGGCAAGGAGTATCGGTCCGAATAATTAAACGCGATACCGTCCGCGTAATGATCTGGGTTGGGCAATAACGCCAAACTGGAGATACCATGGCATAGTTCTTGGAGTCTGGGGAGTTATGGAACAATTTTATGTTGAGATTTGCATAACTGTTCTTTTACTCCACAGCCCCCTAGTTCAACGTGTTATATAGGCATTTAATTGGTGTTATAACAATATGAATTAACTAAATATATTCTTGCTTAGATTCCAATATACCCTTGGGAAATACCCCTGTCTATTGTCTTGCGATATTGCCCCTTTCCATTCGCTTATGCGATCCCTTCCCTCGCAGCGCCGAAACAAATAATAATTTAAATTGGCGCAGCCTCCTCGAAGGCAAGATCGGACGCGTTACAGCACCCCTTAGTAGCGCACTATGATGTTGAATTATAGTCGCATTTTTTCTAAAATTTATTTAAATATATGCTTCATTGATATTGAAATTTTCGTGAAATCGAAAGAGTGGACTGGAATACATGCCTGAAACAATGCCATTGATTTCGGTGCTGCTTGTAGAAGACTTGCAGGTTACCCTTGATGTTCTTAGCATCATATTTGCAAAAAAATATCCCCGTGTAGTATTCTATGCCGCCACCAACGGAAGACTAGGCTAGCCAGGGATCGTTACCCCAGATGATTCAGAAGGATCCGCTCGCCATGGTCCTTCGGACGCGGGTTGCCGAGATATCGATATTAGGCATGCCGTTTTTGGGGGAAATCTTCTATAATAAAGAAAAAGGAGTTGCAGCCATGAAAAGGACCGCTGGATCTCGGCGTATGCCGACTACCTCAAGCCGAAACTATTGATGGGGCGATTCCTGGGTGACGACGACTGGTGGAAGGAAATCCAGTTGGACCCTGCCCTTGCCCAGTGGGGGAGAGAGGTCGCCGCTGCGAAACTGACCGGATACTTGAAGCCGGGCACGGCACGCTGAATGCGGACAAGAACCGTCTGGCCGATCTGGTGATCGCCAACAGCTTGTAAAAAGACCCGCAGGGCAATGTGGAAATTCTTGAACGGTTCTGGCCGCAGGGAAATGGCTTCGGCGAAGGCGATTCCGTGCATCCGATCCTCATCTATACCGACCTGGTTGCGATAGGCGAACAACGAACCGATGGAAACCGCAAGGATGATCTATGAACATTATCTCGATCGATATTTCGGGGAGGATTGACACCGGAAAGATATCGGTTCTCAGGAGCATCAAGGAAGTCGGCGAGGAGCTCGATATTAATTTCTTCGTGGTGGTGGTGGGGGCTTTCGCCCGCGTGATCTTCGAGCATATTCACCGGATTCCCGCTTCCCGAGTAACGGAAGACATTGATATCGACGTCGAGGTCGGAAGCTGGTGGGATTTCCGGCATCTGACCGGCGCCTTGATCGATCGCGGACTTCTCACGGCGACGAAATCACCACACCGCTTCATTGCTAGCTCAATCAACGCCGTGGTCAACATCGTACTCTATGGAGTGAGAATCGACGAGGCAAAAAGTATCAACTGGCTACCTGACCATGAGATGATCGTGAGCATGCTCGGCTTTGAAGAAGCGTATGAATCGGCATTGGAGGTGCGCCTCAGCAACGATCCGCCCCTGGAGATCCGCGTTCCTTCGGTGCCGGCTCTGGCGCTGCTGAAAATCATCTCCTGGGCCGACGGATACCCGAGACGCGGGTATGAGGCACATGATATTCTCTTCATCCTGGAAAACTACGACGCGACCGGTGTCGAGGCGAAACTGTACGAGTCCCATGTACCCGTGCTCACCGAGGAAGGATTCGACTCCCGGCTTGCTTCTGTTAGGCTGCTCGGGCGGGACATTGCGCTTCTGGGCAGCCCGGAGGCGATAAAGACGGTCGAAGAGATTCTTATCCGTGAAACCGACGAAGGCCAGGAATTCAGGATGCTCTCGAATATGGCCAAGGGTACCTCGTTCCAAGGGACCGAGTTTGAGGCCACTCTGCAACTTCTCAAAAAGCTCCTGCGGGGAATTCAAGAGGGAAAGCCAAGAGAGTGAACGGTACGAGCGCAAATGTTTCTTGAGGCGATGTGAATCGTGATGTTCCCCTCGTCTCAAAAAAACACCGGCGTTACGAGTTGTGTAAGGCTCCCCACTCCCCACTCGTACTAAACCTGTCGTACTAAACCTGAGTTGAGAAATAGGTTGCGTAAACTCTTTCATCCTAGATGTGTTTTTACGCCGTAGCTTTACTTCTCAACTTTATATAGGCATCAACCTGTTGTCACAACATGCTGTAATAGCGAAATATATAGAGCCTTAAATTCCAATCTACCCCCAGGCACTACCCCCGTCTTGCCTCTTCTGCCTATTAGCTATGTAGCGTTTTAGCCAAATACAAGAATAAAATAAAGAATATTTCTAAACTTAATTGAAGCATCTCATTTTGAGGAATTCGCAGTACTGGTAGATTTTTAGAAGAAAATGAGAATGTAAATTGATTCCTGAAATCAGCGTCCTTTTTGTTCCTGTTCACCAGCTCGCCGATACCATTTGGACGCCTCGTTTTCATCTTTGGGGACTCCGAGTCCTTCGTAATAAATTTTGCCTAATGCCTTCATCCCTATTATGTCTCCTTTTTCGGCTGCTGTAAGATACCACTTTAATGCCACTTCGTAGTCTTGTGGTACACCAACCCCCCTTGCATACATTGAAGCAAGATTAGTCATGCCTAACACTTCCCCTTTATCTGCGGCCATTCGGGACCATTTTAGTGCTTCCGAGTAATCTTGTTTGCCCCCGAGTCCCGAGTCATACATAAAACCTAACTGAGCCATTGCCGGAGCGACTCCTTTTTCTGCTCCTATTTGAAACCATTTCGATGCTTCGCTATAATCTTTTTCTACGCCATCGCCTCTAAAGTACATTAAACCAATATTAGTCGAAGCGGCGGCTCCTCCTTTTGCATTAAAGGCCTTTTTAAACCATTTCATCGCTTCATGGTAATCCTTTTCGACACCTTTGCCCTCTGCGTACAAAGTACCTATATTGATCATGCCGCCTGCTGATTCTTTTTCTGCTGCTCGACTAAACCATTTCAGAGCCTCTGCATAATCCTGATTTTGGCCCTTACCCAATTCATACATTACACCAATTATGTCCATTGCATCAGCTTCACCTTTCTCTGCCGCAACACCGTACCATTTTAGTGCCTCTGAATAGTTTTGTGCTATCCCCTTACCTTGATAATATTGGCCAGCAATTGCATACATTGCTCTCGCATTGCCTTTTCCGGCCGACTTATGAAACCATTTCAACGATTCGGAATAACTTTGAGATACTCCTTTTCCATAATAATAAAGGCATCCAAGCCTAAACATGGCATTGGGATCCTCTTTGTTAATCAAAGGTTGGAGAACTTGGTAAGCCGTAGCATAATCGCCTCGATCATATGCCTCAGTATATGCATCCTGCTCAGCATTTACATGACTGGCTGTTAGAGGGAGTACGAAGAACAAACAACTTATTGACATCGCAACTAAGTAACTTGATAGTATAGGAATTTCCATTTTTACCTAGTAAAATCAATCAGATTGTGGTAGATGGAGGCGAGACCCGGGATCAGGAGGTAAACTCTGGAGATCGACCGGAACATCTTCCGTCGTGTCTTTGAAGAGCGTTGGGATGAATTCAAGGCTCGTCATCCCTTATATGATACCGAGTATTATAACGAAGTAGTTGGAAAGATGCTGGGGTGTGGAAAAGAAGAGGGCGGTTATAGCGAATACATATG
>Ga0326728_10018708_pt1 | contig 13594 bp, 7 predicted proteins | sample MB3enrmetagenome_FD_207602 | JGI IMG/M metagenome (GOLD analysis project Ga0326728, IMG submission 207602) | Lab enriched peat soil microbial communities from McLean, Ithaca, NY, United States - MB31MN | ecosystem: Environmental > Terrestrial > Soil > Wetlands > Peat | place: USA: New York... | reverse complement strand
CAAGAAGTGTACTTTTGCTACTATTAGATGCTAATAGGGATCTTTTGAGTTTGACATCCGGCACGCCCGGGCATCCCCACGCTGCCGGCCGTAAAACGTTTTTGACTCGCTTGAATTGAGAGGAGACATCGATGCGCCAAACAAGCTTGATCGTTCTTTCCCTGCTGGCCCTGCTGGCCGTCTTCGCAGGCCCAGCTTTTCCCCAGCTCGCCGGGTCCGCCACCATCACCGGCACTCTGACCGACCCGTCCGGGGCGTTCGTGCCGGGGGCGGCCGTCGCCATCCGTAACACCGACACCGCCATCGAGCGCAGAATCGAAAGCAACGAAGCCGGCATTTACGTCGCTCCGTTCCTCCCGCCGGGCCATTATGAAGTGAGCGCCGGCAAAGCCGGATTCGCCTCGGTGGTGCGCAAGGACCTGACGCTTCAGGTCGGCCAGACGCTCACCGTCAACTTTGCGATGACCGTGCAGGCGGCGCAGACGGAGGTGACGGTCACGGGCCAGGCGGACGTGGTCGATACCGAGAAGACCGAAAACTCGCAGGTCATCAGCGAAGGCTCGGTGGACCACCTGCCCATCGCCGGCCGCCGCTGGGACACCTTCGCCTTGCTCACTCCCAATGTCACTACCGACGGCACCTCCGGCCTGGTTTCCTATCGCGGCGTCTCCGGTCTGTACAACAGCAATACCGTGGATGGCGCCAACAACAACCAGGCGTTCTTCTCCGAGGCCCGCGGGCGGGCTATAATGGGCAGCTACGTCTACAGCTTGGACTCCATCAAGGAGTATCAGGTGAGCGCCAGCAATTACAGCGCGGAGCTGGGGCAGGCCGCCGGCGGCGTGGTGAATGCCGTGACCAAATCCGGCGCCAACGATTTCCACGGCGACTTGTTCTACTACCTGCGCTACCCCACCTGGAACGCGCTCGACTCCTACCCCAAGTCGCGCGGCACTTACAGCCAGCCCATCCATCAATGGCAGCAGTTCGGCTTCAGCGCCGGCGGGCCGGTCATCAAAGACAAGTTGTTCTTCTTCGCCACGTACGATGGTTCGCGCAAAGTCGACCCCGTCGCCTACACCAGTAGCGTTTACAGTCCCAGCGTGACCGCCCTTTCCTGCCCGGCGCTGGTGAGCGCCTCGCAGTGCGCCGCCGCCAATGCCTTCCTGTTCGGCCAGCAAGGCAGTTTCCCCCGCGCCACCAACCAGGATGTCGCTTTCGGCCGGCTCGATTACCAGGCCAGCGCGCGCAACCATGTCAGCGCGGCTTTCGACTTCATGAATTACCGCGCGCCCAATGCCTACAGCGGGAACCCCTCGTACTCCAACAGCTCGCTTAGCACCAACGGCAGGTATAACATCCACGACCGCATTTTTGTGGCGAACTGGGATTCCACCATTTCCAGCTCCGCCGTCAACAATCTCCGCTTTCAATGGGGCCGCGACCTGGAAGTCGCAGGTTCCAACGCGGCCGCACCTTACGTCAGCATCTCCGGCCTGATGACTTATGGAGAGAATTACGCTCTGCCGCGCACCGCCGAACCGGACGAGCACCGCATCCAGATCTCGGACACGTTCTCCAAAGTACGCGGCCGGCACACGTTGAAGACCGGTGTGGATTTCAACTTCATCCACGAAGTCATGATCAACCTGTACAACGGGACCGGCCAGTACAGTTACAGCAACGGATCGGCGCAGGCTTCGTTCAATGCCTGGGTGGAGGACGCTCTCGGAATCAACACCACGGACGGTCTGACAGGCAGGCATTACACCACCTTCACGCAGGTCAACGACCCCGTCACCCACGTCGGCAAGGACGATTTTCATAACAACGACTACGCCGCCTTTTTCGAAGACAGTTGGAAGGCGAGCACCAAGCTGACGGTGAACATGGGCCTGCGCTACGACGTCTCTACGATTCCGCAGCCGCCCGAGCCGAACACGCTGACGCCGCTCACCACGCTCTATACTTCTACCATCAACATCCCCAAGGACCAGTTCGCACCGCGCGTGGGCGCCGCCTGGCAGATCACTCCCAAAACCGTGCTGCGCATCGGCTACGGCCTGTTTTTCGCCAAGACCACCAACAGCACCTACTACGCCACGCGCGTGGAGAATGGCGTTTATCAGCAAACGTTCACCTGCAGCCCGCTTTCGGCCAATTCAAACTACTGCCCGGCGTTAACGTTTCCCAACGTGATCTGGACGCCGCCCGGCCCGGCGCCGGCTGCGCCCTTCGCCGGCGCCCTGACGCCGCAGGTGGTCACCTTCACGCCGCCCGCCGCCAGCCAGGTCACGCGCGGCATGGCGCCCGACTGGGTCAATCCGCGGACTCACGAGGGCGAAGTCACCCTGGAACGCGGGCTACCGGGCGCGCTGAGCGCCTCCATCGGTTACGTGGTGAGCCGGAGCCTGCATTTGCCCATCTTCTACGATGCCAACCTGGCTCCTTCCACCACCACCAAGAGCTACGACATCCTGAATTCCAGCGGCGCCACCACGCAAACCTACACAGTTCCCTTCTATAACACCCGCATCAACACCAATACCGGCGAAGTTTTCGTCGGCTCCAGCGATGTCAATGCCTGGTACAACTCGATGGTCCTCACTGTGCGGCGGCCCATGCGCCATGGCTTGGAATTCACCGCGAACTACACCTTCAGCAAGGCGTTCGACGGCGCCCAGGCGGCAGGAAACTTCGGCACGTTCAATGGCACCGATTATCCCATCGACCCCTATAATCGCAAGCTCGAATACGCCCTTTCGGATCTCGACCAGCGCCACCGGTTCGTGGCCAACGCTGTGTGGATGCCCTCGCTAAAGAATCTCCCCAATCAGGCCGCCCGGATGATCCTGGATGGCTGGGCGTTCTCCACCATTGTGACCATGTCCACCGGCCAGCCGGTAACGCCGTACATCAACGGTTACCCATCCGGCGGACAGGATGGCGGCGTGACCGGCGGCGTAAGTTACGCCGGTGCTACTTACGGCCGCGCCGGTTGGCTTCCGCGCAATGCGTTCACTGCTCCCGGCTTTCACAATGTGGACTTCCGCATTGGCCGCCAGTTCGCGCTCAGTGAACGGCTGAAGCTGTCGCTCATTGGCGAGGCCTTCAACCTGTTCAACCACACCAACGTCTCCAGCGTCTGGGGCTATAGCTCCAGCTATCCCGCGTTCTCCTATCTTGCGGCCGGTTCCGGCGCCTGCGCCGGCCACACCAACGCTTGTTTCGTTCCCTACACTTCCACGCCGGTGCTGTCGCCCTTGACCACGAGCAACCTGCTGTGGGGCCCGCGGCAGTTGCAAGTTTCCGGCAGAATCACGTTCTGAGCAAACACCGCTCTCTGACGTTCGCGGCTCGGATCGGAGCCGCGAACGTCAGAGAGCGGGCGTCACTTTCACCAAAATGAAGGTCAGATCGTCGTACTGCGCGGCGCTATCGATCCAGGTCTTCAGCTCACTGGCGATCGTCGATGCGATTTCAGCCACCGGCAAATGAGCCGAACGGCGCAGCAAATCCTTCAATCTCTCTTCGCCGAACTCTTCCTCTTGCGGGTTCTGCGCTTCGGGGACTCCGTCGGTGAACGCGATTAGCACATCGCCCGGCCGCAAATCCACGGCGCTTTCTTCATAGCTGCTCTGCGGAAACAGCCCGATGACCGTGCCTCCCGCGGGCAACTCTTCGATGGACTGATCCGCCGCGCACCGCAGCAGGCAGGGCGGATTGTGGCCGGCGTTCACGTAGCGAAGCTGCCGTGTCCGCTCATCGATCTGTCCGTAGAAGAAGGTCGCATAGGCATTCGACCCGGTGGAGCGGTGCAGGTAGCGGTTCATCCTGGCCGCCAGGGTCGCCAGCGATATGTTCTCTTCGGTTGCCAGGATGCGCAGGGAGGCCTGGACCACGGACATGATCAGGGCCGCGGCCACTCCCTTTCCCGCCACGTCCGCCAGGGCGATGCCGATCCGCTGGCCTCCCAGATCGAGGAAATCGTAATAGTCGCCCCCCACGCTCCGGGCCGGTAGCGACATGCCGGCCAGCGCCATGGTGGCGGACGCCGGAGGTTTGTCCGGGAACAACCGCTTCTGGACTTCCACCGCGAGTTGCAGATCGCGGTTCAGCCTCTCCTGTTCGACCATGCGCTCTGTCAAGCGCGCGTTCTCGATCATGAGCGCGAATTGTCCCGCGCAATTGCGCAGAGCGCGTTTCTCCGCCGCGCCGTATTCGGCGCGCCCCACGGGTGGGCCGAGCAGCAGGATGCCGGCGATTTCGTTCTTGGCCAGCAGTGGAACGGCCAGCGTCGCGCCGGCGCCGCGAAGGCTCTCGATCTCGGCTGTATGCTGGGGCTTCTCCGCCGCCGCCCATCGGCTCCAGGTTTCGAAGTCGCCCTCGGTCAGCGGCAGCGGGTAAGGATACCCGCGTAGCCGGCCGACGAGTAACCCTCCCGCGGGCACCGTGCAGCCAGTTTCCGGCGAACGGTACACCTCGCCGGCACTCTTCTCCAGCAGTACGGCCGACTGGCAGCCGATCGCCTCGCGCAGCGCCTCCAAAGCTCGTTGTATGGCCTGGCGAAACGATTCGGCATGGCGGCTGGAATCGACGAACTCCGCCATCAGCGCCCCTTCCGACACAGCCGCTTCGTCAACGGAACCAGCGATCAAACCCGATACTCGCTTCGCCAAGCCCCGCGCGCTCCGCCAGATCGACCCCGGATCGTCGCGGATGGCGGCCATGGGGGCCACCAGGGTCGCCCGCCAGCCGGGAAAGAAGCAAGCCAGCGCGGCGATGCCCGCGACAATTCCGGTCGACAACAAGAACGGCAGCGGACCGTCAATGCGAATCCCGAAGATCTCCGACTTGAGCAGGAACACGGCGGCAATCACGACTACCGCGCCGGCCGCAATCCCGTACGCCGCCATTCTGAGCCCGTCGCCCAGCACCAGGCCGAGCACATCGCGGCCCACCGCCCCCAACGCCATGCGCGTGCCGATCTCTACCGTCCTGTGCCGCACAGCGTACGACACCACTCCGTAAACCCCCAGTGCCGCCATCAGCAGCGCCGCCAGCGCGAAGAACAACGTGAGGAACGACTGCAACCGCTCGTTGATCACGGAACCCAGGATAATCTCCCGCATCGTCCGCACGTCATACATCGGATGCGAGGGGGCTACGCTCCGGAGCGAGCGCCTGATCTCCGGTACCAGGGTTGACGCCGGAAGGCGGGAGCGCACCACAAAATGCATCGGATTGATCGGCGTAATCGTGACCGGGAGGTATTCTTCGGCCTGAGTCTCCTCGCCCAGCCCCCGGTTGTGAACGTCTCCGACGATGCCGACGACCCGTGCGCGCGATCCATTCGCTTCTCCCAGCCGCGCGTAAGCGCCTAACGCGTCACGGCCCGGAAAGCATCGCCTGGCGGCGGTGTTGTCGATAATGATTCCCAGCACGTCGCCCTTCCCGTCGTCCCTCTCGTCGAAACCGCGCCCGCGGAGCACTGGGATTCGCATCGTCTGGAAATAGCCTGGGCTGACCACGATGAAATTCACTTCGACGCCGGCGTGGACGCCATAGTCGCCGCTGACGGTTCCTTCCGGGAAGAGCGCAGTGATGTAGCAGCAGCCGGCCAGCGGCAAATGATTGATCAGCGCGGCGCTGCTTACGCCCGGAATCCGTTCGATGGCCTGGAGCAGACGCTTCTGGAACGGAACCAGATGCGCCATGTCCGAATATTCGGCGCTGCTGGTGTTGACGCTGAATGTCAGCAGGCCGTCGGGGTCGAACCCCGCCGTGGTGTGTAGCAACCGGTTCAAATGCGCGATGAGCACCGCGCTCACCGAGAGCAGGACAAATGCCAGTGCGATCTCCGCCACCACCAGCCCTCGCGACAATCCGCGGCTGCGCGCAGGCGCCGATGCGCGCACTCCATCGCTCAGCACCTCGTTGGGCAGAATGCGCGCGGCTTGCCAGAGCGGCGCCAGGCTGAACAGCACGCTGGAGAGAATCGCGGCGCCGAAGGCGAACAGCAGGGTCGTCCAGGTGATGCCGATTCCGCCCGCGCGCGGAATGGAATTGGCGGCCAGGGAAAGAACCAGGCGCACGATTGCCGCGCTTACGACAACGCCGCCGGCCGCGCCCGCGAAGGCCACCAGCAACCCTTCCACCAGGTACTGCAGGCCGAGTTGCCATCGGGCGGCTCCCAGCGCCACGCGGATCGCGGTTTCTCTGGCGCGCGTCACCGACCTCGCCAGCAGCAAGCCTGCCACGTTCGCGCACGTGATCAACAGCAGCGCTCCGGCTGCTCCGAATAGCAGCAGCAACACGGAGCGGATGTCCTTGACGGTATACTCCAGCAGATTGACGACACGGGCGGTGTAGTCCCGGTGTTCTTTCGGATTCTCTTTCGCAATCTCGGCCGCCACGCGTTTCACGTCCGCGTCGGCTTGGGCCATGGATACGCCTGGCCTGAGCCGGGCATAAGAGAAGTACTCGGATACATCTCGCCTTCTGCTGGGGCCTTGCGGATTGAGTGGCACCCAAACGTCGGTCCGGGATTCTCCGCTTCCTTCCAGAGCTTCCAGCGGAAGTCGAAACCACGCGGGCATGACACCGGTCACCGTGTACTGTTGCCCGTCCATGGTGACGGCTTGGCCCACGATCTTCGAATCGCCGCCCAGACGGTTCCAGAGCGCGCTTGAAATCACCGCCAGGTTGAGGTTGCCCTGCTCGCTGGCCGCCTCTCCAAACCATCGCCCCACCACCGGCGCGACGCCCAGGCTCGAGGCCAGCGAAGGCGTCACCTCGATGCCTCTCAGGTGCTGCGGCTCGCCCGGCGAGGTCAGGCTGAACTCTCGGAACTGAAGCACTCCGAACGCGTCGAAGCTATGCGTTCTCTGCTGGAAGTCCAGCAGGTCCAACCAGGAGCTCCCGTAGGCCTGCCACTTGCTCGTATTGTTCAGCCGCGCGCTGAACAGAGCGACAAACCGCTCGCCGTGCTGCCAGGGCACGGGCTTCATGAGCACGGCGTCGATTACCGTGTAGATCGCCGTCGCCGATCCGATTCCCACGGCCAGCGCGGTGGCGGCCAGCAGAGCGACTGCCTTGGCGCTCTTCCACGCCCTCCATCCGTGCATAACAAAGGCAAACATATTTGAGGAGTAACTAACCTTCCCGCGGGGACGCAGCGTCTTCGCCGGGCGGTCCCTGGCCGTCGGGCTCCTGCGCCCGCACATAGAAGCGCTTTCCGCAGGACCGGCAGTGCTTCGGAATCCGCCCGAACCACCGCATCGCGGCATCCTTCCATCCGCGCGGTAATGAGGACACGATGTCCCGTAAGAAGCACCGAGGGCACCGCAACTCTCCCGGCTTAATTTCGATCGGCGTCATAACCCTCAATCCGGCAGTCTAGCAGACCGCACCCCGCTTGGCGTGTCCAATGCTAGCCTGTGGTGGTGCGCAGTTTCTTTCTGTTCCTGTCGCGCCGGAAACGGCTGCGAAGATGGATGGAAACCTCTCGGTTGGCCAAGCGCCTGGCCAGGCGCTTCGTGGCGGGCGATACACTCGATCAAGCTCTCGGGGTGGGCCGCCACGTCAACTCCGAGGGAATTGCCATCACCCTCGATCACCTCGGCGAAAGCGTCACCTCGCTCGAAGACGCCGCCGAGGCGCGCGATGTGTATCTCCATGCTCTTTCCGCTATCCACGATTCCGGCATTCAGGGCAACGTCTCGCTCAAGCTGACCCAATTCGGCCTCGATTTCTCCTATGACCAATGCCGCGCCAACGTCGAGCAGCTCGTGCGGCGCGCCGCCGGGTTGAATAGCTTCGTTCGCGTGGATATGGAATCCAGCCAGTACACCCAGCGCACCATCGAGATGGTTGCGGACCTTCACGCGCGATACGGAGCCGTCGGGACGGTGATTCAGGCCTGCCTGTATCGCAGCCGGAACGATATCGAGGAGCTCTGCCGCCGCGCCATCCGCGTGCGGCTATGCAAAGGCGCTTACCTCGAACCCGCCAGCGTGGCCTTCCCCCGCAAGTCCGATGTGGACCGCAACTTCATCGAGCTGATGAAGCTCCTGCTCGACCGCGGCGCTTACCCCGCCATTGCCACGCACGATGAGAACATCATCCGGCAGGCCGTGGCCTATGCCGCCGAACGCGGAATCCGGCGCGATGCTTTCGAGTTCCAGATGCTCTACGGCATCCGCCGCGACCTGCAGCGCCGGCTGGCCTCCGAGGGATACCGCCTGCGCCTCTACGTCCCGTTTGGCAAGGCCTGGTACCCCTACTATATGCGCCGGCTCGCGGAGCGGCCCGCTAACGTCTTCTTCATCGCCCGCAATTTGTTCCGGCAGTAGCGGCCCAACCGCTCTCTGACGTTCGCGGCTCGGATACGTTCCGCGCCGCGAACGTAAGAGGTTGCCCCTTGCAACCGGCGCGCGTTGCTACGAAACTAAAGATGGGGAGTAGGAATCTAAACGGTATGCGCTACTGGGCCTATTTCGCCGCCAAACTGCTTTCGGCTGCGGCCATCCTCTACGGCTTGTTAGGGTGGATTATCCGTCAGTTCCCCGCTGCGTCGGATCCGCCGGAGCCTCTGGTCGATGGCGGGCAGATTCTGGTCTACAACCTGGCCGTTCTGGGATGGTTTTTGCTGTGCGCCGGGGTCCTTTACATCATCGTCCGGGACCAGCGCTACCGCTGCCGCATCTGCCTGCGCCGCCTGCGCATGCCCGTGGAAACCGGCTCCTGGGGCCGCATGTTGCAATTCGGACGCCCGCGCATCGAGTACATCTGCCCATACGGCCACGGGACCTTGAAGCAGGACGAGCTGCAAATCACCGGACTGGAAAACCCGCAGTGGACGCCGCATTCCGACGACATGTGGGACGAGCTCTGCGCCGCCAGTAAGGAATCGGACGGCCAGCCGTGAGCCACGTCCCGCGCTGGCGCATGGCGGCCGCCGCCATCGTCCTGGCGGCCCTCCTGGCTTTCACCGCCATGTTCGCCCCCATCTATTTCCGCAACCTCGAATTGCAGAATTTCGTATCGGGAGTGGCACAGCGTGCCGAAAACCGGACGAATTCCGACGACGTCTTGCGCACCTGGGTGCTGGATGAGGCCCATGCGTTGGACCTCCCGGTAAAAGAAGACAACGTGCAAGTCATTCGCTCGCGGGAGGGCGTGCGCATCGATGTGCGCTATTTCGTGCGCGTCACCCTGCCCGGGTACACCGTCGACCTGCATTTCTACCCCGGCGCCGGCAGCCGCTAGGAGCAGGGATCACCGCGGAATTAACTACGGATAGTAGGTTATTACTAACTAAATCGAAGGTAATTACCGGGTCATTTAGTACAAGTTTAGGGTCTATTCGACGATATAATCAGGCCAGAATACACCGAGGAAGGCGGTGGCGATTTGTATTGCGGTGACGATACCGGTGTACCCGATTCGCCTCAGGACAGTGAATTCCGCTGCTCCATTCACCGCAGGCGTAAGGGGCCTCTCAAGCGTAAGGAGCCTCTCAGGAAGGCGCTGAGCCGGGTGGCCGCGCCAGAGCCGTCCCTGGCGGCTTGCGACAGTTGGATGGCAAACCCGGCCGCGGAGGCGGTGGCCAGGCAGGCGCGGCTGTCGGTGGCGTATGCGCTGTTTGGAAACATAACGCCCAAACCGCCGGTTCTCGTACCCTTCAGAATGCTCGCCGCGCCGACCGAGTTGCGGGTGGCGGCGCCGGCACGATTCATAGGGACGCCGGACGCCGAGGAGGCCATCGCGACTGCGCGGCCGCAAGGTGTTCCGGCGCCGGGGATGCCTGAACCTGGTTTCATCCCGCCGGACTTCCATTGCGAGAATATGCGCGGCGTAGCGGTGGACTGGCTGGAGTGGCAGGCGCCGCGGATTGCCCCTGTTCCGCCGCGCTTTGAGCTGCGGCCGACGCTCGACCGGCTGGAAGTTCCCGGTCCCGTCTCGCCGAAGGCCGCCAAGACCAGACGGCCCGACGGCGCGACCATGAATCGAGTGGTGGAAGCGATCGCCGCGGGCTTGTTCGTGATCGTGGGCTTGTGGTTCGGGGCCGGCGCCGCCAAAACGCTAAGGAAGACGGCGATGGTGGGCCAGGAGATATCGGCGGCGGTTGGCGGGGCGCAAGCGGTTGGCGGGGCGCGAGCGGGGGCGAATCCCGCGCCGGCGACAGTGGTCGCGAAGCGGCCCCTGAGTTGGATGCGCAGCGCCATCTCGAAACGCGCCACGGTGGAGCTTGCCGATACATTCCACGCCGGCATGGAATCCTGGAATGCCGCCGCTCGGAGTTGGGCCCCGGGCTGGTCCCGCCATCCCGACGGATATGTGCGGACGGGCCAACTGGCTCTCTACCGCCCTTCAGCGGCCTACTCGGACTACCGGCTGGAGTTCTTTGGCCAGATCGAGAGCAAGAGCATGGGGTGGGTGGTCCGCGCGCGCGACCTGCAGAATTACTACGCCATGAAGTTCACGGTAGTGGAACCCGGGCTGCGCCCCATCATCGCCGTGGTGCATTATCCGGTGGTCGGCGGGAAGAAGGGGCACCAGGTGGAAACGCCGCTCGCCGTCATGGTGCACGACAACACGCCCTACCATGTGGCGGTGGAGGTGAAGGGCAACCGCGTGATCACTTCCATCGAAGGTCAGGAAGTGGATCGGTGGACGGACGACACGCTGGCCAGCGGAGGCGTGGGGTTCTTCAGCGAGCCAGGCGAACGAGCGCGGCTCTACTGGATGAAGGTGGTGACGAATGACGACCTGCTGGGGAGAATCTGCGCCTACCTTTCCGGCGGTTCGGAAGAAGGGTCCGAGACAACCGCGCAATGGCGGCGGATGGATTCTCCGGCGGACATGCCGCAGCCCCGCCCGGGAGGCGCGCCGCCGAGTCATCCCGAAGACGCCGTGCTGGCAGCGGCCGAAACCAGTCCACAGGATTTCACGAACCGGAGGGTTCAATTATGGGGTTTTCCGCGCGAAAACAGCCGGACGATTTGCGATCGCTACCTGCCGGCGTGACCCCGATCAACAGCCTCAGGCGTCAGAGGCACGCGGATCGCACGCTCTCGAAGGCCATATCGCTGCACCTGGAAGGCAAGCTTGAGGGCGCCGCCGACCTGTTGAGCAGCGCGATTGAATCGGGTGAGCGCGATTCCGCGCTGCACTTGGCGCTGGGCCAGATTCACTACCAAATGCGCGATTATGAATCGTCCGCCGCAGTCTACGAGCGACTGGTGGAAATGGAGCCGCTCCATCGCATCGCGCATTTTAACCTGGGGGTCTGCCGGGGCAATCTGAAGCGCTGGACAGCCGCCGCGGAGTCTTTCCGGAAGGCGGCCGAAGCCGACGCCACCCGCTCGGACGCGTTACTGGGGTTGGGCCTCTGCCTGATCCACAGCGGGTGCCCGGCCGAGGCGATGAAACCGCTCGACCAGTATCTCGCGCTCTTCCCCAATGACGAGCAGGCGCTGTTCGGCAAGGGCGTGGCCTTGCAGCAGACCGGTCAGCTCGCCGAAGCGGCGGAGCACTACCGCAAGACCCTGGCTTGCAATCCGCGGTGCGAGGAGGCGCTCGCCAACCTGGTGAGTGTTTTCCTCGAACAGAAAGACCACCAAGCGGTGCGGCGCTATGCGGAGATGCTGGCCGAGTTGCAGCCGGAGTCGCCGGTGGCCTTGGAAGCGCTAGCGGCGCTGGCGTATGAGAACGGGGACCACGCGGCGGCGGCACGCTACAGCCGCGGTCTGACCAAACTGGCTCCGGAGCGTTTCGAGAACTGGTTCAACCTGGGGGTGGCCCATCACACGATGGGCGACTACGAGCAGGCTGCGCACGCGTACACCGAGGCCATCGCGCTGAACGCCGATTCCGCGCAGGCCTATTTGAATCTCGGGGCGGTGCGGCAGGAATTGTGCGATTTCGCGGCCGCGCGCACTTGCTACGAGAAGGCGCTTCGCATCGACGCCGGCCAGCCCGGGGTTCTCTGGAACCTGGCGCTGGTGCTGGAGCAGCAGGGCGAGCGGGACGAGGCCGCGCGGCTCTATGCCAGGCTTCCCGAGGATGCGCCGGAGTGGTGCGACGGGCGCTTCCGGCTGGGCTATCTGCGGCTGCTGCGCGGGGATTTCGCCGCCAGCATCGAGGCCTTCGAGGCCTGTGTGGAAAAGCGTCCGGAGTGGCCCGAAGCGTATCTCAACACTGGCATCGCGTATGCGCGCTCAGGCAACTCGGACGCCGCGCGGCGGTGCTTCCAGGAGGCCCTCATGCTCCGTCCGGGTTCTTCGGACGCGATGCGCGGTCTGGCCACGCTGGCGCTCGACTGCCAGGATTACGCGGAGGCGTACGACCTCCACGGCCGGCTGATTCGACTGGGCGAGCACGGGCCGGAGCTCTACTACAACGCCGGCCTGCTCTGCCAGAAACTCGGCCGGACCGAGGAAGCCGCGATGTTCTACCAGCAGGCGCTGGGTGAGGACCCTCAGCGTCTCGAAGCGCTCCTGAACCTCGGCCACGTCTTGATGGCGTTGGGCCAGGCGGAAGAGGCGCGCTCTTGCTGGCGCAGGGCCATCAACGAGAAGCCGGAGTTGGCGGAAGCCTACTTCGAGTTGTAGCGCCGGGCACTAGCTGGTGTACCCTGTCTGTAAGGAGCCATCCCATGAGAGTCGGCGTATTCACCGCGCTGCTGGCGCAGTTGTCGCTGGACAACGTTCTCAAGAAGCTGACCAGCCTCCATATCGATACCGTGGAACTCGGCACCGGAAACTACCCCGGCGATCCGCACTGCAAGCTCTCGATGCTCGACAACCGGGCGGAGCTCAATGAATTCAAACAGAAGCTCAACGATCAAGGGTTCACCATCAGCGCGCTGAGCTGCCACGGGAATCCGCTGCATCCGGATAGAGCGCGCGCGAAACACGACCAGGAAGTCAGCCGCCAGACCATTCGGCTGGCGGAGAAGCTGGGCGTGCCGGTGGTGGTGGACTTCAGCGGCTGCCCGGGCGATTCCGCCCGGTCCAAATGGCCCAATTGGGTGACCTGCCCGTGGCCGCCCGATTACCTCGAGATCCTCAAGTGGCAATGGGACAAGGTGGTGACGCCCTATTGGACCAGGCAGGCGCGGTTCGCCGCCAATCACGGCGTGAAGATCGCCATCGAGATGCATCCGGGGTTCGTGGTCTACAGCCCCGAAACCATGCTGAAGCTGCGTTCCATAGCGGGACCCTCGATCGGCTGCAACTACGACCCGAGCCACATGTTCTGGCAAGGGATCGACCCGATCGCCGCCATCCGCGTGTTGGGCGACTGCATTTTCCACGTCCACGCCAAGGATACCCAGATCTACGACCGCAACCTGCCTCTCACGGGCGTGCTGGACACCAAGAGCTACACCGACGAGCGCCACCGCGCGTGGATCTTCCGCACGTGCGGGTATGGGCACGGCGCCGGGTGGTGGAAGGAATTTGCCTCGACGCTGCGGATGTTCGGCTACGATTACGCGCTCTCGATCGAGCATGAGGACAGCCTTCTCTCGCCGGAAGAAGGCCTCGCCAAGGCGGCGGCGTTCCTGAACGGAATCGTCATGAAAGAG
>Ga0326728_10018707_pt1 | contig 13594 bp, 9 predicted proteins | sample MB3enrmetagenome_FD_207602 | JGI IMG/M metagenome (GOLD analysis project Ga0326728, IMG submission 207602) | Lab enriched peat soil microbial communities from McLean, Ithaca, NY, United States - MB31MN | ecosystem: Environmental > Terrestrial > Soil > Wetlands > Peat | place: USA: New York... | reverse complement strand
CGGCAAAGGACAGCCATCCGCAGTTCCGACGCTGGGCCTTCCACACGGCAACTTGCTGCCTTGTACGGACATCCCAAAGCGTGATCGAACCATCCCAGCCACCCGCGGCCAGTCGCGATCCGTCCGGGGAGAAAGCCAGGCCGATGAAGGCCACCAATTGCCCAAGCAGCGTCGCAGTTTGTCTTCCGGTGCGTAGATCCCAGAGTTTCACCTGTCCATCCCAACCGGCAGTGGCGAGCAGAAAACCGTCTCGATCGATGGCATAATTACTCAAAGCCGTTTGGTGCCTGGGGCATATTAACCTCGTCTCATTCTCTGGTATCAACATGACTTCCAGCTTGTCTTCCTTTTCCTGCCGGCTCTGCCCCTGGAACCGCACCAGGCGACGGTCCCCTGCGTAGAAGGAGAAAGGTCGAGCGAGAAGATCGTTCAGAAAGAAGGCTTGCAGACTTACACCCGGAAGCGGCCTGAGACCATTCGGACCAAGAGTCTTGACCAATCGATTTTCTGTTATCTCCCAAATTTCCAGGTTGTCATTGGTCCGTTGGAGAGCGAGCCACCGCCCGGTTTCCCCCAGCGCCAGGGCGTAAGCGGGAATTGGTGAGACCGCCACAACTCCCGCTTTCGAGCAAGGGTCGGTGCGCCAGATCTCGACCGGGCCTTCCCGCAGTGCAATGGCCAACAGCTTGCAGTTCCGATTAGCGCAAAAAGCTCGAGCGAGTTTCAGGGTGGGAGGAGCCGCTTGAGCAGGGCTTACACTGAGGCTCTTGAGATCCAACCAGCGTGACGAGGCGAGATCCGCGGACAGGAGCAGCAGACGCTCGCTGCTCGGACACCCGGCTGGCACGAACCAGTTGTGCGGCAAGGTCATCGAGTTCAGGGGCGAGCCACGCCGGTCGACTCTCCAAATACGCACGGTTCCGTCCTTCCCGGAGGAAATGAGAAGCTTGCCATCACGCGAGAACCCTACGGTACTCACCTCATTTTCATGACCCTTCAAACTCATGACTTCTTGCCAGGTGTCGGTGTTCCACAATTTGATCGTCTGGTCGCCGCCCGCGGTCGCCAGGAGTGCCCCGTCAGGTGAGAAATCCAGGGAAACCACCTGCTCAAGATGGTTCGTGAGGTGCCGTGGCGCAGCCTTGTTCTCCGGGTCCCAGATGGCTATGTCCACACGGTCGACTGAGGCGAGCACGCGGCCATTCGGGCTGAACCCCAGGCAGAAGGCAGGTCCGTGCGACGACTTCCCTACGATGGTTTCGCTATCAGTGCGTAAGTCGCGGATCACAATGTCGTTACTGGCATGCGTGTAGGCGAGCTTCTTGCCGTCCGGCGAAAACGCGATGCCCAGGACAAAACCCCAGGAGTTGTCGGTGTAACCACCTCGGCTAAAGCTCTTTAACAGCCGCTTCTCGGCGACGTTCCAAACCTCCACGTTGAGCTCATCAATGAGCGCCATCTGCCGGCTATCCGGCGAGAAGGCGAGCCCTACGACTGACGCCGCATTCGTTCGAGCCATTACGGGCTGCCGCGTGAATGCATCCCAGAGGCTCCAGTAGCCAAAATAGCCTCCGATGGCGAACCACCGGCCACCCGGAGAAACAGCCGCCCGGCAAGGATCTTCGGGATACGGCCGCGTCTCGATGAGCGAGCCGTCGGCGATGTTCCAAAATCGGACGGTCCGATCCACGCTCGCGCTGACCGCAGTCCGCCCATCGTTGAGGAAGACCGCGGCCTGAACATTGTTCGAGTGGCCGCGCAAGGTGATGAGTTCATCGCCCCGGCAGCGGCCCCATAGGTATCGCCATTCCCAGCCGCGCGGATCGTCACCGGGCATGGCGCCGGATGGTGTGTCCTTGTGTCCTTTGTGAGCCTCCAAAAGACGCCGGGCGCGGCCAAGGTTGTTTTGCTGGAGGGCTTGGCCGGCGAGGATCATGTCGGCGTCGTACAGGTAAGCCTCGGCGCGTCGGCGCTGCTTCTCGGCGCGACTGAATCCGTAGCCCAGGACGATGGCCAGGAGCAAGAGCAGTGCGGCGGCTCCCCCGGCCAAGAGCGCCACTCGCTGGCGCTGGGCCGCTCGCCGCTCGGCCCGTTCATGGGCGGTCAACTCCGCTTGCCGTGCTGACAACGACCGCAAGCGTTGGGCCAGTTGGCCAGCACCGACAAAACGCTCTGCCGGCTTGCCCGCCACGCAATGGCGGAGGTCGTCGCGCAGCAGCGGGTCGGCAATCTCCTCTGTCCAGTCGCTGGTCAGCGGCCGATTGAAACTGCCGACCAGCAACTGGTAGAGCACGACGCCCAGGGAGTAAATGTCCGAGCGCGTGGTGGCTGGATCGCCGGCGAGAAGCTCAGGCGCCAAGTAGAGCTGCGTGCCCGCGTGCGACGAACTGCTGGGCAGCATTGTCTGCGTGAACCCGGCCCGCGTCACTCCCGCCAGGCATTCCTCCGACACCACCTGCCCGATGCCGAAGTCGCTCAGCTTGACGGAGAGTGACGAGTGACGAGTGACGAGTGACGAGTCAGCCTGTCCGTTCTGACCACTGACCACTGACCACTGACCACTGACCAAAATGTTCCCCGGCTTCACATCGCGGTGAATCACGCCGCACTCGTGCGCCGCCTGCAACGCGTCCGCCACCTGCGCCACAATCTCCAGCCGCGTCTCCAGCGGCACCGCCTTCACGCCGCCCTGGGCCTCGCACCAGTGCGCCAGGTCGCGCCCCTCGACGTAATCCATCTCCACGTAGTAAGGAGGCTGGTCGAAATAGACCTCGCGCAAACTGACGATGTTCGGGTGATCCCCAACCCGCTCCTTCATGAGCCGGAACAACGTCATCTCCCGTTTCAGGCTGCGCACCCGCTCCGCCCGGAAACAGAACTTGAACACCCGCCGTTCCTTCATCACCTGGTGCCGTCCCAGCCACACCTCGCCGAAACCGCCCTCGCCGAGCTTCTGTTCCAATACCCACTTGGTATTCGGCACCACCGTGCCCACGGCGGGCCGCCAGCCCAACACCGGCTCCTCGTCCGGCGAAGTGTGGCGCTGGGCCTTCTCCGTCGTGTCGGGCGGCCGCAGCGGACTCCGACCCGCCTCTGCCACCTCGCAAATCTCCACCGGCTCCTCCACCCCCTTGAGCAGGTAGCGGCCGTGGCTCACCCAGTTCAGCCCGGCGACCCCTGCGATGTCTTCGCCCTTGAGCATCTGCCGGGCGCTGTCGAAGACGCCCCGCGTCAGCAGGATTTGTCCGCCCCGGGCCAGTCCCATCACCCGCGAGCAGGTGTCCACTTGCATGCCGTGGACATCGCGCTGGTCCGGAGCAATTTCCTCGATGACCACTTCGCCCATGTGCAGGCCGAGGCGATCCTGCACCGCCACACTCAGGCCCTCATTGAATTGCCGCAGCCGCCCTTGCAGCAGGAGCGCGCACTTCACGGCCTCAGAGGGCATCGGAAACAGGATCAGAAACGAGTCCCCGGCCGTCTTGATTACCTCCGCGCCCACGAAGTTCCGCAGCACTTGGCGCACTTGCTCATGGTGCTGCTGGAGGAGGGCCACGCCGGCGCGGTCGCCCAGGGATTGCTTGAGGGCGGTGGACCCCACCACGTCCGAAAAGAGCAACGTGACCAGTCCGCTACCGTGCCCGGGAGGCCGCACACCTGGCGGAGCACCGGTTGGTCTGGCAGGCTCAGTTTCCATGCCAAGGAAACCGTATCAAAACCCTGGCGGCGTCAAAAGGGGAAAACCATGCAGGTATCCACGTCATCCCGCCTGGTTTTTGTGCAAAATTGGCACCTGCACAAAAAGTCAGACGGAATCAGGGCTTTTTGCGCAAACCCCCTGGCGGCCGACGTGGTAAAGGAAGCCGCTCAGCGCCGGCGCGGCCAGGATGGCCAGAATGAGCGCGCCGATGCCCCCGGCTACCCAGGTCATGGGCAGGTCTCGGTCGGTGCGGCGCACAGCGACCCGCGGGCCGACCGCGGCCTTGAAATCCGAGAGACCGGAACCGAGGCTGCGGAGGATGAGGGGCAGGGAGCGGGCCAGGCTGATGATGCCGCCGGCCGCGACGGCCCCGGCCCCGATGTAGAGGACATACTCGCCGCGAATGTCCTCGGGCGTCATCTGGCCGATGGGTTTGCTGCCCGGCGCCAGCGCGCCGGGGAGGCCCTCGCCGAAAAACTCGATGAGCGGCGTCAGGACCAGGCTGCTGAGCACGCCCCCGGCCATCATGATCGAACCGATGCGGGGGCCGATGATGTAGCCCACGCCCAGCAGCTCGGGGGTGATCTCGACCGAGAGCGTGCCGCCCTTGAGCGGCGGGCCGAAGACCTTTTCCGGGATGTCTTTCCACAGCCGGAACGCGGACATCAGGGTCTTGTAAGCCAAGCCGACGCCGAAGCCGGTGAAGATGGTCGAAGCCCGGATGCCGGCGGGGCGGCCGGGGGCTTGGGCGGCGGCGCCGGCCTCGAGCACCTGGGCGCAGGCGGTGCCCTCGGGATACTTGAGCTGGCCGTGCTGGGCCACGATGAGGGCGCGGCGCAACGGGATCATCATCAGGATGCCCAGCAGGCTGCCCAGCAGGCCCACGAGCATCACCCGCCCAATCTCGAGGTCAAAGCCCAGAATCATGATCGCCGGCATGGTCACGCCCAGGCCGAAGGCGATGGACTCGCCCGCGGAGCCGGCGGTTTGGACGATGTTGTTCTCGAGGATGGTGGCGTCGCGTCCGCCGGCCTTGGCCCAGAGGCGGAAGAGCGTCAGCGAGATCACCGCCACCGGGATGGAGGCGCTGACCGTCAGCCCCACTTTGAGCACCAGGTAGAGCGACGAGGCCCCGAACACCACCCCCAGCAGCGCCCCCAGGAGGATCGCCCGCAGGCTTAACTCCCTCGTCGCCGCTTGCGGCCCGGCGGGCGACGGGGAACCCGCTTCGGAATCCCCGCCCTGGTTCGGTTCGGCAGCCATATTGGCGGAACCTAATATCCGAGCAGGCGCGGCGAAGGCAACTGGTTTTTCCCGGGAACCTCAGTCGGGCTTGCATTTTTGGCGGGGCCGTCCAAGGTACTGCCCTGCGCGATTTGCGGGTGACGATGAAGAACGTGGTTTATTTCGACCTTGAGACCCAGCGCTCGGCCGATGAGGTCGGGGGCTGGGACCAGATTAGCCGGATGGGGCTGAGCATCGGCGTGACTTACAGCACCGGGCGGGGGGAGTATCGGATTTACGGCGAGAAGCAGGTCAATGAGTTGGTCCAGGATCTGCAGCGGGCCGACCTGGTGGTGGGGTTCAACAACCTGCGCTTCGACTATGAAGTGCTGCACGGCTACACGGCGCTGGACCTGCGCCAGCTTCCGACCCTGGACCTGCTCGTCGAGCTGCAAGGCAAATTGCAGCATCGGCTCTCGCTCGACTCCATCGCCATGGCCACGTTCGGCCTCGAGAAAACCGCCGAAGGGCTGCAGGCCATCCGCTGGTTCCGCGAGGGCAAGTTACTCGAGATCGCCGAGTATTGCTGCTACGACGTGAAGCTCACCCGCCTGGTTCACGAATACGGCGCGCGGCACCGCCAACTCCATTACCACAACCGCTTCGGCAAAAAGCTCACCGTGCCGGTGAGTTGGTAGGGAGGCCGGTCCAGGGTGCGAGTAAGGACAAGGACTTCCAGTCCACGGGCCCGCGGCCCCCGGCAAAACCCCGGGGACAACCTCTTCAACCCCATCCGCTAAAAACGGAAGCCGCTGCCGGCCACCGACTTGAGCGCGCCCAGGCGCTTGAGGACCGGCTTGGAATAGGGTTCCTTGGCCGGCCGCTGCGGCTGAGGCGGCGGCGGGGCCTGCGGGAGCTGGGCCGCCGGTTGGTTGCAGGGTCTTGGTTGACTGATTCTCATGTCACTAAGCCTCACTTGCGGAGACGGAAAAACTGGGGGCCGGCGTTGACGGGCAGGGTCACGCTCGACCAGCCTCGGGATTCTTGCTGGCTGAGCGGCAAATCCTGCCAGGCGGCTTGCGGCGAGAAACCCGGCCGGCCTTGAAGCGTGAAGAAGTCGGCCGGGGCCAGCCATTGAACCACCACGTTGCCTTGCTGCTGAGCGATGCTGAGCGCCGGCGGCTGGATGGTGGGCGTGACGGCGAGCATGGACCCACTCGGCTGGTCTGAGATGAGCACGTTCGCCGTGGCGCCGGGCGGGCCTTGCCCGAGCAAGGCGATCGTGTTGGTGCTGCCCGGCTTGAAAGAGGCGCCGACGTTGACCATCACGGTCTGGCCCTGGCCCACGGCGCCCAGGTTGTAGGTCCAGCCGTTGACCAGGAGGCGGAGCGAGGTGAGGCCGGGATTCCCGTTGACGATGGTGACATAGTGCTCCGCCGAGTCCAGGCCGGCATAGACTTGCTGCGCCTGGACGCTCGGCCCTGCCGTCACGATGGCCAGCTCCGGGTCGAAATAATCCTCGTTGCCGCCATTGTCAGTGGCCGTGGCGTTAACCCATGCGTACTGGCCCCCGGTGCTCTTGACGGCCAAGATGGTGACATTGGTCGTGCCTGTGGGCAGCGGCGAGATGGGGACGTTAAGCTGCGGCCCGCTCGCCCCTCCGATGCTCTGTCCGTTTGCTGGCAGGCCCGGTCCATAGGCCCATGCGTTAGGGGTCGTGCAATTGATCATGGTCGTGACCTCGACCGAGGCCAATCCATAGGGGTCGGTGTAAGAGAGCAGCGCGGCATCGGCGCCGTTGTAAGTGGTGTCTGAGCCGGAATGGCTCATGTCGCTCGGCGACCAGGCGTGAGGGTTGAATTCGAGGTACAGCTCCGTGCCGTCGGAACTGGTCCCCACGTTGAATGTGCCGCCACCGAGGAAATTCTCGAACTGGCTGGTGCTGAAAACGAACTTGGTCGGGTCAAATTCCAGGATGCCGCCGCTGGCGCTGGCAATGAGCCAACTGTAGGGAAGGGTGTAGGCGAAGTTGGCCGCGGGGCCGGCCGAACTCCCGCTCAGCGTAACGAGGCTGATGGTGAAGGGCAGTCCGCTGCTGGCCGTCACGGTCAGTGCGCCGGAGACGTCCAACGAATCCCAGCCGGGGTTGCCACCGGGGGCGCCCTGGGCGTCGTTGATCTCCCAAGCGCAGCCCTGGCCTCCGCTCCAGGTTTGCGCGCCGCTGGCGAGGGTGCCCACGCTGGGCAGCAGCGCCGTCGCCGCCCCGCCAAACAACGCGCCCCAGCCCGTGGTTTCCGGCAGGTACTGGGCGGTGGCCGGGTCATCCGAAAACACCGTCACGTCGCCGCTCGGGGCGTTACCCTGGAAATAGGCGGCCGTCAGGTTGGGGCATTCCGCGAACGCCCATTGCCCAATGCTGGTGACGCTGCTGGGAATAGTGACGCTGGGCAGGCTGGAACAGAAATAGAACGCATAGTCTCCAATGCTGGTGACGCCCTGGGGAATGCTAATGCTGGACAGGCTGGGGCAGAGGGCGAATGCCGCCTCCGCGATGCTGGTGACGCCGCCCGGAATGGTGTAGCCTCCGGCCAAGCCGGCCGGGTATTGAAGGATGGTGGCCTGGCCCTGGTCGAACAACACCCCATTGAGGCTGCTGTAATCGGGATTCGCCGGGTCCACCGTTATCGCCGTCAGGCTCGAGCAGCCCGCCAAGGCCGCGCCGCCCACGCTGGTGACGCTGCTGGGAATGGCGACGCTGGTCAGGCTGGTGCAATCCTCCAAGGCATCGCTACCGATGCTGGTGACGCCGCCGGGGATGGTGATACTGGTCAGCTTGGAGCAGCCATAGAAGGCGTAGTCCCCGAGGCTCTTGATGCCGTCGGGGATGGTGTAGTCTCCGGCCAGGCCGGCAGGATATTGAAGGAGGGCGGTCTGGGCCTGGTTAAACAACAGCCCATTGAAGGCTGCTGTAAGCGGGGTTGGCTGTGTCCACCGTTATCGCTGCCAGGCTGGCGCAGGCGGCGAAAGCCCCGCCTCCCAGGCTGGTGACGCTGCTGGGGACGGTGACGCTGGTCAGCTTGGTGTTCGCGAAGGCCAAGAGCCCGATGCTGGCGACCCCGCTGGGAATGGGGGCGCTGCTCAGCGCGCCGCACTCATAGAACGCATAGTCCCCGATGCTCGTGACGCCGCTGCCCAGGGTAACGCTGGTCAGCTTGGGACAGTAAGCGAATGCATTGGCCCCGATGGTCGTCACTTTGTCGGGTATGGTGACGCTGCTCAGCCCGCTGTCGCCGAACGCGGAATCCCCAATGCTCGTCACCCCGCTGCCCAGCGTAAGGCTGCCCAGGTTCGCGCAGCCATCGAACGCACTGTCGCCGATGCTGGTGACGCTGTCCGCGATGGTGACCCCGGTCAGGCCGGTGTTGTTTGCGAACGCGCCGGCGCCAATCGCGGTCACCGAGTAGCCCTCATACGTGGAGGGGATGTCCACCGCGCCGCTGCCGACGTAGCCGATGACGGTGGCCGCGTTGTTTTGGATCGAGTACGAGAGCTGCCCATGGGCCGCGGCCACGGCCAACAGCAGCACGCCAAAGGATAACTTCCCTGTCATTTAAAGGTCCTACCTCCGACACGCGCCAGCGCGCCCCTGCGGTCAAACAGGTTGTGGCCCGTTCGGTAAACCGAGGCGGCGACCCGGCGCTTGGCTTCGGTGCCGCCGCCCATCGGCGGCCCGCCCCGCGGCCCAGCGCCAACGCCCTGGGCAGGCGCACACCATGTGCCGGCCCACCGGGCTTCCGCTAGTGCGCGGTAGCCTAATACAACAGACCACTAGTCGTCAAGCCAAAACAAGATTTGGCGCCATTTGACTCGCCATTTCCCCCGAGCCACCCTGCCTGCGCAAGCGACTGGAGGGCCGGCGGAGCTTTAGGGCCAGACCCCATTTCGAGGCGTTTGCGCTGGTACGAAGCCACCAGCCGGAGCGCAAAGAGTCCCTGGAGTTCCTCACGGGGACCTTGTTTTCGGCGCGTCAGCCTGCCAGGGCGATCAACGCCACTCTCAGCAGGAGCCAGTAGCCAAACACCCACAGCGCCGCCTCCTTGAAGGCGACGCCGCTGAGCTTCGCCAACCCAACCGCCAACACCACGGTGGTCCAGAGACTGAACACGTCGAAGGCTGAGAGGATCAGTTTGACGGCGTGATCAGCGGCCAACTGGGGTGCCAGCAAGGACAGGGCGAACCGAGCCGCCGCATCACCGGTGGCCGCGCCCAACAGCGCCGTGGTCAGGTTGCCGAGCAAAACGATACTGCCCGTCAGGCCGACGACTTCCAGCGCTTTTAGAAAGGAGAAGCGGGCTCCCAGGAACAGACGCCCTGCGAGCCAGAGTACAAAGGCGGACCAGCCCGTCGCGGCAAACACCGCGAGGATCGTTGTCAGGGCTGAAAAGACCCGCAACCGGGTGCGGACGACCTCCAATCTCCCCGGATCGGCGAGTGCGCCGAGAGCCGCGGTTTGATCGCCTGGGTTCGCCGCGCCGCTCAACAGGACGCTGGCCAGGGCCACCAGGAGCGTGGGCACCAACCAATGGCGAACCCGCGCCGGCGCGCCGGCCAATTCCCCGAAGACCTCGCCTGGGCAGGGAACAATATTCACCATCTTGGAGAACAGCGTCGTGGCGTCCTGGGATGTCCTCCCCAATGGGGCCGGGTTGGCGTGCAGGGTGTCGTTCTCCATGGCTAAGGAGGCTATTCAAAATAACATGAACAACTGGCGCGCCGGGGATTTTGACCGCTGGCGAGGCGCGAGCGAGGCGCATACCCGCAGCCGTCTGTAACGAGCGAGCAACGAAGCCAGCGGTCAAAAGACCAAGCGAAAGTGTTCATGTTGTTTTGAATTGCCTCCTAACCGGTTTCAGGGCCCCCTGCCTCTCGCTTCCTGCCCGACCTCAGAGCGCTGCAGGAGTTCCGCCAGGGCAAGAATCAACAGGAAATCCACTCCGAATTGAACGGCGACCGCGACCCCGAAGCTGGCCGGCAGGCCATAGCTTCCGTGGAGCCAACCGCGCAAATGGTCCGCCGTCCAGCCGGCGGGAAAGAAGACCAGAAAAGAAAGCGCCACGACGAGCAAAGTCCCGAATGCGCTGGCGGACTGCGCCTTGCCGGTGGCCTGTCGGGTGGCGGACAGAAGGTAGTGAAGATTCCACACCGCATTCAATCCCAAGGCAATGGCCGGGTAGCCAAGCAGGAAAACCAGTATCCAGGGCCAGGGAAATTGGCCGAAGATCAGCAAGGGAACCAGGCCGCCTGCCTGGCTGGCCAGCACCAGCAGGGTCGGCACCGACAACTCGGCCAACACTACCGCCAGGGGCGCCATCGGCAGCGAACGAAACTCCATCAAGTGGCGGCCATCCCGCCGGAAATCAAAGGGGAACATCCGTTGCAGGAAGAACGCGAGCATCCCAATAAAGACGGCGACCCCGAGGTGGAAGTCCAACTCGACCTTGGCCGCCTCCGGGGTTGACGCTGGTCCGGGCCCAGTGGTGAGTTGGTGGAATCTCCAGAGCAAGGCGGTCAGGAAGATCGTGTAGATCGCCACGAAGGCGAAGGCCACCAGCAGCTCGCGCCGCGAGCGGCGTGCGGCCACCAGGTTCTTCCATACGAGTGCCCCCACCCCGCGGAAGAGCGGCAGCCCAGGCATTTCCCTGGAACGTGCCCGGCTTCCCTTCCCCAACGCCGGGCGGCCCTGCCGGAGCCGGAGCCGAGCCTCCGCCCGGCGAACCGTAGTGCTCAGCGACGGTTCGAACAGGTTGGCCTTGAGCTGGAGCACACCCCAAAGGCTGAGCGCCGCCACCAGCGCAAACAGGGCCAGCCACGCTGCCGGACCCAATAGCTCGGGCAGGGCGAAACCACCTCGGTCGGCCAGGCTGGCGAGCCAGGCTTTCACCGGCGGCGAGGCCGCAACCCCGGGCACCGAGGCCGCCGGGTAGAAAAAGAGCTGGGCCAGCGGCGAGCGCACCAACGCGGGGATGAGTGTGATCTCCCAGGCCGCCTTGAGATAAAGCGCCCCGACCAGGAAAAACGTGCCAAGCATCGCCCAGCGCAGCGCATAATGGAGACGTTCGGAGATGCTTCCGCCCCAAACCGCCGCCGCGGTCGCCACGTGGAAGCAGGCGGCCTGAAACAGAATAAGGCAGGCCGACACGACCAGCGGGTGGCGCAAGTGCGGCCAGAAGAAGGCGCCAAAAGCGACTCCCTGGATTACCGCATACACATACTGGGACAGCAGCCGATAGACCAGGATCTGCCGCTGCGTGAACGGACTGGTAAACACGAACTCCAAATCGGGCGGTTCGAAAGCCAGTCCGCGTTCGAGAAATCCCTTGAAAACCGAACCGCAAAGCATCACCAACGCGCCACCCACGGCGACCTCCCGCCGCAGGATTTGGCCGAAGCACTCCTCTTTCCGGAAGTAGAACAGGCCGCCGCCCAGGGCAAGAAGATACAGAACCCCGCAGCCCGTCATGGGACGCCGCAGGCTGCGCACTGCCAGCCAGGCTCGTCGTCGCAGCAATGTCCACCAGAGATAAAACAAGGCGCGGTTCATCGCACGGGAAGCTCACCCTCGCTGGCGGGGTCCTCGGTGACGGCGAAAAAGACCTCCTCCAGCGAGGCCTCGTCATGGACGGTGGCCAGGCGGCGGGTCTCCTCAAGCGAGCCGAACGCCACCTGGCGGCCCCGGTGCAGGATCAGGACCTGGTCGCAGAGCGCTTCGACGAGCACGAGCAGGTGGGAGGAGAGCAGGAAAGCGGTGCCGGCGGCGGCCCGGCGGCGAATGGACGCTTTGATGTTGCGGATGCCGCGCGGGTCCAGGCCAGTCAGCGGCTCATCCAGGATGACCACCCGCGGCTCGCGCAAAAACGCGCACGCGAGCGAAAGCTTCTGGAGCATGCCGCGCGACAGGTTCGACGCCAGTTCGTCCTTCTTGTCCGCGAGCTCGACCTCCTGCAGCAGCGCGTCATACCTGGCCTCGGCCTGGGGCACGCGGTAAGCCAGCGCGACAAAATGCAGATGCTCCATGACCGTCAGCATGTCATAGGCATGGATCGTGTCCGGGACATAAGCGAACTGTTGCTTGGCGGCTAAGGGCTCTCGTTGGATGTCATGCCCGCCGATGCGCAACTCGCCGCTCGTGGGCCGCAGAATGCCCGCGAGGGCCCGCAAGGTGGTCGTCTTCCCGGCGCCATTGGCGCCAACGAGGCCGACAACCCTGCCCGGCCCCACGGCGAAGCTCAGTTCGTGCACCGCGGTGAAACCACCGTAGCTCTTGCAAAAATTCCGAACTTCAATTACTGGCGCCTCATTCCGGCTCGTCGGCTGCATACTCGAACACATGAACGGTCAGGGCCGGACCCAACTCCCGGGCCCGGCTGGGCACGACCGGCTCTCGCCGTGCCCAGCCGCTCCTTTTGACCGGGCTGGCGTCTCGGTCTCACGCGGAGGACGCTTCCACCGCCCGCCCTTCGCCCCCGCAAGGCGCCTCGACGAGCCGGGTGGGATTGTGCCCAAAGCGGGTTCCGGCGTCAGTCTGCCCCGCTGCCCAGGGTGAAAAAAGGTAACTGTTCAGGTGGGCCATGTAGGGCAGGCTTCCCAGCCTGCCGGTGAGGGCGGCTTCCAGCCGCCCGGTCGCAGGCCTGCGCCGCGGTGCTGGAAGCCCCGCGAACCGGCAGCCTGGAAGGCTGCCCTACCTGAACAGTCACGAAAAAAGCGCCGCCAGGGGAAATCAACAAAAACCTGGCGGCTAGGCGGTTCCATTGCAAAACCGCTTTTTTCGGTCCGGCTCGCCGGCCCGGCAAACGGGGCTCGACCAACCGTCCGCTGCAGGTATCGGCTGATTTGGCCGCGGCTTGAACCGAACAGGTCGCCTCGAATCCAATTGGCCGGAGACGACCCTCGAGGCGCCCCTCTTTATGACACGTGAATGATGGCGTCCCGGAACGGGTGCTCGGAGCTTCTCTGGCAGGTGATGTGAAATACCTTCGCGCCCGAGTCCGCCTCGGCGATGAGGGCGCCGGTCGCCCGTTCGGTCGAGTTGTCTGAAATCGTGATCCGGCCAGCCGGGCGCCCGATCACTACCTGCTCGAGCGTTTCCGCCACGGCCTGAAACAGGGCGGCGCAATCCAAGGGATGGCTGCGGCTGCTCCGGCTCACGGTGGCGCCGTTCACATGGCCGGTGAGGTGGTTGTCGCGGTCCACGTCCACCGCCTCAACTCCGGCGGCATTGAAAAAGAACGGCTCTCCCTTTCTTAGCTCATACCGTTTCTCGATCTCGCCAACGAATCTGTCCTTTTTGCTCATAGTTGTCAGCAGAGGTTGGCTCCAGGTTACGCTTATTTGACAGCATGTCAATATCAATTTTGATGATTATTCAATTGCGCCCGGGGCCATGGACAAAGTCGCTGCAACTCGTTGCCAATCAGCGGACCGTAGCGCAGGCTTCCAAGCCTGCTGTATCGCCGATTTCCAAATCGGCGGGCGGCCGGAGCTTGCTGGCGTCTCGCCGGTTAGAAACCTGCGACACAGCAGATTTGGAAATCTGCGCTACGACTTCGTCCATGGCCGCGCGGTTGTGCCCGCCCGTGCCCGTGAGCCCAGATCGGCCTTGAACCCGCCGGA
>Ga0326728_10018704_pt1 | contig 13595 bp, 34 predicted proteins | sample MB3enrmetagenome_FD_207602 | JGI IMG/M metagenome (GOLD analysis project Ga0326728, IMG submission 207602) | Lab enriched peat soil microbial communities from McLean, Ithaca, NY, United States - MB31MN | ecosystem: Environmental > Terrestrial > Soil > Wetlands > Peat | place: USA: New York... | reverse complement strand
TCCTGGTTTTGGAGCCAAACACCGTCGCCGCGGTTGGACATCAGCTCACGGAGCAGACGCTGTTGTGGTTGCTTCGAAAGCATCCCGACCAGATTTCCGATGCGGTGCAATACCAACTCATTCGTTACGAGAGGACAATCCCTCTCTGGCGTGCGTACATGGATCATCTCTCATATAGCTACAAGCCCGAGCACCCAAATCATGCCGTTCCGAGTGAGAAGGTGAAGGAAGTGGTGCTCAAGAGCGTCCACCAACTGTTCTACGAGAATGGGTATCATTCGGGCTCGTTGTACGAGATTGACGAGTTCATCGGTAAGCTGGTCGAGTTGGATTGGGATCTCACTCCCATCGAGGCAGACCTTCGTCGTCAAGGTCGCCCCGTCATCACGCACAGGGTGCTTACCCATCAACTCAAGAATGGGCGATTGAAGTTGTCCGACCAGCAGCTGGTGGATCTCATTCAGCGAGTGCTTTACGCATGTGAGAATCGTGAGGGTCGAAGCGAGCTTCTCGTATTTTTGGCAGAGAAGTTCAAGATTTCGGAGCCTAGCCTCCTCGCGATCGTGGACTTCTTGACGAAGAAGGACCGGGACCATTATTCGGATGCTCACAAAGCATGCGAGGTCGTGAAGTTCCACCCCTTCCCCGAAGTCGTCGCACACTTGCAGAAGAAGTTGCTGGAGAGCGGGGATCTTCGCGGGATCGTTCAATTCTGTCAGACTGTCCCGGGTGCGGACAAAGATCTCTGCAAGAAGAAGGTGGCGGAGCTTCTGCAGCCGGATCCGATCGCCATGGCAGAGGCCTTCATCGAAGGCAAGGGGCCTCGCGGGATGGGAATGCCACCTTGGTTCTTGTGCGGGCCGTTTAGCCCTTGGGGTTGAGAGTTATCCTTTTTCGTAGAGCTCTCGCATTTCGATATATGCCTTCCCATCCGTGATGTTATCTTCACCTCCATGGGTGAAAGTAGCACTCGTGATGGTGTGACCAGCCTGCTTGAGAGCCTCCACAAACTCTGCCGACATACGGTTTGCGTCGGACGGCAGTTTCTTGTTGTGGTGGCATCCAACCCCATGGATCACAATCGCCCAATTTCCCATGATGTACTCCTATCGACTGTACGGATAAGGGGTCCATGCGATTTTTTAACTGGCTGCGACGAATGTGGTCCTTTTCCAAGAACTCCACTCTTTACGAGGAATGGCTCTTGGAGAAACATGTAGCTGCACCAGGTGTCACGGGAGGTGGTGCACCCCATCAAGTGGTATGTGGCTTTACGGACTGCTTCAATATGGCAGATCCAAGGTGCATGGCACGTAGCTGCCCTAGATGTTGTAGTAGGTACTGCCCATCCGATTGCAGAAACACAGCCACATTTGTGCAATTGAGGAGTCATATTCGGAGTCTGCTCACGGCAGGGGTCCGACTAGAAGACCTCGAGGAGGTTGTGAGGGAAGAGCTTGTGCATGGGGTGATGAACTCATGAGTCTGTGTAGATCGCTGAGTTCATCGCGTATTCGGGCGCGGAGGTGAGCGATGCACGTCTGATTTCTACGGTGACAGCGGGAACGTTTGGGGTGAGTGTGATCTCTGGTTCCCACGAACCCGGCTTCACTCTCAGCATCTATCGTATGCTGCCCGGCAAGGGCAAGTTCATCTACGGTGAGGGCAACGGGAAGGTCTTCAAGACCTCCGACGAGGCTAGTGCGTGGGCTCTCTCGCACGGACACACCCAGATCTACTACCGGCGCGTCTGGTGTCTCAAGCACCGCTGCCTGCATACCTTCCTTGGCAAACCGAGTCCCACTCACGGAGAATGCTGGCGCGATGAAGAGAACTGACGAGACCACGCCTTTCATCAACATCCTCATGAATTCGGAGGACGAGCCCGACAGGTCGTTCGAGTCCAAGGAGTTCTTGTGGGTGAGCTTCGTCGTCGGAAGTCCCAAGGTGAAGAAAGTCAAGGAGCTCCTTGGGCGCCAGGACTACACTTGGGTGGGCTCCTGCCGGTATTGGATTTGGGAGCGCGGGAACTGGCGAGTCTTCGTCAACAACGATAAGGGACTGTGTTTCGAGGTCCTCCCGACTCTGACCGTCAAGCAAGCCATTGCTGCGTGGGAGGACTTCAAGAAGCAGTTGGGGGTGACGCCCGAGAAGATGGCTGCCATGAAGGCCAAATTCGAACGAGAGATCGCAGATCCTGCATAGCCGCGCGTATTAGATCGCGGAGGTGCGACGTGTCGTACGAAGGCCACGTGCAGGTGATTTGCGAGCAGGGTCATTTCTTCGAGGCTCCTGACCCTTATCATGCGGGAGACCCAGTTTGTCCGCACTGCAAGTCGCCTTCCGCCTGGATCAACTCGGTGGACGACACCAACATCGACAGCAACGGGGTCATCCCTCCTGCTGTGATGGTGGGTTTCATTCGTCAACCGGCGGTCCCGTGCACGTGCACGTGCGGTCACAAGCACAACGCCTCGGAAACTCTCTTCCGGATTCCGTCTCCAGAGGAAACCAGGGCTGCACGCCACTACTTCGATGGCGAGAAATACATCCCGTTGAATTCCCCGCCCAAGCCGCGTCGGCATCGAAGGAGGAATGTCTGATGATCAACGAGTACCGCTGCACCAGGCCCAACATCTACAAGGGCAATTGTCTCGGGAACACGGACCCTCTGACTCGTCAGGGCTACTACGTCGACGCCGAGGACGAGGAGGGTGCGCACCGGGCGATGCGAAAGCAGTTCCCGCACGATTCGCACTTCGAGGTGCGCGTCTGTAAGAGCCCGTCCCCTCGACACGCCGTTCCGGCTCCCTGCGACCATGACACGGATCATGGTTATTGCGGGAGTTGTGGTAGTCCGCAAGGTGACGAGAAGGACATGCTGGAAGGGGAGATCGAGGACCAGCTGAACCAAGGTTACGATGGGTGACCTCACCAGGCACACGGCGGCCACTTGTAGCAAGAACCTCGGATTCGTGCGGGAAGTTCCTGGATCTAAACCGGGTGTCTCCTACACGGTCTCCTATGAGAGGGTCTTCGGCTCAAGACATGATGCACTCGGCTGTGAATACGGCTGGACGTGCACATGCGAGAATTACAAGCGTTTGCATAGTCGTCTTGGGACGAATTGCAAACACATTGCAGACGTCAAGGATCAGCGTTGCACTTGGAACGCTGAGTGTGACCCGGGAGTCTATCCCAAGGACGGCGATAGGTGCCCCGCTTGTGGCGGACCTATTGAGTACGTTCAGGTGGCCGTGTGACTCAGAAATATAAGGTCTCGGAACAAGCTCTGATGGAGCATGCCCGCAAGCATCCACTCTATCCGGAGTTGATTCGGTCCTTGACCTCGATGCAGTTGGAACCGGTTGTCGTGTGGCCTGCATCAGGTGCACCAGTTTGCACGGTTCAGGTTAAGGGAACACTCTTCGGTGTGAATCTCGAAGTTCACATCTATGTGTCCACTCCGCAGATCATGGAGAGACGTTCTGTAAATACCCACCATTTGGAGGAGAAGATTCGCGCCTATGTCAAGTCAGCAGCGGTGAATAAGGATGCCATCTTCGAGTGGTTGGACGCAAACGGGCTTCGTCGAGACAACAAGCCCGTGAATTCCCGGAATACTTTCCTCGCTCCAAATACAGAGATGACTTTCGTCATCTTTTTGATGAATGCGGCTCAGTCCACGGTCAATGTGCTAATGGAGTCTGTCCGACAGACGGCTCGTTACATGGTGGACTCTCATCCTGAGATGGATCGCGTGAAGTTATATCTGGCGGATACTGAGCGCAAGAACCGAGTCGAACGCGTGAAAAGTGCGTTGAAGTCACCGTTCGATCTCGCACACAAACTCGGTGTTCCGCATGAAGAGCTCCATTCTTTGCTTGACGAGCTACTGGTTCAAGGAGTGATGGACGCATGAAAGAGAAGAAGGAATTGCGAGAGAACTAGAAGCCTCACAACGCGGCAATCGCGGCGACCATCAGATGCGAGGCAGGAGACGTGATGTTCGTCCAGGCAGACGATCGCCAATACCTGACGCTGAAAGGAGAGTACGTCTGCCTTGCGAGCGAGGCGGGAGCTTTCTTCCCTCAAGAGGACTCCTGGCTACTCGAAGCAGTGGCGCGTCTGATGAAGCAGACGCACGAGAACCTGCGAAGGTTCGAAGCCCACATGGAAGATCGTAAGGGTTGTACCTGCGGGCCCATTCGGCACATGCTCGCGGAAGGTTCTCACGATTCCCGCTGCTCGAAATTCAAAGATGGCTGAGCGCGCTCGATACTGGATTACCTGCTACGTTTGTCATGATGTTCCTCCGACAGTCTACTTTCAAATTCCTGTAGACATCGTAGAAGCTCATCTCGAAGAATATAAGAAGAATTTGAGTATGAGGTCTCTCGGGATGCGCGAGCTTTTTGAAAAGCATCACGATGAGAATCAAGTGCGCCCGTTCTGTCAAACTTGCTTCATCCATTCTAAGAAAGCCAGAGAAACTCAAGCCATCCCAAGAGTGAAGAGAATTTCCTACGAAGAAATGGACGCGCTGCGTGTGGTGATGGAGGTCATGAAAACGTGACCGTAGATCCTGCGCGGCCGCACGTATTGGATCGCGGAGGTGCGAGATGGCAACCGATACTCCGATGAGTGACGCTGTGCGCGAGGCTTGCGAACGGGAGGGGCTCCCGGTGGTGGAGATCCGTCCGTCGTCCTACCGTCTCAGTGACATCAGTGGGTTGCCGGTGCTCTATCCGCAGCCCAGGATTCCTACCGTGGAAGAGCTGGATGAGGTGGACTGGTGAACCGGCAGGTTTATCTCAAGGTCTACGAGGACGCGGATGACCCCTATCCGTATTGGAGGGGAGCCGATCCGTACGACGATGTGAACTGGTCCTCGAAGCTGACGGAGGCCCAGCCGTTCGCCTCTAAGAAGGCTGCGAGGAAGGAGTGGAGGGCTCAGACTGGAAGGGACCATGGTTTCGGTGGTGCGCGATTCGCGTACGTGACCGTCATTACTAGCGATGCTAGGAGGGCCATGTGAACATCGACGTCAAGGGCCAGATCTGTTCGGTGGAGTACCTCGGTCAGCCCGGCCGGTACACGATCACTTATAAGGGGAAGCAGCTCAAGACGTACCCTTCTCCGGACCCCGAGTGTCCGGTGATCATCACTCACCGAGACTTCTTCGCGGTGAAGCTGTATGATATGGGTGGAAGACTGGAGCTTCGGCAGTGAGCGACTCGCGAGAACCTCTCCCAGGTGAAAAGAAATGGCGATCGGAACGCAAGCCGCCGAAGCCATATCCGGACGGCGACCCTTGTATGGTATTTGCCCACCCTGTGTGGTGTCGGTGTGAGAAACCCGACGTTTCCACCAAAGATGATCGTGAGCAATTCGAGAGGCTCAAGAAACGCAACGAGGAGTTGCGAGCGGGGAAAACCTGATGGCCGGTTTGAAAAGCGTGGAGCTCGAAATTGAGGGTACCAAGGACCTAGCCCTCATCACAACCTCGGATGAAGTGTGGCTTGTGGTCAACCTTCACTGGTGGGACTTGGCCACCCTCATCTGGTGGGTTTTCGTGCCAATGGACAAGAAGTCCCGCGTAAAGCTTACGCTCGGTGACGGCAAGAAGGTCAGCTTTCGGGCTGTTCGGGTGGCGACGAGGCATGTCCGGATTCGCGATTTCAAAGCCGCATGAGCGAGCCAGTCCCGCATAAGTGGGAGCCAGTTCCGCATCGAATTGCGCCGGATGCTCCCATTTCTGAGTGGAAATGTTCGATTTGTGGGCTCCGACACAGCGGGCGGTACGCTCCTCTTCCTCACGATCTTTTTCCGACCGTCAGGGACTGCAATTCCATGGTGATCTGGGAAGTGATGGAGACCTGAGATGAAGTGGACACAGCTCAAAGCAATCGCCAAGCGAAATGGGATTGTGAGGTGGACTCGCTCGGGAGTCCTTGAGCGTCTCTCCATTTGGAAGAAGAAGGTCATGGCAAAGGGCCCGGCCTCTCCGTCTCATTTCATTAGGAATGGTTGCGACGCAAAACAGGAGTTTTACTGCGTTGAGGTTTCGCCCAAGGCCACATTGCCGATTGGCGAAATCCTGTATCCAACCAACGCACCGCACCAATTCATCCATCAAGAACATCTGAAAACGCAGCGAGACATCGCAAACATCCTTGCTCGCGAGCGCGAAAAGCGCGATCTCAAGATTTGCAGAGGGATCATGGAGTCATGAGCGACTATCCTGACCGCGTACACCTTAAAGGGTGTCGAAAAGAATCGGTTCGACTGGTTGAATTGGTAACCGGAACCGGACCCACTAAGGTGATCTCGTACGAGATGAAGTGTGATTGCGGGTTTGCCGCATGGCTCGCAGCACAGGACCATAGCAAGAATGTCCGTTGTCTCACGGACAAGAGCGTCCCTTACTACGATGTTCTCGAGCTCAGGGCAGCCGGACTCCTCTAATGCTCGAAGGTTGGAGCGATATCCTCGAATGCGAGGTTTGTCGTGAAGAACATACTGTAGGGAATGCCACCTGGGTGTTCTTCTGGATCGGGGTAGGAGTGCGCGGGGTGTGTGAAGAGCATGTCGCGGACGTTCGCACTCTTTGGGGCCGACAAGGGAAACAGGTCTACCCGATCCCTGACTCTCTCAAAGAAATCAAGCAATTGGCCGAAGTGATGGAAGTGATGGAGACGTAAATCGTGCGGGATCGCGCGTATTCGATCTCATGAGCCAACTCCCTGCCATTCTCGCTCTCGTCAATCAGGTGGACTCGCAGGCGGATCTCCGCCTCATCAGCAACGCCCTCGGTTCGCGCTGGAAGGTGTTGCAAGGCGCCGTCGCGCAGAAGGCCGTTCAGGACAAGGCCATCCTGCCGGGTTGCCCCGTGTCCTTCACCTACGCCGGTCAGAAGCACTACGGGATCGTCAAGTCCATCAACCCGAAGACCTGCTCGGTCGACGTTCCGAGCGGGATCCCCGGCGTCCCGCGCAAGTGGCGCGTGAGCCCGCAGGCTCTCACCAAGGAGGACGCTCTCCCGGCGTCTCCGGCCCAGCGCACGGAGCAGGATCTCATGAAGGAGATCCTGGACTGCTACGCCGGTCTCTCGCCCGAAAACCTATCGTGTGACGGCGAGGCTTCGCGGGCTCACATCGCGAGGCGCTCGCATGAGCTGAACGGCCGTCTGAACGCGGCTTTCAAGGAGCTCGGTCGTCGCGTCACGGAGATCGAGGCGTACGACTGGCATACCGCGCAGAAGAAGGCCGGTTGATGGAAAGGCCCATGTCCGCATACCAGATGGCCGTCAACAACGTTCAGACCTACATCAGGAGCGAGCAGAACCAGCGAGCTTCCGACGAGGATCGAATCACGGCCTTCACGGCGGGTTCCATCCTATCCATCGCCTTCTGCAAGGTGCAAGGGGAGGTCATTGCTGACCTGATCGGGATTCCCGGCACACAGAAGAAGGCGGGATGATGGGAAAGCCCAAGAAGCCGGAGCCCAAGCCGGCTCCGAAGATCACATCCATCGGATGGGATTTCAAGTCCTTTCCCGATTTCGATGAGATGCAGAAGGCATTGAGCCCATTCGGCATCTACGTCTATCCAGACCCGATGTGGGAGGGACAAGACGGCGCAGGGTTCATCCTCTCGGACAAGCCTTTGACTCGAAAGCAGATCCGCGCCTTCAATGGCGACTAGCGATGGGCAAAAAGAATAAGCCACCGCCCACAAAAGAGGAACTCGAATTCAAAAATCGATACCCTCTCAAACCGGAAGACACTCCTGCGGAGATGCTGCAAGGTGTCCACTTTCGGTTCTGTCTTGGATGCGCAAAGTCCATTGATTTCATTTACGGAGTGCAGTACGGAGCCTGCGTCTGTAAGAAGCCAGATCCGTAGATCCTGCACGGTCGCGCGTATTGGATCGCGGAGGTGACAAGTGATTAGCCCCAAAAATTCCAAGACGGTGTGCGGCTTCATCGAGGGCCAGGGATTCTTCTGGAACCCGAAGGCCGCCTCGACGCTCTGGCCCGCAGACCGGGTTCGGTGCGCTGAGCACGAGCGCATGCACCTCGCTGTCATGAAGGACCTGGACCCCGAGATTCGTGAGCGCTCCCGTGAGGAGATCGATCGCTTCGAGAAGGGCGAGATCGATTTCTGGAGCTTCACCGAGCCGTACGGATGGGGCACTAAGACCACGGACTTCAAGGAGATCAAGAAGGACCTCATGCGCCGGCTCACGGCCGAACAGGCTCACGCTTTTCGGAAGTCGTTCGAGGAGTACCGCGGCGCGCTCTACAAGGCGTGCTTCCATACGGTCGAAGGCTGCGGGGATGACAGTTTCAGCGATCTCATCTCGCACATCGTGGGGCTCGGACGCAAAGAGTATGAGGCCACCCTCGCGAATCCGCGTCTCGCGCAGAATCGGTGCCGCGAGAACAAGTACACGGAGTCTTTCGCGTACGCCATCCCGTCCAAGGACTCCTACGAGGACATCACCATCGAACATTATCTCAAGTGGGCGGCCGATATCATCGAGGTCTACGGGAAGATCCTCGATGCGTCCGAGGACGACATCCCGTGGCTCCCGAAGTTGCGGGATGATCTTGATTTCGTCTCGTGCAAGTGCAAGGCTTTTATCGTCACCAAAGACCCCAAGTTCATGCTGGAGGAGGGGCTCGCTGTTGCGGCGACCGCCGAGAAGGTCGCAGAATATATGAACCGGCTCAACCGGAGCTGGTTCCCCGAGAAGGGCACACTCGCGCATGCGGTCGGTCAAGCCGGGAACAAGTATTTCGTGTGGAACCTCCTCACCGATCTGAGGGACTACCGAGAATTCCTCGAGCCCGTCCATGAGAGCTGAGTGCGACGAGCGCCTTCCGTGCTCCACCGTGATGATTTCAGGGTGGGCTGACGGTCAAGACTGTGGGAGGCCGTCCACCAAATGGTGGTACGATCCCATCTATCCGAGAGTCGTTGCCCGGTGCGACGGACATAATCCGGGGGTCACCTTGGGTTTGTGGAATGAAATCTCCCGTGAAGAGTTCCTGGTCTTCGAGGTCTTGCTCTCGTGAGGCTTCTTCCGCACCTGCCGGACAAGGAGACAATTCCCCCAACTCACAAATGGGAGGAGTTGACCAAATACGAAGACCTCGGACATGGGAACGCGAGTATTACTCGCGTGTGCCGTCGTTGTGGTACATATTCCTATTACGACGAGTTCGGGGAGTTGTTCGTGCCGAATGAGTACACACTCAAGATTGAGTTCCCGCTCAGTTGTGATGAGATGATGGTGCGCAATATACTCAAGAGCTAGTTGTAAATTTCGCAATGCCGCGCGTATTCGATCGCGGAGGTGACGCCGATGTCCGAAGGAATTGTTGCTGACAGGTGGGAGAACAAGGTCCTCGCGGAGGCCGATGTGCCGGACCGAGGCCACTGCCATCTGGCATTCGTGCGAGGATTGCGTCTTCCTCCGCGACGTGGGCTCGACCCAAAGACCGGCGAGTCACTCGGCGTGGCGAAGTGGGACTACGCTGAGAGCGACTACGCGGAGCGCGATGCATGGGTCATCCGCATGGGATTGAAGAACGGGCTCGCCACGCTCGGATGTGACTGCACCCACGCCACTTCGGAGGCTGAGGGATTCCTGGCTTGGAGGAATTTCCTCGCTCGCCACCCTTCCAACGATCTTCTACTCGCGAATCTCGCCGACGCCCTGTTCGGATGGATGCAGCTCGCATGAACCATCGGTGGTTTGGCGGTACCAGAATATGTGTGGGTAACGTCAAATCCCGCGGCCAGCGGCATCTGCTTTGGATTTGCGAGAACTGTGGGGCCATGGTTCAAAGGTCCGGGCGCGGAGCAAATGCTGTACGTCCCGCGACCGATGTGCTGGTGGGACACCGAAATGGCCCAGCTTGGGAAGTTCCTCATAGGATCATCCCTAATTCTTTCCCGAATGATGATTCTTTCCCGAATGATGGTTTCACCTGCAACGAATTCGCAGTATCGGGAGTAATGGAGAGCTAGCCTGTCTGTGGAACACTCTTTATCAGGTCGTAAATTTCAACCCAGCAAGTGTAAAGGAGTCCGGAGGAAAGCAACATGACGATTGTTCTCGCAGATACTCAGGCCCGCTATGTCGCAATGGTTCAGAAGCTCCAGGAGGCGATCCCTACTGGTTCGGAGGCGTCGTATAGCACGACCACCGACCAGGAGCCCTCCATGGAGGCGCGCAAGCAGAAGCTCTTGGAATTGGTGCCCGAGGATCAGCGCAAGGTCTGCCTGGAGGAGGGAATTGCGGCGACCGATGATGAGGCGTTTCACCTCATCAACCAGCTTCACAAGCGGGCAGGGCTCCGGACCGAGATGTTCCACCTCTCGATCATGTTTCTGAGCCACCCGTTCTGGAAGCCGGTGATGGAGAAGGCCAGTCGGTCCGATGCCGCCAAGGCAAAGAAGGCAGCCGCAAAGACCGAGTAATGCGCTATCTAGTCATCCTCACATGCGTGGAAGCGCAACACCAGCCGCCTTCGGTCTGGACCTACGACGCTTGGAGTTCGGCTCGCAAGAAGATAACTAGGCTTCAGGCCAGCGCGAACATTCCGGAGGAAGTCTCTGCTTTCCGCGTTCGCCCTGGTAGACGGCCAATACGTATCGTGCTACGACATCCGTCCTAGGTTTCCAGGACTTCGCAAGCGATTGCTTCGTCGAGGGACATGACCACGCACCCATCGACGTCCGGATCGTCCTCGCGATAGTGTTCGTCGCAAGACGTACTTGGTACCCAAATGAAATGAGTAGATTTTGCCTCACACTGATCGCAGCGTTCAATACCGCGAGAATAGCTCTCGGGTAGGAACATCGGCGGAGCCGATCACATCCCCATGCCGGGACGGGGCGGAGCATGTGTGGACTTGCGGAGAGCGTCCAGCACCTTGCGGAACCCCGGATCGTCGCCCTTTTCGAGAGCCTCCTCGAGCTGGGAGATCATGTGCTTGACATTCTCTCTGCCGGGACCACTCTTGGGAAGAGCTTGCTGCTCCTGCTGCGCCTGCTGTTGCTCTTGAGCAACACCCATCTCCTGCTCCTGCTGCTCTTCCTGAGCAGTTTTCTGGATGGTCGCCAGTACGCCCTTAAGGGCGCTGGCTACCCTTTGGCGGTCAGGTTGCTTGGACTTGTCAATTTTGTCAGCGATGGCGCGGAGTTCGGCGGCAACTTGGGAGGGCGTAGTCATATCCTGGTCAGGACGTAAAAAGTCTAATCAAGTGGGGTGTATTCTGGAAGATGACCCACCCCTATCGAGAACGATTAACGAGGGAAGAGCAAATTCTCAGGAAATCCATCCTGAGCAAAGTGCTGATCGGTTCCCTCGTTATTATCATCGGTTTTTCCCTACTGGTGATGAAATTTTACCACCCAACTCCGCCAGAAGTCCTAACCCCTCCTCAATGCTTGGAGAAGGCTAAAATGGTATGGGCCAGGGAGCCTATTCCCGGGGTGAAAATTGGGACGGATGGAGAAATTATGGTTATCTCCGGGATTCAATGTGATCATCCGAAACATCGAATCACCGTTAGTGAACCTCTATATGGTCCCGCGTTTATGGTGACCTGTAGGTGTTCTGAATGATCACATCGGGCGCGGAAAGTGCGCGCGACTGCGCGTACAAGATGTGAGATGTTCCGCCCCACCGCACAATTTGAATACAAGATTCCTAGTCGTGGGCTGAGTTCATGGCTTCGTGCCGAAATCCACCCAAATTTCATTCGATGGACTGTGATTCAAGAGATACTGATGACTACGGGCGTCGTTTCCCGAACAGTCATGATCGAAGCTACCAGTATTACGGTTCAAATTGAGCACACTCAGAATTACTCCGAAGAGTTTCGGTTGAGGCTCCTTAAATCAAACGCATGGTCCATTTGTCGTGTAATCATGCAGTCCACCACAGATGCCTCTGCAGACTTGTTGACTCAGATCTTCAAGGAGTTGTATTATCCGGAAGAGAAAGAGGATGAGTACAATGCTTGGGTGAAGGAATTTGCTCCAAATCTTCACGAGCTAATGATTAAGAACCTGCGACAGCAGAATCTTCAAATGGTGTCTGAAATCATGGAGGAGCCGCTTATTCAAGTCAGCGCCTACGATGATCTCCTTTAACTTTCAGTGAAAGAATCTATTTACTGTTTGGGTTCAAATCCGAATGTTGTAAGTAACTGCAACGCTTCGGCGACGCATTACTACTTTCATAACGTCCCGGGTCCTGTTTATGTGATGGAAATTCCTATTTGTGCTCGATGTGCAGTGCGAGCGCAAGCACAGGGTATTTTGCTTAGCTGTTCAGTTCTTGTACTAACTCGAGAAATTCGTCAAAAATTCAATCTTCGAGACATCATGGAATCATGAGCGGTGCGGAAGTCTCGCATTCGTCCGCGTATTCGATCGCGGAGGTAACAACACATGCCGACACATCGTTCCGAGCCGAAGCCGTCCGATACCGAGGAGTGCCCGCCGTCCACCCTGAGGACGGGCCAGACGCCTGGTTCTCACGAGGTCGACCACGAGGGCCACGCGGGCGTCAACCCCCGATTCCACCACTGGTTCGAGTGAAAACCGCCGACGTCCTTGTCATCGATCTACCGCCTCTGACGCCGGAAGCCGAGCGACGGATGGTCCTCTACGAGGATCTCCATCGGAGAACCCATGCGATGTCGAGACTCCCGGAATCTTCCTTCTCGGAGGAAGAGAAAGCGGCATTCAACGCCAAGACGGATGCAGCCGTCGAGGTTGCTGTGCAAAACTACGTGCGGGAACGTGATCTGGACCATCATATCCAGGAGTTTTACTGCTGGCTCGATTACCGACTTCCCGAGTCAGCAGTGGAGGGGTCCAATCTCAAGACGGCTCGCGCCCGTGCGTGGGCTCTCAACGAGAAGCGCAAGGAGATCTATCGGGCGTATCAGGCTGGACGTGCACCCATGGGGGCCACGATCGAGCGGTACCTCGAAGCATGCTCCGAGCTCGTGAAACACATCGAGGACTTCCAAGAGAAGTACGCGAAATAGACGCAGAAATCTCGCATTCGCCCGCGTATTCGATCGCGGAGGTGACGCATGGCACGCAGGGTAGAGTTGGAGTTCTCCGATAAGGAGATGGGTTGTGATGAGCTGGGGTGGATCCCGCGCGAGTTGCAGCCCGACGACAGCGAGAATGCGTGCGAAAACGATGACGTCCGCTACCAGCGGATGTTGAAGGTGAAGGGCATCAAGGCGCAGGTATTGGACGGTTACGCATTCGTGCAGGAGGAGACCAAGTGAGCACTCAGCATCTCATCGATCAGGCGCAGCAGCAGACCGGCAGCAACCGCCCTCAGGGCCAGCCTTTCAAGGCCGAGTGGCATACCAGCCTCTTTCTGGTGTGTAACCCGAAGGGGAGCGACCCCAACATCTACGAAGTGCAGGTGGGTGACCTTGAGCTGCTCAACAGCAATTCCTTTCGCGAGGAGTTCGATCTCACGCGCTATGCCGGGTTCCTGGCGGTGCAGGTGCACAAGAGCAACCATCGGGATTTCCCAGGACATCGC
>Ga0326728_10018703_pt1 | contig 13596 bp, 11 predicted proteins | sample MB3enrmetagenome_FD_207602 | JGI IMG/M metagenome (GOLD analysis project Ga0326728, IMG submission 207602) | Lab enriched peat soil microbial communities from McLean, Ithaca, NY, United States - MB31MN | ecosystem: Environmental > Terrestrial > Soil > Wetlands > Peat | place: USA: New York... | reverse complement strand
CTTACCGGGCTGACCGCAAACGCAATGGCCCTCATCGCCCCCGGCGCCTTCCTGTGGCTCACCTTCGTCATCCAGGCGGGCACCGGAACCACCGCGCCAACCATGTGGCTGGGCATCTTCGCCGCCCTGCTGCTCTGTCTGGCCACCGCGGTAGCCTATGCCGAGATCTCCAAGCTCTATCCCGGCACCGGCTCCAGCTACTACTACGCGGAGCAGTCCTTTCTCTCCAAGGAGAAGGCTTTCAAGTACGCCCGCGTGGCCAAGTTCATCGTCGGCTGGGGCTCGCACCTCTACTACTGGGTCTATCCCGGCGTAATGGTGGCGGTCACCGGCATCTTTGTCGGCTACGTGGTCGGCTTCCTCTATCCCAACTTCATGAACGGCTCGAACCCTGGGCCGGTCTTCATGGCGCTGGTCGCGGTGGTCTTCTCCTTCTTCGTCGCCTGGATCGCCGCCAAGGGCGCCGGCGCATCCACGGCCGTCAACATCGCCATCAACGTCATCCAGATCTCCGCGCTGGTGGTCTTCAGCGTGCTGGCGCTCGGCTATCGCGTCAGTCATCCCGCGGGCGCCACCGGTCCCACCGCCTTCCAATATGACGGCCAGTCGATGTCCACCTACACCTACCAGTTCGCCACCGCCAAGGACGGCTCGACGATGCGCGATACCGACGGCAAGCCTCTGGCGTTGGTGGATTCAGCCGGCAAGCCGGTTCCCTACGTCATCACCTACCCCACGACGGACTCCAGCGGCAACTTTCTTACCCACGAAAACGCAGCCTCGGTGATTGGGGTCCACAAGTTTCAGTTCATCTTCATCCAGGCAACCGTCGCCATTCTCATTCTGGTCGGCTTCGAATCGGTAACCTCGATGGGAGGCGAGGCCAAGAACCCCACCAAGCACATACCGATCGCCGTCATCGCCTCGCTGCTGATACAGGGCCTGGTTTGCTATCTATTCGAGTATTTTGCGGCCAACTACTTCCTCAACTCGGGATATACGATGCAGAGCGCGGTCAGCTCGGCCGCGCCCATCGGCGACATGATGATCATGGTCGGCGATTGGCTGCTTGGCCCCGGTAACGGCAAGTACTTCATGCTGGCTGAGGCCATCACCGTCTTCCTGGCGCTGATCGGCACCACCCTCGCGTGCATGAACACCGGCGCCCGCGTCACCTACGCCATGGGCAAGGACGACGAGGCGCCCGAGCACTTCGGCATTCTTCATGCCAAGTCGCTCAGCCCCCGCAAGGCCATCTGGACGTTGGCCGTCATCTCCGCGGTCATCGGCGTGCTGGCCGTCACCCTGGTCTTCGGCGACGCCGGCGCGCCCACCGATGCCGCCATCGCCGCGCTGCCCCACGGAATCTTCTCCAACTTCGGCTACCCCTCCCACGACACGCTGGCCGGCTTGCCCAACTCGCTGCTGACGGTCACGCTCACCTCCAACTTCGGAACCTTCATCCTTTACGCGCTCAGTTGCTTGCTGTGCATCGTGGCCTACCACAAGCGCCCCGACTACAACGTGGTGCTTCACCTGCTTATTCCCGTATTCGGCCTGTTTGCCAACCTGGTCTGCATGGCCTTCTACCTCATCAGCCCGGTCTTCGGCCTGGGCACCTTCAAGGAACCGGTGCTGGCGCTCATCATCTCCGGCATCTGGGGCGCTTACGGCGCCATTTACTTCCTGCGATCCTCCAAAGCCAAGGGCAAGGAGATTCTGCTCACGGCCCGGTAAACTCTCTCAACCGCACGGCAACCAAAGCCGCTGGGTGGAATCTCTCCTCGACTCCTTCTTGAAAAACAAGGAGCGGAGCGCCACCCGGTGGCTTTTTTGAGGTGGATGTTTCACAATCCGTAAGAAGCATCTTCCCGGCGGCAAGGCGGGAGACGCCCGAGGCGATAGCGCCCATGTTGGAAGTTCAGTTCGGCCAGGCAAGCGACTTCGGCAAGGTTCGCACCAACAATGAAGATGCGATGGGATCGTTCCTTCCCGCATCGCGCCGGCAGGGCCGGACGCACGGGTATCTTTTCGCCGTAGCCGACGGGGTGGGCGGCCTGGATTTGGGCGAGGTTGCCTCGGCCACGGCCGTGTCGGTGGTCACCGGGGAGTTCGCCAAGGCGCCCGCGGGAGCCATGCTCGCCACCCTGCTGCCGCGTCTCATCCAGCAGGCCAACGCCGCCGTTCACGATTGCACCCTGGCGCCCGAATACCGGGGCAGGAAGATGGCCACAACCCTGGTGGCCTGCGCGCTCCGCTACGACCAGGCCGTCGTCTCCCATGTGGGTGACTCGCGCTGCTATCTGGTTCGCGGCGGGATAGCCAGACAGATCACCCAGGACCATACGATGGTGAACGAACAGAGGAAGATGGGCCTCATCTCCGCCGGCGAGATGGCCACCTCCGAATCCCGTCATGTGCTCATTCGTTCGCTGGGACCGGAGATGTTCGTCTCGCCGGACACCACCGCCATCGCGCTGCAAGCCGGCGACGTGCTGGTTCTGTGCACCGACGGCCTCCACGACGAGATGCCCGAGACGCTGCTGGCCCAGATCGTCTCCCAGAAGAAGAACATCGACGAGATCGCCCGCGAACTGGTCGCGCGCGCTGTCGAGATCGACGGCAACGACAACACCACCGCGCAGGTCATCCGCGTCCGCTCGGTCGAGCAGGTGGGCATGTATCGCGGCAGGGTGTATCGGCTGCCTGCCTGATGCGTCCCGCGAAGATTCCCCGCGTTCTTACGGAATCCTTACTGCCGAGCCGCCTATTTCCCTATACAGTAGAACAAGTTAACCCGGCGGAGCAGGGCGCGCGATGGGCTTTTACGACAGCTTGGAGACCGGTTCCCGGATCGATTCTTATCGCATCGAGGCGCCGGTCGCGCGCAGCGGAATGGCCACCATCTACCGCGCTACGGACCTGCGCGACAACCGCACGGTCGCTCTCAAGATTCCCCACCCCGATCTGGAAGCCGATCCCATCCTCTTCGACCGCTTCAAGCGCGAGGCCGGCATCGGAGAGAGGCTGAACCACCCCAAAATCATGCGCGTCTTTGGCGGCGAGGAGCGCTGCCGCATCTACATGGTCATGGAATGGTGCGAAGGCCGCCTGCTGCGCCAGATTCTGGATGAGGGCGGCATCTCTCACGAGCGCGCCATCCGCATCGCCATCGGCGTTCTTGAGGCTCTGGAGTACATCCACGCCAACGGTGTGGTGCACCGCGACCTTAAGCCGGAGAACATCATGGTCGATGCCGAAGACAGCGTCAAGCTCATCGACTTCGGCATCGCCAGCGACTCCGGCGCGCGGCGGCTCACCTACGCCAACTTCACCGCCACCCTCGGCACGCCCAACTACATCTCTCCCGAGCAGGTGAAGGGCAAGCGCGGCGACGGCCGCAGCGACATCTTCTCCGTCGGCGTGATTCTTTACGAGATGCTCACCGGCAAGCTGCCCTTTTGCGGGCCTTCGCCCTTGGCCGCCATGAACGACCGGCTGCTGAACCATCCCACGCCGCCCAGCGTCGCCGACCCCTCCATCTCCCCTCAGTTGCAGGAGGTTCTGTATCGCGCGCTGGAGAGGAACCCCGCAAACCGCTATCCCAGGGCGCGCGATTTCCAGTTCGATCTCGAACACCTCGATCAGGTCGGCGTGGAAGACCGGGCGGAGCTGCGCGACTGGCAAAAGCGCAAGTCCCACCTCTCGCGCAAGATTCTCTATTACACCGCCCTGGCGCTCATTCCGGTCGTCATCCTGCTGCTGATGGTGCTGGTCGCCCGCCACCGGTAGAACGGCCCTCGGAGTCTGCGCGCCCTTGCCGGCTCCTCCCCGCAGCCCGTGGCAGAAATCATCCAGTGACAGAACCTGTGTCAGGGCACGACTTTAGAGCGAAACCAGAGTCAAAGCCATTGCTCCTTGTGGTTCACGAGCTTCAGGCGATTGCCCTGAAGAACGAAGGCTGTCATCGATTGGCCGCGCGCGGTGCGTATACTCTTTCTGACTGCGTTTTGAGGAGAGAAACAGGAAATGGCCAAGAAAGAGAAGACTGTGAAGCCCGGCGAAACCGGGGATGCAAAGGCCGCCGAACCAAAAAGGACGCCACTGAAGGGGACGGTCGCCGCGCCCCGGCAAGCAAAGGCCGCCGAGACCAAGAGAGAAGCAGCGGGGAAGCCCAAGGCGCCCAAGCCCAAAGCGAAGAAAGCCGCAAGGATGCTCAAGCCCGCCGCTCCCGCTGAGACGGAGCAACTGCTCAGCTCGGAGATCGTCTTTCAGTGCCCGCTCTTCCGCGTGCACCACGACAAGCTGATCGAGCCCGGCGGCCGCCAGAGCGAACGCGACATCATCCGCCACAACGGCAGCGTGGTCATCCTGGCCATGGACCGCTCGAAAGACAAGAAGGACCCCTGGATCGTCGTCGAGCGCCAGTATCGCCATGCCGCGCGGCAGTTTTTGTGGGAGCTGCCGGCGGGCAAGCTTGAGCCCGGCGAAGACGCCCTGGCGGGCGCAGAGCGCGAACTCGCCGAGGAGACCGGCTACAGCGCCAAGAAATGGAAGCTGCTGGTGGAGTACTACCCCAGCCCCGGCTTTCTGGGCGAATCCATGAAGGTTTTCGTGGCCGAGGGCCTGGTGGCGGGCGACGCCCATCCGGAGGAGGACGAGCAGATCGAGTTTCGCCTGGTCAAGCTCTCCGAGATCCTCAAGATGATCGAGAAGGGCGCCATTCTGGACGGCAAGACGCTCAGCAGCGTGCTTCTGTACGCGCGGCTCAAGGCCGGCAAGCGCAGGAAGTAGCAGCCGCCTGGCTTGGGCGATTGCATGCGGCGGGCATCCGCACTTTCCCTAGGGGTTCCTGTTCCGGGCCGGCTTCCCTCGTCAACAGGAATGGGAACCATTTTCCAGAGTTTCCTTTTTTTGTCGCTGTGCGATTCGTCTGCAAGTCTAAAATGAACATAAGGCGTAACCGCCGTGCCGGAGGATCCATTGGGGTCGATGGTCAGCAGGGTCAAGGAAAAACGGAAAGTGGCGAACGGCATTGCAACAAACGAACTTGTTTTTTCCGCGTGCGTGGGAAACAACGACGACCTGTTTCCCGAGATCCTCTCGATCTATGTCGCTGAAGGAAGCACCGTTGCGGACGTAACTTATGGGAAGGGCGTCTTTTGGCGCAAAGTCCCCGAGGGAGCTTACAATCTGCTGGCAACCGACCTGAAGTCCAGGGTCGATGCGACGGCGCTGCACTATGAACCGGAAACCATTGACTGCGTAGTCTTCGATCCGCCGTACATGCACACTCCAGGCGGCAGCGCCCATAAGGGCCACCAAAACTACGAGGACTACTACAGGAACAACGCCATCAACAGTACCAAGAAATATCACGAAGCAGTTTTGGATTTGTACTTCCGCGCGGCGAAAGAGGCGCACCGAGTCCTTCGCAAAGAAGGGTTTTACATTGTGAAGTGCGGCGACGAGGTGTGCGCAAACCAACAACGATTGACGCACGTCGAACTCATCAATGAACTCGCCACGTATGGCTTTGTCGTGGAAGACTTATTTGTCCTTGTCAGGAACAACCGCCCAGGCGTGAGCCGTGTTCTCCAGCAAGCCCACGCAAGGAAGAACCACTCCTTTTTTATCGTGTTCCGCAAATCGAATGGCAAGGCCAGATGGAAGGGGTTGCCGCAAAGCCGCCCGATTATGCGCGAAACCCCCGCCGAGCTTCTTCTATTTCCAGAAAGAACTCGCTGAAGTTCTTTAACTGGATCGTGGGAAATTCCGTGCAAAGGTCCGCGTAGCGTTGTGGAACGTCGAAGTAATATATCCGCTCCATCCTAGCGAGCTTGGTTTGATAGGCAAGCCACTGGTCGGGGACGCAAATCTCAACGACCGTCCGCGTCTTGAGGTCGAGTTTCGTTTCGGAGAACACTACGAGCGTCCCAGTGTAGTAGCCCTCCCCGTATGAGGCATCCAGTATTCTCTGGTGCGACCAAGCCTGGACAACTCTTTCACGAGTGGAGGTCTTTACCGGCAGATGGATCTTCGCCTGTCCTTCGCCTAAATCGAAAAGGAAGTCCATGGTCAAACGAACCTTCTTCTCTCCGATTTGAATTGTGGCCTTTTTCGTTGGAACGACGCCGAAGCTTCTTGCGAACAGATGGCCTACAAGGCACTCGAAATAGGTTGCGGGGCCTTTCTTATTTCCCCGGTCAAAGAGGTCGACCGCGGCAAAATATGCCATCGCCATTGTGTACGTCATCTTGCCCATCTCAATATTGCCGACCGGCCGATTCTCTCTCCATGCTTGCCAGTCCCGAATGATTGCCTCGGGGTTTGGCTCAAATTGGTCAACGATCATCGGACGAGACAGGCTGTCCGGCTGCGAGTTCTGGACGTAGACCATGTACCTTTTGTCCGGAACGCTTGAATTGAGTTCAACGCTCTGGCAGGCAGAGGAGAGGAATCGCAGACAGGCCACGACAAGACTGAGCAGAGCTTCCGAGGTCTCAGCGCTCCTGATGTCCGCGTCGGAAGCTCCCTTCGCGCGCTGGTACAAATCAAGAAGGGGTCCATTGAAGCGCTGGGTCGCCATCAGGCACTGCTCCGATCCGTCCTAGAATGAGTACCATACAGGATCGAACTTCAAAGTGCGCCCGTCAAGCTCCTTTTTCTGCCACTCCACTGCGTCCATGAAACCACTCCACCGGGGCTCTTTTACGTGCGGAAGGCGGCATTTGCGATTCCCGCGAAAGCCACTGGCCCATTTCACCCTGTGGAAACCCTGGCGAAAAGATTTTCCAACTTTTCCTCCCTTTTTCTCGTCTTAATAAATGCCGGTGGGCGATCCCCTCGCTCGCCGTATCCCCGCAAGACCCAAAGAAAGAAGGAGCCTGTGGCCCAGTACAAAGGGAAGGTCAAGTGGTTCAACAACGCCAAGGGCTATGGATTCATCGGACGCGAAGACGGGCCGGATGTATTCGTTCACTACTCGTCGATTCAGTTGGACGGGTACAAAACGCTGAAAGAGGGCGATGACGTGGAGTTCGACATCGTCCAAGGTCAGAAAGGTCCCCAGGCGGATGCAGTGGTCCGCTTTCGGGACGCCGCCCACACCGCAGCCTAGCGGCGCGTAAGACCGGGCGTTACCGCAAGACCGCCGCCAGGCGGCAACGACAAAGTGCGCCCAAATTCCATTCACTCGTCACATTGCCGCAGGTTTGAAGGCCCCACGATCCCTGAACTCCGTTCTCTCTTCCCCGATCCCTGTTCCCCGATCCCTGTTCCCTGTTCTACTTACTGCGGAGACCTACGCAATGGACAACCCCACCATGGCCCGTCTGCTGGCCGAGACCGCCGATCTGCTGGAGATCGACGGCGGAGACAGCTTCCGCATCCGCAGCTATCGCAACGCCGCCGAGGAGGCCGAACAGACCACGGTGGACCTGGTGGCCGCCGCGCCCTCAATCGCCCGCCTGCTGGCGATTCCGGGCATCGGCAAAGGCATGGCCGCAAATTTGCAGGCCATCGCAGCCACCGGCACTCTGCCCCTGCGTGAGGAGTTGCTGGCCAAGTACGGCGCGGGCGTTTTGGAACTGCTGAAGCTGCCCGGCATGGGCCCCAAGACAGTCGCGCTGCTGTGGTCCGCGGCGCAAATTGGCAGTATCGATCAGCTTGCCGAGGCCATCGAAGCGGGCCGCCTTGCCGGCCTGCCGCGCATGGGCGAGAAGCAGATTGAGAAGCTGCGCAAGGGCATCGAAGACTATCGCCGCAGCGCCGGCCGCTTCCGCATCGACGTAGCCGAAGACGCAGCGGGCCGCATCGCAGCCTACCTGCTTGACTTCGATGGCGTCGAGAGGGTGACCCCCGCCGGCTCCCTGCGCCGGGGCCGCGAGACCGTGGGCGACCTGGACCTGCTGGTCACCGGCCCGGCCTGCGCGCCCGAGCATACCGCCGCCGCGGTCGACCACGTCGCCGCCTACCCCGGCATTCACGACATCATCGCCAAGGGCGAGAACAAGGTGAGCTTCCATCTGTCGAACGGCTTGCAGGTGGACGTGCGCCTGCTGCCCTCGGCCTCTTATGGCGCCGCGCTGCAATACTTTACCGGCTCCAAGGCGCATAACGTGGCGCTCCGCCAGCGCGCCCTCAAGATGGGCTACACGCTGAGCGAGTGGGCGCTGGCCCGCCTCGACGACGATTCGACCGTAGCCGCCGCTACCGAGGAGGGGATCTACGCCGCGCTGGGCATGGACTGGATTCCCCCGGAGCTGCGCGAGAACCTGGGCGAGATCGAGGCCGCGGCCCGGCGCGCCCTGCCCCGGCTCATCGAACGAGCCGACCTGCGCGGCGACCTGCACATGCACACCGGCTGGAGCGACGGCCATAACACCATCGGCGAGATGGCCGCGGCCGCCCAGGCCTGCGGCTACCTGTACATCGCCATCACCGACCACTCCAAGAACCTGGCCATGACCAACGGCCTGGACGAGAAGCGGGCGCTGGAACAGATCAAGCGCGTTCGTGAGGTGGACCGCGAGATGAAGGGACGCATCCGTGTCTTCACCGGGATCGAGGTGGACATTCTGGCCGACGGCTCACTGGACCTGGACGACGAGGTACTGGCCGGGATGGAAATCGTCATCGCCAGCGTCCACACCCGCTTTGAGCAGGGCAGGGAAGAGATGACCGCCCGCGTGCTCAAGGCCATCGAGAACCCCTACGTGCGCATTCTGGGCCATCCCACCGGTCGCCTGCTGCTGCGCCGCGAGCCCTTCGCATTGGATTTGGGGACGGTGTTGCGGCGGGCCGCCGAACTGGGCGTTGCCGTCGAGCACAACGCCGCTCCCGACCGCCTCGACCTCAATGACCGCGACCTCCGCCTGGCCAAAGAGCTGGGCTGCCGAATCGTCGTCAACTCGGACTCGCACGACGCCCGCAACCTGGGCCGGATGGACTACGGCCTGCGCCAGCTCCGCCGCGCCTGGCTGGGGCCTCAGGATGTGCTGAACACGCTGGGGCCAAAGGAGTTTCTGGCCGCGCTCAGGCCAAAGCCGTAGGCGGGAAGAGAATAGCGTCGCTTCAGGCACAAGCGAGATTACCATTCCGTTGCCGCCAAGAGCGAAATACATGGCCCGCAATGAGCCGATGGAGATAAGATAAGTTCGCTATGAGCCTGCTGCAACAGGATACTCCGCAAGAACTCGACGATGCCGCCCGCGGCGAGGAATTCACCAGGGGTTCCAGCCACCTGGTTTGGGCCGCCATCGTCGCCACCATTGTGGTCAGCGTGGCTGTGGCCGTGTATTTGATCGCCGGGCAAAAGCCGCCCATGGCCAGCGGAGAGATCGAGCAGGTCTGGGTCCACCCGCAGCACACTGAAACCTCGGGGTTCGACGCCAACGGCGAGGCCATGGCCAAGGAGAGCTTCGACCAGGTTTATGTTTTTTCCCTGGTCAAGCTGCACAACCAGAGCACGCAGCCGCTCTTCCTGAACAACATCATGGCCAACATCAGGCTGGAAGACGGCATCCACACCAGCTATGCGGCTTCCGCGGCCGACTACGACCGGGTCTTTCTCGCCTACCCCGCAATGCCCGTGCCGCACGGCAAGGGGCTTCCCCTGGAGATGACCATCGACCCTGGGCAGACCGTCGAGGGGACCATCGTTTCAGCCTTCCGCATGAGCAAACAAGAGTGGGACGCGGGCAAGGACCTGAACTTTACCTTCGCCTTCCGCTACCAGCCCAGCCTGGTGCTCGCGCCGCGCGCCGCGGTTATTGTCCGCTAGAAGCCGGAGCCGCCGCCGGTGCGGGCGCGCTCTTGGGAGCCGACAGATACCCCGTGATGGTTGAATTCTTTCCGCCGATGGAGTTCACCACGATCTCGAAGAGCTGCGGATCCTTGCCGCTGTAGAACTGCAACGGCTCGTTCACGTTCCTGTCCTTCTTTTCGTATTGCTTGTCGTCGGAGTACACCAGCAGGGTGAACTTACTCCTTTTGACGTCGGCCTTCTTCAGCTCCAGGCTCACCGTGCCCACGGGCTTCTTCTCGCCCTTGGCCAACGTGAACTCATAGTAGTTGCGGTCGCCCCTGTGCCTCAGGATTTCCAGCTCATCGCGATTGCGCGCGATCAGGCTGGCATGGCTGCTCAAGTCTCCCTTCATCAGCGTCAACTGGCTGATCGCGCTGGCCAGGTCGCTCTGCGTTTTGGCCACATCGGTCTTCACTCCGCCCACGTCGGTCTTCACGTCGGTGACTGCGCTGGAGACGGCCGTCACCTGCTGGGCGGTTTTCTTCTGGGCGTTGGCCAGCTTCTGGGCGTCGGCTTCAACGCGCTGCTCGCGATCGGTGATCTCCTGGGCGCGGGTGTCCAACTGCTTCTGAGTCAGCCCCAGCGAAGTTTTCAGCTCATCGGTGGCCACCTCCAGCCGGGCGTCTGTCTCGCGCAACTTGGCTTGCAGTTGACTGTTCTGCTGCTTCGCCTCCGCCAGTTCACTCTGCTGTGTAGCCAGATGACTGCCAAGCACAGCGCACCAGATCAGCCCGGCCAGCGCGGCCACCAAGGCCACGGCAAGCACTGCTATAAGCGCGCCGGAATAGTTTCTGGGGACATTGTCGACGTCTCCATTCATTTGTCTTCCTCTTTTCTCTAGCGGCCATCGAGCGAACCGCCTTTTGAAGGCCTGCACACCCGGCCCAGGTCATGGCCATGGCTATGTTCCGTCCCCTTGGACGCCGGCACCGGGATTCTCTCTCCAGAATCTCTCGTGCCCTTGCTGAATACCAGCCTGCGAAATCGACACTCCCCCGGACAGCCTGCTGCGCAGCTCCGGGGCACCCCCTTAGTATTATCGCAAAAAACAGGGAATGTGCAGAAAATACTGCCCGTTTCCTCCGGCGCATGCCTCCCGAACACCGCCGAAAGACCGTTTCAACCGCCGCTGTCGTCCCGCACTCCGTGACAACCATTGAATCGCTACGTTATAAACATCTTTACTGCATTTTCTGGCGCCGTGCCCGGTTTCGACACCGGGTCCCCAAAGACAGGTCTTCGTCGCTGGGGTGGAAGACCGGGATCCCAAGCCCGCCGCGGCGGGGTCCTCGTCGCTGGGGTGGTAGATCGGGACATCCGCCGCAACCGCCAAGTTAACATTGTAAAGGGGAGATCCGAAAGCTATGACGACCGGTGGCGCTGGGAAGGGTCTGGAAGGAATTGTTGCGGCCAACTCCGGCATCTGTTGGATCGACGGAGAAGCGGGCGTCCTGGCCTATCGCGGCATCGACATTCACGAACTGGCCGAGAACTCGACCTTCGAGGAAACCACCTACCTGCTCTGGAACGGCATTCTGCCCAACGAATTCGCCTTGCGCGAGTTTCACTCCCAGCTATCTCTGGCCCGGGGGCTCGACTTCCGCATCGTGGACCTGCTGCGCGGCATTCCCGCCTCGGCCACGCCCATGGAGGTTCTGCGCACCGCCGTCTCCGCGCTCAGCTTCTACGACGCCGACGAAAAGGACAACTCCCACGACGCCAACGTGCGCAAGTGCTACCATCTGACCGCGCAGATGGCCATGATTGTGGCCATCTACGACCGCCTGCGCAAGGGCCTCGAGGTGGTGGCCCCCGACCGCTCGCTCAACCACGCCGCCAATTTCCTCTGGATGCTCAACGGGGTCAGGCCCTCGGAAACGGCCGTCAAGACGCTGGACATGGCGCTGGTGCTGCACGCCGAACACGAATTGAACGCTTCCACCTTTGCCGCCCGCGTCATCGCCGCCACGCTCTCCGACGTTCACTCGGCCATCACCGGCGCCATCGGCGCGCTCAAAGGCCCCCTGCACGGCGGCGCCAATGAGGGCGTCATGCGCATGCTTTACGCCATCGACAAGGCCGGCGCCGACCCCATCGAGTACGTCAAGAACATGCTGGCCGCGCGCCAGAAGATCTCCGGCTTCGGCCACCGCGTCTACAGGACCGAGGATCCCCGCGCCACCCACCTGCGCACCATGAGCGAGCAGCTCGGCAAGGATGCCGGCGTGCCCAAGTGGTACGAAATGTCCAGGGCCATCGAGCTTTACATCAACGCCGACAAAAAGCTCAACGCCAACGTCGACTTCTACTCCGCCTCCACTTACGCCACGCTGGGCATCGACATCGATCTCTACACCCCCATCTTCGCCATCAGCCGCATCGCCGGCTGGGGCGCCCACGTCATCGAGCAGTTGGACGACAACCGCCTCATCCGTCCACGCGCCGAGTACATCGGCCCCGTCTACCCAGCCCACTGGATTCCGATGGAAGAGCGCCCGTAAGATTCGCGCCGCGCGTAACCGCTTCGCGCTCTGACCGCCTTCTAGAAGCCTGCCCAGCGCAGATAGGCGGCGAGGATTTGCTGCCCCCACAAACTGCTGACGATCCCGCCGACGCACAGAAAGGTGCCCAGCGGCAGCTTCTTGAGCGCCCAGCCGCCCGATTCGCTGCGCGCGGCGGGGATTGCCAGCAGAACGACAGCAACCAGCGCTCCGAGCACGACGCCCATGCCAAAGGCAAGCAGTGCTCCGGGCAGGCCGAGCCATGCGGCCAGCATAGCCATCAGCTTGACGTCGCCCAGGCCGATGCCCTCACGGCGGCGAATGAGCCAGTAGAGCCAGCGGATGAGAAGGATGAGGCCGGCGGCGGCGAGGATGCCGAGGAACCACTTGAGAGCGATGCAATAGACGCAAAATTGTCCATTCTCAATTCCCTTGAAGAATGGGAAATCGGCATGAAAAACATGTGCCGCAAGATAATAGAAGTTCAAAAAAATGAATCCCTTAATGAAAAGCAGCTCTGTCAGGATGAACATGAATCCTAACGCGGTGCCAGGCCAGGTAATCCAGTTGGGGAGCCAGAGGTTTTCAGCATCGAACACTGCCAGGGTTATTAGTAACCAATAAAAGATCATTTTCCCAATAACGAAGATCACGGAATCATAGCGGTAAATCAAAGGGCAATCGGGGTCTAAGAATACTTCATTCAATAAGTCCCAGAAGGCTTGTGCCCACAGTCCTCCAACCGCCAGTTCCACCAGCGGATAGCGCCATCCGATCCAGGCGCGGCAGGTGCGGCAGCGGCCGCGCAGGGCGATCCAGCTCACCAGCGGCAAATTCTCCCACCAGGCAAGCGTGCGATTGCAGCCGCGGCAGTGGGAGCGGGGCGTAACGACGCTCTCGCCCGCGGGCCACCGGCTCACGCAGACGTTCAGGAAGCTGCCGAAGGCCAGCCCCAGCAGTCCCGCAAAGACCGTTCCCAGCAGCCGCATCATATCGAGCTAGAGTATACGGCCTGATGAGCGCTCACTTCGCCCCCGCCGCAGTGAGCATCTGCACGACGCTTGTATAGGCTTGCGTTTCAGCGGGAGTCAGAGGCCTGCGCTTTATTGGATCCAGCTTGTAATCCACCTTCCCTTTTTCGAGAATCTTGCTGGCCTTCATGAGCGCTGTTTCGTCACGATTGTCTTTCTTGTTGACATCCGCGCCTTTGTCGATCAGGATGCGCACCATATCCGGGTAGCCATCCACAGCTGCCTCGGTTAAAGGCGTTGTCTCTAAGCCCGCTTT
>Ga0326728_10018701_pt1 | contig 13597 bp, 9 predicted proteins | sample MB3enrmetagenome_FD_207602 | JGI IMG/M metagenome (GOLD analysis project Ga0326728, IMG submission 207602) | Lab enriched peat soil microbial communities from McLean, Ithaca, NY, United States - MB31MN | ecosystem: Environmental > Terrestrial > Soil > Wetlands > Peat | place: USA: New York... | reverse complement strand
CTGCTCGAAAACATGAGGGAAGCCTTCTGAGTGGAGCCGGTTCGCCAGGAACGAAAATGGGCAGACGGCTTGGGATGCTGACGCAAGGGAATAAGAAACACATAAGAATTGCAGAGATCTTCAACCGTGTTTGAAGAACTCATCGCCGAAAAAACGAAAAAGGGCGAAACAATGATTGTGGAGTCCTCTGATATCCTCGAAAAGATCAGAAACGAACATCCGCTGATTCACAACATCACCAACTACGTGGTTATGAATTTTACCGCCAATGTGCTGCTCGCCCTGGGCGCCTCCCCGGTAATGGCCCATGCGATCGAAGAGGTCGAGGAGATGGTCGGGCTGGCCAACGCCCTTGTCATTAATATAGGAACATTATCACAGCCATGGATCGACTCGATGGTCAGGGCTTCCCACGCTGCCCGCGACCTCTGCATTCCGGTCGTTCTCGACCCCGTAGGAGCAGGCGCCACAAGGTTCAGGACCGAAACCGCCAAGCGCCTGATCCAGGAATCGCCCGTGGCGGTTTTGCGCGGAAATGCTTCTGAAATCCTGGCGGTTGCCGGTCGGGAAGGGATTACAAGGGGCGTCGATTCAATTCACGGCGCAGAGGTTGCACAATCGGCGGCCTGCCATTTGGCGAAAACTTTCGGGACCGTCGTAGCGGTCACGGGCGCGGAGGATTTTGTGACCGACGGATCGAGGACCGCGAAGATCGCCAACGGCGATGCTCTCATGGGCCGGATTACAGGGACGGGTTGCGCGGCAAGCGCAATCACCGGGGCCTTCTGCGCCGTCGAAGAGGACTCTTTCGCTGCTGCAGTCGGGGCGCTGGTCACCTTCGGCATTGCGGGAGAACTTGCAGCCCGCACCAGCCGTGGTCCGGGAAGTTTTCAGGTAAATCTTTTGGACGCGCTCGGCGCAATAGACGGCGCCATAATCAGAGAGCGCTCCAGAGTGGCTTTATCATGAAAACATGTAAACCCGAAATTGACTTCAGGCTATACCTGGTTACCGACAGGTTTCTTTCGGGGGGCCGCCCTCTGGAGAAAATCGTTCGCGAGAGCGTGGCCGGGGGAGTGACAGCAATCCAGCTGCGCGAGAAAGATGCCGGGACAAGGCAGCTTCTCGAGCAGGCTTTTACGCTCAGGCAGGCGGCCACCGAACTGGGCATCCCTCTCATAGTTAACGACAGGCTGGACATCGCGCTGGCTTGCCGCGCCGATGGAGTTCATTTGGGACAGGAGGATATGCCGTGTAACCTCGCGCGCCGGATTGCGGGCGCAGATATGATTATCGGGGTTTCAGTCAGTACAGTCGATGAGGCTGTCGAGGCAGAAGCCCAAGGGGCTGACTACCTGGGAGTGGGCCCTCTATTTGCCACGTCGACCAAAGCCGATGCGCTGCCTGCCACCGGCGTCGGCGTCCTGGGCGACATACGCAGGATTGTACGAATCCCCCTCGTTGGAATCGGCGGCATAAATCACACCAATGCCGGCGATGTCATCCGTGCAGGCGCGGACGGGGTTGCGGTCGTATCGGCCCTAATCGCCAGTTTAAATCCCCGCGTTGCGGCGGAGGCGCTCAGGCACGCGGTGGATGAACGAATAAAGGAGCAGAAAGCGAATTTTGGAATTGGGGGATTCAAGAATTCAGGAATTAAGATATGATCACTACCGTCCAATCTGACAGGTCATTTGTCCCGGTTTCAATCTAATCTGACATATGACGATTTGCCGCTTACCCGGGTCAACATACCAGGATACTTCATAGGCGTTATGCGTCGGCCCGTTCTTCGTGCTTCTCGGATTGGCAAGATGTGTTGAGGTAGCGGTAACCGCTTTGGGTTTCTTTTCTTGTTCTGGCTAGTATCTCCGAAACCCATACGGCCAAAGGGAGCTGATTCACCGAAAGGAGCATCAGTGATGTTGGCGTTTCCCGATTATTCATATTTGAATAGACGTGCGTGAATTTTCCCTGTAACCTATAGGTGAGTAGGGGTTTTAGCCCTGCGTCAACAGGGTATGAGGGTTCAGGGTGTATTAAAATTACTCACTCGACTTCCAAGCTTTCATTTCATCCGCCGGCTCGACAACGACGGCACCGAACCGACGCTCAGTTTTATGCCCTATGCCCGACCGGCATCGAATTGCAACTCAAAAATTGTCCCATTCCTCGAGTAATGGGCGGTGATCAATGAACCGTTTTCCCGAGAAATTCAAATAAATGCAGCCGTAAAGTTCTGCTCTTTCGAGGTCAAACCCCTCCGCCCAGCTAAGGTGGAAACCAGATAAACAGAGTTCGTCTTGGGCGAACCAGTTGCTTTGATAAATTGCGGTCAACAAACAATAGGAGGAAACGCTATGTTGAAACATCTTTTTTCCCCAATGAAGATCGGAAAGGCAGAAGTTTCCAACAGACTGGCTGTAAGTCCTATGGTAACAGATTATTGCAATAACGACGGGACTGCAACAGAACGTTACATTGCATATCACGAAGCTAAAGCAAAGGGAGGATGGGGGCTCATAATCACTGAGGATTATGCTGTTGATCCAAGTGGTAAAGGATTTTCCTGTGTTCCCGGACTCTGGGATGACAGTCAAATACCGAGCCATTCAGAGTTAACTAAAAGAATTCACCAGTACGATACAAAGATATTTGCCCAGATATATCATTGTGGAAGACAGACAAGTCATCTCGTCACGGGGTGCACGCCATTTGCGCCTTCTCCCATTTCATGTCCGGCAATGCAGGAACTGCCGGAAGAACTTGCAGGGGATAAGATCGAAGAACTGGTGGAAAAGTTCGGCGACTGCGCTTCAAGAGCGAAAGAAGCAGGCTTTGACGGTGTTGAAATTCATGGGGCCCACGGGTATCTCATTGCCGGATTCATGTCCCCTTACTCGAACAAAAGGGCTGATAAGTATGGCGGACATCTATTGAATAGAATGAGATTTCCGTTGGCGATCGTGGCCAACATCAGGGCCAAAGCCGGTAACGATTTCGGCGTAGGCTTCAGAATCTCCTGCGATGAATTCGTTCCTGGGGGGAGGACTATCGAGGATACTAAAGCGATAGCCGTTTTATTGGAACAGGCGGGAATAGACTACCTGCACGTGTCCTGCGGCGTTTATGCTAGCGCAGACAAAATCGTTCCCGGTCCGTCGACACCTCACGGCTGGCTCGCCGGATATGCGGAGGAGGTAAAAAAGGTCATCAACATACCGGTCATTACTGTTGGAAGAATTAACGATCCATTTGTGGCGGATTCCATTATTGCAGCAGGCAAAGCGGATTTTGTGGCAATGGGCAGGGCCTCGCTGGCTGATCCGGAATTCCCCAAAAAGGCGGCGGCCGGGCAGTTTGATGAAATTCGCCCGTGTATAGCCTGCAATGAGGGGTGCATCGGTATATTATTTACTGATCAGCCGATCAAATGTGTGCTCAATCCAACGCTCGGCAAGGAGGCGGAAAGAGCTGTCAAGCCTGCGGTCGAAAAGAAAAAGGTGGTGGTGATTGGAGGCGGCCCTGCCGGGATGGAGGCCGCCATCACAGCCGCAAAAGCCGGCCATGAAGTGAGCCTCTACGAGAAAGAAGACAGATTAGGAGGGCAATTCTATCTCGCCAGCGTCCCGCCCAACAAGGGAGAGATCGGCAATTTCGTCGGCTGGCAAATCGGCCAGTTAAGCAAATTTAAAGTTAGTGTCACTTTGAACGCTGAAGTTTCACCCGGCTTGATTGACTCACTGAAACCGGACGTCGTGGTTCTCGCAACCGGGGGCACACCGGTTTTGCCCGAAATCCCGGGTGTTGACAGAGCCAATGTGGTCAATGCTTTGAGCGTTCTTGCCGGTAAAGTTGCCGTTGGCGCCAGGACCGTCATCATTGGAGGAGGCATGATCGGGGCCGAGACCGCCAATCACCTGGCAAACCACGGCAAGGTGGTAACATTGATTGAAATGCTGCCCGAGATTGCAACCGAGGTTCCCAATATAAACAGAATGGCCTTATTGCAGGATTTGGTGAAGGCTAACATAAAGGTGCTTGTCAACACCACGGTAAAAGACATAATGCCGGATGGGGTCGTTGTGGTTAAAGATGGTGCAACTGAAACGATAAGCGCCGACAATGTCGTCGTGGCTGCCGGCGGCAAGCCAAATGATGATCTTAGAACAGAACTCGCCGGCAAGCCGTATAAAGTTGTTACCGCAGGCGATGCGACTAAAATTGGAAAGGTGATGGAGGCCATTGAAGCAGGGTATCTTGCGGGGGTGAACGTATAACGGATCCTAATCAAATCATTGCCGACGAGATGGCGCACAACAACAACGTTGAAAGGAGGTCTACGACTCATGACAACGAAAGAATGTTCCACCTTTATTTCCGGCTATGATTATCTGGAAGCGCCTCGATGGCATGACGGACGTCTGTGGATTTCTGACTTCTACACCCAGGAGGTGATCGCCGCCGATATGGACGGCAAGGTGGAGAAGATCGCCACGGTCGCCCAACAGCCGTCCGGATTGGGTTGGCTGCCGGACGGTCGCCTGCTAATCGTCTCTATGCTCGACAGAAAGCTGCTACGGCGTGAAGCCGATGGGTCGCTCGTCGTGCACGCGGACCTTTCCAGTGTTGCAGGTGGCCCATGTAACGACATGGTGGTCGATAAACAGGGCCGCGCTTATGTGGGAAACTTCGGGTTCGATCTGATGGGGGGCGCCCTGCTGAAAACCGCCAAACTGGCCCTCGTTGACCCAAACGGCAATGTCAGTGTGGCGGCGGAAGATCTATACTTCCCCAACGCAGCAATGATCACCCCCGACAGTCGGACCCTGATTGTCAACGAAACCTTCGGGAATCGGATCTCGGCCTTTGACATCAAAGCCGACGGCACCCTTGGGCCGAGGCGCGATTGGGCCTGCTTTGGCCCCCTCCCTCAGGGGCAGGAACTGGCGGAGGTGTTCCCCCAGGCCAAAGTGGCGCCTGACGGAGCGGCGATGGATGCCGAGGGCGCCGTATGGATTGCCGATGCGATAGGCAATCGGGTGCTTCGTGTCGCTGAGGGGGGCCGGGTGCTGGACGAAATCTCCACGGGAAATCAAGGTGTGTTTGCCTGCGCTCTCGGTGGACCTGACCGTCGCACGCTGTTCCTGTGCGTTGCTCCGGATTTTCATGAACACCTGAGAAAAAATGCCCGTGAGGCCGCTATCTGGGCTGTTACAGTGGCTGTGCCCGGTGCGGGGCTGCCCTGAAAATAATTCGGACCGACCTGGGTCAAGAGGGGCGGTTATCTCCCTCTTTCCCCAGGTCCTTTGCGACTTTGGCAATAACCGAACATGCTTTTTGTCACTCGCAGAGCGATGCCTGGCGCACTTGGCGTTTTTAGGCTCCTATTATGTTCGGCAATCAATGACGGCCTTAGTAAGCCCGAATAGAGCTTGAGTGCCTGAAGAACCTAAGTCCCGAAATGAAGGAGAAGATGCGTAAAATAGAAGAAGAGTTTGAAAAGGACAACGAGCGCGGCACCAAAAATGGCAGTTAACTGCCAAACCCACTTCTGGGGGATCGGCTCCCCCACTTCATCACTTCGATATTTTCTTCCCATGAAGACTCAACAATCTAATAATCTCATCGGTAAACCCCCGGCTTGGCCGGGGCGACTCGCAGAGGTTTGACCGTGTGAAGCAGTAGCTAATAGAAAGACCTCCCAAAGGGGAAATCGAAACTTTAACTTTGGGAGGTCCAATGAAAGAGTATCAGAGCTTAAATCACACCAAATGGGATTGCAAGTACCACGTTGTTTTCATCCCGAAGCGGCGCAAGAAAAAGATTTACGGTGCACTGCGGAAGTACCTTGGGGAGGTGTTTCACGAGTTGGCAGGGCAGAAAGAGTCCATGATAGTGGAAGGGCATCTTCAGACAGATCATGTGCACATGTGTATCAGCATCCCACCGAAGTACGCGGTGCCCAATGTTGTGGGATACATCAAGGGCAAGAGCGCCATCTCTATTGCGCGGAATTTTATGGGCCGCAAGAAGAACTTCACAGGTGAGAACTTTTGGGCAAGGGGATATTTTGTTTCGACAGTGGGACTCGATGAGGATGTCGTTCGACGATACATTCGGGAACAAGAAATCCATGATGACCGGCTTGAGCAACTGAATGTGTTCGGAAGAGGCACGTCCCCTTCAGGGGACTCATGAATTGTTTGTCCCCCTTGGGGGGCTAACATTAATAAGCCCCCGGCTTGGCCGGGGGTGATTTAACTGTTACCTCCTGCTGGTCAGCTATGGTACGGAAAATGAAAGCAACTGTGGACCTCGTCTATAAGAAGGCGGAAACACTTGTCCATGATCTCGTGAACCACCTCTGGATCGAGCTTCTCGAACGTAGCGGTGGAATTGGCCACATCCGCGAACATAACGGTAACGATTTTGTTTTCACCCTCAATGGAACTGCGCGTGGTCAGGATCTTATCGGCAAGATATTTGGGAGTGTAGGATCGTGGCTGCTCAAGGTCCAGGGGTTTGGTTTCTCCGGGTCTTTGGAGATCACGGACAGCGCTTAACTGTGCCTGCAAAGCGGCAATCGTTGCGTCTACGACGGCATCACCCATGGTCGGGCGTGATGCTTCCATGGCCGCAATGGCAGCTTCGATTCGAGAAATTTGTTCCGTAAAATCGGGCATGGTTTGACTCCAACAGTCCAGGACGTCACAGCGTTTACATATTCATTCTACCTGTCCCTGGAATATTTCCCGGCATAACGGTGCGTTTTTGTCCGCAAGACCTTGATGTTTCTATGTATTCGTAATACGGGAGGTTTCTGTGAAAGTAAAGATCAAAAAATAAAAGACCTCTCCTCTTTCTCGATATGCGAGGTATCGCACGAGAGCTTTTTGTTTCCGAATCATATTTTGAGGGGTCCGCAGCAGGCCATTGTGTCCAGCGATGAGAAAGACTGCCAGGTCAAACTGAGTCCATGCAGTAAGGATTGTCAGATCAAAATCCGGTTACTGCAATTAAAAGCAGGTTCCCTCAATTCCTAAATTCCTCAATCCTACAATCACTAAATCCCTCTCGGGCACTCAGCTCAGATGCCGCTTTCTCATGCGTTACGGCGCATATGTTTCGGAGCTGAGTGCCGGACTCAACCTCTCAATCCCCCGATTTGTTTCTTCAACGCCAGCCCGGTAAGCGATTTTTTTCCGGCCGCAACTATTTCCTCAGGGCTTCCCTGCGCTACTATCTCGCCTCCATACTCCCCGCTGCCCGGACCGAGATCGATCACGTAATCGCCGGCCCAGATAAAATCGGTGTTATGTTCGATGACCAGGACTGTGTGGCCGTGCCCGGTGAGGGCTCGCAACACGTCGACAAGGCGCTTTATATCGGCCCGGTGCAATCCCGTCGTCGGCTCGTCGAGAATATATAATGTATGGCTTTTGCTGTTACCCAGTTCTCCGGCAAGCTTGATTCGTTGAGCTTCGCCCCCGGAGAGCGTCGGGCTGGGCTGGCCGAGCTCAAGATACCCCAGCCCAAGGTCGCCCAGGATTTTCAGCTGCCTTGAAATGCGCGGTATCTCGGAGAAAAGCTGGACCGCTTCTTCAACGGACATAGCGAGGACATCCGCGATGCTTTGGCCCCTGTATTTGATGTCGAGGGTTTCAGCATTGAAGCGCCTGCCTCCGCATGATTCGCAGGGCACGAAAACATCGGGTAGAAAATTCATTTCCACTTTGTTCTGCCCCTGTCCCTTGCATGACTCGCAGCGGCCGCCTTTTACGTTGAAGGAGAACCTTCCGGGTCCAAACCCGCTCGCCCTGGATTCGGGCAGCAGGGCAAAGAGTTTTCGAATTTCGTCCCAGACTCCGATGTATGTCGCCGGAATGGACCTCGGCGTCCGCCCTATCGGGTTGTGGTCCACTTCCAGGACACGCTGAACTTTTTCAAACCCGGCCATCGAATCATAGCCGCGGCCGTTCGCTTCTCCATAGCCTCGCCTCAGCGCCGCGCCAAGCCCTCGATAAACGATCTCGTTTACCAGGGTGCTCTTTCCCGCCCCCGATACTCCCGTGACTGTGACCAGAAGTCCCAGTGGAATCCTGACATCAATTCCCTTGAGGTTTCGTGCCCTGGCGCCGCTGAACTCCAGCCAGCCGAATTCCCCCGCGCTCTTTCTGGCCGGAATTGCATAGAGTTCTGAAAGGCCCTTTCCGAACCACTTACCCGTCAGGGTCCCTGAACTCTTCACAAGCTCATTGAAGCCGCCCACCGCAACAAGTTTCCCTCCGTTGTTCCCAGCTTCAGGACCAAGTTCAACGAGCAGGTCGGCTTTTCTCATTGTTTCCGGATCGTGCTCGACGATAACAACCGTGTTTCCCTTGTCGCGAAGTTTTTCCAGGCTCTTCAGGAGCTTTTGGTTATCGGCAGGATGAAGTCCTATTGTAGGCTCGTCCAGGATGTAGCAGACGCCTCGAAGATTTGAACCAAGTTGAGAGGCGAGCCTTATTCTCTGAGTTTCACCGCCCGAGAGCGTATCGCCGGACCTGTCCAGAGATAGATATCCAAGCCCGACTTTTCCCAGGAAGGCAAGCCTGGCTTCGATCTCCCTGGAAATGGGCCCAGCGATCGGCGCTTCCTCCGGTGTAAACCGATAACTCTTCCACATCCTGCGAAGCTCGGACACAGTCAACGCGCTCATGCTGCCGATCGTGAATCCCCGGAAATAAACCGATCTTGCCTGCTCGTTCAGCCGGCTGCCGCCGCACTCCGGGCACGGCTGATCGTCGTATAACGGCTGAAGCCATTTCCATGCTTCATCCTCTTCGGTGACCGCATCCAGGAGATGAAGAACTCCTGGAAATCCGCCCTTTTTCCCATGCAGGATCGATTCCCACGCCTCATCACTGACGCTTGAGGCCGGTTTTCCAGGGTCGACTCCCAGTTCGCTCATCCAGAGCCGTCCGTATCCATCGGCTTCCCGCTTCGAACCCCGCCATATTGACGAGCGGAGAAAATCGAGCAGCCCATCTTTGAGGGAAATATCCGGAGCGCCGCGAAGCCGCTGAGTATTGATTCGCTTGACCCTTCCGATTCCAACGCAAGCCGGGCAATATCCTTGCCTGCTGTTAAACGAAAAGAGTCTCGGGTCAAGCGGTGCGAATCCTCGGTCGCATGCCGGGCAATAGAGATGCCGGCTGAAGACCTTTATTTCTCCTTCAGGCGATGCAAGATAGAGTATACCCCCGCCCATCGCCAGTCCGCGGCGAATCGAATCCAGCAGTTCATCGGAGGTTATCCCTTTGCGATCCAGCCCCGGCAGGAGCGCCTCTATATCGTGTTCCCGGCGCCTGGCAAGTTCCGGTATGGTGTCAAGGGAGACAAACTTTCCGTCAACCCTTGCCTGTTTAAACCCCATACGTCTGAGGCGCATGAAAAGGTCCCTGTATATGCCTTTACGCCCATGAACCAGCGGAGCAAGAAGTCTCACGGGACCTGGGGCAGGACCGCAGCCGGGACCGCCAGCCGTTCCGCCTCCCCTGTCTTCGGAGGCGCATGTTTCCAGCCGGACCCGGTGGAGAATATCGTCTATCGAAAGGGTTTCCAGGTCCTTGCCGCATCCGGGACAGCGCTGCCTGCCAAGTTTGGCGTACAGAAGCCTGAGCAGATGGTAGGTTTCCGTAATCGTGCCGACCGTCGACCTTCTGCCGAACTGGCTGGTCCTCTGCTCGATGGCAATGGTTGGAGGCAATCCGACGATCTGGTCCACCTCCGGCTTTTCCATTATCTTGAAGTACTGGCGAACGTAGGAGGAAAGACACTCCAGGTATCGGCGCTGGCCTTCCGCAAACAGCACGTCAAAGGCAAGAGTGGATTTACCGGAGCCGCTCAGGCCCGTCAGGACGCTCATTTTCCGAAGCGGAAGCCGGATTTCCTCGACTTGCAGGTTGTGCTCACGCGCCCCGCGTATAAGAATCTCGTGAGCAGGAAGCGCAGGGTCGAGGCGCGCACCGGCAGGAAGGGAGAAAACCTTTTCATCGTCTGGCTTAACGCTTCCCGGTTCCCGCTTCCGGCTTTCCGCTTCCTGTTCCAAAAGCCTGCGGCCCGCGCCAAGAGCGGAAAATCGAGCCTGAGGTTCGGCCGCTTCCAAAAGCTCCGGCTGTGACAGGCCCGCTCCGCTGTTCTCCCCCGCCCTGCGGAGCCCCTTAGCCTCTGCCAGGCGCTCTCCGAGATAGCGGCCCGTTATGCTCTGAACGCATTCGGATATTACCTCCGGCGATCCTTCGCTCACAATCTGACCGCCTCTTTCTCCGCCTTCCGGACCAAGATCGACGATCCAGTCACAGGCCGCCAACAGGTCCAGGTTGTGCTCTACGGTCAGCACCGTATGCCCTCCTTCGACCAGTTTGTGCAACACGGCAATCAATTTTGAAATATCGTCGGGATGCAGGCCTGTTGTGGGCTCGTCCAGGATGAAGAGTTTATCGCCGCCCGATTGCCCTCCGTACAGATAGCGGATGAGCTTGAGTCTTTGCGCCTCTCCTCCCGACAGCGTACTTAGCGGCTGGCCCAGACGGATGTAGTCGAGACCGATTGCTATGACAGGCTGGAGGGTCTCTGCCAGCTGCCGATTTTCCGGGAACCGGTCGAGCACTTCCCTTGCGCTCATCTCAAGCATATCGCCAATGGAGATTCCCCGAAGCTTGATATCGAGCACTTCCTCCTTGAATCTTTTGCCTCCGCATTGAGGACAGCGAACCAGAACATCAGCCAAAAACTGCATCTCGACCCGCTCGAACCCTTCGCCGTTACAGGTCTCGCATCTTCCCCCCGGTACGTTGAATGAAAAGTGTCTGGTCGAAAAACCTTTTGCAACGGCTTCAGGGGTCGCAGCAAGCATCTTGCGCAAAGGGTCGAGCGCACGGGTGTAAGTCAGCAGGTTTGCCCTCGGGGTTCGCCCCACAGGCTGCTGATCGACCAAAATAATTTCGCTGACTTTTTCGGCCCCGGCGATTTCGTCGTGGGAACCCGGAGTTTCAGCCGCCCTGCCCTTCTTTCTGAGCCACCCATGGTACAGCGTTCTTTCGACGAGTGTGCTTTTCCCGGAGCCGGAGACGCCGCTGATCCCCACCAGAAGGCCCAGCGGAATTGTTACGTCGATTCCCTTCAGGTTGTTCTCCCGCGCCCCAAAGACCGTTAGTTTTTGCCAGGGATGAGGAGTGCGGCGGGACATTGAATCCGGTAAAACCGACTTTCGCCCGCAGAGATACGCACCCGTCAGGCTCTCCATGGAGCGCTCGAGATCTTCGGGTGTTCCCTGAAATACGACTTCGCCACCCCTTTCGCCACCGCCCGGTCCCATGTCGACGACTTCGTCGCAAAACCGGATCATCCCGGGGTCGTGCTCGACCATCACAACGGTGTTTCCCGTTGTCACCAGCCGATTCAACTGGTCCATCAGCCTTTTCTGGTCGCGCGCGTGAAGACCCACGCTGGGTTCGTCGAGTACATAGAGCACATTGACCAGTGAAGACCCAAGCGCCCGGGTGAGGTGCACGCGCTGAACTTCGCCGCCCGACAGTGTTCTTGACTGCCGATCCAGCGAAAGGTAGTGCAGCCCGACGGCCATAAGGAACTGAAGCCTGCTCCGTATTTCCGACATCAAAAGAGACGCCGCCGGGTCCTGTGAAATCTCCAGCCATTCTCCGCCAAAAAACAGGCTAAGCTTTTCGATGCTGGAAGATGCAATCTCCGCTATGCTTTTCCCGCGCAGCCGGTACAAAAGAGTCGAAGGCTGGAAACGCGTTCCTCCGCAGGCATCACAGGGAATGTAGGCCCGGTACCTTGACAGGTAGACCCGCACGTGCATCTTGTATGTCTTCGTTTCCAGCCACTTGAAAAATCCCTTTATGCCGTAATAGCGTTTTGTACCGTTTATAATCTTTTGCCTGTCGGACTCGTCGAGATCTCCGAAGGCAACGTCAATGGGGATTTTTTCTTTTTTACAGAAATCGAGCAGTTCAAAATATTCCTCCCGGTCCGTTCCGAAAGGTTTAACAGCTCCATTTCCTATGGTCAGGCTCCGGTCGGGAATCACCAGGTCGAGGTCCACTCCGATCGTTCTGCCAAAACCTCGACACTTGGGACAGGCGCCAATAGGGCTGTTAAAAGAGAACAGGTTCGGGTTTGGAGCAGCGATCGCAGGAGAATCCGCACAATCGGCGCAGGAAAGCTCGGAACTAAATCTTCTGATCCGGTCGGGCATCACGACCACTGTCAGCCGCCCGCCTCCCATCCTGTATGCCGTGTTAATGGAATCCAATACCCGTTTCCTTGCGGCTTTGCCCCAAAGCAGCCGGTCCACGATGACAAGCAGCTCAAGCCCGCCCAATCCGGCCGATTCAGCGCTGCTTAAACCTTCCAGCTCCAAAACGGCCCCATCGGCAAAGATTCGAAGGAAACCCTGCGAGACGAGCTGGGGCTTCCACTGGCCCTGCCGATCGGCCCGGAATGGGAAGCATACAAGCACTCTGTCATCCGCGGCGAGGTCTTCGAGCCCGGTGTAAATGGTTTCGGGCGTATCTCTGGTTACCGGATTGCCGCACGATGGGCAATGTGGAGTGCTGTACTTCGCGAAAAGCAGCTTCAGATAGTCGTTTATTTCGGTTATTGTCCCCACCGTGGAGCGGGAGCTTCGAACTGCGGTCCCGGATTCTATTGCAATGCTCGGCGGAATGCCTTCGATCAGGTCGGCTTCAGGCGGGTCCATCCGTTCAAGGAACTGGCGCGCATAGGGTGAGAATGTCTCGATATATCTGCGCTGGCCTTCAGCATAGAGCGTATGAAGGGCCAGACTGGACTTGCCCGAACCGCTCACGCCGGTAAGCGCAACCAGTCTGTTTAGCGGGATATCCAGGTTCAGGTTTTTCAGGTTATGCTGGCGAACGCCTCGAAGGCGGATAACGTCGTGATCCAATTGGCAGACTCCAAATCTAAAACAAATTAATGGTTTTCAAGATGCGAAAAAGCGCGTGAATGATTTCTTCAATTCCAGAATTCCTAAATTCTTTTTATGTCTTGATATTGGTCCTGCAATTAATTAACAAGAGCTAACATAATACATTATAACCCGGCTTGGACCGAGCCGGTATTTCTTTCAGGAGGATCGGACGGAGCAGGGTCAAAGTGCGTGCTTCCTGTGCCTCGAGGACAGGGGTGAGGCGCCGCCGCTCGACTCATCCGTCCATGGAAAGCGCCAGATGAACGATCTTACTCCCATGATGCGGCAGTACCTGGAGATAAAATCGAAGTATCCGGAATCGCTGTTGCTTTATCGCATGGGGGACTTCTACGAGTTGTTCATGGAAGATGCGCTGACCGCTTCCAAGGTGCTGGATATCGCGCTGACATCCAGGGACAGACAGGCCGAAAATCCGGTCCCCATGTGCGGGGTCCCCTACCACGCAGCGGAAAACTATATAGCCAGGCTGGTTTCCGCCGGCTACAAAATTGCAGTCTGCGACCAGGTCGAAGACCCCAAAAAGGCCAAGGGCCTGGTTCGCCGCGAAGTTACCAGGGTCCTCACTCCCGGGCTTAT
>Ga0326728_10018697_pt1 | contig 13599 bp, 9 predicted proteins | sample MB3enrmetagenome_FD_207602 | JGI IMG/M metagenome (GOLD analysis project Ga0326728, IMG submission 207602) | Lab enriched peat soil microbial communities from McLean, Ithaca, NY, United States - MB31MN | ecosystem: Environmental > Terrestrial > Soil > Wetlands > Peat | place: USA: New York... | reverse complement strand
TTTAGGATACCGGACACCTTATGAAGTTTATTCCGGTATCCCATTTAACCCAAACTACGTGCAGGCTTACCCAACCTTGCACCTTAAAAAAGCCCATTTACTGTCTTGACAATGGGGAGAGGCTTAGTCAAGTTTTTAATAAATCACTTTTTTATTGCGTGTATATGTTGGCTATAGAATTGACCAGAGGTAGTAAAAAATCCGCAACAATCATTAATATAATCACATGGTTCACATTCTTTTATATACGAATTTTTCCAAGTTGATATGGACTTTCTACTATAACTCCATAACTCCACAGGTAAGATACATTGTTGCAGATTATATATAGATACTTTCATATCTCTACGATTAAGATAGACTACGGCCTCTGTTAATTGTTTCATATAACCCACAGGTTCAACCCATATTTTTTTAAGATTTTTTAGAGCCAAACCTGTAACCTCCATTCCCATAAACGCTATATGGATCACAAAAGGAAGATTACGATAAATGAATTGAGCATACTGTGGCATCCTTTTGCAATTTTGAGAGATCATTACATTGCGAATCTCTATTTTTTGGTTAAAAAGAGCAAGATTCATTAGTCCCTTTATAGTTTCGTAAAAACTTCCTTTGACTCCAACAATTTGATCATGTTCTCGGTCATTATCTGAATAAATAGGTATTCCCACAGTTAGATTCGGATGACCTACGTCAATCAATTTTTTCACAAAGTCGAAGTCCTTAAACATTCGCCCATTACTCAAGAGTAATACACTAGCACTTGGAAAACGTAATTTTAGAGTTAATATTAATTTAAATAGATCATCTCCTATTAAAGTGGGTTCTCCTCCAGTAATTCCGATCCTTTTTGTAACCTTCGGATTTATTAGGTCTACAAGTTTCAAAATCAATTCAAAATGGTCATCCGCATCCTTACACCTTGGTTGCGGACACATAACGCAGCTACAGTTACATACATTGGTTGTTAATATTGCATTGTGAGGAGAGTTAATATCCCACAGCACATTTATTTTACCCTCAGGTTCAAGTAATACAACATCTCCTTCCTTAAGATGATTTAGATCATCTTGATTTACACCAACAATAGCAGGAGTGTTACAAATGGTTGTTTCTTGTTGCCCTGTGACAATTCCTGAATATTGAGGATTATCTTCATCTATACTCTCTTTTAAATAAATGTATTTCTTTGGAAATAACACTTTCTTCTTTCTGGTTATTATTCCAATCACGGATTGTTTAATGTTAATTGATTTTCCCTCACAACTCCACATTTCGAAGTTCCTCAAGAGGTCTCTTAGTAATCCATGACCAAAATACATCCATCACATCATCATTATTTTCAATTATCAATTCAAAAAGATATTTTATAATTGCCATATTTTTTTTACAAAACTCATTGGTAGGTCTATGTCCAGTAATGTCGCCTTGCGTTGAAAAATTGCGTATTGGATCTGCACCGCAGTACTGCTGAAAGACACACCACGCACATCCTGGTAAAGTCTCGACACATGAATTATTGATTAATTCTCTTAAAACATCACCATTGAATATTTTTATGTACTCGTCTCGAAGTACATTTCCCATTAAAAATTTCTTAATACCCATTTTCCCGAGCATTCGTGCTTCATCAGACGGATAGACATCTCCATTAAAGTCATATACAGCACAAGATATTCCTGTTCCTGCAGGAGATTGTAAATCTACAAACCCAGTTGAAAATGGCGTCATTATTCTCGATAAAAGAAGGGTTGTATAAAACTCTTCGAAATATGTTCCCTCCAAATTTGTTTTAATAATATAATCCAGAGCTTTTTTATATGTTCTAAAATATTCACCAACATTATAACCTAGAGATTGATTATTTTTTGCGTACCCAAAAGGATTCAGAGCTCTCAAAAAAATACCGTTGAACCCCTTATCAACATACTCATCAATGATGTCATCTATTCTACTAAGACTATCCTTTGTAATTGTTAAGAGAGCTGATATCCCTTTATTCCCGATAATACTTTTTGTAAGCTCCAACTTTTTTAAAAATATGTCGTAGCTGCTACCATCCTGTCTCAATCTACGATTATTATCATGTAAATCTTTTGGACCATCTAGAGAAGTTGAAATCAAAATATTTTGTTTTTTTATGAAATTCAGTTTTTCTTCATTCATTAAAGTTAAATTCGTGCATAACACAAAAGAAAGATCTTTTTTAAGGTGCTTATTTATTTTCTTTGCGTATTTGACAATGTATTTGACTCTTTCCCAGTTTAATAAAGGTTCCCCGCCTTGAAATTCAATCTTTATTCTTGTTGATGGTGATTGAAAAATCGTATCAACAACTTTCTCAGCTACCACTTGGTTCATATCCCATTGTGTGGCATGTGATTCTTCACTCGAAGCATGACAGTACCTACATTTATGATTACACCTCACAGTTATCACCACCATATGTAATACTGTGAAGTTTCTTAAAAACCCCATTTTTGTTCTGTATTTCGTTGCTAGGAGATCAATGACTGGATGAATATCGGTATCTGTTACAAGATGTTTTCCCTTCAGATCATAAAAGAGACTTGATGAAGTATTTAGTTTATAAGTCACCAGCTCTTGAAAATTTTCAGGGTTTATAAAGAAGAATTCTCCCGCCTCGTTGGTTAATAAGACTTTATCAGAAAACATCCTTGAAAATTGTAATGGTAAAATAGTGTATGGAGTTGAGCGGCTATCATTCATGTTCTTTACTGATTACATCCTTTAGATTTTCTATGGGTGAAAAGGCGTGTTTTACAATTAGCTCTCTAATTTTTCCGTATTGTTTGTCCAAATCTATTCTTAGCTGATGATCCAGTACATCATTGCAAAATTCTCTCATCTTCTCTTCAAATAATGGATCGTCTTTCTGATTCTTTATTGTAAATGTAACTCCGAATTCATCTTCGTTGATTGGTTGAATCTCCACGTCATATAAATCGGTCATTTTATAAACGGCAGCATAAATAGCGTTTTTATCAAAACATTTATTACTCAATGATATGTGACATTTTTCATCAGATATTTTTGTGATTATACTCTTCATATTGTCACCTTCGACCATATTTAATTCGAGTTTCTAATATTAATTTTAGAAGGACTTTTGTTTGATAGCTAGTAATTTTACAGTGGATGCATTACTGTTTGGCGGTCCGACTTTCTTTTCCTTAAAAAATCTGATCTGAAAGCTATCTCCTAAAATATTTTTTATAAAACCCTGTTGCGGCAATTCGAGATAATTTTCACCTCGACCATCAATTGTCTCAATTAGAAGATAACCTCCGATCTTAAGCGATCTTACAAATTTTCTTGTTAGCTCTTCATTAAAAAAATGAACATTTATTATAGCTCCTATAGATTCATCCTTAAATGGCCATTGGTCAACAATTAAATCTAATTTAAAAGTGGTAACTAAATTTAATTCAATATTAGAAACATGAACATAAGAGTTAATAAATCCTAGTGCGAGATCATTTATGTCAATACACAAAACCGAGACTCTAAATGATGATATATAAAAAGCGTTCCTTCCATATCCACACGGAACATCAATAACGATACCATTCGCATTCGAAGCAATTTCTTCTGCAAATGATGTTACTAGTTTGGATGGCGATAAATCATTAGGTTTCTTTTGGATGCACAGTTATTTAGATTTCTGATTTTGTTAAATAGCTAATAATAGTCACACATTTTATTTGATGAATAGATTATATAAAACAAAAACCCACTTTCTCATTATGAACGTGGGTTTCCTTGTGATCTCAGTTCGTTCATATCAACACTCCCTCCAGTGTTAGAAACGAACAATATTTTGAGTTCAGTTATCCTAAATGTTTAAATAATTCAAGAAAATAGATTCCATTGATGATAATAAAGAGATATAGTTAAATATAAACATACCCCAAAATTCTACCTGTAAAAAAATGAAGAGTTGAAGGGGAGCAGCGTCCTATTGATGCAACTAAGAAACTGATCCCGATTTATGAACAGAAGATCAGAGAGAAGATAGCTGAGGTGTGGGAAGAAAATATCTGATGCTGCTGCTCAAAAAAATGGCGTGAAGAAAGATTGATACTCCATTTCATACATGGGTTTTTTAATAGCTCTTTTAACTCTTCTCATTACTTTGACTAAATAATAATGAATATCATAGACTAAAGGTGGATTTGCTTATATGTTGTGTAAGGAATCATCTCAAGATAAGGAATAAAAGGGGAACATGAGGACGCTGCCAGAACTATGGGAGCTTGAACACATTATTACTCATTGGGGTCGGATTGTGTCCAGAAGCTTCATATTAACGGTGCTTGTAGTGTTTTTAATGGCATTATCGACTGCTTGTTTTTGTGCTCAAATGGATTGCTCTCCTCTAGATCCTCGTGCTTCTGTAACAACTGAAAAAGAAGGAGAAATAAAAGCTTCAGTCAATACACTCTATAAGATTGCAAGGGTTGGAGGAAGTGTAAAGGGTAAGATGAGAGAAGAAATTCAGAATCTACAAAAGGGAACACCTGTAACGGAACAAGGTCTAATTGCGAGGGAAACATTGTATCTGTTTTGTGGCATGGTGGCAAATGCAAAAGATATATCTACAGAGCGAAAGTTTGAATTATTCAGAGAGATGATGGAGGAATTAAATACGGGCGGTAAGTCAAAATCAAAACCTCCCAGGAAAAATTCAACAAAAGAGAGTAACAAAGTGTTATCAAGTTCTGAAGGTGCAGAAAAACAGATAAAAGCAAATAGTCAAAGTGACAAAAGTCCCGATATTCACCAGAATACCGCAGGGAATCAAAGTCCTAACGTATATGTAGCTCCTTATGGAAGCGCTGTCGTGCAATATGGTGAACCATCGGAAAAATCGGAAAAGGGAAAAGCGGAAGTCGAGGTTCAATTTTTACCTCAAAGCTTTATTATAGGAAAGGTACTTCCTAAACTTGAGAAAGACGGAAGTTCTGCTCCTGTCAAGGTTTATATCAATCTATCGAACTCTGGTACGAAGCGAGCAACCGGAGCACTTGTTTATTTGACGTTTAGACCTGGAATATCTCCACGAGTTCTTGAGGGAGCATGGAGACGAAGTGATGTGGTTCCAGGTTATGCTGTGTTTATCTTCGAGGATCCGCAGCTCCCCTTATATGCCACATTCACACGTGTAATAGGCAAATTTGAGATTAAACTACCACGCGAGTCAGATACTGAAGAACTTTTGGCGTCATTCTTTACTCAAGGAGATTTTGGATGGAGTGGGGGATTGATCTTCTATAACCGCACACGAGATGAGTATCATTCGTGGAGTCCGAGCAATGTAAAAGAAGCAACGAATAAATGGAACGAGCACACGGCACAGTGGAATGCAGAGAATGGTATTAAGTAATCCACTTAAATTTGATGTATCCCTCAGGAGTCTTGACTGTTTTTGCTTGTCCTGAAATTCATATTAAGGAACATCCATGAATATCAGAGATTACCGAAACTTCCAAATCCACGTCTACCCTAAAAATCAGGGGTTCTACGCAGAGATCATTCGGAAAGACAAACTGATTCATACCGTGAAGAATCCCAATACACCTGGGGGATTTTATGACAGCAGTCCATTGGCGTTGGAAGCAGCGAAGGAGTGGATAGATAGGACTTACCCGAGAGGTAGGGTCAGGTTTGCGGGGGAGATAGATTAATTGTCCTGAACAGAACTCGATCTGACAGTGACTGTCGACTTAGGTATTGACTCCTTCCATGTACCGTTGTTTTTCTGATTCAGTCCCAACATACAACGTTTCTACTGCAAATAAACGGTGAAGCAGCCTTCGGCTACTGAAGACTATTGAATTTAACTAATTCCATACTTAAAGACATCTATTAATTAATAGGGAATAATATTCCTTGACATTTAAGCAATATGGAATTTAATTTCTTTCATCTAACATTTAATTTACTGTGCCCAACGATACAGTTGGGAATAACATAACTTAATCGTCAACCACCCAGACAATCTTTTTAACATAATTCATTCCGGAGGCATTATGAAGTGCAAATCGTGGGTAGGTTTGGTAATGCTTTTGATGTTTAGTATGATTCTTTCCACTTGCGGCGGAGGAGGCGGTGGAAGTCCTTCGGCTTCATCAAAATCATCGGATGTTACTTATGCCCAAATTACAAACACATCAACACCGGTAACTATGGAAGCAGTCAAAAACGATGGCTCTGAGTCACTCACACTTCTCGGTAATAAGGATTCATCTGGAAATCCAACATCAATAAATGGGATAGTCTATTCCAGCACAACAAAGGGGCAACTGTATTTTGTAATTGACACTTCTTCTGGGCTACCCACGTCAGTTACCGATTCTTTTGGTAATAAGATAAATTTCTCAAACTACACTGCTAACTCTGTCCAGGTGAGTGTTTACAATAATAATAAATTGATATCAGGTCCTTCACAAATGGCGCTTAATAGCTCAACTCTGGCTCAAGTTAAGAGCCTCTGGAGTACCTTAAACGGTTCATTGCCCAGTGTATCGCCAAGTGTCAACTGGAGATCTTCATTAAATTCAAATATGCTTGATTTTATCCGAAATGCTTTTAAATTTGCGAGTACGGAAGTTTCTTTAATAGAGTGTGCGCTGGCTCTTGCAGGAGCTCCTGAAACGATGGGCAGTAGTCTCGCACTTGCGGCTTGGACTTGTAGCTCGGCTTTTATTTCTTCCCAAGCTCTTATTTCAGGCAATGAAACAGTGGAAATAATTGATACTGCTATGGGTGAATCGAGTTGTGCTGGCGATTTGTTAACAATGGATGCAAACGCGTTTCTTGATTGTTGCTTTTCCATTATTGGTTTAATTTTAGACGCTCAGAATCCTTTACCAGTGCCAACCGGTTTGGCTCTGACAACTATTGGTACACAAATAGATCTTTCCTGGAATGCTTCTACTGATAGTAGGATTGTTGGATATAATGTCTATCGTAGTATTGCTGGCAGTTCATTTTCAAAAGTAATGAGTGCCAGCGGAACCTCTGCAAGTGATACTAATCTGCAGCTCTCGACACAGTATTGCTATGCAATTTCGGACTATGACGCCTCTGGAAATGAGTCACTACAAAGCAGCATTGTCTGTATCAATACCGGGAATCTATCTGTTCAGCCGCTTAACCCTGAAATTCCTTATGGTACGACAACACAATTTACAGCTTACATAACCTCACTTGGTGGAACTCAAGCTATAGCAACACAGGTTACTTGGAGTTCTTCAAATCCCTCTATAGCAAAAATTAATAGCAGCGGCCTTGCAACACCTGTATCTTTGGGGAATACAACCATCACCGCCACCTTGGGAAGTGTTGACGCAAGCACAGTCGCTACTGTTATTAGCCCCTTTGAAGGCTCCATACAGGGTCAATTTACTGGACTAGTGTCAATCGTGACGGCACCGTGTAATGGATCCAATGGTGGTGGAGCCCCTCTTAATGGTACAATGTCGTTGACCATTGCAGCGGATGGTAGCATTACTGGTTCAGCTGTGAGCTCTTCGAGCTCGGGGTCCATTGTAGCACAAACTGATTTAAATGGTAACGTGTCAGGTACAGCCTCAGCACCAGGTGGTAGTTGCTCAGGAAGTGGCACTCTTGCTAAGAATGGCAATACTCTTTCATGGAGTGGTACATGGAGTTGTAATGGGGGATGTTCGGATGGGGGTACTTGGTCAGCTGCAGGTAGTATGTCTGGTACAGGCAATGTTTCTTACTAAGAAAAACAAATATTTTTGTCTTGAGCATCTAAGAGGCTAATACATAGATAGCTCATGGGCAATTAAAAGACGAAAGCTCAATGGCAACACCGCAAAAAAACAATTTATCAATGTCGAAATAGTATGGAATAGTCATCAACAAACACCTATTATAAACATATATTGAAAACTTTGAATAATTGCTGTTTTTTAGATAATAGATCTTTGTAAGTCCTTATTTTTATTGCATGCGAATTTTGAAAAAGTGAGAAATTCAAAGCTCTCATATTCTCTTTCTATTGGTAATCTTCCAACAATATACCTAATGGTGAACTGTTGTAGGAAAAAGAGATAACCAAGTCGGAATTCTTTTGGTGTCTGTCAAATCAAATATAGGTCAGGCCAGATTAATCCTCCAATAACCACTCTGACTGTTGATTTTAATCACTACTGATTCAGGAACAGTAAACAACACCTGCAGGAAAGGTGTTGTCTGTGGCAGTATATGGACTGTTTCTCGGAATGGAACTTCCGGTGCAGGAGAGCTGTTGAATTGGGTGCTGGGGAAGTGTTGATAGCTGTTGTGGATGTTGAAATGGGATTGAGAATCTGTTGATTGGGGTTGTGGATGTTGAACCCTGCACCGGAACTGTTAATTAGGGTTGATGCTGTTGAAAGTGGGTAATGAGTAATATTTATTAGAAGGAAATTTTTATTAAAAGGGTGAATATCAAGAGAAAAATTCCAAAGAAAATAAAAGGTCTCAATCTTGTTTCTTGGTGTAAATCATTGTGACTGGGGATTTTTTCGTATAAAGCTGAAATCACTATAAATATTGATGAAGCTAGTATAAGTCCTATTACAATAATTTTTACAACAACCATTTATAACCCCCTAACTAAACAAACTCCAATAACAGTCGATAATATGACAATATAAGCTATCGAGATAATAACTGCAGTAACCATAAAATTTCCTTACCTACAAATGAGAACGAGGTCCGTGACGTTACCAGTCTACATGACCTCGCTTCTACCCCTGATTCCGTTTCGTGTCTCAGCCTGTTCCACTTGCAAGAAAGAATGTCAAGCATTATTCATTGGGTCATTCATTTTCATACTTTCCCCGTATACAGTCCCATTAAATTGAAACTGACGCACCATCAGTACTGATAAGGTTGATGCTATTGAAATGGGGGACCAGGGATCTGTTGTTAGGGGTAAAAATGTTGATTTGGAACCAAGGATCTGCTGATGCTGGACCGAGCTGTTGAATTTGATGCTGCTGAAAGTGGTTTGTGATTCAGTAAACCATCAAAATATCTATCGGATTAAAAGTCATTTGGTAAATTAAATGATCCCAAATAGCTGCATTTCTTGTGTGTCAATTTTGTACCTACTATTGAAGTTGTTCTTTTTTGATTGTTTGTACTTTGAAAACCAGTTCTTCCGTTCCCCGAAGAACTTTATATTCAACCCAATCACCAACTTTGACTGGTTTCATGTTTCTTAATTCTCCTACATTAGGGATTGCATGACCATCTCTTTCAATTATTATATCGTTCGCTTTTAATCCTGCTTTAGCAGCCGGAGAATTAGGAAATACTTTCACGATTATCGGTTTTTGTTCTGGAACATAACCGAACGTTATTCCTGTGAATCCTCTATTTGGGTCTGAATTTTTCTCTTCTGCTATTCTCTTGTATTCTGCCACTTCTTCTTTATTTCTCAAAATGTAACCTTTGGCCTCCATACACATATTGAATAAATCTTCCGCCTGTCCTTCGGCAGATCTACGAGCTTGTAACATCATAAAAAGTCCCAATCCTCCTGTACCACCTCCTGACCAAGAAGTTCTCGATTGCTGAACACAATCATAATTGTCTTTCTTAAAATCTGTTCCAACAGGATTCAAAGGTACCCAGACCGTATTTTTATACTGACTGCTATTCTGGGTTGCACACCCAACCAATGCCCCTATTGTCACCATTACTATCAAAAGTTTTCTCATTTTACCCTCCTTTTGACAACTTTGATGACCTTCATTTTATCTTGAATTTCCTCTTGGATATGGTGTTAGGATAATATAGCACAAAAAAGGAACACAATCATATTTAACAGGGGTTAGAACATTAGAGAGCTGCTAAAGGTGGTTTATAGGTTCATTTTAATCGTCAAAAATGACCAACGGATTGAATGTCCGAAGCGCTATATGATAAATTTGTGATAGAATCATTAGAAAAGACGGTAAAAGACAGGAATAGATGGAAATAGATAGAATTCAATTTTTTTGTAGTTTTAACTGGTTACGGGAAACCAGACGTAAGATCAAGGACTTAAAATCGTATAATTTTAGTATTCCCACGGACTTCAAATCCGGTGTGGGGCGCTAATAACGTCTTAGGTGGGTTCGATTCCCATGCACTTCCGCCAATTTCTTCGCATTTTTTGATGTTTTCGCTATGATATTTCTTTAACCAGTCTTTAACCTGCTTTAACTCAAGGGTAAGTCTTATCAATTTTTCAAAGGCCCATACTTGTGTATATATTTGGGAGTTTATAATATCCAACAACGCCCATCCCCTATTTAATAAGGAAGATGGGCGTTGTCTTTGAGGCGAGATGGGTACATTACCGGTCAGATGGGTATATCCATCGCACTCATAATTTACTTAAGCAAAATGTATACCACTAAAGTAGTATTAATTATATCATATTAATTTAATTTAATATTTATTTAGTAATGTATGATTTAAGTGCCTATGTGGATAGAGGTAGAAACACTACAAATTCTAAATACTATCAGAAATTTTGACACAAATTTGCCACGGTAAGAGCCGATGAAAGTTGTAGGGGTAATGTTTTTTAGGGCTAATGAGAGGTCAGTTTTTTAGAGAAGAAATAAGCCAACCTCTCCATTGGAGATCAAAGAAACCAGTTACTTTTCTCCTTCCAAAGTTTCTTTATAATTTACTTGCCCTACAACTAAAGTAGTAGTAATAATATACTCACACACTCACAGATAAGGAGACCGTCATGCCAGAAAAAGAAATCATTGCGGTGGCCATCGTTGATCATGACAAGGACTTTTTTCAAAAGAGTTTGGCTTTATTGCAAAAAGAAAAGGACATTGATGTTTGTGTAAAATATTTGCGATCAGATTCTCAAAGGGAAACGGCCAGTGCAGAAGCTGCTACCAATGATTTTCGTGAATGCGAGCCAAAAGTTCTGATCATTAGCCAAATGATTATCAGGGAAGCACTAGCAAGAAACTTGAAATCTATATGGCATATACGAGACAATGTGCCCAGTACCCGTGTGGTGATTATCTTTGATCACTATAATGAGGAATCCGCTTTGATTGCCATTCGGGAGGGGGTTCGTGGTCTATATCTCAGAAGTACCGGACCATCTCAGATTGTATCGTGTGTAAGAGCCATGGCTTCTGGAGGAGTTTGGATGGAAGAATCTCTGATTGGGCGAGCCATTGAAGAATTTTCAAAGCTATATAAACATGTTGAGAGTCTTCAACCCCCGACTAAGAAACATGAGTCTAATTTGTCACTCCTAAGTCCTCGTGAAATGGAAATTCTGGGCCTAGTTTCGAAGAGCTATACGAATGAAGCTATTGGTAAAACACTTTTCATCAGTGAAAAAACGGTTAAGACACATATCAAGAATATCTTCGAAAAATTGGGGGTAAAAAATAGAGTTGAGGCGACGCTTGTGATCGTAAGAAGTGGCCTGACTCACTAAAAAAACAGGTGCGATTTAAAAAAACTAATATATATCATGGAGTTATTCTTAAAAATATTTTTCATGCACTTCCGCCAATTTCTTCGTAAATTTTGACGTTTTTGCTACGTTATTTCTTTAACCCGTCTTTAACCGATGTCTAAAGCAATTGATGCTGAATATTTTGATAAAGCATTTTTGTCTGGATTAAATAAAAAGATAACTGAAAGACTAAAAAAGGAAAATTAAAATGATATATAATTTACCTTAAACAAAACTGGACCTGACATCCAATGTCAGGTCTGGTATTGACGCCTTTCTAAATGAAGCAAGGTGTTTATTCCTTGTTTTGTAATAGATTTCTAATTATAATCATTATATCTAAAATTCTATAAAGATTAGCGGGAAAAGAGCCATGAAACATATAAAACAGCTTTGTTTGGTAATGGTTTTGATAGTCATACTTCTTTCTGCCTGTGGGCAATCATCAACCACCTCAGAAACCCACAACTGGACCTGGCTATCCGGTAGTAGCACCATGTATCAGAAGGGTGTCTACGGTAACCAAGGTATATATGCATCTGCAAATATACCCGGTGCAAGATACGGATCTGTGTCTTTTATGGACTCCCACAATGACCTCTGGCTCTTTGGAGGGTATGGATATGATTCAGCAGGCACTCTTGGCTACCTCAATGACCTTTGGCAATATGATGGCAGAAATTGGACTTGGGTGTCAGGTATGAGCATTATAAACCAGTCGGGTAATTATGGCACTCAAGGCGTATCTGCCTCTACAAATATTCCCGGTGCAAGATACGGAGCTGTGTCTTTCACGGACTCCCACGACAACCTATGGCTCTTTGGAGGATGGGGTGTGGATGGATACCAAAATGACCTATGGAAGTATGATGCAACAATCGGTCAATGGACTTGGATATCTGGTAGCAGCAAAATGAATCAGACAGGCATCTACGGTACTCAAGGCGTAACTGTATCTACAAACATTCCCGGGGCGAGATACGGAGCTGTGTCATTCACGGACTCCCACGACAACCTATGGCTCTTTGGAGGGTATGGCTATGATTCAGCAGGCACTGTTGGCTACCTCAATGACCTCTGGAAATATGATGGCAGAAATTGGACCTGGGAATCTGGCAGCAACATTGCGGGTCAGATAGGTCTATATGGTACCCAAGGCATTGCCGGATTAAATATGCCTCCTGGGTCAAGATATGGATCTGTTTCTTTTGTTGATTCTTACGACAATCTCTGGCTTTTTGGGGGATATGGTTTAGATTCAGCTTACCATCTGGGATACTTGAATGACCTCTGGAAATATGATGGGACAAATTGGACTTGGGTATCCGGTGCTAACGTCGTAAACCAGACGGGTAACTATGCTACCCTTGGAATACCTGGGGCGAGATGTAGAAGTATATCCTGGATTGATTCCCATAATAACCTCTGGATTTTCGGGGGAGATGGATATGACTCGGTTGGTAATCAAGGTTTTCTCAATGACCTTTGGAAGTATGATGGAATGAGTTGGACTTGGGTATCTGGTGGTAACGTTATAAACCAGGCAGGTAATTACAGTACTCGAGGCATACCCGGAGCGAGATGTGGAGCTATATCCTGCATAGATTTTCAGGGAAATTTCTGTCTTTTCGGGGGTTCAAGTCCTGATGGTCTACTTAATGATTTATGGATGTATTGATGTGTCTGAATGACGCATTGTTCAAAAAAATAGAACCCTTTAACCATTCTTTAACCTAACCATTTGTCACCCTTATAAATACTTGATATAGTTAATTAATATTTTATCTTAGGTGGGTTCGATTCCCATGCACTTCTGCCAATTTATTCGCATTTTTTGATGTTTTCGCTATGATATTTCCTTAACCAGTCTTTAACCTACGTTAACCTAGGTGATATCTGGCTTTCTTCCTGAAATGTTTTTTTTCTGATTTTCTATTCTTATTCAACATTTCTCCAGAAAATAAATAACCCACTACATACTTGTACCCCCTTTTTTTAATACGTGGAATAGCCAGATGAGGTTTTAAAATTTCTCCTGCGTGCTCTATGGCAACATTGATTTGTTC
>Ga0326728_10018696_pt1 | contig 13600 bp, 11 predicted proteins | sample MB3enrmetagenome_FD_207602 | JGI IMG/M metagenome (GOLD analysis project Ga0326728, IMG submission 207602) | Lab enriched peat soil microbial communities from McLean, Ithaca, NY, United States - MB31MN | ecosystem: Environmental > Terrestrial > Soil > Wetlands > Peat | place: USA: New York... | reverse complement strand
CGGCGCTTTCCGCCAATCCCCTTCTCTTGTCGCGCAGGAGGCAAGACGAGCGGGCGCGCCGATTCCACGAGATCGCCGAACGCTCTAGGCGCAGCTTCCGAACCGGGCGCCGCTCCGCAGGCGAGCGGCCGTCGAAATGGCTCAGAAACGCGTGACGACGGTCACGCCGACCGATTCGAACTTGTCCATGTTCATCAGCGCGTCGATCGACTGTTCGAGGCTGATCCGCTCGCCGATCAGCCGTCCGGGCCGAAGCTTGCCGGACTGAACCATGTCCAGCATCGCGCCGTAGCGATGAGCCTGCATGCCGTGGCTCCCGAGCAGCTCCAGCTCGCGCGCGACGACCTTGTCCATCGGGATTGGCGGGGCGCTGTGATCGGCCAGCATCAATCCGACCTGAACGTGCTTGCCGCGCTTCCTCAGGCAGCTGACCGAATTGAAGCAGGTCGTCGGATGCCCGAGCGCGTCGATCGACACCTGCGCGCCGCCGCCCGTCAGCGCGATCACCGCCTCGGCGACGCTGGCGACGGAATTGGCGTTGACCGTCGCCACGGCGCCGAGGTCGCGCGCCAGGGCGAGCTTCTCCTCGGAAATATCGACCCCGACCACGTTCGCCCCGATCGCGCTGGCGATCATCGCCGCGGAGAGCCCGACGCCGCCGCAGCCGTGAACGGCGACCCACTGCCCCGCGCTTGTCTCGGCTTGATCGACGACGGCGCGAAAGGAAGTGGCGAACCGGCAGCCCAGGGCCGCCGCCGTGGCGAAATCGAGGCTCTCCGGCAGCGCGACGAGGTTCACGTCGGCGCGGTGGATCGAGACGAACTCGGCGAACGACCCCCAGTGCGTGAAACCGGGCTGAAATTGATGGTCGCAGATATGCTGCCGCCCGGCTTGACACTGCGGACACTCGCCGCAGCCGCAGACGAAGGGAACCGTCACGCGATCGCCCGGCTTCCATTTCCGGACGTCTCTCCCGACCGCTTCGACAATTCCCGCGAGCTCATGTCCAGGCACGTGGGGCAACGCGATGTCTTTGTCGCGCCCCATCCAGCCGTGCCAGTCGCTGCGGCAGAGGCCCGTCGCTTGAACGCGCACGACAACCCCATGCGCCTCCGGCGCGGGGTCGGGCGCGTTCACCAGCTTCGGCGGCTGCCCGAACATTTCATAGAGAACGGCTTTCATCGCGGTTCCCTTTGGCGCGCGGACCGTTGCGCCGTTCCAATCCCCGCCCGCAAACCGCTGCGAAGGCCGGCGGCGATTCAGCTCTTCTTCGTCGGCGGCTCAACATGCCCGCCGAAGCCTTTGCGCATCGCCGAGATGATCTTCTCCGCGAAGGTGTGGCTCTGGCGCGAGCGGAAGCGCGTGTACAGCGCGGCGGACAGCACCTCGACCGGCACCGCCTCCTCGATCGCCGCCATGAGCGTCCAGCGTCCCTCGCCGGAGTCTTCCACGAAGCCGGAGTAGGACTCGAGCTTGCTCTCGCGCGCGAGCGCGATCGCCGTCAGGTCGAGCAGCCACGCGCTCACCACGCTGCCGCGCCGCCACAGCTCGGCGATGTCGGCGACGTCGAAGGAGAAGCGATGCTCGGGCTTCACGCTCGGCGCGTCGGCGTTGCTGAGGATGTCGAAGCCTTCGGCGAAGGCCTGCATCAGCCCGTATTCGACGCCGTTGTGCACCATCTTGACGAAATGGCCGGCGCCGCAGGGGCCGGCGTAGAGGTAGCCCTCCTCGACGCTCGGGTCGCGCCCCTCGCGCCCGGGGGTGGGCGGGATCGTCCCGCGGCCGGGGGCGAGCGTCTTGAAGATGGGGTCGAGCCGCCGCGTCGCGGCGGCGTCGCCGCCGATCATCAGGCAATAGCCGCGCTCGAGTCCCCAGACGCCGCCGGAGACGCCGACGTCGACATAGTCGATCCCGTCGGCCGCGAGCGCCTTGCCGCGGCGGACGTCGTGCTGCCAGAAGCTGTTGCCGCCGTCGATGACGCAGTCGCCGCGCGAGAGCAGCGGGCGCAGCGCCTCGATCGTGCCCTCGGTCGGCGCGCCGGCCGGCAGCATGATCCACACGGCGCGCGCCGGCGCCAGCGCCTCGACCATGGCGGCGAGCGAATCGACCGCCTCGGCGCCTTCCGCCGCCAGCGCCTTGCCCGGCGCGGGATCGCGATCGTAGACGACGCACGAATGTCCGGCGCGCGTCAGCCGCCGCACGATGTTGGCGCCCATGCGCCCCAAACCGATGACCCCGAGCCGCATGCGACGCCTCCTTTCCACAGACTAGGAAGCGCGTCAGTCCTTGGCGCGCTCGATGTAGGCGCCGTCCGCCGTCTGGATGACCACGCGCGTTCCGGCGGTGATGTGGGGCGGCACCATGACGCGCGCGCCGTTGGAGAGCTTCGCGGGCTTGTAGGACGAGGACGCCGTCTGGCCCTTCATCGCCGGCTCGGTCTCGACGATCTCCAGCGTCACCCGCGGCGCGAGCTGGATCGCCACCGGCGTCTCGTTGAAGATCGACAGGATGACCTTCATCCCCTCCTGCAGCCATTGCGCTTGGTCGCCGATCACCTCGCCAGGCACCTGCACCTGGTCGTAGGTCTCGGGGTTCATGAAGTGGTAGCCGTCGGCGTCGGCGTAGAGGAAGTCGAAGGGCTTGTCCTCGACGAAGGCGCGCTCGACCTGCTCGGTGGTCTTGAAGCGGTCGGTGATCTTCACCCCGTCGGAGAGACGGCGCATGTCGATTTGAGTCGTCGGCGTGCCCTTGCCGGGATGGAAGCTCTCGGCCGACAGGACGACGCAGAGCTGACCGTCCTCCCGCTCGATGATGTTGCCCTTGCGAATCGAGCTTGCGATGACTCTCACGTCGTAAGTCTCCGAACAACTGGCGCGCGGAAAAACGCCGGCTGCGGCCCGTCGCCGCCGGTCGGCGCGAATAAGGCGCGCACCATACCCATTTTGCCGCCAAAGGCCAGATGGGAAGGGGGCCCCGGGCGCGAAAATCCAAGGTCGGGGGGCTGGCTGGCCCGCGTGGGGCGAGGCGCGGCCGCATCGGCCCGGCGGCGTCAAGCCGCCAGCCGGCGGCTCCTCCGCTCCGCTCCGGCCCTTCGGGCGACTCCGCCGGGCCGACGCGGCGATTGGCGACCGTGGGCTTTGCTGAATCGACTCGGCCCAAATGGCCGGGTCGATTCAGCAAAACCCATGGTCGCGAACGGCCTGATCCGCGCGGAGAGGTCAAGACCGCGAAACGAAGCGGAGCGCCCGCGCCAGCGGGCTTGGTCTTGACGCCGAGCGCGGATCAGGCAGGCGCAGGCCGAACTCGGGTCGATAGCGCGGTCCATAGCCCGTGCGAGCGGCGGCGCCGCTGCGGATAAAGGCTTCGGAGAACCCGTCCCCCTCGCTGGCGCCGGGGCGCGAATCCCATTAGGACAGCTTCGCCTTGACCGCAGCCTCGCCCTTCTGGAGCCGAACCCGCCACGCCGACCGACGGCCACGCCTGGCCGCGCGGGCGCGGATCGTCGCGGCGCTGCGCCGCTGGTTCGACGCGGAAGGCTTCGTCGAGGTCGATCCCGCCGCACTGCAGGTCTCGCCCGGCAATGAGGCGCATCTGCACGCCTTCGCGACGGCGCTCGTCGCCCCCGACGGAAGCGCGCAGCCCCTCTATCTCCACACCTCGCCCGAATTCGCGATGAAGAAGCTCGTCGCCGCCGGCGAGCGCCGAATCTTCGCCCTGACGCACGTCTTCCGCAACCGCGAGCGCGGCGCGTTGCACGCGCCGGAGTTCGCGATGCTCGAATGGTACCGCGCCGGCGAGCCGCTCGAGGCGCTGGTCCACGACTGCGCCGAGCTTCTCGCGCTGGCGGCGCGGGAGGCGGGCGCCGAGCGGCTGGCGTTCCGCGGCCGCGAGGCCGATCCCGTCGCGCCGCCGGAGCGGCTTTCCCTGCGCAAGGCCTTCCTCGCCTATGCGGGGATCGACCTCTTCGCTTCGCTCTCGGCCGACGGGCGCGGGCCGCCGAACCGCGACCTGCTCGCTCGCCAGGCGGCCGAAATCGGCCTGCGCGTCGTCGCCGACGATTCCTGGTCGGACGTGTTCAGCCGCATCCTTTCCGACCGCGTCGAGCCGCGCCTCGGACTCGGCCGGCCGACCTTCCTCTGCGACTACCCGGTCTCGGAGGCGGCGCTGGCGCGCGTCTCGCCCCGCGATCCGCGCGTGGCCGAGCGCTTCGAGCTTTACGCCTGCGGCGTCGAGCTCGCCAACGCCTTCGGCGAACTGACCGATCCCGCCGAGCAGCGCCGCCGCTTCGAGGCGGAGGCGGCGGTCAAGCGGCGCGTCTACGGCGAGATGAACCCGATCGACGAGGATTTCCTCGCCGCGCTCAGCAAGATGCCCGAGACGAGCGGCGTCGCGCTCGGCTTCGACCGCCTGGTGATGCTCGCCTGCGGCGCCGAGCGGGTCGAGGACGTGCAGTGGACGCCGGTCGTCGACGCCGCGGAGACGGAGCGGTGAACGAGGCGGCGCGCCTCATCGCCGAAGCGCGGCGCGCGCTTGCGGAAGTCTACGGCTATTCGGGCTTTCGCCCCGGCCAGGAGGAGATCGTCGCCGCGACGCTGCAGGGGGAGGATGTTCTCGCGGTGATGCCCACCGGCTCCGGCAAGTCGCTGTGCTACCAATTGCCGGCGCTCGCTCGCGGCTCGCTGACGCTGGTCGTCTCGCCGCTGATCGCGCTGATGCGCGACCAGGTCGCCCAGCTCGAGGCGCTCGGCGTGTCCGCCGCGGCGCTCAACTCCGCCTCCGACCCCGACGAGCGCCGCCGCGTCGCCGCGTCCTTGCGCACGCGCTCGCTGAGATTGCTCTATGTCGCGCCGGAGCGGCTGTTGCGCGACGACACGCTCGCCGCGCTGAAAGGCGCGGTCGATCTGCTCGCCATCGACGAAGCCCATTGCGTCTCGCAATGGGGCCATGACTTCCGCCCCGAATACCTGCGCCTGCGCGAGGCGGCGGAGGCGCTCGGCGCGCCGCAGACGATCGCGGTGACGGCGACCGCCGACGCGCCGACCCGCGCCGACATGGCCGCGCGGTTGTTCGCGCGAACGCCCCTCGTCTTCGTGCGTTCGTTCGACCGCCCGAACATCTTCCTCGCCATGCGTCCGAAGGCCAACGCGGCCCGCCAGCTCCTCGAACGGCTCGAGGCGCACCCGGGCGAGAGCGGGATCGTCTATTGCGCCTCGCGCCGTCGCGCCGAGGAGCTGGCGGGCGAGTTCTGCGCCCGCGGCCGCCCGGCGCTCGCCTATCACGCCGGCCTCGACAACGCCGTGCGCGCGCGCAACCACGACGTCTTCCTGCAGGAGGACGGCGTCGTCATGTGCGCGACGGTCGCTTTCGGCATGGGGATCGACAAGCCGGACGTGCGTTTCGTCCTCCACGCCGACATGCCGTCGTCGATCGAGGCTTACTATCAGGAGATCGGCCGGGCGGGCCGCGACGGCCTGCCCGCCGAGGCGTTCGCGCTCTATGGGGCGGGCGACATCGCGTTGCGCCGCCGGCAGATCGCCGAAAGCGCCGCGCCCGACGAGCATAAGCGCGTCGAGATGACGAAGCTCGACGCGCTGGTCGCGCTGTGCGAGACGGCGCGCTGCCGCCGGCAGACGCTGCTCGCCTCGTTCGGCGAAGAATCCGCCCCTTGCGGCCATTGCGATGTCTGCCAGGGCGCGGTGCGGCTGATCGACGGCGCCGTCGACGCGCAGAAGGCGCTCTCCGCCGTGCTGCGCACGTCGGGGCGGTTCTTCTTCGGCCATCTCGCCAACATCCTGTCGGGCAAGCTCAGCGAGGCGGTCGAGCGCCACGGCCACGACCGCCTGAAGACCTTCGGCGTCGGCGCCGACCGCGCGCCCGCTGAATGGCGCGGGGTGCTGCGCCAGTTGCTGTCGGCGCGGCTCATCGAGCACGACCACGCCGACCGCGACCGGCTCGTCGTCACCGACGACGGGCGGAAAGTCCTGCGCGGCGAAGCGCCGTTCGCGCTGCGCGAGGACGTCGTGGCGAAAAAGCCGCGCCGCGAAAAGCGCGCGCCCGCTCCGGCGGGCGACGCCGACGCCAACCTGCTCGCGGCGCTGAAAGCGCTGCGCGGCGCGCTCGCCAAGGCGCAGAAGCAGCCGGCCTACGTCGTCTTTCCCGACAGAACCTTGATCGAGATGGCGGCGATGAAGCCGCGAAGCCTCGACGACATGGCGGGCGTGCACGGCGTCGGCGCGGCGAAGCTTAAGAAATACGGCCGCGCCTTCCTCGCCCTCATCCACGAGCGCGCCGATGCCTGAGCTTCCGGAGGTCGAGACGGTGCGCCGCGGCCTCGCGCCCACGCTGGTGGGGGCGCGCTTCGTCCGCGTCGAGACGCGACAGAGCGGCCTGCGCGCGCCCTTCCCGCCGCGCTTCGCCGAACGGCTGAAGGGGCGGCGGATTGAAGCGCTAAAGCGGCGTGCGAAATACCTGCTCGCCGCGCTCGACGGCGGCGAGACGCTGATCCTGCACCTCGGCATGTCCGGCTCGTTCCGCGTCGAGGGTGGAGGGGAATCGCCCATCCCAACGACCCATTTCCCGCGCGGCAAGAACGCCGCGCACGACCACGTCGTCTTCGTCCTCGATAATGGCGCGCGCGTCGTCTACAACGACCCGCGCCGCTTCGGCGCGATGGACTTGGTCCCGAGCGAAGGCATCGACGAGCGAGCGCCGTTCGACGCGCTCGGCGTCGAGCCGCTCTCGAAGGAATTCGACGCGGCGCGGCTCGCGGCGCTGTGCGCCGGCTCGCGCGCGCCGATCAAGGCGGCGCTCATCGACCAGAAGCGCATCGCCGGCCTCGGCAACATCTACGCCTGCGAGGCGCTGTGGCGCGCGCGAATCTCGCCGCTGCGGCCGGCGGCGATCCTCGCCGACGCCAGGGGCCGGCCGACCGCCGCGGCGCGCGCGCTCGCCCCGGCGATCCGCGCCGTGCTCGAGGAGGCGGTCGAAGCCGGCGGCTCGACCTTGCGCGACCATCGCCAGCCCGACGGCGAGCTTGGCTATTTCCAGCATTCCTTCGCCGTCTACGACCGCGAAGGCGCCGCCTGCCCGCGCCGCGGCTGCCGCGGAATCATCGCGCGGGTCGCGCAAGGCGGCCGTTCGACCTTCCATTGTCCGGCGTGCCAGAAGTGACGCCGTTTCCGCCGCGCGAGGCGTAGCTCTTCACCAGCAGCGCCGCCTGGACCGGGACCGCCGGCAGCGCGATGAGCACGATCGCCTGCAGCGGCGCCCCGGCGGCGGAGATCGCCGCCGCGACCAAGCACGCCGCGACGCCGCCGACGTCCCAGCTCGCCTCCAACGCAAGCTGATAACGCATCGGGCAGGGCGACGATTTGCTTTCGTTGTAGACGGCCGCCATCAGCGAGGGGGTGTAGAGCCCGCCGAACAAGGCCGAGCCGATCGCCACCGCGAGCACCGGAACCGGCGCGTCGCCGCAGGCCGCCTTGGCGACGAGCATCGCGGCGAGCACGGCGGCGTTGATCCAGGCGGCGCGGCGCGTGCGGCCGGAATCGATGAGGCGGCTGAAGAACAGGCCGCCGAGCGCGCCGGCCAGCGCCGCCGCCGACATCGCGCCGCCATAGGCGGCGTAGCCGGCCCCCACCGCCACGAACATGATGAGGCCCCAGGCCCAGTTCGAGCTGCAGAAGATCCAGGCGTCGGCGACGAACAGGCCCGCGCCGCGCGCGGCGGCGCGGTAGGCGCCTTTGGGCGCGCGGCGCGCGAACGGCGGGTAGGCGAGCCCGAGAAGCGGGATGATCGACACGAGCTGGATCGCCGCGCCGACGCCGAACGTCAGCCCGGCGCCCCCGAACGTCAGCGACGCGCCGCCCGCCGCCGGGCCGACGACGCCGACCGCCGCCGTCAGCATCTGCCGCCAGCCGACCTGCGCGCCGCGCCGCGCCGGGTCGCCGCCGACGGCGAAGATCGCGTGATAACAGCCCCAGTAATAGACCTGCGCCAGCGCCGTCGCCGCGCAATAGACGAGCAGCGCGAGGTCCGGCCCGTTGACGAAAGCGAGCAGCGGGGCCTGCCCAGCGTAGAGGACGCAGGCGAGGAACGTCGTCGCGCGCAGCCCGATTCTTCGCGCGGTGACGAGAACCAGCGGGCGGGAGACGAAGCGCAGCGCGAGGATCAGCGCGAAGCAGAGATAGATCGCCGCGATCGACAGCCCCTGATGCAGCAGGAACACCGCCGAGAAGGCGCCGGAGACGTTCCAGGAAAGCTGGTTGAGGCCGGTGTGGACGAGCAGCCGCTCGAAGTCGCGTTCGCCGGTCGGCGCGGGGCGCGATGGCGCTTCGGCGGTCACAAGGCGGGCCGGACGGCGACGAGGCCGACGCGCCAATGGCTCGGCGGCAGGAGAAAAATCGACATCGAAAGACGCTGCGGCCCCCGCGAAGGGGCCGAGCATAGACGCTCGACGGCGGCGCCACAACCGCGCGCGCCGGCCGCGGCCTCGCGCGGGAGCGCTAGACGGACCTTTTCCGCCGACCGGCCAACGGTCTTAGATGCGCCTCGCGATCCGCCCTCCTGCTACGCCGCGCTGGTCGCCGCAACGGTCGCCGGGCGGCGGCTCACAGCGCGGCGGCGATCCAGCGCGCGAGCTCGGCTTTCGACGCCGCGCCGCGCTTGACCGCGACCGGCTCGCCGCCCTTGAACGCCATCAGCGTCGGGGCGGAGCGAATCCCGAGCCGCCCGACGACCTTCGGGTTGTCGTCCATGGTCAGCCTGGCGATCTTGACCTTGCCGCTGAGCTCGTCGGCGAGCGCGTCGAGCGCCGGCGCCATCGCGCGGCACGGGGCGCACCATTCCGCCCAGAACTCGACGACCACCGGCAAGCTTGAGCGCGCGACCTCGGCCTCGAAGCTCGCGTCGGTGACGGCGATGGCGGACATGGCGACCCCTCTTTCGTCCGAGCGCGCGAATCGGCTCACGCCAGGGAAGTCTCGGCGGCGAGGCGGAGCGCGTCAATCGGACGGCTTGTCGCCGCTCGCGCCGCAAACGAAAACGCCGGCGCGTCGCCGGCGTTCTCGGCAAGCCAGGATCGCGGGAACGATCAGACCGAAGCGCTGATCCAGCGCGCTAGCTCGCTCTTCGGGCCGGCGCCGGTCTTGGTGGCGACGGGCTTGCCGCCCTTGAACGCCATCAGGGTCGGGATCGAGCGGACGCCGAACTGCGCGACGATGTTCGGGTTCTCGTCGACGTTGAGCTTGGCGATCTTCACCTTGCCCTTCAGCTCAGCGGCGATCTCCTCGAGCGCCGGCGCGATCATCCGGCAGGGGCCGCACCACTCCGCCCAGAAATCGACGACGACCGGCTCGGTCGACTTGACGACATCGGCGTCGAAACTCGCTTCGGTGACATGAGCAGTAGCGGACATTGGCATCCTCGCAGAAGGGAATAGCGGCGAAAAACGAGCGCTGAAGGTTGTAGTTAGGAACCGAGTTTGAAAGCGTCAAGGCTCGCCGCGCGGCTGCGGCGGGAGGCCCCGCCGCATGCGGACGCGACGGCGTTCGCGCGACGGCCCGGCCGCTTGACAGGCGTCCGCCGGGGCCCTAGCGGCTTCGCCATGACGCCGCTCCTCGCCGCTTCCCGCGTTCCATTGATCGACGGCCTCGGCGCCGTCGCCGATCGTTATGACGCCATCCTGTGCGATGTGTGGGGGGTGCTGCACAACGGCCGAGAGGCGTTCCCGCCGGCCTCCGAGGCGCTGGCGGCGTTCCGCCGCCGCGGCGGCGCAGTGGCGCTGATCACCAACGCGCCGCGGCCGAATCCGCCGATTCGCGAGCAGGCGCTGCGCTTCGGCGTCTCCCCGGACGCCTTCGACACGATGGTCACGTCCGGCGACGTCGCCATCGATCTGCTGGTCGAGCGCGGCGAAGCGCCCGTCTATCATCTTGGGCCCGAGCGCGATCTCGCGCTCATCGACGCGGCGGCGGCGAGAAGCGGCGCGCGCCCGCGCTTGGCCGGGATCGAGGAGGCGACCTATGTTCTGTGCACCGGCTTGTTCGACGATCGCGCAGAGACGCCCGACGACTACGCCGACCGGCTGAAGCGGATGGCCTCGCGCGGCCTGACGATGATCTGCGCCAACCCCGACCTTGTCGTCCAGCGCGGCGAGAAGCTCATCTATTGCGCCGGCGCGCTCGCCCAGGCCTATGAGGCGCTCGGCGGCGCGACCGTCTACACCGGCAAGCCGCACCGGGCGATCTACCGCGCCGCGCTCGCCGCGGCGGCGGCCGTGCGCGGCGCGCCGCTCGACCCCGGCCGGGTGCTGGCGATCGGCGACGCCCTGCGCACCGACATCCTCGGCGCCACGGCGGCGGGGCTCGACGCGCTGTTCGTCACCGCCGGCATCCACAGCGAGGCGCTGCACGACGAAGACTTGTCCGTCGGAGACGAGGCGCTGCAGCGCCTGTTCGCCGACGAGAACGCGCGCCCGATCGCCGCGATTCGGATGCTCGCGCCGTAAGATGCGGCCGGCCTCGCAGCTCGAATCGGCGCCGGCCGCTCGACACGGTCACGGCGCCCGCCGCGCCTTGACCGCGGCCGCCCCGGCGCCGCAGGCTCCGCCGCTCCCGCAATGGACCCGATCTTGACTCAGGCTGCACCCGACCCCGCCTTCGCGCTCGCGTTCGACCCCGTTCGGCCGCCGCCGGCGCTGGCGGGCGGGGTCTACGCGATCGGCAATTTTGACGGCGTGCATCTCGGCCATGCGGCGGTGATCGCTCGGACGAGAGCGCTGGCGGCGGCCCGCGCGGCGCCGAGCGCGGCGCTCACCTTCGAGCCGCACCCGGCCGATTATTTCGCGCGACGGCCGGTGGTCTTCCGCCTCACCCCGCTCGCCGTCAAGGTTCGCGCCCTGCGGGCGCTCGGGCTCGACGGCGTGGTGGTCCTCGCCTTCGACGCCGCGCTGGCGGACTTGAGCGCGGCGGAATTCGTCGAGCGGGTGCTGGTCGAGCGTCTCGCCGTCGGCGCGGTGGTGGTCGGCTGGGACTTCCATTTCGGCAAGGGGCGCTTGGGCGGCGCGGAGTTCCTCGCCCGCGCCGGGGAGAAGCTCGGCTTCGCGGTCGAAATCGTCGACAAGGTGGAGGCGCGCGAACGAGGCGAGCCGCGCGTCTTCTCCTCCTCGACGATCCGCCGGATGCTCGAACAAGGCGACGTCGCCGCCGCCGCGCGCGCGCTGGGGCGGCCTTACGCCGTCATCGGCGTGGTCATCCCCGGCCGCAGGCTGGGCCGCGAGCTCGGCGTCCCCACCGCCAATGTCGCGCCCGAGGCGACCAACCGCCTCGCCTTCGGCGTCTACGCGGCGCGCGCGCGCGTCGGAAGCTACGTCTACGACGCCGTGGCGAGCTTCGGCCTGCGCCCGACCGTCGAGGGTGGCGGCGCGCCGGTGCTGGAGACGCACCTGTTCGACTTCGCCGGCGACCTCTACGGCCAGGAGATCGAGGTCGAATTCGTCGAGCGCCTGCGCGGGGAGCGCAAGTTCGCTTCGCTGGAGGCGCTGAAGGCGGAAATGGCGCGCGACATGGCGCGCGCGCGCGCCCTGCTCGCCGCCTCGCCGGCCGATCTTTCGCCGCCGTCCGGCTGATCGAGAAAGGCCATCCGGCGCCGGGCGGAACGTCTTTGGACTTGACGGAAGCGTTTTCACGGCCCCTATGGCGGCGCGCGACGACGGCCCCGGCGGGTTCGGCGGCCGGCGCGCGCCGCAGCTCGCCTTTTCTCCCGGCCTTCTCTTCATGAACGACGCGTCCGCTCCAGCTTTCGACTATTCGCAGACCCTCTATCTGCCCAAGACCGACTTTCCCATGCGGGCCGGCCTGCCGCAGAAGGAGCCGGAGCTTCTCGCGCTGTGGGCGCGCGAGAAGCTCTATCCGGGCTTACGCGAGGTCGCGGCGGGGCGGCCGAAGTTCGTGCTGCACGACGGCCCGCCCTACGCCAACGGCCACATCCACATGGGCACGGCGCTGAACAAGACGCTGAAAGACGTCGTGGTGCGCTCGCAGCAGATGGCCGGCAAGGACTCGAACTACGTGCCGGGCTGGGACTGCCACGGCCTGCCGATCGAATGGAAGGTCGAGGAGGAGCACTACCGCAAGAAGGGCAGGGCCAAGCCCGACTTCGCCGATCCCAGGGCGATCGTCGCCTTCCGCCGCGAGTGCCGCGCCGCCGCCGAGCATTGGCTGTCGGTGCAGCGCGAGGAGTTCAAGCGGCTCGGCGTGGTCGGCGACTGGGAGCATCCCTATACGACGATGAGCCGCCCCGCCGAGGCGCAGATCGCCCGCGAGATCATGAAATTCGCCGCCAACGGCTTGCTTTATCGCGGCTCCAAGCCGGTGATGTGGAGCGTGGTCGAAAAGACCGCGCTCGCCGAGGCGGAGGTCGAATACGAGGATCACGTCAGCGACACGATCACCGTGGCGTTTCCCTGCCGAATGGTCGCCATCGACGGCCCGGCCTTCGACAGCCGAAAAGTGGCCTGGAACCAATTTGCGAAGCTCGACGCGCGCGGCAATCCGGTTGCGATCCTCATCTGGACGACGACGCCGTGGACGATTCCCGGCAATCGCGCGATCGCCTTCTCGCCGCGCATCGCCTACGGCCTCTATCGCGTGGAGAGCGCGCCGAAGGACAATTGGGCGCGCGCCGGCGCGCGCTACATTCTCGCCGACGCGCTCGCCGCGGAGACCTTCAAAGCGGCGCGCGTCGCGCGCTTCGAGCGGCTCGCCGACGTCGACCCCGCCGCGCTCTCCCAGGGGTGCTGCATTCACCCCTTGGCCGAAATTCGCGGGGGAGCGCCCGTGTCCGGTCTGGGCGGAGGCTACACCTTCGCCGTGCCGCTTCTCGAGGGCGAGCACGTCGCCGAGGACACGGGCACGGGCTTCGTCCACACCGCGCCGAGCCACGGGCGCGAGGACTTCGACGTCTGGATGGCCAACGCGCGCGAGCTCGCCCAGCGCGGGATCGAGACCCGCATCCCCTATCCGGTCGACGAGAACGGCGCCTTCACCGCCGAGGCGCCGGGCTTCGAGGGCCGACGCGTGCTCACCGACAAGGGCGACGAAGGCGACGCCAACCAGGCGGTGATCGACGCTCTCGTCGCCGCCCACGCGCTGATCGCGCGGGGCAAGCTCAAGCACCAGTACCCGCATTCCTGGCGCTCGAAGAAGCCGGTGATCTTCCGCAACACGCCGCAATGGTTCATCGCCATGGACAAGCCGATCGGCGGCGGCTTGAGCTTGCGCGAGACCGCGCTGAAAGCGATCGGCGAAACGCGCTGGGCGCCCCCGGCGGGCGAGAACCGCATCCGCGGCATGGTCTCGGCCAAGCCCGACTGGGTGATGAGCCGCCAGCGCGCCTGGGGCGTGCCGATCGCGGTTTTCGTCAAGAAGGGCGGCCACGACATTCTCGTCGACGACCGCGTCAACGCGCGCATCGCCGCGGCGTTCGAGAAGGACGGGGCCGACGCGTGGTACGAGGAAGGCGCGGCGGCGCGCTTCCTCGCCCCCGACCACGACCCCGCCGATTACGAGAAAATCGACGACATCCTCGACGTCTGGTTCGA
>Ga0326728_10018694_pt1 | contig 13601 bp, 13 predicted proteins | sample MB3enrmetagenome_FD_207602 | JGI IMG/M metagenome (GOLD analysis project Ga0326728, IMG submission 207602) | Lab enriched peat soil microbial communities from McLean, Ithaca, NY, United States - MB31MN | ecosystem: Environmental > Terrestrial > Soil > Wetlands > Peat | place: USA: New York... | reverse complement strand
CATGTTCTTGATGGCACCCGCGACGCTCGCCACCTGCTGTTCCCCCGAGCGCGCCGGCTCACGGAAAAATACCAGCGTCACCAGGAACATCAGAAACACGCTAAGGGCGGAAATACGAAAAACGTTTTCTATTCCCCAACCCAATCGTTTGCGCACCAGCCAGGCCACCACTGGGCCGAGCGTGCCGCCGATATTTACGATTGTGTAATAAATGGAATAGCCGATGGAGCGGACGTTCTCCGCGGAAGCGCGCGCCGTCGTTCCCGCCACGCAGGGTTTTACCACGGCGGGTCCGAGCGCCGGAATCATCAGGATGCCGAACACCAGCCACTTATCGCCGAGCGCCTGGCGCGCCCCCTGCATCCAGGGCGCCGAAAGCGAACCGAGAAGAAAATAGCCGACGGTCATGACGAGGTAGGCAAACATCAGGGCGCGGCGAAATCCGAAGCGGTCGGCGAGCGTCCCGCCCAGCACCGGCAGCAGCCAGACCACGAATCCAAAAGTTCCCATCATCCAGCCGGTGACTTCCTTGGAAAAGTGCAGTTGCTCGCTCAGATAGATGGCCAGCACCGCGCTGGCGCCGTAGTAGGCGAGGCGTTCGAAGAGTTCCGTGAAATTCGCCACCCAAAAGGCGCGCTCAAATCCGGTGCGAATTTCCCCCAGACGCTCGGTGAAGCTCAACGTTTCCTCCCGTCAGCATGCCCTGCCGCCAAGGTCTCGATCTGCGTGATGCTTTCTTCCGCCGAGCGCCCTGTCACGCGTAGCAACTTGCGCCGCGCCTTTTGGCCGGAAAGGATCACCACACACGCCTGCGGGATACGCAAGGCGCGGGCAAAGAAATGGACGCAAGCTTCATTGGCCTGGCCTTCTGTGGGCGGGGCGTGCAACTCCAGGCGCAGATCACCTGTGGCGTCCACGGTCAACCGCTCGCGCGCGGCGCGGGGCTTCACGCACAGCCAGAAGCTTACGCTTTCACGCTCAACCTTGAATTCGGGCACTCAAGTCCTCTCGCCAAAGATCGCGGTCCCCACGCGCACCATCGTGGCGCCTTCTTCGATGGCAACTTCGAAATCGTGGCTCATGCCCATGGAAAGCTCGAGCATGGAAACATTGGAAAGATGCCGGGCTTCGATATCGCCAGCCAACGTACGCAGTTGCCGAAAGTAAGGCCGCACGTCTTCCGAGTTCTCGAGGAAGGGCGGGATGACCATCAGGCCGCGCAGGTCGAGGGTTTCCAGCGCCGCGATCTGCTCCGCCAAGGCCAGCACTTCCGATGCCCGGATTCCCGCCTTGGAGGTCTCCTCCCCCAAATTCACTTCAATCAGCACCGGCAGGCGCGCAACGCCGGGGGAAGCTGCCTGTGCAAGTATCTCCGCCAGGCGCAGCGAATCCAGCGAGTGTACCCAATGAAAAAGTTCGCGCGCCACCCGCGCCTTGTTGGACTGAAGATGCCCCACCAAGTGCCAGGTTGCGTCCAAATCAGCAAGCCCCAGGCGCTTGGATTTGGCTTCCTGCACGCGGTTTTCGCCAAAATCGCGCAGGCCCTCTGCAAATGCCGCGCGAATCAATTCGGGCGGGTGTTTTTTCCCAACGGCCACCAGCCTTACGTCCTCACGTCGGCGTCCGCACCGCCGGCAGGCAGCGGCGATTCGCTCTTCCACCCGCGCGATGTTTTCTCGAATATTCGCGACCATCTGTCCCAGCAGACTCGAGCGGCCGGAGCCACGTGCAAATTTTTCCGACCTGGCGAATTAAAACCGTGCCATTCTATCACTCCCCGCCCGGCTTGGACGCGCCTTGTTAGACTTGCGAGCGGGTGTTAGCATAAGGACAATCGCACTATGAAACCTGGCCTCTTCATCACCTTTGAAGGCTTGGACGGCACGGGCAAGAGCACGCAACTACGCCGCGCTGTCCAGTATTTACGCAAGTGCGGTCATCGCGTGCTGGTGACGCGCGAGCCGGGCGGAACGCGAACGGGGGAGCGCGTGCGCGACATCCTGCTGGCATCGAAGACCGGAAAACTTGCGCCATTGGCCGAGTTGGCGTTGATGTATGCGGCGCGCGCCCAGCTTTTAGAAGAGGTGGTGCGCCCGGCGCTGGGTCGCGGCGAGGTGGTGGTGAGCGATCGCTATAACACGGCGTCCTTCGCCTTTCAGGGTTACGGGCGCCAGTTGGGCACAGCCACGGTGCGCGCCTTCGACCGGGTGATTTGCGGAAAAATTCAGCCCGACCTGACCATTGTCCTTGACCTCGAACCCGAACGGGCTCTGGCTCGCGCCCAAGGACGTGATACCCGGCGGCGATCCCGCCATGACCGGTTTGAGCGGCAGAGCCTGGCTTTTCATAAGCGCGTGCGGGCCGGGTATATGGCCATCGCCCGCAGCGCGCCGGGTCGGATTAAGCTGGTCCGCGCCGACCAGTCCATCGACGAACTGCAGCGCCAGATTCGCGCGCTCATCGAACCGCTGCTTGCCCGCGAAGATCGAAATTCGAAAATCGAAACGCGAAAATCGTGACGAATTTCGATTATCGATCGCGGTTGGATTCCTGCACTTAAAGATATGGGCTTCGATACCTTTCTCGGCAATCCACAGGCGGTGGCAGCAGTCCGCGAAATGCTGGCGAGCGGGCGCGTGCCGGGAGCCTTGCTGTTTGCCGGGCCCGAGGGCGTAGGCAAGAAAACGCTGGCCCTGATGCTGGCCAAGGCGCTGGTGTGCGAACGTGGCGCGGCGGACTTCTGCGACCAGTGCGCGCGCTGCCGCAAAGCCGAGCAGATGTTTGCCGCCGCGCGGGAAGATCTGGCCCGCCGCCGCGAAATCAAAGATTCCGCGCGCCGGGTGGAGGGCCTGGTTTACTTCGATCTCCAGATCCTCGAGCCGCTGACCAAATTCATCCTCACCGAACAGATCCGCCAGGTGCGCGCCATCGCCTACACTCGGCCGTTCGAGTTCGCGCGCCGCGTCTTTATTCTCGATGACGCCCAGACAATTCACTGGCAGGCCGTGGACTTGCTGCTCAAAGTGCTGGAGGAACCTCCCGAGACGACGAGCTTCATCCTGATTTGCCCGAACGCCTTTGAGCTGCGCTCCACCATCCGTTCGCGCTGCATGCGCGTCGCCTTCCAGCCTGTCGACCAAACCCTCATCCAGGACTTGCTGGCACGCGAGGGGAAACTCACCGAGCCCCAAAAGGCTCTGGCCGCGCGCGTGGCGGCGGGCAGCGTGGCCCGGGCGAGGAATTTCGACCCTGCCGAGTACGAACGCCGCCGCCAGCCCTGGCTGGATTTTCTGGAAGCGATGGCGCGGCGCGGCGCTCCCGGCGCTACAACGGACTGGCGGGGAGTGTTTGACTCCGCCCGCGCATTGGCGGAGAATCGCGACGATTTCGAAGGAACACTGAAAGTCGGCTATTCCCTTCTCTCCGACCTCATGCACATCCTCCTGGACCCGTCCGCCGACGTGGTGGTGAATGTCGACTTGCTGGCGCGCCTCAAAGACTGGGCGCCCAAGTTGACTCTGGGCGGAATCGAGAAACTCAAGGCCGGCCTTGATCAGGCTTACCGCCTGCAAATCCGCAACGTTAACCCCCAACTCGGGTTTGAGACGCTGGGCATCGACGTTCGATTTTCGATTGCCGATTAACAATTGCCGATTGAGGATGCCCTTTCAATCAGCAATCGAAAATCGTCATTCGAAAATTCGTTGGACGGGCAACGGGGGAGTATTCAACCGCCATCCAACGGTATGAATCTCGAGCAGCAAGCACGATTGGTACAATAATCAGACTGAAGCGTGTCCCTTCCGGCTAAAACGATTGCGACCGGTGGTTTCGTATGTTAGTATGTCGCCTATTCGCGGCTGTTTCCCGAGCATGGTCTTTATTCTATTGGCCGGATGTAACCGGGACGCCAGGTGATGCGTCTTAGGGAAGCAGAGGCGACCCGCGCATTTCACCGGGATAAATTTGAATCCTTGCCCGTCTGTTCGGGCTTCAGGAGCATACCATTATGAATCGACGCTTGATCCGTCCCACCCTGTCCGATGTGCAGGACCAAATGGGCGCACGCATGCAACGCAAGAAACCCGCTCCGCCGGAGCAAACCAACGCGGAGAATTTCTACTATCTGAAGCAGATGCAAGGCCGCACTCCCATGGTAGTGGTCTTGGATCAGGGCGAAACCATCCGCGGGGTCATCGAATGGTATGACAAGAATTGCATCAAGGTGCATCGGTCGAATGAGCCCAACCTCCTTGTCATGAAATCGTGCATCCGTTTTATGTATAAAGACGGCGAATCCCGTAATGGGGCAAACCACGAAGGGGAGGACCATCACACGCCAGAAGCAGATTAAATGGTCTCCGGATTCACGTCCGGTTTGCGTCTAGTCTGCCCACGATAAAGACCAACAGGTTGTTTATTAACTTTCCCCCCGAGTAAAGGCGGCACTCCTGACCTGACCAGTTGCCGCCCGCGGGAAGTGCTCATAATCCCCCATCGCGCGCGGCACTTGACAGCCTGTCGGGGCTCGCCTAGCATGAATTCGTGCAAGGATTTCTCATAAGGGATTTCATCGTGAGGGTTCTCACCATATCCCAATTCGATTCGCAAGCCATTCGGCGCCACGGGCAATGTTTCCACACCCTGCGGCGCGCGGGTTGGCGGCTGGCGTGGGTGGCTCCAGCTATTCTTTTGCTTGTGTGCATAGCCGCGGCGCAGCAGGATGAAAAGCCCAAGATCCCGGGCCTCGACAAGATCATCGCCGCCAACGAGCACCTGGCGTTCAACGGCACCGTTAAGTTGCTCGACGAGAAGCACAACACCCTGAGCATCAGTTCGATGGAGGGAGGGGACACGGAAATCTTCCCCATCAAGCACAGCACCCATGTCGAAACCATCGACGGCTTCAGGAAAAAACTGGACGTTCTCGCTCCCGGCACCCGTGTCATTGTCTATTACGACCAACGGTCCGACCACCGCACGGTAACGCGCATCGAATTGCTTGCCAGCGAATCCAAGAAGAAGGAGCCGCACTCTTAGCCGTGTCGCGGCGGCTGGGCTCCTGATTCCCTTAAGACTATTATGCGCATCGGCATCACCTGCTATCCTACCTACGGCGGAAGTGGCGTGGTTGCCACCGAACTCGGCATCGAACTGGCCGCGCGCGGGCACGACATCCACTTCATCAGCTATGCGATGCCCGTGCGGATCACCGAAGCCGCCGGCCGCATTCACTTTCATGAAGTGGAGATGCTGAATTACCCGCTTTTCGACCACCCGCCTTACACCCTGGCGCTCGCCACCGCCATGGCCAACGTAGCCGTCAACGAATCCCTTGACCTGCTGCACGTACACTATGCGATTCCCCATTCGGTCAGCGCCTATCTGGCCCGCGCCATGCTGAAGCCGCGCCGCCTGCCCTTCGTCACCACGCTGCACGGCACTGATATCACCCTGGTCGGCCTGGACCGCTCGTATCTTCCCATTACCCGCTTTTCCATCGAGGAAAGCGACGGCGTGACGGCCATCTCCGAATACCTTCGGGATGTCACGCAGCGTGAATTTGCCATCCGCCGGCCCGTCGAGGTCATTCCCAACTTCGTCAACTGCGACGTCTTTACCCCCGACAACGGCAAATGCCGGCGCGAAGAATTTGCGCCGCAAGGGGAAAAGATTCTCGTTCACCTGTCGAATTTCCGGCCGGTCAAGCGCGTGCCTGACGTCGTGGACATCTTCGCGCTGGTTCGCCGGGAAATCCCCGCCAAGCTTCTGATGATTGGCGACGGGCCGGAGCGGACGGTGGCCGAATGGATGGCCCGCGAAAAGAAGCTGAGTTCCGATGTGATTTTCCTCGGCAAGCAAAATCAAGTGCAGGACCTCCTTGGTTGTGCCGACGTGCTGCTGTTGCCCAGCGATATCGAATCGTTCGGCCTGGCGGCGCTGGAAGGCATGGCCTCCGGTGTCCCCGCCATTTGCTCGCGTGTGGGCGGCGTGCCGGAAGTTCTCCGCGATGGTGTGGAGGGTTATCTGGTGGAGGTGCGCGACGTTCAAACCATGGCGGCGCGAGCGCTCGATATCCTTTCCAACCCGGAAAAGCAGGCGGAGATGTCGCGTGCCGCCCGGCAACGCGCCCTTCGCTGTTTTTGCAGCAAGAGCATCATCCCCCTTTACGAAGATCTCTACCGGCGCGTCCTCAAGAATGCCTGAACCCACCCTCGCCTCACCCTACAGGTGCAGCGCGGGACAGCACCACCCTTTGAAAGGCTGCCGTGGCTGCAAGTCTAGCCCCATATAACTAGCCATAGTTGCCAGGGGCCCGGACGACGGGACGGGGCCCGCACCTTTCCCCGATCAGTGCTATTGCCGCTTCTTATGGGGGAAAAATGTCTATGCTTCAACTGATTGATATCGCGTGACTTATTTATAAACACAGGCACAGATCCCCACAGTATACGCCAACCCCTTGAGCCACTTGGCGGGCGGCTGGATGAACTGTCCGCAGGTCTACCCATGCCCGAACGCCCCTTTGGCGAACCCATTCAACCCGCCATTCTAGCCCCCTTCTTCTCGAATTGGCGTGTAGCCTTGCTAGCCATCCGCTCCCCATGAAGGCAGCTGAGATATGCAAGCCTCCCGCCCACTCTTCTGTTCCCGCTCCTCTGCGCTCCGTTTCCCGCTCCACCCATACCTTTCGTTCCCGCCGGCAAGGCCAGCTCATGAATTTTCCCAGAAAACCATTCTGGCATTGGCGATTGCGCCATTGTGGACGGAGCGAATTCTTCCCTGCCGCTCGGATTTCAAACATGGGAAGTCAGCGGGCGTGCCCCACACGGATCGAGTCCGGCCCCGCCGGCCTTCCCTCCCCATACAGCCCCCTCCCCGTCCCCTTCGACAAAGCGTGTTGCTCATAGCCTCACGTCACTCCGCCGTGTATATCTTTTTGATAGCCTAATGACAAATAGCGCAGCCGGCGACGGACGTCAACAATCGTCACTTTGCCGGTCGATTAGAATATTGAAAATAAACGGCATAAACTAAACTTTGCCCTTTGGGTTACGCCCGCTCAAGCGATGGGAGATGATCAAGAGATTCCCGGCGAGCGCCATTGAAAATGTTCTCCTAGCCGTGCCGTAGCCCGGATAGCCTCCCGACCCGTTCCCCCTTGATCATTCAATCGTGGACCATTCCGCATCGTCGCGCCCAAGGCGGTCGGCAGGGCCTGCACGCTTTCATTCCACAAGGCAAGCGTCAGAAGATCCCACCCCTTGCCCCGCGCTGAACCTGGCGCCGTGCCCTAGCACTGACTCGCAACTGATAATCGTCGATGTACTGAGAGTGATTACTTCGGGGTCACTTCACCTTCGTAATGCTCTTTCCAAGCATGGTTGTTCTTATCCAGATAATCGGCGTCGATGTTGAACTTGATGAGGAGGCCCGAATCCTTGGCGATCCAAGCCGTTCCCTTGCAGTCCTTGATGGTGGTCAGCACGATCCGGGCGGCATCCAAGCGCATTTTCTGGGAGGGAGTGGCAGCGGTTGTGTCGAAGGTAAACCTATCAGCGGGAGTGGTTCTCACCAGATCGGCGCTCGGCGAAGCCGTCACGGCGGATCCCACAGCGATGACCAGGTCCGGGTTGGTCATCACTCCGAGCGTCGCCAAATTCGCCATGCCCCAATTAAGCACGTCGCCCTTCTTCGCCCTGGTTGGCGTGGTGGTTGAGCCGCGCGTCTCCGTCAGGTTAATTTCCTCCGGGGAGATATCTGCCTGCAAGCCCACCGGGCCCATCTGCGGCGGTTGAGTCTTATCTTTGCCGATGTTTTCCTGCCCGTTAAAGGAAAAATGGAACGACGCCGTCGGCTTCTTCATCGCATCGATCAGTTTACCGGCGCCATCGCTGAGCCGATTAGCATCCGTCAGGTTCGGCGTGGAAGCTTGGGGCGCCGGCAAAGTACGCACCTCGGGCGTGGAACTGTTATTGCACGCCGTGAGAGCGGCCAGCAGCGTCAAGCCCAAGAGCATGGCAAACATTTGCTGAAGTTGTCTTACACGTTTCATTGCGGTATGACTCCTACGGGCAGACTTCCGCGGTGGTGACCGCGCGAACTCCGGTGGCCGCCATTTCTTCCAGCGCCTTGCGGCCGCCCTCTTCGGTAATGGGCTTGATCGCATCCACCACCAAATCCACCGTGAAGCCGCGCGCGCGCAAATCCCGGGCGTCGGCGAGCACGCAGTATTCCGTGGCCACGCCGAACACCACGGCGCGGCGCGTACCCAGGGCTTGCAATATGGCATCGAAGTTGGGATTGGCCTGGGCAGAGTAGGTGGGCTTTTCCACGATGTACTGGCCCACCCAGAGCGCCGGAGGCTGGAAAGCGCCGGAGCGGCAGGGAATAACCACGGGCCGAGGAAACTGGGTTTCAGGAATGCGTTGTTGTCCGGGAGTGCCGATGACGCAATGGGGCGGCCAGATTTTGAATTCGGGGTCGTCGGCCGCGTGCGCGTCGGCGGAGGAAATTACCGGCACATCATTCTGGCGCGCCCAGTTCATGAGGCGCTGGAGGTTGGGCACGATCTGTTCCGCCCCCGGAACATAGAGCCGCCCCGTCGGACGCATGAAATCCACTTGCGTATCCACGTCGAAAAAAACCAGGGGCTCAAGGATGGCGCTCACTCCTCAAAGTCCTCCCTCTTGATTCGATGCATTCACCGCGCCGAAGTGCTGCACGCGGATATCCTCCAGCAACTGTTCGAGCTCCGCGCTCTTCTCGACGGGGTAAACGGGCGCCCCGCGCAGAGCCTTGGAGGCTTTCGGCAAGCAGGCGAGATTGGCCAGCGTGCGCTCGCGGATTTTCTTCACTGGTGGGGCCGGGGCCAGGCGGCGGCCGGCACGCATGACCGGCGCGAGCAGGGGCGTAGCCTGCGGATAATCTTCCTGGGCGCGGGCGAGCAGGTCGTGATGGCATTGCCCGCTCTCGGTGAAGCGGAAGACCTGCTTGCGGCCGGGCCAGTAAACCTTCTCCTCGCTGAATTTGGTTTTGGGCTCCACCACGCCGTTGGTTTCAGTCTCCACCAGCTTGTAAACCACGCTCAATGCGGGGACATCGCGCGACGTGACCAGGTCCGTGCCCACCCCGAAGAAATCAATCGGCGCGCCACGAGCCACCAGATCCTCGATCTTGTATTCGTTCAAATCGCCACTGGCCACAATCAAGGAGTCGCGCAGGCCGTGGCGGTCGAGGATTTCCCGAACGTGCCGGCTCTTTTCCAGCAGATCGCCGCTGTCAAGCCGCACCCCGGGAACGCTGGTCCCCAACGAGGCCGCGATCTCCGCTCCCACCAGCGGATCGTAGGTGTCCACCAGCAGGATGGCGGTGTCGGGAAAAGTCTCGAGCAACGCTTCGAAGCTGCGCCGCTCGCTGGGGAAAACCTGCGTCCACGAGTGCGCCGCGGTGCCCGCCAGGGGAAGATCGTAAAGCGCCCCGGCCAGCACGTTGGAAGTGGCCACGCAGCCCCCCACACACGCCGCCCGCGCAGCTCGCACCCCGGCTTCCGGCCCGTGCGCCCGGCGCGTTCCGAACTCCAGCACTTTGCGGCCTCCCGCTGCCCGCACCACGCGCGCCGCCTTGGAGGCCACCAGGGTTTCATAATGCATCACCGAGAGCAGATAGGTTTCCGCGATCTGCGCTTCCAGCACCGGCGCGGTCACTTGCAGCATCGGCTCTTCCGCAAAGACCAGCGTGCCCTCCTCCACCGCGCTTACATCTCCATGGAAGCGGAATTCCCGCAGGTAGTCGAAGAATTCCGGCGAGACCGTCTGGAAGGCGGGCAGTTGGCGCAGAAACCGCACGTCATCGTCGGTGAAATGCAGGTTTTCCAAATAGGTGAGCGCCGAGTCCAGCCCCGCCGCCACCAGATACGAGCGCTGGGGCGGCAAGTGACGCACAAAGAGCTCGAACGTCGCGTGGCAATCGATGCCATGCTCGAAATACGCTGCCGCCATCGTTAACTCGTACAGGTCTACCAGTAGCGCTCGGTCCGTGTTCATTTCACCTCTGGCCGCTTTCACCCCTGATTGTCCGGCAGGGGAGTTGCGGGAAAACCAGCCTGCGGCTGGCACCGCACCACCCCGGAATGAGGGTGGCGAATCCAGTATGTCGTCGAGAGTCGAAGAGAGTCAAGCACGAGACTTTAGGCCATCGGGGCATCGGGGCATCGAGCCATCGGGCGATTGGGTCATCGGGTGATTGAGTGATCGGGCGATTTTCGATGTTCGAATTTCGATTTTCGAAGCCCGTGAATTGCCTCATCCTCTCACATTACCCAGCCGATATCCGATGTGGGGTAGTGTGGGCGGAACGGTGAATTCTTGGGTCGGAGGCCGTCCGTCTGAATTGCCCCCCTCTTCCTGAGTGTGGGCGGGCCGGTGAATTTCTTGATTGACGGCCGTTCGTCTGAATGGCCCCTCCTCATCCTGGTGGTCATACCCGCCGATATCCGAAGCGGGGGAGTGTGGGCGGCCTGGTGAGTTTTTGGTCGGTGGCCGTCCGCTTGAATTGTCCCGCCTCATCCTGGTGGTCATACCCGCCGATATCCGAAGCGGGGTAGTGTGGGCCGCCGGGTTGATCGTGAACGTGCAGGGTCGTTCGCCTTTCCGCCCTCCGCCCAAATGCCTTCGGCCCTCAATTCGTCGGGACTTGGCCCCCGGACTGCGGACCCGGTTTCCGGTAACTCCGTGGTGCATATCATAGCCTCACATGCTTGTCAGTTTCGCCTAGCCACTCGCCATGGTTTTGCAATAACCTCCTTTTGTTTCATCAATATAGTGGAGAGCCCGGTTTCGGATACTTTGTCTCCATTTGTTTTCAACAACATAATGGAGATTACCTGTATATTCCCCCCCCCGCGTTTTTTACCACGGGACCAGCCGAACTAAGTTAACCGATTTCCTTTTAACGACATAGAATTTATTAAGATCATCGATGTCCATAGCTAACCCATTTTATTTCTGGTACATAATGGAGAGCCGCGGCATTTTGTTGCGCGGGCGTCCCGCCCGCTGGCGCGGCAGCGTCCCGCTCCCGCAACGGCGAAGCGCCTGGGTCATGGCCATACCCATCACGTGCGGGACGCCCGTGCGACCTCGCCTTTTTCTCCACCCCGTACCCTGCGTCGCGTAGGGCCTAAGTGCCGACGCAGCAGGAGATGCGGCTTGAGTTCCTGCCGCTTCTTCCGCCGACGCTTGCCGGTCGTCGGGCGCTTCACGGTGAAGTGCCCTTCTGGTCCTTCCTGCGTTCCCTGTCGGTTTATCCCGGCGCATAACCCCGTTTATTTTCATAGACATATTCTGATGAAATCTATAAGTCCTGTCATTTCATACACATCTAGACAAACCCGAAATGTTTAATTTTTCGACATTTGTTTTCATACACATCTAGAGAAATACCTTCATTTTCGGGGGTCCCCCTTTTTGGGCGCTCAGGACCTCCTTCGAAATGAAATAAATCCTTGTAATTCAAAGACATGGATTTTTGGCCCAGCATCATCAAAAACCTCTAACTATCTTTTTTATCTATCACATATTCTCAGGCAGCGCGGTCCTTGCGTTCATCCGCGGGGCCTTCGAGGCGCTGCCATCGGTTGCGCAGGCTCGCGCCTGTCGAAAGTTCGATTCCTGTCAGGTGCCGGGTGTCAGGGACCAAGGGCTGGCAGCGAGTTCGATGCTGGGGAAACTCCGCGGAAACCCCTCCGGCATCCCGCGCCTAGCCCTAATACCTGGCACCTGACACCTGGTTCCTCGTCCCCGCGTCTAGACCCTCGCAGCTAGCCGTGGGGCGCGATTTGGCGCGGGCGCCCGTCTCCAGATGTGTGGCCAGCAGTCACCATGCCATAGGCCAGAAAAATTGCCCTGGAACCCGATAACGCAGATAAAGCGGTCAAATTGCAGCACCCCTTGGCGGGGGTTTTCGCAGGGTGATATTCCTGCCTCCGCCAACTTCCTTCCCGGCTCCGGCGGTCCTATTCGCGGTCCGATTCGTCGACTCGAAGCACCGGAAACTCCGCTGGTCCGATCGGATCGGACCGGTAATCGGGAGGGCAGGGGGTGGATTGAACCAGCACAGCGCGGGATCGCCCATTTCCGCGCGCATCGTACGGTCGGTCAGCGAACCGTCCGTCTTTCGTCTAGTAGCGCGGGTGTCCCCTTGTTCCGTATTCACCCTACGGAACGCCGTGCCCTACCCCTACGTCTCGACCTGTTCTAATGGCGCTTGAGAGGGAGGCTCACGGGCTTTGCTTGGGGGCGCCGATGGTGTTTTTCTGGTCCACCTTGAACACCTTGAAATCGGAATATTCGTGTTTATTCCGAAGGCGCCGCGACCTCCCCACTCGAATCGGCGCGACACTCATCCGGGGTAGGTCCCCAGGGGCTCGCGGGTATCAGACACAGATAATGGAACTCCTGATCTAGGCTGGTTTGCGCCTTGCCGGAACGATTGAGCTTTTCCTGACGGATTTTTCCGGTGGAGCTGGTATTGGGAAGATTCATGAAAAGGTCTTCGGTACTCCGGCCCGAGGCGGCGAGGGTGGGGCCGAGCGGCGATGGTCATGGGCGAGCTCGAAATCCGGCAAGCCTTGGGGAGGATCGCCAAGGTAGTCAAGGGGTCTCTCCTCTCGCGGTCTGGGCCTGGCGTTGGCAGCGGCTCGACGCCGCCCTGGTCATTGTCGTCTGCTGCTGACAAGGGAAACCATTGAATCAAAACTCCGCGCAGTGTATGGTATCTGCTCACGGAAAAAATCATCCAGAGGCATCCGCGGATCAGGTTATGGCAAATGAGAACCCGGCGCTTGCATCGATAAGAGAGCCCATGGAGCCCGTGGGCCTATTGGGAATAGGGGCCCTCCGGCTGCGGAACTTCATCGTCCGGCATCTGGAATTACTGTTCATCGTCCTCGTGGCTTTGATTGTAGTGGCGGTTTTCTATCTCCTCCCTTACAAGATTGCCTTCCTGAACTTTTTTTATCTGCCGGTGTTGGTGGCGGCCTACTTCCTGGGAAAGCGCGCCGCGGTGATGGGTGCGGTGCTTTGTTTCCTCTCCGGTGTGTTGTTCGCGTATTACCGGCCCGAGTGGTTTACCGTGACGGGCACGCACCTGAACGCCTTCCTGGTGCTTGCCACGTGGGGCGGATTCCTGATTCTCACCACCGCCGCGATCGGCTCTCTCCAGGAGAGCCTGGCCAAAGGCTTCTATGATACACGCCAGCTTGTGGATGAGCTGAAGAGGAGCCGCGTCTCCGAGGAAATGAAAGACAAAGTGGAGAAAACCCTTTACGCCACCATGGACCCGATCGTCGCCAAGCTGGCCACGGAAGGAAAGCTCCGCTTTGAGAAACGTGACATCAGCATCCTGTTCGCGGAACTTGCCGACTTCACGGTCTCTTCTTCCGAGAGCCGGCCGGAAGTGGTGCTGGAGGATCTGAACCATTTCCTGGGCCAGATCGAGACCATTGTGGAGTTGTTCTGCGGACATATCGACAAATACATGGGTGACGGCGTGATGGTGGAGTTTGGCGCGCCCGTGGATTTCGATCGGCATGCGCTGTT
>Ga0326728_10018693_pt1 | contig 13602 bp, 14 predicted proteins | sample MB3enrmetagenome_FD_207602 | JGI IMG/M metagenome (GOLD analysis project Ga0326728, IMG submission 207602) | Lab enriched peat soil microbial communities from McLean, Ithaca, NY, United States - MB31MN | ecosystem: Environmental > Terrestrial > Soil > Wetlands > Peat | place: USA: New York... | reverse complement strand
CTGCAATGCTTGCCTCGCACTACAAACTTGACAACTTGGTCGCGGTGATCGATCGGAACGGTCTCCAGATCGACGGTCTCACTGAGAAGATCATGCGCCTTGAACCGCTCTCGAAGAAATGGGCGGCGTTTGGGTGGCGGGTAATCGAAGTTGAAGGCCATGACGTAAAAGAAATCCATGCAGCCTTCAAATCCGCAGAAACCGGGAAAGGACAACCGATAGTTATCATTGCCCACACATTCAAGGGGAAAGGGGTTTCATTCATGGAATGGATAGGCTCGTTCCATGGGAAGTCCTTAACAGAACAGGAACTCGACCAGGCCCTCAAAGAGCTTGCCTAAGGAAATTGGAATGGAACAGAAATCCACTCGTGACGCATACGGCGAAGCCCTTAAAAAGGCTGGTAGCAACAGGGACATTGTAGTCCTCGATGCCGATCTGTCAGTCTCTACAAAAACAAACGTTTTTGCCAAGCAGTACCCGGACCGGTTTATCGATGTCGGTTGTGCCGAACAGAACCTGTTTGGTGTTGCTTCTGGTCTTGCGCTTTCCGGAAAAGTAGTATTTGCCAGCACATACGCCATTTTTGCGTTGCGTGGCCTTGAACAGATACGGAACACCATAGCCCATGACAAGCTGAACGTGAAAATTGTGGTGACCCATGCCGGCCTGACAAACGCCTCAGATGGCGCGTCACATCAGTCCCTTGAAGATATTGCGATTATGAGGGTGATACCCAACATGAGGGTGATCGTTCCTGCTGATGCAATTGAGGCAGAAAAAGCGATCTTTGATGAGATCCGTAAAAAGGGACCGGCATATATCCGGCTGAACCGGTCTGAATCGCCGGTCCTGTTCGGTGCGGATTACCGGTATGACGCCAACAAAGCTGAGGTCATAAGAGAAGGAGGAGATGTAGCATTATTTGCGACTGGCACAATGGTACCTTTCGCCCTTGAAGCCGCAAACCTGCTCAAAACACAGTCTATTGAAGCGAGCGTTGTCGATGTGCACACCATCAAACCCCTCGATACGGTCACCATCGATAAAATTGCCCGGAAATGCGGCTGCGCGGTGAGCATCGAAGAGCACAGCGTTATCGGTGGTCTTGGCAGTGCAATAGCAGAGTCCCTTGTCGGGCACTACCCGGTCCCCATGAAGATACTGGGCGTCAGGGAGACGTTTGGGCAGTCCGGTGAATACACAGAGCTGCTGGAACTGCATGGCCTGACAACAAGACATATTGTGGACTCAGCAAATATGATCATGAAGGTGCAGAAATGAAATTTTTTATCGACACTGCAAATATTGACGAGATCAAAAAGGCTAACGAATGGGGGATCATTGACGGGGTTACCACAAATCCATCCCTTGTGGCAAAAGAGAGAAAGGACTTTAAGGGCCTGATACATGAGATCCTGAAAATTGTTGACGGGCCAGTCAGCGTTGAAGCGGTGAGCCCGGATGCAGAAGGGATGGTCCGGGATGCGGAAGGCTTTGCGAGATGGTCGGATAACGTTTTAGTAAAGATCCCGATGACCCCAGAAGGGATCAAGGCAACGGCGATTCTCAAAAAGAAGGATATCAAAACAAACGTCACCTTGGTATTTTCAGCAAACCAAGCACTTCTTGCTGCAAAGGCCGGCGCGACTTATGTGAGCCCGTTTATCGGTCGGCTGGATGACTCCGGATCAGACGGGATGCAGGTTGTAAAAGATATCCAGAGCATCTGCCGCAACTACTCCTTTGATACACGAATTATCGTTGCCAGTATACGGCACCCCCTCCATGTGACCGAGGCAGCAAAAGTCGGCGCTGATGTTGCCACCATCCCCTTTTCGGTCCTTGAGAAACTCTTTCTCCACCCGCTAACGGATAAGGGCCTTGAGATTTTTGAACGCGACTGGAAGAAGGCAGGACTGAAATAGTAAAAATAATCTCGCAGGGTCAGGACAAGCATGGTTAAGATCAATGTCGGAATTATCGGCCTTGGAAAAGTTGGCCTCTTGCGAAAAGATCTCATCATTAAACACCCTGCCTTTAACCTGAAGTCTCTTTGTGACGTTACCAAACCTGCTGAATCGGTAATTTCCGGGCACCAATATTTCAAAAATTACCAGGACCTGTTGGCATCAGATGTTGAAGCCGTTTTTATTGCGACTCCCAACAAGTTCACACCGGAAATTGTCATCGCAGCGCTGAACCAAAAAAAACACGTCTTTTGCGAAAAACCTCCTGGAATGACGGTTGAGGATGTTGACCGCATTATTGCCGCAGAAAAAAAAAGCGAGGGTTGTGTACTCAAATTTGGTTTCAATCATCGGTACCATGGTGCGGTGATGGAAGCAAAAAAGATTATCGATAGCAAAAAATTCGGGAAAATCTTGTGGATACGAGGGGTCTACGGCAAATCCGGCGGTCTCAACTTTGAAAAAGAGTGGAGGAGCCACCGGGACCTTGCAGGGGGGGGAATCCTCCTTGACCAAGGTATCCACATGCTCGATCTATTCCGGTATTTCCTTGGGGACTTTTCCGAGATCAAGAGTTTTGTTACAACAGCGTACTGGAATGTTGATGTTGAGGATAACGCATTTGCCCTGCTGAGAAACAAGGATGGCCAGATTGCATTCATCCATTCATCTTCCACCCAGTGGAAGCACACATTCAGTCTGGAAATTTACCTTGAAGGTGGGTATATAGCCATCTTCGGGATCCTTTCCTCAACCCGGAGCTATGGGCAGGGTGAACGGCTGATCGTTGCAAAAAAGCAGTTTGAGGAGGAGGCAGAAGCGGTAGGCAACCCCCGGGAATCCGTCAAACTCTTCGATCGCGATCGCTCTTGGGAACTTGAGATTGAGGAATTTGTCAACTGCATCCAGAAGAAATCTCCGGTACTGCAGGGCAACTCCGTGGACGCGCTTGAGGTCATGAGACTGGTCCATGCTATCTATAACAACGATCCGCGTGGGAGAAAGAGGCGATAAGAATCTCAAGGAGGCCTGCACATGACCAAAAAAGTACTGATATGCACATCGCGGTTCGCTGAGTCCGATCAGGAACCCCTGAAAATTCTTGAACGCCATAATTTTACAGCCATTTTAAACCCCTATAAAAGGACCCTGACAGAAAATGAGGTCATATCGCTGGGAACCGGATGTTCAGGTATTATTTCCGGATCAGAATCTCTCAGCAAGCGGGTCCTTGAATCGCTTCCGGACCTGAGATGTATCAGCCGCGTCGGAGTGGGTATTGACAATATCGATCTTCCTGTTGCAGAGAAACATGGCATCGCGATAAAAAATACACCCGACGCACCGACTCGTGCCGTCGCTGAACTGACCATAGGCCTCTTACTTGACCTGATTCGGGGGATCTCAATGCACGATCGTGAGATCAGGAAGGGGAACTGGAACAAGCACTTGGGGCTTCAGATTCAGCATAAAAAAGTCGGTATCATCGGACTTGGCAGGATTGGCAGGTGTGTTGCTGAGCTGCTGAACGATCTGGGAGCCTGCGTACTGGGGTACGACCTATATCCCAATCTTATATGGGCGGAAAGAAATTCTGTTGAATTAATGGATTTTTCCACGATCCTTGCCGAGAGCGATATTGTGACGATCCATATTCCGTTCTCAAAGGAAAATGCTGCACTTATCGGCGAATTAGAGATTAAAATGATGAAAAAGGGGACATTTCTGTTGAATCTGTCGAGGGGAGGCATTGTAGATGAAAAAGCGCTGTACACGGCTCTGAAAAACCATCATCTTGCCGGAGCAGCCATCGATACCTTTGAAACCGAGCCCTATAACGGGCCGCTCAAGGAACTGGACACGGTCATCCTCACGCCGCATATGGGATCGTATACCGTTGAATCGCGATCAGCGATGGAGCTTGAGGCCGTCAATAACCTTGTTGAAGTGCTGAATGGCAGCAAAGATATCCTTTAATGGATGGGTCTTTAACATATACTTCGGAGAATGTCATGCATAAATTTGAAGAAATTTTGAAAAAGATCAAATCCCCTGAGGCATTTATCTCAGAATACGCGTCTTATCTTTTTTCGATCCTTACCAAGCTGGATAAATCGTCATTTGCTCAGGTTGTTCTGGTTCTAGAAAAAGCGCGTGATCATAACAAGACTATTTTTATTTGTGGCAACGGCGGCAGTGCGGCCACTTCCTCACACATTGCCGAGGATCTGGGGCTGGGACCAAAGAAATACGGGCATCAGGCATTCCGTACCATCTGCCTTACTGATAATGTCGCAAACATTACTGCAATCGGGAATGATAACGGGTATGATGAAATTTTTGTCAAGCAGCTCGAGACCCTCTATCGAAAAGGGGATATTGTGATAGGTATCTCAGCGAGCGGGAATTCTCCGAATGTCATCAGGGCTCTTGAGTATGCAAATGCAAACGACGGAATTTCTATTGCAATAACCGGTTTTGACGGAGGGAGGATGAAAAAAATCTGCCGGTTCGGGATTCATGTTCAATCGGGACCCGGGGAATACGAACCGGTAGAAGATGCCCACCTGATTATTGGACACATTCTTGCGTCCTATTTTAAATACCGGCCATAAAGATAAAGATCATCTTTTATTCTGAAATAAATTGATAATCAGGCGGAATGATAAAATCCAATGAGCGTAAATCAAAAGCTGATCCAGCATGACAGCTGATTTTTCAGGCAAAACTGCAATCGTAACCGGAGGGACCCGGGGGATCGGGCAATGTATCGTGAGGATGCTCTGTGAACGTGGTTGCGATGTTATCTATACTGGTACCAAGAAGACATCGGATTCAATTATAAGGGGAGCACGGTATGAACTGCTGGATTTGTCTGATAAAGAAAGTATCGACAGGTTCGTGCATGAGATCATTATACCTCATCCCGGCATAGATATACTCATCAACAATGCGGGCATCAATAAAATCGATCCTATTGATGAGATAGTTGATGATGAATGGGAAAAGATCCTCACGGTTAATCTTACCGGGTCTATGCGTATGACACGAGCCGTTTCAAAAAATATGAAAAAGAACGGCTGCGCCGGGAAGATTCTCAATATTAGTTCAGTTTTTGGTGTGATATCGAAATCGCGGCGCGATGCCTATTCAGCAAGCAAAACCGGTCTTATCGGTCTGACACGTGCAAGTGCACTTGACCTTGCTTCCTGCAATATTCTTGTGAACGCATTATGTCCGGGTTTTACGATGACAGAACTGACGCGGTCCATACTCTCTGAAAAAGATATGAAGGAGCTCAGTCTGGAAGTCCCCCTCGGTAGATTTGCTGATGTGAGGGAGATTGCCAGGGTCGCACTTTTCTTATGCTCGGATGCGAATATGTATATTACGGGTCAGACTCTTGTGGTTGACGGGGGATTTTCGATCAGGTAACAACGAACCGATGCAGTACGATTTTGCTCCTTCTCTTCCCTTCTGTAACTGCATTCATTCCCCTGAAAAATTCAATCTCCATTTTTGACATTAAAATACCATGGAGAAAAGAATTGCTGTAACCGACTGCATATTCCTTAAGTAGGTATAAAATTTAATATGGATGATAAAGAAGGCATTTAAATGATGATGAAAATCAGATCAAAGATCAAAAATTACGAAGTGGAGATGGTTGATGATGTTCTCTCCAAAAAACAAGAACTCTTGAAAAAATTTTCCTATCATAGTCTTTTTTTCTTTATCGATGAACACGTCTTTGATACATACAGATCGCAACTTACTTCCTTTCTTGGCAATGATTTTTATTATTTAATTAACGCTTCAGAATCTAATAAGGAATATTCGAATCTCGCGAAATACTACGATACCCTTATCAAGAACCAGTTCACGAAGAACGATATCCTGGTTGCAATCGGAGGAGGCATTATCCAGGATATCAGTGGCTTTGTTTCATCGACACTCTACCGTGGAATCCGCTGGATATTTATTCCGACAACCCTGCTTGCCCAGGCAGACAGCTGTATAGGGTCAAAAACTTCAATAAACTTCGATAGTCAGAAAAATTTGATCGGCACCTTTTACCCGCCAGATGCAATTTTTATCGATACGAGATTTTGTCAGACTTTGACACCTGAATATTTCAACAGTGGACTTGGTGAGATCATTAAATTCCATCTCCAAGCCGATCAAAAAGAATATGTGCGGTTAAAAAAATTTCTTTCTTTAAAAAATAAGCATTCCTCCCATGCTTTAAAGAGAATCATATGGTCAACTCTTAAAATAAAGAGATCATACTTTGAAAGAGATGAATTTGATTTGGATCGCCGCAACCTTCTCAATTATGGGCATTGTTTTGGTCATGCGCTTGAATCCGCATCGGATTTTAAGGTGAACCATGGAGAGGCCGTTATCGTAGGAATGGGATTTGCTAACCTTTTATCGCTGAGGAGAGGAATGATGGGGGAGGAAAAATACGGAGAATTCGAAGAGATTCTCAAACGACATTATCCCAGGTTTGATTTATCAACCATCGACATCAATGACATTATTTTCTACTTGAAACAAGACAAAAAGAGGATTGGCAACGACCTGACCATGATTCTGTCTAAGGATATCGGAAAACAATGCAAATATAATGACGTCTCAGAAAAGGAAATCCGTGATACGTTTAATGAATTCCTGAAGATATATCCACATACTTCGGCAATATTCCTTAGGCTGGGGGAAAAACGTTCCAAAAAACAGGTGATGATATGATATCAAAAAATCCGTTGAAATCAAAGTTGCGCAAGAACGCACTCACCATTGGAAGCTGGCTCCAGCTCGGCAGCCCCAGCGCCACAGAGATAATGGTACAATCCGGCTTCGAATGGCTCACCGTGGACATGGAACACAGTGTTACTTCGCTTGAGACCATGCAGCATCTTATTCAGATTATCGAGGGATACAACAGCGTCCCACTGGTCAGGGTAGGTGAAAACAATCCCGATCTGATCAAACGAGTGATGGACGCCGGCGCGTATGGTGTTATTGTTCCAATGATTAACTCGGCCGACGATGCAGAAAAAGCGGTCAATGCAGTAAAGTACCCCCCTATGGGCACCCGGGGCGTGGGAATTGCACGGGCACATGGATATGGCAGAGATTTCGAAGGATATGTTTCGATTATCAACCGCCAGTCCGTTGTGATTGTTCAGATCGAGCATATTGATGCTGTCAAGAATCTTGAAGAGATCCTCTCGGTCGATGGTGTGGATGGTTGTTTCATCGGACCATACGATCTTTCGGGTTCACTCGGCGTACCGGGAAACCTTGAACATAAGCAGGTGCTAAATGCGGTTACCAGAGTCGAACGGATCTGCAAGAAAAGAGAGATGCCCCTAGGTATCCATATCGTCGATCCGGATATTTCCCTCATGAATCGGTACATGAAGGCGGGTTACACACTTCTTGCATTCAGTTCAGATATGCTCCTGCTGGAAAAGACATGCAGGGAGAAGATAACTGCACTTGATCGGTTAAGGATTGGAAAGGATAACGTGTAGTTATGAGACGGATCAAAGATTTTTTTCATCTCGTCGTCAAACCCTCTGATTCAGGATTGGAATCTATTTTCTGTAAAGGAGATAAACGATGAAAATTATCGGCATCATTCCGGCACGAATGGCGTCCACACGCTTCCCTGGCAAGCCTCTTGCACCTATCTGCGGAATTCCCATGATCGGACATATTTTTCTGCGGAGCAGGATGTCTGAAACGCTCGATGATGTATATGTTGCGACCTGTGATGTTTCGATTAAGGAATATATAACGACATTGGATGGAAAGGCAGTTATGACTTCGGACGTACATGAACGTGCAACCGATCGTACTGCAGAAGCCATGATAAAAATCGAAGAGGAGATCGGGACGGCCATAGATATTGTTGTCATGATCCAAGGTGATGAACCGCTAGTCACACCAGCCCTTATCGGTGCACTTGTTCGCCCGATGATTGAGGACGATTCGATTCAGATCACCAACCTTATATCAACCATCGATGATGATGATGAGTTCAACAATCCAAATGCAGTCAAGATCGTGATGGATATTTCAGGCAATGCACTCTATTTTTCACGAGAAGCGATTCCATCTGGAAAGAAATATCACGGAACCCCCCCCCGATTTAAACAGCTGGGAATCATCGCTTTTCGCAGATCTTTTCTCCTGAAATTCAACGATCTGACACCAACCCCCCTAGAAAAAATTGAATCGGTTGATATGCTGCGGATACTTGAGCACGGACTGAAAATAAGAATGGTGATGTCACCAGACAAAATTTATAGTGTAGATATACCGGAAGACCGAGTACAAGTAGAGAATCTTATGAAACTGGATCGACTCTTTGCAAAATACGCAAGATCTGACAATAAAATCCCATGAAAAAAGCAACGATCATTCCTTTTTTTGAAAAATACCCCGCAGGAGGTCTCCCTGAAAAGAGAGATCCAATTTCTCCTAGAGCGCATTAATCTGATTGTTGTCGAGCACGTTATTTAATTCCAGCCTGTTGATTGTGCTGACATCCAATCCGTTTGAGACCAGACTGATATTCCTGAATCCCGTCTCATCGAGCATTTCTGTAAAAGCACGTAGTGAAAAGAGCATGATATGACGGTCTCCTTCGATGATACGGTCCACGTTCCGCTGGGTTCGTTCGTAGAATCTTACCAAAACGGAATCCGCAGACGGAACCTCGAGAACAAGGACTGCATCATCATTCAGTAACTCATGAATCTTTTTCAGAATTTTTTTCGGATCGTAGAAATGCTCCAGCACACCCCAGAGCATAATGACATCATATTTCTCAGTTATATCAAAATCATAGATGCTTTTATTGATAATATTCAACTGGAAATTTTCCCGTGCGAATCTAGCAGCAAATTCATTGAATTCAATGCCAGTACAATCCCACCCGTTTTCTTTAAAAACACTCAGCACTTCCCCAAGGCCGCAACCGATATCAAGAACTTTGCCAATCTTTTTTGAGTGCTGGATAATCTGCCGGAATTTTTTTACGCCAAGAACATTCCTCCGGTAATCGATTGCAGGTATCAGTTTTATTTTATAAAATTCCGTATATGGGGGTTCAGCATAAAGATTATGGGTTATCGATTCTTTAAGCCGTGGATTTACATACACCATATTACACGTTTTACACCGGACATGTCTGAATCTATTTACAATAAAGGAAGTTGCGATCTCTGTTGAACCGCAATTATAACATTTCACATTCTCAAAGAAGTCTGGTTTTGGCCTCGCTCCAACAAAATATTTGTTTGTGACTTCGTCGAAATAATTATGGAGTTTTTCAATGTTTGGGTTTATTTTTGCCTCATCAATCATAAAGATTCCTCAATTTCTCATAAAATTACATGTTTTCAGACATAAAAATAATATGGCTTTCGAATCTATTAGCTCTTTATGTTATCAAAATTCTCACTACACCGCCGTGTTTCATCAGAAGCTTATCTATTTTCAACTCATATTGGAAAAGTTGAATTGCCAAAACCTTGACACAGTCTCAATACCAATAGTAAAGTAAGCAGGAATCACAATAGTATGTATTGTCATGAAGGAAGAATCAATTAGACCGGAAAGAATTTTTAAAAAGCATCTTTCTCTCGCAAAAAAAGACACAGAATTATACTTCAAGGATGTTCCATTTTCCTATTCTCCTTGTCCTTCCTGTAAAAGTGTAAAAAGTTCGTTTGCGTTTAGGAAACAGGGATTTGACTATGAGGAGTGCGATGTCTGTGGCACCCTCTTTGCAAATCCCCGTCCTTCTGCAGATGCATTCTCCCGTTATTATTCATATGCACCATCAGTAAAATACTGGGCAACCCATTTTTATAAGATAACAGAAGATGATCGACGGGAAAAGTTAATCAGGCCAAGAGCAGCTGCGGTGAAAATGTTGATAGATCGATATTACGGCCCGCTCCCGAAAGGAGCATGCATCGCAGACGCTGGCGCCGGATATGGGATCTTTTGTGAAGAGCTGCGCAAGTTATGCCCTCATGTTCCGATAATTGCAATTGAACCCTCTCCACCATTGTTGAAAATTTGTAAAGACAAGGGCATTGAAACAATCCCAAAATTTCTGGAAAATGTCACCGAAGTGGATTTTAAGGATAAAAAAGTTGCAGTTATCGTGTCGTTTGAGCTTCTGGAACATTTGCATTCTCCGGATGATTTTATCAGAAAATGCAACGAGCTTCTTGATTCCGGGGGGCTACTCATTCTAACAACACTGAACTGGCTTGGCTTCGATCTTCAGATCCTCCGAGAGCATTCAAACAGCATCCATCCCCCACATCACATCAATTTTTTTACCACTGAATCTATAAAAACACCCTTGCAGCGGCATGGATTCGAAGTATGTGAAGTTTCTACACCTGGTGTTTTGGATGTGGACATAGCAAGGAAACAACGGAATGATATTGAAAGTACATTTATCAAAAATCTTCTTAGATGCGATGACAATACGCTCCAGCAGTTCCAGAGATTTTTGCAGCAAGCTGGATTGAGTTCTCATATGCGAATTACTGCAAGAAAAGATAGGTCTTGATGATATTGAGGAATATCCATGTTTGATCGAATCAAACGCATTTATTGGGATATATGGCTTGATTTAATGGGAATTAAGCATGGGAAATTGTTTTCATTTATTCCACCAGTCTACATTCACGTGAATAATGGAGGAAAATTGTCATTCGGCTATAATCTTTCACTAAATCATAACGTAACTCTGGACGCCTCCGATTTTGGAGAAATTATCATTGGCAACAACGTTTCAATAGGTATGAACACAGTACTTCGGGCATCGAATCACAATTATATACGGATGAAAGGACATGTATCTGGTAAAATTGTTATCGGAGACAATGTCTGGATTGCAGCTAATTGTGTAATTCTTCCGGATGTTGCTATCCAATCAGGATCTGTGATTGGAGCGGGGAGTATCGTCACTAAAGATATTCCGGAAAATGTGGTTGCGGTGGGAAATCCCTGTAAACCCATAAAGGAAATTGTAAGGGAGTAGAATCTATAACTCAGCTAATGGCTTCGGTGGATTCTAATGGTGAGTATTTTATTAGTTAATGTCCCCTCACGACGGGCAACCAGCATAAACATCATCCCTTTGGGTTTGCTGTATGTCGGGAGCATCGTTGAACGCGAGGGCCATCGCGCAAAGATTTATGATCCGTACCTATCTGCAGTGAGCTTGGAATCGTTTGATGGCGGAAATTATTCCGAACTTGACAAAGTCTTAAAAGAGTTCCCTCCTGACATAATTGGTTTTGGGGGGATTGCCTCGTCGTATGGCAGGACAAAGAAACTTTCAGCGTATATCAAAGAGAACTGTCCGGACGCATTTCAGATTGCAGGAGGGCCTCTTGCATCAGTTTACGAATTGCTTCTCACAAAAACTAGCATAAATCTGGTCTTCCATGGGGAAACAGAACGTACCCTTCCTCTGTTTCTTGAACGATTTGTAGCAAACCAGCCTTATTCTGACATTCCCGGGATTTCCACCATCGATCATGAGGCCATTATCAGGAACCCTCTCGCTCCTCAGATCGAGAACCTCGATGAGATACCCTACCCGGCATACCATCTGGTAAACCTCAAAGCGTACAGCGCGGATACAATCGATGTATTATCATCTCGTGGCTGCACCCACCGGTGCAGTTTCTGTTACCGCCATATGAAAGGGCACCGCCAGCATAGCGTCGCTTATCTCGTCAACCATATCAAATTTCTTATCTCAACGTATGGATTCCGGAATTTTGGCATTTCGGACGAACTGTTCAACGCCAAACGCGAATGGGTTCTTGATTTCTGCGAAGCGTTCGAACGTGAGAATGTCCAGATATCATTCAGAACGTCGATGAGGGCTGACAAAGTCGACAAGGCTATGCTGGAAAAACTGCATTCTGTCGGATGCACTCAAATAAATTACGGGCACGAATCCGGCTCAGACATAATTTTAAAAGAGTTCCGGAAAGGTGTGGATGTACAAACGAATATCGCGGTCACATTCCTGACCCGAGAATGTGGGATAAACACACCGGTGCAGGTTGTTATAGGTTCACCATCGGAAACTCCCGAAACTATCCGTGAAACCACGGATTTCCTGATTGAAGTATGCGATCAGGAACCATCCATAAATTATCTTATTCCTTTCCCGGAGACTCCGATATGGCAGTTTGTAATTGATAATGAATTGATTCCGGATGTGGAAAAATATCTAGATGAAATTGCCCACTGGGGTGGCTCACCGGTGCTGAATCTCACTGCAATACCGAATAATGTGTGGAGAACGTGGAGTTTCCGGATGAAAGCAGATGTAAGACTGGCACGTTTAAAGAAAGAGGAAAGGTGGATACGTTACGCGAGCCTGTGGATTGCTTCAAAAATCCTGCAATGGGGATATACCTTCGCACCGGATGCGGTTATTCATGCCATCCGGAGGAGGAGGGTTTACTATTAAGAATTTTTCCTGGACGGTCCTCTTTTCAATAAATGGAGGACATTCATGATAATTCCCCTCTCCCATCCACTTACTCCAGAAACACCACTTTATCCAAATACTCCCCCACCGATGATCCAACCTCATCGGGCTCTGAAAAATGGCGACAGTGCTAATACCAGTTCTATCACATTTACCAGCCATTCCGGAACACATATAGATGTACCGAGGCACTTTTGCAGGGATGGCAAAACAGTGTCCGATTATTTTACCTTGAATGCATCATTTTATCCGGTCTATTGTATTGATACACCCAAGGAAAAGCAGGAGGAGATAATCGTTTCGGATCTGGAAAATGAAATATCCCGTATCAAAGATGCCGAGTCGATCCTTATCAAGACCGGCTGGCATTTCATACGGTCAAAAAATCCCGATCAATATATGACAGATCATCCATGGGTTTCATCAAAAGTTCCCCGGTTTCTTCGGGAACAGTTCCCCTACCTTCGTCTCTTCGGACTGGATCAAATCTCTCTTTCATCCCCCTTACATAGTGAGGAAGGACATGAATGCCACCGGCAGTTTCTATGCGAGAAAAAACCTATTCTGGTGCTTGAAGACCTCAATCTTTCAGATATTCGGATAAAAGGACCATTCAAGATGCACATTTTCCCCTATATCATAGGTAGTTTTGACGGGACTCCAGTGACGGTAATTGCGGAGATCCCGTGATTGCAGGGTATCAAGATACGACAATTGCTTATTTGTTCTCATCATACTGAGATAAACAGGGTCCGAGGCACCGGAGTAAACATGTCTGAGAAAGAAGCTGAAGTCCACCGGCACGGAATTATGTTTTTAATTTCTTCCACCGGTATTACCATAATCGGATTTCTTGCAACAATCTTTTACGCACACTGGGTCGGACCAACCGTTTTGGGACTGTATTTTCTGTTTTTATCGTACTATGCAATTCTAGGAGTTTTCTCTGATCTGGGAATAGGATCCGCCGCGACTCAGCGGATTAGTTCAGGAGTGGATCAGGATGAGCTGTTTACGGTCAATCTCACCCTCCGGTTATTGCTCTACGCGATGGTATGCGTCATAATTATTGTTTTCAGG
>Ga0326728_10018692_pt1 | contig 13603 bp, 12 predicted proteins | sample MB3enrmetagenome_FD_207602 | JGI IMG/M metagenome (GOLD analysis project Ga0326728, IMG submission 207602) | Lab enriched peat soil microbial communities from McLean, Ithaca, NY, United States - MB31MN | ecosystem: Environmental > Terrestrial > Soil > Wetlands > Peat | place: USA: New York... | reverse complement strand
ACGGGGAAGCGCTGCAGGGCCGGCGGGCGGGTAAAGTGCCGTCGCAGTTTGGGAACGAGGGGCATCCCCAGAACTGCTCGCCTGTCCTTCTCGCCGTCTTGAGGACCATCTTCCGCTCGCATTTCGGACAGAACTTTGTCTTGTCGCGCAGGATGGCCGCCACCTCGGAATCGAAGCTGGCGCCCGTTTCCTCAAGCATTTGGGCCAGGTGAGCTTCACTGAGGGTTTGGATCTGGTGTTCGGCAGCGAGTTTGGCAGCTTCAACCGTGTAGCCGCAAAGTGTGATGAAGATGCCCTTTTTGATCTGCGCATGGGTGAGCGCTCCCAAGAATTCCCTGATGGCTTTTTCGCGCACCTTCCGCGTCCCCCAATGCTTGCATTGAATGGCGGAGGTTTGGCCGTCCTTGGTGACCATGAGGTCGATGCCCCCGTCCGGGTTGGCGCCGCCGCGCCGGGTGACGGTATAGCCAAGCTTGCGATAGGTGAGGGCGATGACCTTCTCGAATTGGAACCAGTCAATGGCGCGGACTTGGTCCAGGAACAGTGCGGGGCCGCCTGGCTGACCAGAGGGTGCAATGGGTTTTGCAGGGGGTCGAAAGCTGTGCGGCTGGAACGAGCTGAGTGAAGCGACCGGTTGTGGGGCGGCGGGAACAAGCGCACGGAAGGAGACTTCCTGCCCATGCTTTGGGCGCGTGGCCAGTCTGTAAATTACGAAACCCGCGAGCGCCAGCACAACGAGCAGGAGGAGGCCCAGGGCGGCGGGCAGGACTATCTGACGAAGGGGCGTGAAGACCACGCCCAGGGCCAGAAGGGCGAAGAGCTGGATCAGCGGACCGGACAGATCGTCTTTGCTTCTGCGTCTTGCCATTTGTTGGTGTGCACACGACTGGGACAGCCGGAATGACACCGTAACCGAATTGAGGCAGCATTCATCGAGCCAAAGTCGAGAACCGGGGCTGAAAGAAGGAATGCTTCCGAGTGCGGACGAGGGTGGTTGGTGGCTCCTCCCTTCTCCCTTCCCACGGAAACCGCTCCCGGCATTCCCCTCGGCTCAGGGCCTCCCAGCCCCGTTCCCTCCCTCCCAGCCCGCCAAGTTGGCGGGGGCACCACCTGAAAAACTGGAAGAGCCTCAGCCCCAAACTACATCGCAGGAAAAAGACCAATGAAAACGACCAAGCTCCTCATACGAATCTGGGAAAGGCGTCAAACCGCAGATCGGTCCCAGCAGGTACGCCTCGGCGAGGCGGTCTGGGGTTGTTTTTCCTGCAACCTCAGCCTGCCTTTTCCTCTTTATTTAATTAGAGGCTGATAGCCTCAGCACTACGGAGCTGAATGAAACAAACATAAAAACCAAAGAAAAAAATGATGTGCCGTAGCACATCAAAAAGAAAGACGTAGTTCTATGAAAAGAATAGTGTTGGTCCTGAGTGCCCTTATGCTGGCAATGACATTGCCTGCTCAGATCGCAAAATGTCAATCCCACTCCTCGATAACCGTATTGGTTCCCACGGCCAATTCGACATTAGTTGTAGGTCAGACGGCCTGCATCAACTGGAAACCAGTCGGCATCCCTTCGGGAGAGGCCGTGAGTATTGTCCTGGTGGACACCAGATACCCCGTCTGTAGCAGAGCCTCTTCGACCGTCATCGCGACAGTCAAGAACAGCGGCAGCTATATGTGGGAGATCCGGCCGCCTTGCAATATGCAACTTGGTGGCTTCGAGTGCTTCCGGGTCGCGATCGTGCCACACGAGATGAGATACAACGGCGGCGTGAGCGGTGTGTTTTCCATCTCATACTCGCCATATCTCGAAATGGTATCACCCAACAGCGTCCTCGGCGGTGTTGAAAAGAATACCGTATGGGCTGTTGGTTCGGTTCAGGCAGTCATGTTCAACACTGCCAGCCTTGCAGGACACACAGTCCTCCTGTCGTTCATCAACGCCAGTGGAGCGATAGCGTTCGAGGGCGTGGATATTGGCGTGGATGGCGGGTATGATGTCGGCTTAGTGGTTCCAGCGATTCCGCCGGGAATCTACCGCCTCAAAGCCGAGGTTCTTGGAACACCACAGATTTATGATCTTGGCGGCACCGTTGTTGTCCGGTAAATGCGGGCCAACGAGTTTCTTCACCACCCTTCTCCTCAAGAGAAGGGTGGTTTTTATACATAAAGGGGTCCAGGGGAATGTCATGTTTCCACCGGACGATGTTCGCCCCACTGAGCGATTGAAGGGCAGCCGAGGCAAGTCTGACCGCTGGCGGACTTCACGCGTTACGGAAGGAGTAAACCTGAGCAGTCACGCCCGCAGATTCTCCGCAATCGGCAGCAGCCGCCGGCTCGGCGGAAGCGGGCCATCGTTGGCACTCCCGACAAAGAGCCGGTCTCGGGATTCCGGGCCGGCACCCACACCGTTCCCTAGAACTCTATCACGCGGCACCGCTCATCCAGCCGCCGAATAGTCGTCTCCAACTCCTCCGGTGAGAACTCCCTCTTTGCCCCTTTCAGGTACCCCTTCAGGTACCCCACCAGGTACTTGGCGTTCATGGCCTTCACAGGGTAAATGCCCTTCGACTCAACCCACCAGCCTGGCACGACTATCACCGGCTGGATCACGAGGTCCTTCGGTCCGAACCCGGCCAGAAACTCCCGCACCCAGCGGGCATTCCTCTCCACCTGCTCCGCCGCCTTCGGGTCATAGCACCACGGAAACTCCAGCACCTTGCCATCGAAGAAAACATCCTGTTCTGCTTGCTGCCGGGTCGCCTTCCGGCGCGGTCGCGCCTTCGTTTCCAGGACGAATACCCCTCCAGGTCCCGCCACCACATGGTCTATGTTCCACTCGCCCTCGCCCGGTACGTCGTGGAAAACCACGTACCCGGCCGCCGCCACGCCCCGGTCCGCCAAGCTCTCCGCCACGGCCTGCTCCCCCCGCAGCCCGAAGCGCCAGTTTCTCAACTCGTCAGCAAGCCTCCACACCGCTTGGAATGTCCGCACCGCCCAGAGCAGAGCAATGATGCCCAGCAACGCCCCCACAATGATCACGTCCGATCTCGGCGCGTTCCAGACCTGCCGCACCGTGACCCGCCCAAGCGCCAGCGCCGCAAGGAGCGGGTAGAAGGTTCCAGCGGTCAGGCCGAACAACATCCCGGCGCCGACAGCCTGAGCCGCCGCCGACATCCACTTCTCCGAGAGCGCGTCAATTCGGCACATCGCCGAATACCCGGCTGGCCGCAGCAGCTTCTCCCGCTGCGGTGGCCGTTCGTTCCTCTCCTCTCTCCGCCGCTTTTTCCACCAGAACAAGCCCCAGAAACTGCCCAGGACCAGCGCCCAGGCGACCAGACAGCCAACCACTTGCGCCAAGTTCAGACCGCCAACTCCTGTTTGCATGGGCTCGCAGAGTAAGCGACAGGTCTGTCAGGGGCAAGAGTGGCTCGGTGGAAGGGGTCAGGCCGGAGATTGGCCCAAGCAAGGCCTCAGCGACCTCATCAACCAGGCCTGCGGCCCGACCTGCAGCATGCGGTAAACGGGTCACCCATAGCTTGAGCGCGTGGAGCATGGCAGGTGCTGGCACCTCGCGGCGGAATGTGTGGCATAAGTGAAATGTCCCGTCCAAGCCTTCGTCGCATTTGCGATGTTCATCGGCGGGTGTGCCACGAAGCCAGAAGCGCCACAGGAGGCGCGACCAAGCTTTAGTAGGCGAGCCGGCGTAATCCGTGGACGCGGTCGAAAGCTCGGTCGCGGCTGATGACGGGTTGGCCATAATACCGGCAGAAGCCGGCGATCCAGTTGTCATTCTCCCCAAGCCTTTGGCCGGTCCTGATCAGCGCGTGGTCGATGGCGGCGGCGGCATAGGCGATCTCCGGTGTGAGCCGCAATACCCGGTAGTGCGAAAGCAGCGGTCGGGCCTCATTGGGGTTCGCATACATGGCTGCGATCTCACCGAGTGAAATCACCGTGACGAGAAACGGTTGGCGCCGCCTGGCAGCAAGAAACGCTGAAGCCGGGCCGCGTCGGCCGGCTTCCCGTTCATGGACCAGGTCGCTGAGGAAAGTCGTGTCGCAAATCATTTCCGTGGCGACCGCCGGCCCCGGCCAGCCAGGACCGCTGCGCGCAATTCAGGATCCGCCTTTGGGACCTGCATCCTTTCCAGTCCGTCCAGGACCTCCCCGGCCGTCTCCCAGGGCTCGGGCAACTCGCGCAGGATGACATCGGAGAAACTATCCCCAGGCGCCTTGAGCTTCTTGAGCCTGCTGTGTGCCGCAGTATTGATCGTCAAAGTAACAAATGCCATACACTGACACTACACTAACATCGGTCTGGAACAAGCGCAAAGCCTCCTGCAATTCTCATTATGGGGATGGGTCGCAGGGCAAGGCGCGTCGCTCCGTGCGCGCCGTTCGTAAACGTGTCAACCCATAGCATGAACGCGTGGAGCGTGGCAGGTGCTGGCGCCTCGGGGCGGAATATGTGGCATAAATGAAATGTCCCGTCCAAGCCTTCGTCGCATTGGCGATGTTCATCAAAGGCGCTTAACGCAAAGCCGCAAAGAGGCAAGAACGCAAAGGGCAGGGAGAGGGGGAGGGAAAGACCTGCTCGAATCAATCACTCGGCGGCTGGAGCTTCCCGGAAACCTAGGTCCTTGCGTCTTGGCACCTTTGCGCCTTTGCGTTACCGCGACTGGCTTCTTCAGGTCGAACAGAGTCATGAGCCTGGCTCCGGCCTCTTCCCAGCGGGCGGAGCCGTGCCGTTTGGCCGCCAGGTCGCCGGAACGCTGCTCGCTCAGCGCCTTTTCCGCATCGGTCAGTGCCAAGTCAGCCATGCCAAGCGACAACCCCAATTCTGGCAGAAGCGCGTTTAGGGCAGCCAGGCGAGGGCCCGGATGGCCGCTCGTTCCTCTTTTCCCTCCGCCTCTTCTTCCGCCAGAGCAAGCCCCAGAAACTGCCCAGGACCAGCGCCCAGGCGACCAGACAGCCAACCACCTGCGCCGAATTCAGACCGCCAACTCCCGTTTGCATCGGCTGGCAGAGTAAGCGAGCGCACTGTCAAGGGCAAGGGAATCGCCTCGGGGAGGCGTCGAAAAGCTGACACGCTGGAATTCTGAAATCGGGGAGTGAGATTTGGCTGATAGGTACGTAAGTTGCTATTATCAAGTCTGCAAGCTGCATGGACGGACTTGATGATGTACATGGCGGCGACGCCCGCGGCGGGGGTTCGCGAGTGGCGCAGGCGACGGAGGAGGAGCGAGCGGCGATTCGGGCGATGTTGAGCAGGCGGGCGGAGTTTGCGCCGGCGGAGGCGGCGGCTGGCCGGGCCCCGGCGCTGGCTTGGGCCGGATTGAGGCTCGCTGCCGCTGTGTTGCTGGCCGCCGGGGTTGTGGCGGGTTATGCGGACGGGGACGAGTTCGACGACGTGGGTTGTACCGTTGCGCAGCAGCCGGGCGGGACTTCTCACGGTGCGCGTTCGGCTCAGGCCCGCGAGCGCCCCGGCGGCAAGCTGCCTGGCTCTGAAGGTGGGTCCGCTGGCGGTTCTGGCGATGGAGGACCTTGCAGGGGAAAAGCTGAAACGCTCCAAGCTGAAACCTTCCCAATCAAGCTGCTGAGGCGGATTCTCGATTCGACGCTGGAGCAACAGGCGGCGATAGAGCGCATTCTCGACGGGCAGGCCCTTGCGGAATGCCAGCAGAGGCCGCCGCTGGCCGAGGGAGCCGGCCAGGGTGCGCCGCCCGAGCCCTCGCAGCGCGATGAGCCAAGCCTAAGCAGGGCAGTCAAGCTTTTCGAGCTGCTCACCGCTCTCGATCCCGACAGCCGCTTGCGAAAGGCCCCTCCCATCAAGGTCTTTCTCCTCCACTTCCGCCAAAACGTCTCCCGCTCCCAGGTTGCCCGCGTCTGCGGGTGTAGCCGGACCCGGATCGCGGAGCGGCTCAGGAGCATCCGGGAGAAGCTGCCCTGGCGGCCGCATCAGCTCCGCGAGTTGTCGGCTCACGTCGAGGCCATGCAAGACGCACTCACTGACTCCAGGGCGCGCCGGGTGTACCGCAAGGGCGCCGTTTACGGGGACGAAGAGGGCGACGAAGGGTCTGAGTGAGGCGGTGATGCAACCCGAAGGGTTGCGAGCAGATTCTCCAGTGGTCGTTCGGGGCAACGGGTGCGACCACCGGCTACCATCTGGCAGCCCTGCGGGTTGGCCTCCATGCTTCCCTGCCTGAGCCGGCCATTCTGCACACAATTCTGCACTGTGCAGGATCGCCAGGAAACCCGCCTAAACATTGGGAATCTTGATCCCGTACCTTGCTCGATTCTGCACACCCCCCGGTAGTTAGAGGCCATGGCATGACGCCACCGGCCAAACACAGAAAGCAAGATATGAATACGAGACAACTGACCACTGACCACAGACAACGAGACGATCACCGGTATGCCTTGGGCCGGGGCCTGGGATTCTGGGAACTCACCTTCGAAGGCCAACAGGCCATCTTCAAACACGAACTGGGGGCGCTTTACGTCGCATGCCTGCTGCTGGACCCGCCGTCCGAGCCAATTCACGCGGTGGCCCTGGCGCTGAAGGCGAGGGAAATGGGCGGCCAGGCCCCGGGGCCGGCAGAGGTCATCCAGCAACGGAGCATGGGACTGGACGACGCGGCGGCGGTTCGGGCCTTGTGGCGCCGACAGCGGGCGCTGGAGCGGGTGCTCGCGGACGACCGGGAAATCGAGCCGGTGAAGGCCGAGGCCTTGCGTGAACTGGAGGAGATCACCGAGTTCCTGCGCAAAAGCCCGTGGCGCAGCCGGGGCGGCACGGAGCGGTGCGTCCGGGCCGTGACCAGGGCCATCAAGCGCCTGCACGCACGGCTCGCCCGAGCGGTGGACGCCAAGGGCTTGCCGCATCCGGTGCTCCGGGGCTTTGCCCTGCATCTCCATGAGTACTTGTTGGTTCCCTCGGGCCGGGGCGGTGGCTATGCCCGGGCGCAAGCCGCCTCCGGGTCTGCCGGCTGCTTCACCTATGAGCCGCCGCCCGGCGTGATTTGGGTCCGGTGACATCGCTAGTGACCGCAGTGACACGTTTTGTGGACCTATACAGGGTGATATGAATGCAAAGTCTAAAGTCAGGACCACTGAAAAGCAGAAAGCAGAAAGCAGAAATGGGGAGGGGAGGGCCAAGGGGCGAGGGACGAGGGGCGAAGTCTATCCACCCTCCGCAATTCTGCTACGGAGGACGGGAGGTCTAAAGTCCGGAGTCCGGCGGAGCGGCGGCCGGCGGCGGTGGGGTACTTGGCGCGGTTTCTGTGCGCCGGGTTGGCGCTGGCGCTGTTGGCCACGGGCTGCGCCGGACCTCGGCCACTCAAAGGAGGCAAGGCGGTCACGGCCCGAAAGGCGGGGGGCACGGTCGAACAAACCCTGGTGCAGGGCGAGAATGCCGCGCAGGCCACGAAGCAGGACCAGGAGACGATCAAGGTGCGGAGCTACACCGTGCCGGCGGGGTCCTGGATTGAGCAATCCCAAATGTGGGAGGGCGAGCGTCCCCGTGAGCCCAAACGTCTCGGGGGGGAAGAAGTCAGGGCTCGCGGGGACGCTCGCCCTCCCGGGTGCCAAGAACCCTCAACCGCCCTCGTCCTGAGCGCGCCGATGCCGGTGGTGGAGCGGGAGGAGAGTCGTGCGCGGGCCGAGTTGGGCGCAGCGCAGAAGGACACGGCCCGGGAGTTGGGAGCCAAGCTGGCGAGCCTCAAGGGCATTGTTTGGGTGGGCGTGGGGCTGTTCGTGTTCGGGCTGGCATCGCTGGTGTGGCCACCGCTCAAGGCGGTTATCGCCAGCGTGACGACCAGCGCGGCGCTGATGCTTGGAGGAGTGGCCTTGATGGTCCTGCCCAGCCTGATCGTTGGCAATGAGCTGTTGCTTCTGGGTGTGGTCGGTTTGGCGGTTGGGGGCTGGTTCCTGGCCCATCGGCATGGGCAATTGCAAGGGATCGTGGCTGCGAGCACTGCCAACGGGGGAGACGTGAAGCGTGAAGCGTGAAGCGTGATCAGGAGGGAAGCCTCATGAATACAAACATACAGTCCCAGATCGGGTCCCCCCGCGCCGTGTCAGGCGAGGGGTGGGCGGCCATCGGCGGGGTGATCGGCTCGGCGTTGTTGCTCGCGAGGAAGCTGGTCGCGCCTAGACCCGGCAAGCCTGAGTTAATGAGCCGGACCGACTTCTACGCCGAGTTGGGTGCGCTTAAGGACCAGATTCACGCCGGGCATCTGGCGATCCTGGAGAAGCTGGACGCCTACCATCGGGAGCTGCTGGCCTCCCTGGACCGCCAGGCCAGTCGCATCAGCGCTTTGGAAAGCGGCCTGGCGCGTGTGGACGAGCGCACGAGGGAATAGCCATGCCAACCGTTTGCGAAATGCATGGTAGGGATGAGTTCCACCGCGTGCCCATTCTCGGGCTTATTGGGGACGCGGTGGAACGCGTCCCTACCGGGGGCGGGGCGCTCGGCGAGCGCGCCCTACCGAGATTTTTGGCGCGCGGAATTTGGCTGGCGTTGCCGGCCACGCGTGCCGTTGCAAGAACACACAAGCATAACAAAGAAAGATATTAACGTATGAAGATACAAGACATCCCACAGGTCGGTAAACTCGGCCTGACGGTGACGTGGCACGGCCGTAATGGCCAGATCCGTCGCATCCTGGTAACCCCCAAGAACCCACGAACGGACCGGCAGTTGGTCGTCCGTGACCTGCTGGTGCAGCAGGCGCGGCGGTTCGACGCGCTGACCGACGCCCAGCAGGACGCCTGGAACGTGGCGGCCGCAGGCTTCCACTCCACCCCCAGCCTCGGCCAGAGCGGACCGCTGACGGGGCTGCAACTGTTCGTCCGGATCAACTGCAAGCTGGGCCTCCTGGGGCAGAATGCGGTGGACGTGCCGCCGGCGGCGCCTCAGTTCCCGGCGGTGGCGCCCCAGACCCTGGTCATCACCAATACCGCTGGGGTGGTGGCGGTGAAGTTGACCTGCCCGACGGACCCGAGCACGAACACGGTGCTGCGGGCCAGCCCGCCGCAGAACTCGGCGGTTCGGGCGTGCGGCAACTTCCGCATCATCGGCCTGTGCCCGGTGCCGGTCCAAGGTGCGGCGGACATCACCTCGCTCTACACGGCGGAATTCGGCGCGGTGCCTGTTGGCAAGCGCCTGTTCGTCCAGGCCAGCACGATGGTGGATGGGTTCGAGAGCCTGCCTCGCCAGTTCCAGGCGCGAGTGCCTGCTGCCTGACGGTTAGCCCGTCGCTAACCCCACGCCCGCCCAAAATGGCACCCTCTCCCCCTTGGCGGGGGAGAGGGAACGGGTGGCGGGTGCTCGTGGGAGAGCGTGGAGCGTGGAGCGTGGAGCGTGGAGCGTGAAAAGTGATGCGTGAAAAGTGATGCGTGAAACGTGAAGCTTGAAGCGTGAAGAGGCCCACCACCCACGCCGGTTCTCACTATCGGTTTCCAGCGCGTGACAACCGCGCCGCTGCCTGTTACTTTGCGCCGTCATTTAGGTCACCGATAGTACAACCTGTAATTTAAACACTATGCGCTCTGATATCATCAAGAAAGGCTTTGAACGCGCGCCGCACCGTTCGCTGCTGCGGGCTACCGGGTCCATCGAGTCCGAGGCGGACTGGGACAAGCCGTTTATCGCCATCTGCAACTCCTACACGGACTGCATTCCCGGCCATGCCCACCTCAACGAGGTCGGCTCGCTGGTCAAACGCCTGGTTCGCGAGGCGGGCGGCGTGCCCTTCATTTTCAACACCATCGGGGTGGATGACGGGATTGCCATGGGCCATGGCGGGATGAAGTATTCGCTGCCTTCGCGCGAGTTGATCGCCGACTGCGTCGAGACCATGCTCCGGGCGCATTGCCTGGACGGCATGGTCTGCATCCCGAACTGCGACAAGATCGTGCCGGGCATGCTCATGGCCAGTATGCGCCTGAACATCCCGACGGTCTTCGTCAGCGGCGGCCCCATGGCGGCGGGTGTCGCCCAACAGGCGGCCGAAGGGGACCTGCCGGAGCATCTCCGGCCCGCGGTGCAGAAGTCTGACCTGATTTCGGTGTTCAAAGGGGTAGGGGAGTTGCAGGCGGGGAAGATCACGGCGGAGGAATTGAAGAAGCTCGAACAGAGCGCTTGCCCCACGTGCGGGTCGTGTTCCGGCATGTTCACGGCGAACTCGATGAACTGCCTGTGCGAAGCGCTGGGCATGGCGCTGCCCGGGAACGGCACCATCCTCGCCGTTTCCAAGGAGCGAGAGGCGCTTTATGAGCGGGCAGCGCGCGCCATCGTCAAGCTGGTCGAGACGGACCTGAAGCCGCGCGACATTGCCACCCTGGAGGCGTTCGACAACGCAATCACGCTCGATGTCGCGATGGGCGGCTCGACCAATACCATCCTTCACACGCTGGCCATTGCGCGCGAGGCGGGGATCGCTTACGACATCAAGCGCATTGACGACATCTCGCGGCGCGTGCCGTGCCTGTGCAAGGTGTCGCCGTCATCGGCCTATCATGTGCAAGACGTGCATCGAGCGGGGGGCATCCACACGATCCTGGGCGAACTCAAGCGCATAGGCGCGCTCACGGTGACCTGCAAGACCGTGACGGGCAAGACCATCGGCGAGAACATAGACGAGTGGGACGTGCGTTCGGAGAAATGCACTCCCTGGGCCAGGACCTCGCGCGTCGCCGGCTGTGCCGCGCTGGTGCTCGACCCGAACGATAAGCTCGGGCCGGCAGCCCGCACTGCCAGCGGCAATCTGGCGCCCAAACCGTTGCTGTTTTTCCCGGGCGACCCGCGCGGCATCACGCTGTGGCGTCTGGCGGCGGCGTTCAACGCCGGTGACGCCGCGGCCGCAGCGGCCCTGTTTACTGAGGATGCGGAGTTTCAGGTGGACGACACCACGACGTGGAAAGGCGCGGCGGCCATCGAGGCCGGGCTCAAGGAGAAGCTGGCCGGTTTCAAGGGCCTCGTGCGCGCGGAGTTGGGGCAACTGAAAGGGACGCCGCTGCTGATCATGTGGCAGTATGCCAAAGGCGAGGAGAAGAAGGTGTGCTGCCTGGTTCGCACTGGCCGGTTGCGGGGCTGGCAGATTCACAAGGCCTATCACGAATACCGGCCGGCGATGCTTAAAGATGCCCAGCCCGGCGGGCTGATGCCCTACGACTCGGCGTTCATGTTCAACGCGCAGGACTGCATCCGGACGAAGGACACGGCGTACAGCGCGGATGGGGGGCTGGCGATTCTCTACGGCCAATTGGCGCCCGACGGCAGCGTGGTGAAGACAGCGGGCATTAGCGCCGAGTTCAAGCAGAACTGCGGTCCGGGCTTTGTGTTTGAAGGGCCTTGCGTGATTTTCGAGAGCCAGGAAGACGCCTGCGAGGGCATTCTGGGCGGCAAGGTCAAGGCGGGCGACGTGGTCGTCATCCGCAACGAAGGGCCGCGTGGTGGGCCGGGGATGCAGGAGATGCTCTCCCCGACCAGCTACATTGTTGGAATGGGACTAGGTGACAAGGTCGCTTTGGTCACAGACGGGCGTTTCAGCGGCGGCACCACGGGGGCGTGCATTGGGCACGTCTCGCCGGAAGCTGAGGAAGGCGGGCCCATCGGTCTGCTTCGCAACGGGGACCGCCTGCGGATTGACTTCCCCAACCGCCGGATTGACATACTAGTGCCTGAGGCCGAGTTGGCTGAGCGCAAACAGACCTGGCAGCCCGTGAAGCGCGAGTTAACTGGTTGGCTGGCCCGCTACCAGAAGCTGGTCAGCAACGCCAGCCAGGGTGGGATATTGGCGGTTTAGCCGGGCGCGGGGGCGGCAGCGCGCCTCCGGTGGTCGGCTATACGGGGCGGTGGAGTGGTGGAGTGATGGAGTGATGGGGTATTGGGGTTTTGGGGCTTCCATCACTCCATTGCTCTGGCACTCCACTACCCAATTACTCCATTACTCGAGTTCGGGCTGATGCCGTTTCATCAAGCGGCGCCAAGCCTCGGGGGGGATGGTGGTTCCTGCCGGGGGGCAGTGATTCTGTCGGTCGCGTGAGGGTGCCCGGTGCGGCTGGTCTAATGTTTCACGAGCAATGGGCGCCCGACGAATTGAACATTGCCAAACGGATGGGGTCTGCTTATAGAGTAGCCGTCTCGAATTTGTCCTATCAATCCATGGCAGGGTATTCTAAATCACGGCTCCGGTCTGAACGGAGGGTTGCGAGGTGGAGGGGTTTGCTCGTTATCCTATGGCTGGTGGGTCTCGGAGGGGGTGCGCTCAGTTCGCGGGCCGTGCCCCAGTTCGATGTGTTCCTCGGATACGATTGGATTGTGCCGCAGGCGAGCTGGTTTCCAGTGGTGTGTGAGATCAAGAACGACGGGCCGCCGTTCGTGGGGACGGTGGAACTGGATGCGGGGCGGTTCAACCAGGAACAGACCCGCCGCGCCGTTGTGGAGCTGCCGACCGGGACGCTCAAGCGGTTGGTGATTCCGGTGTTCGCCGCGACGCGCGGTATGGGCAGTTGGGACGTGCGTTTGCTGGATGAGCGGGGCAAAGTGCGGGCTGAGCAGAGGGGCGTGCAGGCCCGGCGACAGATTACCTCCAGCACGCCACTGATTGGCGCGTTGTCGCGAACCCCGGCGGGGACACCGACCTTCCGGCCAATTCTGCCGCAGGAGGCAGCGTTGCAGCCGGCGGCGGCGCGGATGCTGCCTTCTATTTTCCCGGACAACCCGGTGGTGCTGGAGGGGATGGAATGCCTGTATCTGAATTCAGAACGGGCCCTTGATCTCAAGGTGGGCCAGGTGAACGCCCTGCTGGCCTGGCTCCATGGCGGAGGCCACCTGGTGGTGGGGGTCGAACAGATTGCGGATGTCACCGCGACACCGTGGCTGCGGGCCGTGCTGCCGTGCGAATTGAATGATATTCGGACCGTGGAAAGCCATCCGGAACTTCAGGAATGGCTGCAGAGCGCGACCTGGCCGACGAATCTGGCTGGGCGATCCCACTCAGAAGGGCCACCGATGCAGTCGTTTCAACGGCGCTATGGTGCATCTGGTCAGGCGCGCCCGCCGGTGGCGCCGCCGAGTGCGCAGGCCGGCCCTCCATCGAGGAACGCTCCGGCACGTTCTACACCTGTACCTCCGCCGCCAAGCGTACAGCCCGGCTCTCAAGCGCAACCTGGCCTGAACCCCGCCGATCCGTTCAGCGATTTGCCGGACGATCCGGCCTTTGAAACAGCGGCTTTGCAGGTGGCGACGGGTGAAGGGAGGGACGGGCAGGTAGTGGTGGCCGCAGGAGACAGGCCCCTGATCGTTACTGCGAACCGCGGGCGGGGGCGGGTCACGCTGTTGCTCTCAAGCCCGGAACGGGAGCCGTTCCGGTCGTGGAAGAATCTGCCTACTTTTTGGGCGAAGCTGGCCGGGGTGCCCGGGGATTGGTACGTCTCGAACGATTACCGTCAGTTGGGCGGCTGGAGCAGCGACGGCATTTTCGGGGCGATGATTGACACGCGGCAGGTGCACAAGCTGCCGGTGACGTGGCTGTTGCTGCTGCTGATCGTGTATTTGGTGGTGATCGGTCCGCTGGATCAGTATTGGCTCAAGCGGATTA
>Ga0326728_10018691_pt1 | contig 13603 bp, 12 predicted proteins | sample MB3enrmetagenome_FD_207602 | JGI IMG/M metagenome (GOLD analysis project Ga0326728, IMG submission 207602) | Lab enriched peat soil microbial communities from McLean, Ithaca, NY, United States - MB31MN | ecosystem: Environmental > Terrestrial > Soil > Wetlands > Peat | place: USA: New York... | reverse complement strand
CGATTTCTTCGAGCGCCCGTCCTGCCGCCTGAAGGCGGCGTTCCGCTCTGCCGTGGAACGCCGCCTTCAGGCGGCAGCGAAGAATTCCGTCATGCGCCCTGCGGGAAGCGAGGAGGGGGCCGGAGGGTGAACAAAAACGTTTGCCCGGGCAACGCTGGGCCACTAAGGTAAGCCGTGCCTGTTTGTCTGACTATTCTTGGGAGCGGTTCTTCGGGCAACTGCGCCTACGTGGAGACGGAAGGAGCGCGCATCCTGATCGATGCGGGGTTCAGCCTGCGGCAACTGCGGCGGCGGCTGGCGACGATCGGGCGGGCGCCGGAGAACCTGACGGGCATTCTGATCACGCACGAGCACGCCGACCACGTTTACGGGCTGCCGGCGCTGGCGCAGAAACTGCACATCCCGCTCTATTGCAACAGGCCGACGCTCGAGGCGATCGAGTATCAGAGCCGCACGCGGCTCGAGTGCCGGGTGTTCGTCACTGGCGCCCGCTTCGAGGTGGGAGACGTCGAGGTGGAGACCTTCAGCGTGCCGCACGATGCGCAAGACCCGGTGGGCTACCTGTTGCGCACGGCGGCCGGGAACCTGGGATTCCTCACCGACCTGGGCCACACGACGCGGCTGGTGCTCGAGCGCGTCCGCCCGGCCAACGTGCTGGTGCTCGAATCCAACCACGATGTCAAGATGCTGCAGGACTGCCCCACGCGCCCGTGGAGCCTCAAGCAGCGGATTCTGGGCCGTCACGGCCATCTTTCCAACGACGCGGCCGCCGCCGCCGCCGAGCAGATTGCGTCGGCCCATTTGCAGCGCCTTTACCTGGGCCATCTGAGCCGGGAATGCAATCTGCCGGAGTTGGCGCGCCGCGTGGTGGTGGAACGGCTGCTGCAGATCGGGGCCTCGCACGTGAGCGTCGAGTTGACTTCGCAATACGAGCCGTGCCCGATGTGGATGCTCGAGGCCGAGGCCGCGGACGGACGGGAGCCGGCCACTGCCCCCGGCCAAGCGCCCGCCCCGCCGGGAGCGTTTCCCGGGCCGGCGGGGCAAATCGAATTGCTGATCTGAACCGCCCGGTCAGCGCGCCCCTTGTTTCACGCCCAAAACATCACGGCCTTGGACCTGCCCGAACTGCAGCCGTACCGGACGCTGCGGCGGCAGTTCGAGCACCGGGCGCAGGGCCTGTTTGTCGCGGAGGGCGAGAAGGTGGTCCGGCGTCTGCTCGAGAGCCGCTTGGAGGTGGTTTCGGCGCTGCTGCCGGAGAATTGGCTGGTGGAATTGGAGCCGCTGTTCCGCGGGCGCCCGGAGGACGTGGCCGTGTTTGTAGCGACCAAGGGGCTGCTGGAGACGCTGACCGGTTTTTCGATGTACCAGGGCCTGCTGGCAGTGGGGCGGGTGCCGCCGCCGCTGTCGCTCGAGGCGATGCTGGCGGGGGCCCGGCGGCCGCGTCTGCTGGCCGCGGTGGACGGGCTGTCCAGCGCCGAAAACCTGGGAGCACTGGTGCGCGATTGCGCCGCCTTTGGCGTCCAGGCGCTGCTGGTGGGCGAAACCTCGGCCAGCCCTTTTTTGCGCCGGGCGGTGCGCAGCTCGATGGGGGCCATTTTTCATCTGCCGGCGCTCGAGACCTCGAGCCTGGCCCGAACGCTGGGCCAACTGCGGGCCTGGCAGGTGCGGACCATTGCCGCCCATCCGCACGCCAAGACGCGCCCGCTGTGGCGGACGGATTTGTCGGGCGACTGTTGCCTGGTCTTCGGCAGCGAGGGCCACGGGCTCTCCCCGGCCGTGCTGGCTGCTTGCCAGGAGGCCGCGGCCATTCCCATGGCCCCGTGGGTGGACTCGCTCAATGTGGCCAGCGCCGCCGCCGTGTTCCTCTATGAGGCAAATCGGCAGCGGGAGCGATCGGACCGGTAATACGAGAAGAGCAGACTGGTGTCCGCTTTCGAGATCATCGGTTCGGATGATCAGCCGGGTGGACCTCCAGGATTTTCACGTGCTGGTCGGCATGATCCACCCAGTACTTGATGGCAAATCTTCCACAGATGTTGATATCGACGGCACGCCCTGCGTCGTCGGGCTCGGTGTAATCGGAGTAGGAGCGCGGCTGACCTCGAATCGCAACGAACCGGTTTCTCAGGAGCAACTGCTCCCGGCGCGGAAGCGTCTCGAAAAGTTCAATGACCTCGTAGTCAATGAGCAGACGATAATTCACGCCGTTTCGCCCGGACCGGTCCCCAGGCGCCGATCCAATTCCTCCAAGGTCGCGAACCTCCCGGCAGGTTTGTCAATCTTCTCCGACAATGTCCTGCGGTGGGCAGCGTCGGCGGAATCTTCGAGCGCGACCAGGAAGGCCTGCACGCGCCGGCGCTCGTGAGCGGGCAGCGCGGCGAGTTCCTGTTGGAGTGATTCTAGACTCATCAGCCGCACCATACCACAGGCGGGCCGCCCCAGGCAAGGTCGTCCCGGCGCCCTAACGGGGTGGGCCGGCGCCCAGGACCTTGTCGTACACCTCCCTGATTGCTTGGCGCCAATGGGCCACGGCGTTGCGAAAGGCCTCGGGGGTGGGAAAACCGCAGCGGATGGAGACCCGGTAGTAGGGGGCCGGGTCGTCGGGGAGGACGGTCTCGCCTTCGTAGCTCCAACGGCGGAGGATGCCCTCGACGCGGCGCAAGCGGCGGTAGTTTTCGATGAGGCTGGCGGCGTCGGGCAGGGCGCCGGCGGAGCGGGCGCGTTCCAGGACCAGGAGGGTATTGGCCTGCTGCCAGCCATGCTCCAGGCAGAGGGTTTGGGCGATGAATTCGGCGTCCATCAGGCCGCCGCAGCCAGTCTTGATGGCCAGGGGGTCTTTGCCGGGGGGCGTGCGCTCGTTCTGGATGCGCAGGCGCATGCGATGAATGGTCTGTTTCCAATCGGCTTGGAAGGCAGCCAGCGGGAGGGCGGGTTGGCTGAAGTTGGTCAGGGCGGCGGCAAGTTGCTGGAATTGGAGGCCTAATTTCAGGTCGCCGGCCACCGGACGCGCGCGGGTCAGGGCCTGAATCTCCCACAACTTGGCGCGTTGGCGGTAATAGGCCTCGAAGGCGCCCAGGGTGTTGACGAGCAGGCCCTTTTCGCCGTCGGGCCGCAAGCGGGCATCGGTGTGGAACACGAGGCCTTGCTCGGTGCGGGCGGAGAGCAGGTCCATGACCGCCAAGGCCAGTTGGGCCAGGCCGGCGAGGTTCCCGGTCTTGGGGCCGGCGACAAAGATGATGTCCAGGTCCGAGCCGTAATCGATTTCGGCGCCGCCGAGTTTGCCCAGGCCGATGATGACGAAGGGAGGGCTTTTGAGCTGGTGCCGGCGCATGACGACCTCGAGGGCGTATTGGAGGCAGGCGTCAGCCAGGGCGGAGAGCTCAGCCAGGTATTGCTCGAAATCGGCCAGGCCGAGGATGTCGCGCAGGCCGATGCGCATGAGTTCGGCCTGGTGATAGCGCCGGAGCCAGAGGCGCTGATCGGGGTCTTGCAGGCCGTGGCGCAGGTCGCGGAGGGTTTCGAGGGCCGTTTTGCGCTGGCGGAGCCGTTCGCCGCTGACCACTTCATCCACCAGGTCCGGCGAGCGGATGGCCAACTCGGCCAGGAACTCGGAGCGGTCGAACAACAGCAGGAGCAGGTCCAGGATGGCCGGGTTGCTGTTCCAGAGCTCGAAGAGCGTGGCCCTGGCGCCATAAGCGCCGATGAAGCTGTCCAGGCGCGTCACCACCCGATCGGGGTCCGAGAGCCTCTGGGCGGGGGCTTCGGCTGGAGGGAGGCGGGCGGCAGTGGAGTTCTTGGACGCCGGCGCAGGATGCGGACCGGGCGAGTTTGCGGCATGGACCTCCTGTGCTGGAGGGTCCGGGCAGGGTCCCTCAGCCGCCGTCTGAGGCACGGTCCCGCCGGGAGTCATCCGGAACAACCTGGGCAACAACCGCCACGCCAGCTCGCTGGTCCGGGGCGAGACGTGGATGTAGCCCGGTCCCTCGACGAACTCACGGAGGACACGGAAGGCGCTGTGGGGGTCCCGGAAGCCATGGTGGGAGAGGAATTGCTGCCACCGGGCCTCGGCGCCCGCGAACTGGCTTGGAAAAGGGGAGGGGGGCTGCCGGGGGGGCGTTTCGGCCTTGAGCAGTTTCTCGAAGATGCGGCGGACATTGGCGGTGTGGGCGCGGCGGGCGGCTTCAAAGTCCCGGAGCCCGGGCAGGCCCATGAGCCGGGCCAGGCGCTCGAGGGCGTGACGGGCCAGAGGAAGGGTATGGGTCTGAAGGTTGTGCTCCATCTGGAGCCGGTGCTCGACGTTGCGGAGGAAGCAGTAGGCCTCGGAAAGCAGGCGCGCCTCCTCGGGGGAGAGCAGTTCGTATTGGGCCAGCTTCGCCAGGCAGGGGAGGGTCTTGGGGCCCTGAAGGAAGGGCTGGCGGCCGGCGTGCAGGAGTTGCTGGGATTGGACGAGGAACTCGATTTCCCGGATGCCGCCGCGCCCCAGCTTGACGTTACGTTCCAACTCGCCGGCCTTGACGACCTCATTCTCGATGCGGTCCTTGACGGCGGCCACCTCGCGCAGGACGCCGTGGCTGACCGAGCGCGGGTAGCGGAAGGGCTGGACCAGCTCGAGAAATTCGGCGCCCAGGGCCGCGTCTCCCGCCACGGGGCGGGCCTTGATCAACATCATGCGCTCCCAGGTTTGGCCCCATTGGGCGTAGTAGTTCTCGTAGCTTGCGAGAGAACGGCTCAGCGGCCCGGCATCGCCTTCCGGACGCAAGCGCAGATCGATGCGATAGAGCGCGCCCTCGGGGGTCAAGCGTGAGACTTCCTGGATGAACGACTCCGCCAGGCGATTGAAGAACTGGTGGTTGCTCAGGACTGGCGGCGGAGCCGCCGCCTTGTCCGGCGGCGCCTTGAAGACGCCGCCCTCCTCGCTATAGACGAAGATGACATCGACGTCCGAGCTGTAGTTCAGCTCCTGGCCGCCGAGCTTGCCCAGGCCCAGGACGCAGCCGGCGGTGCCCTGCCAGCGGCCGGAGGCATCCTGGTGATAGGGCTGGCCGCGGCGCTCGACCAGTTGGCGGTGGCAGATGGTCCACACGCTGTCCAGGCAGACATCGGCCAGGTCGGAGAGCTCGGCGGTGATTTCGCCCACGTCTCCCAGCCGCGCCAGGTCGCGGGCGCCGATGCGGAGCAACTCGCGTTGCTTGAACTGGCGCAGGCGCTCGAGGGCCGCCGGGTAATCGCCCCGTTCGAGCAACGGCTTGAGCAGGCCGGCGACCTCATTGGAGAGGCCCTGTTTGCGGCGCGGGTACTGGAGCCGGGCCTCATCCAGCACGCTCAGCCATTGAGGCCGCGCGGCCAGGAGCGCGCTCAGGGCCTCGGAGCCGGCGAAAAGGGCCGCCAGGATGCGCGCCTGCGCGGGGGAAGGCTGGCGCAGGGCGCGCTCGCCGGCGGCGGCCGTGAGGGCCTCGAGATGCTGCCTGGCGCGGCGCGGATCGGCGCAAGCCTTGATGGCCTTGGTCCAAACGGGAGACACGCGAATGCCGGGTTAGAGGGTTTGGGTGCTGGTCAGCCCATGGCCTTGATCTTCTCGAGGGTGACGGCCACCGGGGCGCGGCGGCCGGGCGGCTGCAAGGAGGTGAACAAGCCGCGCCAGAAGCCGTAACCATAGAGGATATGGGTCAGCAGGATGAGCGGGGCGGCGGCCAGGGAGCGGAGCCCTCCGCCCCGCGCGGCCAGGACCGCGGTCTGGGCGAGCAGGAGCGCGGCATAGACGGCCAGCGGGAGCAGCCACCATTTGCCCGGCGGGGTCAGGACGACCAGGAACGGCAGCGCCGCCAGCCAGAGCAGGAACAAGGGCGGGACGAAATTCACCGCCGAGCCGGGTGTGGGGTTGACACGGAATTGCTCGGCCCTGCCCCGGCCATAGGTGCGGAGCATCCGGGCGAAGGCCTTGAGGCTTGAGCGGGGCCGGCGATAGACGACGAGTTGCGGGTCGTAAATAAGCTTGCCGCCCTGGCGCTGGAGTTCGTCCATGAGGGCGTTTTCCTCGTTGGGATAGAGCGCCTCGTTGAAGCCGCCCAGCCGGAGCAGGGCGTCGCGGCGGGCGGCCAGGTTGCAGAGGATGAGTTCCTTCTCGCTGCTTTGGCGGAGGGCGCCCACCGGGGCATACCGGGCGCGGCTGGGGCCGAAGGCCAGCCAACTGCCCAAGACGAGGGCGAAGACCTGCTCCAGCCACGGGGCGCCGGGGGGGCAAAGATTGGGGCCGCCGGCCATCATCACCTGCGGGTCGGTGAAGTGGGCCGTGGCGCGGCGCAAACCGGCCGGCTCCGGCGCCGAGTCGTCGTCCAGGAAGTAGATCAATTCTCCAAGGGCGGCGTGGAGGCCGGCGTTGCGCTGGGCGGAGGGGTGGTTGCCGCGCGCCACGAGCACCTCGAGCCGATCCTGGGGGTAATCCAGGAGCCGGCTGGCGCTCACGGCCCTGATCTCCGCTTGGTCGGGCCGCGCCGCGATCAGCACTGTCACACTTTGAAGTCTCTCGTTCACCAGGGCCGCATGGATGGTGGGTTCAACGTCATCTAGGGGCATTGTTCGATGACCCCTGGCCTTTTTTCAATCCTCAATTTGGCTTTGACAATTTGCACGGAGCCGCTAGATTGCCCCCACTCTGGCTGGGGTCGTAGCTCAGTTGGTAGAGCGCCTGAATGGCATTCAGGAGGTCAGGGGTTCGAACCCCCTCGGCTCCACCATCCTTCGCCCGCAGCGCAGCGAAGGGCGAAGGATGGTGCCCTCCGTAGCTTTAGCGAAGGAGGGCGGCGTCAAACCGGTCGCAACGTCGCTGCGGGCTACGGATGGCAGGCCATCCTTCAAGAACCGAGGTTGACGATGTTCTACGCGTACCTTCTTCAGAGCACCTCCGATCCTTCCCATCTCTACCGCGGCCACACGACTGACCTCAAACAACGGCTGACAGATCACAACTCCGGGCGATGCCCGCACACGGCAAAACACGCCCCTTGGAAGGTCAAGTTCTACGCGGCCTTCGAGACGCTGGCAGCGTTTTCGCCGGCGTGCGCGGGGATTTGCGCAAGTGAAGGCGCGGTTTCTTTCCACCGTGGCAAGGGAACTGCAGGACGCGGCGGAGTTCTATGAATCCGTTGAGAATTGAAACTTTTCTTGTCGGGTTTTCGGTGTCGCGGGTATGTAGTATGTAACAGGTAAGATGCAGACGAAATCCGACAGCCAACTGCTGCGGGAATACGGCGAGGGCCGGAACGAAGCCGCGTTCACCGAGATCGTGGCGCGGCACACGGACCTGGTGTATTCAGCGGCGCTGCGGCAGGTCAATTGCCCGGAAGTCGCGCGGGATGTCGTCCAAGGCGTTTTTGCCGCTCTGGCTCGGGCCGCCCAGGCGCTGTGCAGGGGACGGGATGAGCACGCCTCGCTGGCCGGTTGGTTATACCGGAGCACACGCAACGTTTCACTAAAGCTGCGCCGTGACGAGTTCCGGCGACAGTCACGGGAAAGGCAGGCCATGCAAGAGTTCGAGCCCGTTGCTGAAATTGTTCCCGACTGGGACCGACTCCGGCCCATTCTGGATGAAGCCATGTCCGGGTTGGGCGATGCCGACCACGATGCGTTGGTGCTTCGATACTTCAGGAACCAGGACCTTCGCGCGGTTGGCACCGCCTTGGGTGTGAGCGAGGCTGCCGCGCAGAAGCGCGTGAGCCGGGCGCTGGAAAGGCTCCGTTCCGAATTCAAGCGGCGCGGCGTGTCCACAACTGCCGGGGCGCTTACTGCCGGCGTTTCAGCCAATGCGGTCACCGCTGCCCCCGCCGGACTGGCGGCGAGTGCCGCCGCCGCCGCCTTGGCGAGCTCGACCATGGGAGCCGGAACGGCCCTTGGCCCCTCCAAGTTAATGGCTGTAATGGCGCCAAGAATCCGCATCGGCGTCGCGGGCGCGGTGGTCGCGGCGGCGCTGGTAATACCCCCCCTTGTGCAACGGCAGGCCATAAATACCCTCCAGCGTGCGAACGTCAGACTGCGCCACCAGGGACAGCAAACGATCGGCCTGTCCAACGAGCACAATTGGCCTAGCCGGTTCGTGGCGGGGGCAACTTCATTTTCCGAGGCGAAGAGAGAACTGTTGAAACTACGCGGACAGGTGGGCCTGCTGCGGCAAGAGCTTGCCGCGCTGAAAGCCGACGAAACGCGCTTCGCCAACCCGGCCGCCTGGCTGGTCAACAGCAACGCACCCAGGCTCAGCGCCGACCAAGCCGAATCCTACGTCAGCCGGCACGGGCGCAAGCCGGCGAGTCTCCTGGCAGCCTATTACTCCTCGGGGAGCGAAACTTACCTGCGGGAGGCGATGGAGAACCATCCCAACGACGCTCGTGTGGCGTTCGCCGCGGCGGCAGCGGCCAAGGCCCAGGGCAAGCCGGAGGAATACCGCCGGTGGTTGGATAGATTTGAGGAGGCGGCGCCGGAGAATGGGCTGCCGAATTACCTTTTGGCAGCCGATTACCTGGACGCGGGCCTTACCAATCAAGGATTGCGGGAGTTGCAGGCCGCCACCAGCAAATCGAAGCTGGATCTCTACATGCTCGACTCCGCCCAAAGTTGCGAGCAGGCGTACCTTTCCGCCGGCTACTCTGAGCTCGAGGCCGAGGCGGCGGGCATGGCGAATACGCCCAAATTGTCTCTGGCCTCATTGTCGGCTCTCAAGAGGAAGCTAATTGACCTCGCCGACTCCTACGGGCAGACGGGCGACGCCGCTTCCGCGCAGGCGGTTCTGGAGATGGGGCTTACGCTCGGCCAACGCTTCGCAGAACCGTCCCCGATGGCCACCATCGTGCAAACCTTGTGGGGCGCGAGCGCAGAAGGACGAATGCTCGAGAGAATGGATCCTGGCAGCCGCGTTGGGAGCAGCGAGCTTGCGGCCCAGCATCAATGTGACGAAATCAGCGCAGCCTACACGCGCATGAAAGAGGAGAATGTGAATGAACTGATGCGGTCGATCCCGCTCGAGGACCAGTCCGGCTACCTCGACCGCCTCAAGGCCTCCGGCCAACTGGCAGCCCTCCAGTGGCTCGAAAGCAAGCAAAGTCAACCGCCACCCCATTGAAAAACAAACCTTGAGGAAGACGCTCACGGACCCGGGTGCAGCCACTCAGCACCCAAAGCGGTTATGAATCGGTTCAACATAAAAACGACGGCGGCGATGATCGCAGCGGCGGCTGTTGCGGCGGCCATTTTTGTGGTGCAGCGGGGGCAAATGGCGCTCCTCCGAGCCGAAAACCAGGCACTGGCCGATGAGCAAGAGAACCTGCGCACCGTCCCCGAGGTTCCTCTCCCTCCCCCGCCAGGGAGAGAGCTGAACCTGTCCCCGACAACGGAAGACGAACTCTCGCGTTTGCGAGATGAGGCAGCGCAACTGACTCGCGAGGTCGAAGCTGCCAAGGCACGTGCCGGCCAACACGCAGCGCGGCCCTCCAACATTGCTCTCGTGGGTTCCGATCAACGCCAGTCGCCAACTTCCTCTGCAAGCTCAGCCGGGGGAGGGGCCAGCACCAACGGTTCGCCAACCCTGCAATACTCGGCGAACGTGAGGGTGACGGTGCCCTGGAATCAGACGGTCGTCACGGGGGGTTGGTTGCTGCCCTCCGGCAACCGCGCCTTTGTTTTGGCCACTCCCAGCCGCGAAGAGGATGCGGCTCGCCTCCGGATTGAGACGCAGATCGTCGAACTGCCTCAAGCGACCGCCGAGCGGTTTGGCGTTGACGGACCGAATGCTGAGGAGACAGAGGTGCGGTACTCGGTAGTGTTTGCCGCCGACCACGTCCAGGCTCTGCTAAATCCGCTGAGAGATTCGGGAGAGGTCCAGGTGGTCTCCGGCACGACGTCAGCCGTGATGGGTATGCTCAACAGAATCCAGCTCGGCGCCGCCGGGCCCGTGCTTGACTTTACGCCACTAAGGAACTCCGCCGACGGAAGCGGGATCGAACTGGAGCTGACCGCAAAACTGAACGTTCCCCACACGCGGCCTGGAGTGGCGCTGGCCCCCGGACCCCCTGGGATTTAGCACTTTTCGCCGAATACGGGGTCAAAGACCCCGCTGCTGACTGGGGGGACTGTTTGCTCCTGCGCCCGTGGGACGAAGAGCGGTTTCGATTATCACTGCGGGCAGCCGAGGATACGCCTCGTGACCAGCTCAAGCCGGACGGCAACCGAGCCGTGATTTACTAAGGAATACTAATGGAAAACGATTGGGCTCGACCGCCTCGCGGGCGTTGCAGTAGTAGTATGAGGAATCAGTTCTAGCAGCGCAGCTAAATTCGTGCCCGGCGCGGTTGAAAATCCGGCAACGTGATGGGAGGTTTCGCCATTCGTGAGAACCCTGAAAAGCCTATTCAGTCGCCGTGAGCCTTGCCGGCTGATCGCGATGACGGGGGCGAATTCATTTCGCGGCTGGGTGTCTGAGGCATGAACCTGTTCCCCGCCGCCGATCCGATTCCGCTGCCCGCGCCGGTGTGGCTGTTCAAGGCGCTCGACGTGCTGACGCTCGCGCTGCATTTCGTGGCGGTGGAGCTGCTGCTGGGCGGGCTGCTGGTCGCCGTCTGGCTCAACTGGCGCGGCGCCGCGCGGCGCGGCGAACCGGCGGGCCGATTGCGCCTGGATGCCTCCGCCGCGCTGGCGCGGCGCCTGCCGATCGTGATGACCTACGTGATCAATCTCGGCGTGCCGCCGCTGTTGTTCGCCCAGGTGCTCTATGGCCGCGCGCTCTACACCAGCAGCGTGCTGATCGGCCTTTACTGGATCGGCGTGGTTTTCCTGCTGATGGCCTGCTACTGGCTCCTCTACCGATTTGCGGCGGCCGCGGAGTCGGGCCGCTCCGGCTGGCGGCTGGGGCTGCTGGCGTGGCTGCTCGCGGGCGTCATCGCCCGAATCCTGTCCACCAACATGACGCTGATGCTGCGGCCGGAAGTCTGGGGGCCGATGTACGCGCGTTCGGCCACCGGCCTATTCCTGCCCAGCGGCGATCCCACGCTCCTGCCGCGCTGGCTGTTCATGCTCGCGGGTGGATTCTGGGTTGCGGGCCTGTGGATGATCTGGCTCGCCAGCCGGAAACCTTTCGAGGCGCCGCTGAAAGACTTCTTCGCGACGGCCGGTGGACGGCTCGCGGCGGTCATGGTGGCGGTGCAAGCCGCGGCGGCGTTTTGGGTTTGGCGGGCGCAGCCTGACGCGGTGAGAGCGGCGTTGAGCGCGCACGCCGTTTATCACGCGGCCGGAATCGCCTGGCTGGCGATGGGGGCGGCGGTGCTCGGCTTCTCGGTTTGGGCGGCGGCCGCCAAGCCGGTTTCGGCGGCCGCGGGCTACGCGGGCGGAGCGCTGACTGTCGTGACGATGCTGGCGATGACCATCTACCGCGACGGCATCCGCGATCTCACGCTCCTGGGGAAGGGCTTCGAGGTCTGGGCTCAGAAGTGGGTGGCCAACTGGTCGGTGTTGGCCGCGTTTTTCGTGGTGTTCGTCATCGGACTGGGCGCGCTCGCGTGGCTCATGTCCGTCGTGGCGCGCGCCCGAGCGGTCCCGGAAAAGGCAAACCTATGAGCGAGACGACTTGCCAGGCGGACAAGTGGGTCGAAGGCAAGGACCTGCTGACGCGGAAGGCATTCGTCCGCCTGGCGTTGGGCGGGGTGGGTTTGTGTTACGCGGCCGCGCTCGGTTACCCGGTCTATCGCTACCTGGGCTCACCGGCGGAAAAAGCGGCGGCGATGGCGGCGATCACCGAGGTGACGCTTAAAGACGCGGAGAAGCTGCCGTTGGGCAGCGTGCTCATGTTCAAGTTCGGGCCGCACCCATCGATGCTGATTCACCACCAGGACGGCAGTTGGGTGGCGTTCGACGCGGTCTGCACGCACCTGGGCTGCACGGTCCAATACCAACCCGAGCGCAACGTCATCCATTGCGCCTGTCACGGGGGCGAGTACGACGCCCGGACGGGCAAGAATATCAGCGGCCCGCCGCCGCGGCCACTCCGGGGGTATGCGGTGAAGCCGGTGTCCGGCGGCATCGCGGTGTCGCGCGCCTGACTCGAACGCCGCATGAAGCCGGCCCTCAATTCCGTGTGCGCCTGGGTGGACGAACGGCTCGGCGTGAGCGAGTTGGCCCAGTTCGCGAAGGCGAAGACCGTGCCGCTCCATCGTCACTCGTTCTGGTATTACTGGGGCGGGCTCTCGCTGTTCTTTTTCCTCGTGCAAGGGGTCACCGGCGTCTTGTTGTTGCTTTATTACCGGCCGGGCCCGGACGCTTTCGAGTCGGTGCGGCAGATCACTTACGAAATCGACTTCGGCTGGCTTATCCGCTCGGCGCATTCCTGGGCGGGCAACCTGATGCTCGCCGCGATCTTCGTCCACATGTTCTCCGTGTTCTTCATGAAGGCGTATCGCAAGCCGCGGGAATTCGGGTGGTGGAGCGGGGTGATGCTGCTGCTGGCGACGATGCTTTTCGGCTTCAGCGGCTATCTGCTGCCGATGAACACGCTGGCCTACTTTGCCACGAAGGTCGGCTTGGAAATCCCGCGCGCCGTGCCGTGGCTCGGGCCCAAGCTCGCCGAGTTGGTGCGCGGCGGATTGGAGGTGAACGAGTTCACCGTGCAACGGTTCTTCACGTTGCACGTGGTGATTCTGCCCGCCTTGTTCGTTCCACTGCTGGCCTTTCATCTTTGGCTGGTGCAAAAGCACGGCAACGCCTGGCCCCCGTCAGAGGCGGCCAAGCCGAGCGCGGCGCGCCGGACGATCCCGTTTTTCCCGAACTTCCTGATGAAAGACCTCGCCCTGTGGCTCATCGCGCTGAACGTGCTGGCGCTGCTGGCCTCGACGTTCCCCTGGGACCTGGGCGAGGCGGCCGATCCGCTCAAGCCCGCCCCGGCGGGCATTCACCCGGAGTGGTATTACATGAGTTCGTTCCAGGTGCTGAAGCTCTTCGGCCAATGGTTCCCCGGGATTTCCGGCGAGGCCATCGGCATCGTGCTGTTCACGCTCGGGCTGGCGCTGTGGTTCCTGATCCCGCTTTACGATCCGGAGGGCAAGTCCGGTCGCCGCGCGCGGCGGGCGACTTACTTTGGGCTGCTGGCCTTGGCCGTGCTCGCGGTGACGACGGCGTGGGGATATATGGGCCTAAGATGAACTACCCCTTCTGGCTCGTCCCTCATATTGGCAGCGGCTGGGTCATCGGCCTGATCGCCATCTTTCACGTCATGATCTCGCACTTCGCGGTCGGCGGCGGGCTCTACTTGCCGGTCGCCGAGCGCAAAGCCTTGCGCGAAGGCCGGGGCGACTGGCTCGAAACGCTCCGGGGCCACGCCAGGTTCTTTCTCCTGCTCACCGGCGTCTTCGGCGCGGTGTCGGGCGTCGGCATCTGGTTTGCGATTGGTCTGGCGCACCCGGAAGCCACCAGCACGCTCATCCACAACTTCGTTTTCGGCTGGGCCATCGAATGGGTTTTCTTCATCGTGGAGCTGACGGCCGCCGCCGTCTATTACTACACCTGGGACCGAATTCCCGCCCGCCTGCACTTAACCGTCGGCTGGGTCTATGCCGGCGCCTCCTTTTGCACG
>Ga0326728_10018690_pt1 | contig 13605 bp, 10 predicted proteins | sample MB3enrmetagenome_FD_207602 | JGI IMG/M metagenome (GOLD analysis project Ga0326728, IMG submission 207602) | Lab enriched peat soil microbial communities from McLean, Ithaca, NY, United States - MB31MN | ecosystem: Environmental > Terrestrial > Soil > Wetlands > Peat | place: USA: New York... | reverse complement strand
GGTCGAAGGGAAAGCAGCAATTGCGGCGGGTGGTTTCATCGCGATGACCTTGATAAAGACCGCATTCCACGAGCAGGCGGCGGCCATTGATTTCCCACAGATACATTGAGCCGGTGGTGGTGCGGGCCGCGCCGAGGAAATGAATTTTCATGAATTGAAAGGCCAAGGGTGACGGGTGAAGCGGGGAATTGCAATCCTGTTCCAATCAAATGCCTGTGGGAGGTTCGGGCCTGGGAAATTGGTGTTTTATTGATGTTTTTTCACATTCCACCTGGCAGTTCAGCCGTTCTACTTCCTTGATGACAAGGCGCTTGCCCGTGTTTCAGCCAGCCCGAACCCAGAAATCGTGAAGCGGCATTTTCGTCCTTTGCGTCCTTGCCGTCCCTGCCGGGCGAATCCATAAAGGGGTCCGTTTTTCATGCCAGGCCTGGGTCCACCCAAACTATTTTACAAAAAACCGTTAGCCGCTTACAAAAATCGTCCCGAACCGTTAGCCGCTAACAAACACCTTTCCCCCGGACCTGTTATTCTCTTCCTATGACTGCCTCAAAGCAGCAGGGTCGGTACGGGACCGAACACCGCAGTGAAGGGCCCGCCCTCCGTAGCCATGACCGCGAAAGAGGGCCTGTCCTGCGTAGCCGCGGCGGCGAAGCAGGGCGTCGCGGAGCGACAGCGGATATTAGCCAGACACGCCAGTGTCTGGTAAAACGTCAAATGGGAACCCGTCCTGTAAGGACGGCGGATGCCTTTGAAACAACGGTTTCCAGCGTCCTTTCAGGACGCGGGAATTCTTGGAGGGCGTGTTTCCCGGCACCTTGTGCCGGTCTAATTTCCGCTGTCTCTTCGCGACAACTTCCCACCCCATTTTCAGCGAAATAACGCAAATAACGCAAATAACATATTTTTTTTCAAAAAATAATTATGTGCGCCCACAGAAAATTGCGCGACCCCCAATCCGGCATGACCCCACGGAGGCCATCACTTCAGACGCAATTCCGCCCAGCCGCCAACCCATGGCAGGCCCGCTCCCGCCCCGCCTCAAATCCAAACGCGGCAAACCTCAAAAGCCCAATGAAACCGCCAAAATCCAACCCAATCGCATCAAATCCAATCTCGCTCAATCCAAATCAATCCAAATCAATCTCACTCCTTTTCCCTGGACATTCCCACGCAAGAAAATTTCTTCATTCTTCATTCTCACTTCTTCATTCCCCCCATCGGCTCCCAATCGCCGCAAAAAACAGGAAACATCAAAATTGCGCCAGTACCAGGGAAGGGCGTGCTGGAATTCGCGTTGACGCTGTCGGCGCGGCTCTGCTATGCTGCATGGCTCGTTAATTCATTCGATTTGAACATTTATCATTGTGAACGTATCCGTTGAAAATTTGGCCCCGTGCAAAAAGCTGATGCGGGTGGAACTGGACGCCGCCGCCGTGGACGCGGCCTTTGACGCCATCACCAAGGACTACCAAAAGCAGGCCGCGCTGCCGGGATTTCGTCCCGGCAAGGCCCCCCGCGATATGGTGGTCAGGAAATATGGCGCGGAAATCAAGGACGAGGCCAAGCGGAAGCTCATCGGTGAGAATTACCGGAAGGCCATCGAGGAAAACAAACTGCATGTAATTGGCTATCCGGACATCGAAGAAGTGCAGTTCGAGCGCGGCCAGCCGCTCCAGTTCACCGCCACGGTGGAAACCGCGCCCGAATTTCAACTGCCCGAGTACAAGGGCCTGCCCGCGGTGCTCGAATCGAAAATTGTCAGCGAGGACGACGTGGCGCGCGCGTTGGACCTCTTGCGCGGCCAGCATGCCAAATTTGAAACCGTCGCCCGCCCGGTGGCCAACGGCGACATTGTGGTGGTCAACTACACCGGCACCTGCGAAGGCAAGCCCGTCACCGATCTGGCGCCCACCGCCAAAGGCCTGACCGGGCAGAAAGATTTCTGGGTGGAAACGACCGGCAGCTCGTTCATCCCCGGTTTTGCGGCACAGTTGGTCGGCGCGCAGGCCGGCGACAAACGCACGGTCAACGTGGATTTTCCGGCGGATTTCGTGACGCCGCAACTTCAGGGCAAAAAAGGTGTTTACGAGGTGGAAGTCGTCGAGGTCAAAGAAAAGGTGTTGCCGGCGCTGGACGATGAATTTGCCAAAAAATTTGGCGCCGAAAGCGTGGAAAAATTGAAGGCCGGCGTGCGCGCGGACCTGGAGAACGAACTGAAATACTCGCAGTCCAAGGCCGTTCGCAACCAGACGGTGCGGGTGCTGCTGAACCGCGTGAGTTTTGACCTGCCAGAGACGGCCGTGGCCGCCGAGACCCGCAACGTGGTCTATGACATTGTGCGGCAAAACACCCAGCGCGGCATTGGCCGTGATATGATTGAGAAGCAAAAAGACGAGATTTACTCCGCCGCCGCGGTGAACGCCAAGGAGCGCGTAAAGCTGGCGTTTTTGGTGGGCCGCATCGCCGAGCAGGAAAAAATCACCGTGACGCAGGAAGACGCCTTGAAGCGCGCACAGCAACTGGCCGCCATGTACCAGATGCCGTTTGATCAGTTTTTGAAAGACCTGCAAAAACGCGACGGCGTCAATGAGCTGTACGACCAGGTGCTGCACGAGAAGGTCCTGGACCTCATCGAGAAGAACGCGGTCATTTCCGAGGGCACACCCCCTAAATAAGCGGGCGCCGCGCAATAAGTTTTGTTACTTGGCGACGGCAGGCTGCGTCTGAATTTCCAATGAAGAATGCCGTTGCCGTTTTGTTTCTCGCCGCCGCGTCGTCCGCCCTCGCGCAGACCAATGCGCCCGCCGCGCGCTCGCTGACGCTGGACAATTGCATCCGCGAAGCCTTGCAGCATAACTTCGACGTGCAAATCGAGCGTTACGAGCCGCTGAAGTCCCGCATCAGCCTCGAAGCCGCCTACGCGGGCTACGACCCGACCTTCAACATTTCCGGCGCGCACAACTATGACGAGTCCGGCTCGCTTTTTCAAAACGGGCTGCACGTCCCTACGCAAACCTCGGATCAAAATGCGTTCAATTCCGGCTTCGTCGGGGCCTTGCCGGGGGGGCTTTCCTACGATTTGAGCGGCAACGTGTCCGAGACATACGGGTCGTCGGGCGGCGCGCCCTTTGACAATTCCGGCGGGAGCATTGGTGTCAGCCTGGACCAGCCGCTGTTGAAGAACCTATGGATTGACAGCACACGGCTCGGAATCATGGTGGCCAAGGACCAGTTGAAACAGTCGGTGCAGGGCCTGCGGCAGCAGCTCATCACCACCATCTCCGCCTTGGAGAACGCCTACTACGAATTGATTTTTGCTCAGGAGAACCTGACCGTTCAGGAGCAGGCGCTGGAGCTTTCGCAGACACAGCTCGACCAGGACCAACAGCGGGTGCAGGTGGGAAGCCTCGCGCCGCTGGATGTGCAACAGGACGAGGCGCAGGTGGCGCAAAACCGCGCGAACCTCATCGCCGCCCAATTTACGCTGGAATCCGACGAGAACACGCTGAAAAATTTGCTCACGGACAACTATCTGCAATGGCACGACGTGAACATAGTCCCGGCGTCGGATTTGGCGGCCGTACCCCAGTTGTTTGACGTACAGGACAGTTGGAGCAAGGGCATGGTGTCGCGGCCCGATTTGCTCCAGGCCAGGCTCACGCTCGAACAGCAGGGATTTCAGTTGAAATATGACTGGAACCAGTTGTTTCCCCAGCTCGATCTTACCGGCAGCTACGGGTTCAACGGCGCGGGCAAGGAGTTCAGCGATGCCTTTGCGCAGTATTCCCAGGGGAACCGGCCCTTTTACAGCTACGGCGCCAAGTTGTCCATGCCGCTGGACAATCTGGCGGCGCGCAGCAGCCTGAAATCGGACAAGGCCGTGCAAAAGCAGGATTTGCTCAAGCTCAAACAACTCGAGCAAAACGCGATGGTGGCCATTGACGACGCGGTCAAGCAGGCCCAGTCCGCGCTGGAAAGCGTGGGCGCCACCCGGCAGGCCCGCATTTACGCGCAGGCCGCGCTGGATGCCGAGCAAAAGAAATATGCCGTGGGCAAAAGCACCACCTTTACCGTCCTGCAATTGCAGGACAACCTGACCACCGCGAAATCCCAGGAAATTCGCGCGCTGGCCAATTATCAGGAAGCCCTGACCGCCCTGGCCCAACAGGAAGGCAGCACCCTGGAACGGCGGCATGTTGACGTAAGAACGGACTGAGGATTTCGGGATAGTCACGCCATGAAATACCTGTGCGCATTGCTATCGCTTCTCGCCGGGACGCTGGCGTGTTTCAGCGCCGAAATCGTTCGCGTGGCAACCTACAACGTCGAAACCTATCTCGACCAGCCCACCGAGACGCGAAAGCAGGTAAAATCCGCCGTAGCCAGGGCCAAGGTGTGTGAGAGCATCCAGAAGATGAATGCAGACGTGGTGGCACTCGAGGAAATGGGCGGCACCAGCGCGCTGATGGAACTGCGCGCTTCCCTGCAAGCCGGAGGGCAGGTCTTTCCAGACTGGGAAATCGTTTCCGGTTTCGACACCAACATCCATGTGGCGGTGTTGAGCAAATTTCCCATCGTGGCGCGGCGCCCGCACACGAATGATTTCTTCCTGCTCGATGGCCGCAAGTTCCAGGTCAAGCGCGGTTTTGCGGAGGTGGACATCCAGGCCGCCACAAATTTCACGTTCACGCTCATCGCCACGCATTTGAAGTCCCGGCTGACGGCCGGAAATGCGGACGAGGCCGAGGAGCGGCTGGGCGAGGCCCGGGTGCTGCGCGGCATCATTGATGACCGGCTGGCCCGCGAACCGGAGGCGAGACTCGTCGTGCTCGGCGATTTCAACGACACCCACGATTCCCCCACCATCAGGGAAATCATTGGGCGCGGCAAACGGAAGCTCTTTGACACGCGCCCCGCCGAGCGCAACGGCGACAGCGCCCAAAGCGGCCCGCCCTACTACGAGGCCCGCAATGTCACCTGGACTTATTTTTATGGCCGGGACGACACCTACTCGCGCATTGACTATATCCTCCTGAGTCCCGCGCTGAAACAGGACTGGCTGCCGGAAGAAACGTATGTCCCGACGGTTCCAAGCTGGGGCACGGGTTCCGACCACCGGCCGATAGTCGCGGCGTTTCGCGCAGAGGCACAATGAGGATTGCGGCCTGCCGATGTTTCCGCTTTCCCGCTTTCCCGCTTTCCGCTTTCCGCTTTTTATCTGCGTCCATCCGGCTTACAGCTTATAAAACTCCCCCCATCCCTCGCGGGGTTCCACCCCGGCCAGGAGACCGTTGGCCACCTTGTGGTTGGTGATTTGTTTCGTGGCGGCATCAAATGTCAGCCTGGCGTTGACGCGCTGGGCGATGACGCCCAAGGCCATTGTCTGGCACAAGGGGCCTGCCACCGCGAAAGAGGAACGGCACTTCTCCTGGCCCATGGCGGCGAGCAGAAAGTTTTTGAAATGATTGGACGGGCTCTTGGGAACGGGCGGCAACTTGGACGCCATCTCACGGGCCTTTTCCTCGGGAATGATTTGGAGGGTGGAAGCATGTGAACCGCCCTTGAACGTGAGGCCCTCGCCGTAAATGATTTTTCCCGGCGGCAGTTTCTTGTGGTCAATGGAGCCGTTGGACGGCGGCGGAATGTTGGGATCCACCACGGACTCGCCCATGTCTGCCGGCAGCGGCGGAAGATTGTTCTGCCCGTCGTACCAGGTCAGTTCTAATGGCGGCTGGGTGTCGCGCGCCGGGAAACGGAAGGCGAGCGTGGAGGCCTGCGGAAAAATAAACTGGCTGTAGCCGTCGAGCTTGACGGCTTCCACCTCGGAAGGCAGGCCCAGGCGCAAAAACTGGTGCGCGGTGTCGAAGATGTGCGCGCCCCAGTCGCCCAATGCGCCATTTCCAAAATCGAACCACGAGCGCCAGTCGCCGTTCGTATAGCCCTTGTTATACTTGTGGAATTCAGCGGTGGTCAGCCAGACATCCCAGTCGAGCGTCGGCGGAATGGGTTGCTCGGGCAGATAGCCGGCGACCTTCATTCCGTGCCAGCGCCGCGGGCTGTTCATGTAAGCGGTGATGCGGGTGACGTTTTTGATGATGCCGGCGTCCACCCATGCTTTGAACTGAAAATAATTGGCCTCGGAATGGCCCTGGTTTCCCATTTGCGCGGCCACGTTGTATTTTTTCTCGGCGGCCATCATCAGCTCGATTTGCCTGAAGGTCTGGCCCATCGGTTTTTCACAATACACATGCTTGCCCTGGGACATGCAGAGCATGGCGATGGAGAAGTGCGAAAAATCCGGAACGGCAATCGTCACCGCGTCAATGTCCCCGCCCATCTTGTCGAGCATCTGGCGGAAATCCTGAAAGCGCGGCACGTTCGGAAACATTTTCAATATGTCCCGGGTCTGCGGCGCGCCCATGTCCGTATCGCACAGGGCCACGATGTTGGCCAGGCCGGTGGCATAATGGGCCCGGATGCCGTCGGCGCCGCGGTTGCCAATGCCGCAGCAGGCCAGGTTGACCTTGCCCGCGGCGGACGCCCCCAGCGCCAGACGCGGCGCAAAAACCGAGGCGGCCCCGGCGGCCAGCAAACCCTTGAGAAATGCGCGGCGGCGGATGGGAGGTGCGGGCGCGCGGAAACTGCGATTATTTTCCATGAACTTTATTGATTCGGGATGGGGGATGCGTTGTCAGGATGGAATCTTTTTATGGCGCGGGCAGCACGCGGATTTTCACGTTGCGGAACGCGACTTCGCTGCCGTGTTCCTGCAACAGGATATGGCCGTCCGGCCATTCGCCAAAATTGGGAATGTTCTTGAACTTGCTCAAGGCCACGGCTGCGCGGAAGGCGTCCGACCCGCGGTCGTATTCCAGGATCTTGCGGCCGTTGAGCCATTCCTCCACGTGGGTGCCCCGGGAAACGATGCGGGCGCGGTTCCATTCGCCCACCGGATTCACCGGCTTGTCGGGGTCGCACGGGATCAAATCGTAGAGCGCGCCCAGCTTGCGGTCGCCGTCGCGCCCGAGTTTCGCGTCGGGATGATTCGCGTCGTCGAGGATCTGGTATTCCAGCCCGATGGCCGAGCCCACGCCCGTGGGCTTGCCGGTCACCTTGTCAATCGGCGAAATATTTGGCTGCACAAAAATTTTGATGCCGCTGTTGCAGCCGGTGCTCATCTTGAAATCCGCCGTCAGCTCAAAATTCGAATACCGTTCGCGCGTGATGATGTCGCCGCCGGCCTGGGACTCGGCATTGCCGCTGGAGACCACGCGCAGTTCGCCATTTTCGATGACCCAGCTCCTGGTCGGAAACTCATCCGACTTCGGGCTGCGCCAGCCGTCGGTGGTTTTGCCGTCCCAAAGCAGTTTCCAGCCTTCGGCCTTTTCCTCGTCAGTCAGGGTGTTGTTTTCGGCGGGAATTTCGCGAATGCGCAGGCTGCGGAATGAAACCTGGAGTCCCACCTTGCGGGCGTCGCTGCCCACGCTGTGGACCTGGAGGCCGATGACACCTTTGGGCGTTATTCCGTCAAAGATTTCCGCGCGCGGCACTCCGTTAAGCCAGGTCTTTATGGAGGGGCCGTCGGCCACGATGCGCAGCGTGTTCCAGTCGCCGTTCTTGCTGATGGCGCGGCCCTGCTCGGAAAAGGCCATGCCGTGGGGACCCTTTTCGCCATCGGCGGGAAACAGCCAGCCGCGCCGCGCCTCATCGTAGATGCCGGCGGTCCACATCCGTCCGCGCGCCACGTCCATGTCAATTTCGCACTGGTAGCCATGAATCCTGTCCGCGGCGAACTTGAATTCCTTGCCGTGGATGGCGGCGCTGGAGGCTTCCGGGAAGACTTCGCTGCGAATCTGGACGCCGGAATTAAGCAGGGCGTCGCATTTGTACTCCAGTTCGAGTTCAAAGTTGTCGTAGGCCTTCCGGGTGCAGAGGAAGCTGTTTCCCGTGCCCGACACGGATTCGCCGGTCAATACCCCGTCCTGAACAGTGTATTTGGCTTTGCCGCTGTGTTCCTCCCAACCGTCAAGATTCTGGCCGTTGAAAAGCGGCACCCAGCCGTCCTGGGCGAATGCGGAGGCGGTTAAAATGGCTGTGGCAGCGACGGATAGAAACGATTGTCGAATTTTCATGCAGTCGTGAATATGGACGTATTATGGCCCTCCCAAATTGCGGCGAAAGCTTTTTGCATCTTTTTCCCCGGGATTCCCATGGCGCGGGTTTTGGCATGATTACGGCTGCCTTTGTCCATATGAAACATTCAAGCAAGGCTGTGTTGGCCAATAAATTCCAAAAAATCGGCTGGCTGGCAGTGGCTTAATTTGATAATCCCTTTGCCATTGGCAATTTGTCGGAACGACATGAACCAAACCAAATATCAGGCGTTGCTCCTCGGCACTGACGCCAAACTCTCGGAATCCGTCGCGTTGGTGCTGCGTTTGGACGGTGCAAGCGTTGGATATTCAGCCAATTACGCGGACGCCCTGCGGGCGCTCCAAAGCCATCCTCCCGACCTGGTGTTGATGGACCTGAAGACTTTGGAGGTGGACAGCCTCAATCTGCTGCGCCAGCTCAAGCATCATCCGTTGCCGACGCCGATTTTCACCGTGGGCCTGGCCCCTGGCGCGGACAGCACGCCCGTGATCCGGGCATTCGACCTGGGGCTCAATGAATTTGTCCAGACACCCTTTGAAAACAGCCTGTTCCGCGCGCGCATTCGCGGCCTGTTGCAGCTCCGCCAAAGAATGGCCGAATTGCTGCGCCGCCAGTTGGAATTGACCGACGCCATCCGCGCGGCGGAGGCCGGTTCGCGCGCCAAATCGGAATTTCTGGCGACGATGAGCCATGAGATCCGCACGCCGATGAATGGCGTCATTGCCATGAGCAGCCTGCTGATGGAAACGCAGTTGTCGGTGGATCAGCGGGGATACCTTGAGACGATTCACAGCAGCAGCGAATCGCTGTTGACCATCATCAATGACATCCTTGATTTCTCGAAGATCGAGGCGGGCAAAATGGAACTGGATCACCGGCCTTTCGACCTTCGGTCGGTGATCGAGGAATCGCTTGATTTGCTGGCCCCGCGCTGCCTGGATAAACACCTGGACCTGGTGTACGAGGCCGACGACCAGATTCCCGGGATGGTGAGCGGCGATGCGCAACGTGTCCGCCAGGTTTTGGTCAACCTGATTGGCAACGCGGTAAAGTTCACCGAGCAGGGCGACGTCCGTATCAAGGTGGACCTGCTGGCCAATCCGGCGGCCACGGAGCCGGAAGGGCCGTCCCCGTTGCGCCTGCATTTTCAGGTGCGGGACACGGGGATAGGGATTCAGCCCGACCGTCTGGCGCGGCTGTTTCGCGCCTTTACCCAGGGCGACGTTTCCACGACCCGCAAATATGGCGGCACCGGCCTGGGGCTGGCCATCAGCCGTCGTCTGGTCGAGTTGATGGGCGGGCGCATGTGGGCTGAAAGCGTGCCGGGTGAAGGCTCCACGTTTCATTTCACGCTGAACGTGGACACGGTGCCGGAATCAAAGCCGCCGGCGCATTGCGGAAGAATTGACGTGCTGGCGGACTTGACCATTTTGATTTTAGACGACAACGCCACCGTTCGGAACATGCTCTACGAACAATGTCGCCGCTGGGGCATGCAGCCCAAGGCGGTGGAGAGCCTTCCGCAGGCCATGGAACTGCTGCGGGGCGGCGCGGGATTTGACCTGGCCGTCGTTGACCTGCACTTGCAGGGACTGGACGGGCTGGCGGCGGCCTCGGAAATGCAAAAGCTGCCGTCGGCGGCCATGCTGCCCATGGTCCTGCTCACACCGCTGGGCAAGAAGAAGCGGGGCTCGGAGGAGGTGCGCGTAATCTTTGCGCACGCGGTTCACAAACCCGTCAAGCCCGCGGCCCTGGCCTCCGCCCTCGAACGCGCGCTGTCCAGCCCGCGCACCGCGCTGCGTCCGCCCGATCCCGTAAAATCCGAGCGGGCGCTGGCCGCTCAACTGCCCTTGCGCATCTTGCTGGTGGATGACAATGCCATCAATCAAAAGGTGGCCACCCGCATCTTGCAGCAGTTCGGCTACCAGCCCGAAGTCGCCGGCAATGGCCGCGAGGCGCTCGAACTGATTGACCGCCAGCCCTTCGATTTCGTTTTCATGGATGTCATGATGCCCGAAATGGACGGGCTGGAAGCCACGCGGCTCCTGCGCAAGCGGCAGATGATGGGCGGGTATAAAAATTACCAGTCCCGCATCGTCGTGGTGGCCATGACCGCCCACGCCATGCAGGGCGACCGGGAAAAATGCATCGCCGCCGGAATGGACGACTACCTGGCCAAGCCGGTGCGGCCCAAGGAGGTCCGGGACATGATTGAACGCTGGGGCCGGAGTCTCTTGTCAGAAGCCAAAGCCGCTCCCGGGCAACCCGCCCCTGACGCCGACGGCGAAGGCCCGGTGGACATGGACCGCATGAGGGATTTGACCGACGGCAATGCCGACGGACTGCGGGAATTGGTGGAAATGTTTCTCAAACAAACACACCGGCAGTTTGACCAGATGCAAAGCGCCATCAAGGACGGGCGCGCCGACGAAGTCCGCCGGGTGGCGCACAGTTGCGCGGGCGCCAGCGCCACGTTGGGCATGACCCATTTGGTCCCCAAATTGCGCGACTTGGAAAGGCTGGGCGCTTCGGGTACACTCCCCGGCGGCGAGGCGCTGTACGAGGCCGCGGCGCGCGAATACGGCCGCGTCCAGGAATTCCTGAAAACGCAGCCCGACCTGGCCGCCGTCGTGAATCATTTCAAGCCGTCATGAAGAAAATTTTAATCATCGAAGACGATCAGATCGTGGCCAACGTCTATCGCAACAAGCTGGCGGTGGAAGGCTACACCACCGAGGTCTCCGCCGACGGCGAGCTGGGCCTCAAGGTCATGCGCACCTTCAAGCCGCAGCTCATCCTGCTGGACCTCATGTTGCCGGGCATTTCCGGCGTGGATGTCATCAAGGAGATTCGCAGCGAAGAGGAGTTCTCCAAGGTCCCCATCATCATCTTCTCGAACACGTACCTGACCAATCTGATCCAGGAAGCCTGGCGCGCCGGCGCCAACAAATGCCTTTCCAAATCCAATTGCACGCCCAAGGACGTCATTGAAATCGTCCGCAATGCCATTGGCGACAGCGGTGCCATGACCGCCCGGCCCGCCACCGCCGCGCAAATCGCCGGCACTCCCAAACCCACAACCCTGGCGGCGGAGGACGACGCCGAGTTTCAGGCGGATTTGCGCAAGGCATTCATCGAGAACCTGCCCACGACGCTGTTCAGTTTGCGCCAGGTCATGCAGGCGATGGTCAAGGCCGATGGCGAAATGACGCGCCTCAAGCAGGTCTATGAACTTTACCGGCAGGTCCATGCCCTCAACGGCAACGCCGGGCTGGCGGGCCTAGCGCTCATCGCCCACATGTCCTCCGCTTTCGAGGCGCTGTTGAAGGAGGTTTACGAAAAGCCCAAGAACATCAATCCCTCCTCCATCCGCACCATTGCCGCCGCCGTGGATTTTCTGGGTTTTCTCTTTGAGAAAGGCACGCTGCCGGACCGTCAGGACATCCCCGCCTCGAAAATTCTCGTGGTGGATGACGAAGTGATTTCGCGCCGGGCCATCGTCTATGCCTTGGAGAAGGCCAAGCTCAAATCCGTCAACGTCGAAGACCCGCAGCAGGCGCTGCAACTCCTGAGCGACGGCGAATTCGACCTCGTTTTTCTGGACGTGGACATGCCCAACATGAGCGGTTTCGAGCTGTGCGCCAAGCTGCGCGCCCTGCCGCAGCACAAGAAGACGCCGGTGGTGTTCGTCACCAGCCTCAATGACTTCGAGAGCCGCACCAATTCGACCATGGCGGGCGGCAACGACTTCATCGGCAAACCGTTTTTGTTTATCGAATTGACGGTCAAGGCGCTCATCCATGTGATGCGCAACCGCCTGCAAGTGCGCCGTCCGGAATGAAAAAGTGGAAATGGTTTCTGGCCGGCCTCGCCGCAATTTTTGCGGCGCTCCAGTTGTTCAATCCGCCCCGTACGAATCCCCCGGTGGGAAACGATTTCATTGCCTCCGTCAGGCCGCCGGCGGCCGTGGCGGAGGCCATCCGCGCCGCCTGCTACGACTGCCATTCGCACGAAACCCTCTGGCCCCTTTATTCGAAAATTGCCCCCGTTTCCCTGCTCGTCGCTTCGGACGTCAACCATGGCCGGGAGCATTTGGACCTTTCTGAATGGCCCGCCAATGGGGCCGCCGCCGCGAAGGATTTGGATCGCATGAACGAGGCCGTGGACTATCGCGAAATGCCGCCCCGCAAATACACCCTGATGCACCCGGCCGCGCGGTTGACCGACGCGCAACGCAAGGCCGTCCTGGACTGGACCGACGCCGCCGCCGACAAGCTCCGCTCCGCCACCAACAATTGATGCTGATATGCTGCACACCGAACTCATTCCCGCTGCGGACAAAAATTCCCGGAAAATCTTTGTGGTGTTGCATGGCCTGGGCGATTCCATCGAGGGCTGGCGCTGGCTGCCTTCCGCGCTGGACCTGCCGTGGCTGAATTACCTGCTGGTCAACGCGCCCGACGAATACTACGGCGGCTGGTCATGGTTCGACTATCCCGGTGACATTGCGCCCGGCATTCATCGCAGCCGCAAGTTGCTCTTCGAAGTGCTGGATGACCTGCGCGCGAAGGATTTTGCCCCCGATCAGATTACGCTGGGCGGTTTTTCACAGGGCTGCCTGATGTCCATCGAAACCGGCCTGCGCTATCCGCATCGCCTGGCGGGCATCGTGGGAATCAGCGGCTGGGTCTTTGAACTGGACAAGCTGGTGCGCGATCTGACGCCGGTGGCGCGGTCACAGCGGTTGCTGATGACGCACGGTCTTTTCGATCCATTGCTGCCCTTTGCCGAGGCGCAGCGGCAGGCGCGGCAGTTGCAGGCCGCCGGCCTGAATGTGGAGTGGCACGAATTTCCCAAGGAACACACCGTTTATGGCGTGGAGGAAGTGGCCGTCATCCGTGAATTTGTGCGGGCCGGTTATCGGATGTAGCGGCGCCCGCCGATGCCCGTTTTCAGCCACAGATGGACAGATTTTTCTCCCTCTCCGCGTTGCGAGTCGGCGAGCAATGGGGAGAGGGGTGGGATGAGGTGTCGTGCGAGTGGTGACGTATTTAGCCACAGATGGACACAGATGAAACCCAAATGAAGACAAGGTGGCAAGGCGGGTTGCTCCGCGCGCGCAACGGTTGAGGATGGGGGCTTGGACGCATCTGAATCATCCGTTATATTGACACCGCCGTGAGACATCAAAATGAAATGCCGGAATGCGACAATACCAGGAACCGACCCCTTTTTCGTTCTATTTCTTCCATTCGCGTAATGGTACTCGCCCTGTCATCCGCATTAATAATAAGTGGATTGGTTTGGGCTTTAATTGCACGATACGTTTCAAGCCACCGTGCGCGGTTATACGAAGACCCTATCACCAACATTCAAAGTATTCGAATATCCCCAGGTAATAATTTTTCACTTATTGGGCATGATATTGAAATCACTGATGCGGTCACACTT
>Ga0326728_10018689_pt1 | contig 13605 bp, 9 predicted proteins | sample MB3enrmetagenome_FD_207602 | JGI IMG/M metagenome (GOLD analysis project Ga0326728, IMG submission 207602) | Lab enriched peat soil microbial communities from McLean, Ithaca, NY, United States - MB31MN | ecosystem: Environmental > Terrestrial > Soil > Wetlands > Peat | place: USA: New York... | reverse complement strand
TCAGCTCCGTCGGTCCGCGCTACTTCTACGCCACCTTCGCCGGCGACGCAGCCTACTACCCATTAACAAGCGGCGGCGTCAACGTCAACGTCGGCAGCAGCCAAGCCAGCAGCCAAGCCAGCAGCCAAGCCTCTATCCCAGCGGTCACAAACGTCGGCGTTGCTCAAACCATCACCCTCTCTGCGTCCACCACAGCCCCCGCGGTCGGCCAGCCCGTCACCTTCACCGTCACCCTCACAGGCAGACAGGTCGTATACGGAGATTTCAACAATCAACTTTTACTTAGCGGCGCTCTCGGACTAGGCCAACAAGTGCAGGTTCCTTTTTACCCACACACCGAAATAATTCAGGGTACTAACATATTCCTGGGGACGTACAACATTGAACACAATGAGTTTCTGCTCCTCAATTTTACAGGCGTAAATGCACAGGAGCCGTACGTAAATGTCACACCTCTTCTTAGTAACAGGAGTCTGATTTACTCTAACGGAGGTGCTTCTGTATATTCGTGAGAAAAGGCGTTCTGGCCCACATACGGTGACAGTTCCCGTTCATGAAAGAGTCTCAAGACCTCCGCCTAAATCCAGCTTGTTAAATCTCTCTGATTTTGCCTGCCGCGACTTCCCTATGAGCTAATCGAACACACTCAAGTCCTTGCGTTCATTAGAGCCTCCGATCCGCCAGTGATGCCGCCGCTTTTGCATAACACAGCACGCGGCTACGTTCGCGAACCTTCCGTGAATTGTAAGGTTGTAAACGGTCGCGTCCTGGGTGAACGCAGCCACAAGCTCCCCTCCTCGCTAAACGTCAAGGACGCGACGCTCGCTCAACGTGATGAAAAGCGCCGCGTTTGATTGGGCTCGTTCCAAGCCATCGGTCATATCAAAAGATCAGGGCGCCGACCAGATCGTGCACACTTAGAACGGCTTGCTGACATAGACGGTGCGATACTGCGACTTTTGAGCTTTGAGCATAAAATTTATCGAATTGCAACGCATTGATCTTGTAGTGCTAATGCAGCTTGAATCACTGCCCTTCAAATTCGGCACAAACAAAACACGCTTAAAATTGGCGCGCAAACGGGGGGTTGAGATTGGAGAGCGACGTATTTTATTGCACTGTGATTTTGGTTCTGAACCATATCTGATGACAATAGGCAATCATTGTCTGATTGGCCTATGAGTGCAATTTTTAACCCACGATGCTGGCATTTGGGTCTTTAAAGAAGATCATAAGACCCCCGCAACGAAATATGGGCCTTTTGATGTCACGATAATTGCGTGATCGGCATAAAGTCAATAATCATGCCCGATGTGAAGATTGGTCCAAACAGTGTCGTAGGAGCCGGATCTGTCGTTGCACGCGACGTGACGCCGAACAGTGTCTATGTCGGCAATCCTGCGCAGTACATTGAGCTATATGGTGAATACTTGGAAAAATCCAAATTAAAGGACACGGGCCCTTTCAAAAGAGCTACAATGAAAGAACAGCTGATTTAAAAGTTCAAGAACAAATAAAGCAGCACTGGTCCTCTGTTTCCAGGAGTGAAAGGGAATTTTAGTGTAATGATGGCTTGCATTTATTGCACTGCTCCCGACCGCTGCAGGTTTTTAGGCCTCATTGGATTGAAAAATTCAATCAAGGAACATCTTCTAATCCGTCAGAGAAATACAATAGCAGCGATTGTATTCTCATCAGAGGATCCTCTAATACAAGATTATAAATATTCAAGAATAGCATTCAAAAACGTTCCTTCTCAGTGAGAAAGAGTGAGTGATTTACCGAAATCATGGAATTTTTGGCCATTAGTAGTTCCATAAACTGAATATTTCCCTTCACTACCACCAAGTCCTCTCCTCTCCGTAATACTCTACAGAAGGTTACAAGTTGAATTGTTAAACACAATAAATGGGTTCCTTGTATCCCTTAGTGTGTCATTCGGTATAGCGTAAAAACCTATATCACGTTCAATAGACGCCTAAAAATGCCAATTTAAGTGGTGATTGTGACTAAAAATCTCTGCGTTTGCATGATAACCTGCTGGTATCGCAATATTTCTATGGCCAATTATTCAGAGAATCTCATTAGTGCATTAATGAGAAGAGATGTTTCAGTCAAGGTTGTTACCAGTCATTGTGTGTGTAAAAATAATTATCGTGGCTCTTCTTCCCTTTTTGATGGCAAATACTGTCTCGTTACCACACCGTTTGATTCTTATGGAGATGAACCTGACCGATCCAGGGTTCGAGGCCTCGTCTACCGGACAAGCAGGATTCCTCTAGGAGTGCTCTACGCAAAGCAATGTAAAGAATCTGATATTCTCCATTACCAACAAAGCTCAATTTTCTCTTTTGGGGAGTTGCCGCTTTTGACTCTCCTTACACAAACGAAAGTACCGTATAAAGTGGTGACTATTCATAATCTGTATGTCGATAGGCTCTATAGGCCTGGTAACCCCCTGCGATTGCTTCCCCGAGTATATCAATATGCTGATGCTGTCATCGTTCATTCCGAGCAACAGAAGGATCGCTTGATGCAGGCCGGAATTCCAAAAGACAAAATTCACGTGGTATTCATTGGTAGTCAGCAGGTAAATCTCAGGGGGCTGGTGAGGACCAGAGTTGCTTGGTTTGGGAGCCCTATAGAATTTAAAGGTTTCTTTTCCCTTCTCAAAGCGCTTCGAATCTTACGTGATGACGGGATCAAGATCAACCTAGAAGTGTACGGTATCTATGCAAAGGAGGATGAAGAAACAGCAAAAAAGGAGGCAAGACGAAAAAACGTTGAGGCTCAGATCCAGTGGTATGGCAGTTTGACTGAATTAGAATTTGATGAAAAAATGCAGGAGAGCATCTTCACCTTCGCCATCTATACCGAACCAGTTTGGGGGAGCAGTATTATTACGCGAGCCATGATGAATGGCACTCCGGTTATCGCAACCGACCTAGGGGGGAGTTCAGAATATTTAGGCGATGCGGGTATGTATGTCCCTCCGAATGACCCCCCCGCTCTTGCCTTTGCTATCCGCTCCCTTCTAGAGAACACGAGACTACGGGAGGATCTTGGAAAAATGGTTCGACAAAGGGCGCTTGAGTACTTGTCCTGGGATGCCATCGCAGAAAAAACCATTGCGATATATCAGTCTGTTCTCAACACATGAAATATTAAACATTTCTAGGATTCTTTTTTGGAAATAATTTGAAGAATATAAGTTTTTACGAATTTCGTTCTCCTAGTGAAGTCTGCTAAGCGACAAGGACAGATGCGTGCTACGAAGACGGCAACTGACTCCCTTCATTGTCGACTTCACGAAAGCTTTTTAGCGCTCCGCGTCACAATCAAATGGATTTCGCGTTTCGGACTACCAATACTCACTCAGATGGAATAATCGCTACTTTCTCTCAGGACCAGCAAGTAGGCGTTCACGTATGTAATCAGGCTTACTGAAGTACTCGGTCGCTAAGACCAAGGAAACGATCCAGAGGAAAAATTGTCGATTTCGCGCTAGGTCGGGCGGGATATATTAACCGTAATAAGAGCGATTTAGGTAGTATCGTTCCAAGCTACATCCTTCGTCGAGGAGGACGTCAAACCTTACATTCGCCGCGACGATGAACCTGTTGCGGCTGCTTATGCCGTGTCCGCCTCGCGTCTCTCCGCCCGAAACGCCGTGGGGGTGGTAAATTCGTTTGATCGTTAACGGTATGTGGCGGTTCTCTTCAATGCTCGCGAGATACCTGTAGCGTCTTCAACTTTCGAAAGTTGAATTACTTGACATATATCTTCTGCCACGCTTCACATCTCAGCTTTTGTCAGTCCCGAGGTTCTAAGCAAACCGAGAATCAGCCGTTTGTCGTCGTCATTTATTCCGAATTTGTAGATAACAGCAGCGTAAGCAACCAGGTCAACGATTGTTATTAACGTCAATGGGACATTTTCGAGAAGCAATAGTGCTGAAATAACCCCAACGATAGCTAAACCGAAAATAGGCGGCACGCTCGCCCTTTTTAACCCAAGAGCATAGCCATATCGTCCCAAGAAAAAGAGACCGGAAGCCAGCGCAAAGGCTTCCGTGACTACTGTTGCAAACGATGCACCAAAGTAGCTGTACTTCGGGATCAGCAGCACGTTCAAGCTTACGTTAACTGCGACTGACGCGATGGTCAAGTTCAGGCCCAGCTTTTGCCGGTTAGTTGCGACAAGGGCGGTGCCCAAAACTATTGTTATATACATGGTCGCTGCTGCCCAAATGAGTATTTGTAGAGCCGCGACGGACGGGCTAAACTTGGCCCCGTAGAGGAGGGAGATGATCGGTTTTGACCATAGGGTGACGAAAAACGCCATTGGCAGGGCGAGATAAAGTAGGTAACGTATCAACTGCGCACACGTGTCACTAAATGAGTGCTGGGAATCTTGGTGCATCTTGGATAATATCGGGAATAAGGAAGCGAGCAATACGGTAGGCACAACGGTCGAAGCCTCTGAGAGCGTATATGCGACGCTGTATAGGCCGACCGCTGTGGTGCCTTGGATCAGTGATATCATCACCACGTCTATCCTGAAGTAGATAATTGTGCCTATGCTCCAGGCAGCCATAGGCCAGGCCTCCTTCAGAGTGCTTCTCCAGAAAGCTAAGTCGGCTTCGAAGCGCGGCACGAAAAATTTCCGGACACATATCGCGTAGACATACGCTAACACGACCGCACTCCCTAAGAGCGAGACGAACGCAAAGAAGAAGACGTTCAAGTGCAGCGCTATTGCGATCACGGCTCCACAAAGTGGCACGACACTGGTTATGACTTGGACTATGGCTTGGAACTCAAGCTGTTCGAACGCTTGGAATATGGCCAAAAAGAACAACGAAAGTGTGCTGGCGATCATCCCAATGGACAGGATGTAGACCACGTAAATAGTCTGCTGCGGGTACCCAAGAGCATTTACGAGCACTACGATCAAAACGACACTAATGAGCGCAAATAGCAGCTGTATCGGAATGACATTCGCCGCATATTTGCTCGCCTTTGATTTATCCCTGGCAACTTCTCTTGTGGTTAACGTCGTCAAGCCGAAAGTGGCGAGAATGCTGAAAATCGCTGTTAGCGCTATCGCAAAATTCAAGACCCCAAGACCTTGCGGGCCTAAGTACCGCGCTACCAGAATTACATAAATGAAACTCTCTGCGTAACTTATGGTCTGACTGATTGTCAAGAAAGAGGTGTTTCTCGCTATGCGCCTAACGCTCGACACATTACTTTCACGTTTTTGAGTCGGCGGTTGCCCAGACATTTAGATGCGTGCAAGACGGTACTTAAGTACTCCCGCTCTTATTATGCGCCACGACGCAAACACTTTCATGGCTTAGCCTTTAATCAAAGGAGAGAAGCATGCCAGAAACAGCATCAGAACCTAAATAGCTTCCGACCAGGTGGGCGAAATGCTCTTTGATATGTTGACGGGTATTCTGAGTCCTTCATTAATCGGATCAAGTGAGGGGCAAGAAGTCTCTTCTGCAAAGTGGTTCAGTTGCAAGATTTTTTGAGGGGCGGCTGTTTAATGAAGAATCGACCAAGTTTCACTACTGTAAGTTCGGGTATCCCTCTCCTGTATTGATAGGTCGCAATTATGATTGCTTTATTACGTTTGTCAGCCCAAAAGCGAACTACACCGAAATTATAGTTAGGGCTCAATCGGAAGCGTGAGTGTGGAATGCACCATCCACGGCCAACAGGCTGTGTATGCCGCTTGCGTATCCCACTTCAAAGACGAAAGGCATCAATAGCCGCGCGAAAAATGACGTAGACCAAGGCACGACAAATATTGTGGCTGTACGCGGCAGCTCCCCGGACAGCAGATCTTTCGTTCGTTTAGAGGTCAATAGATTCCATTTTGGAGTAACTAATCTACCGTTTTTTTAAAAAAAAGTCTTATAGCGTGCAGTGAATGAAGCAGTACCCGTATGACCGCAATTGACTAGCAAGCTGAGTTCGTCAAAGGAGGCGTTAGCATCAGCGATCGCCAAAACCTCGATACAAGCTAGTGAAGCTGGCTTATGTCTTTTTTCTCCGTTTTGGGAGAAATGGGCTGTCTTTATGAAATAATGTTACGATATTGCTCCGAAAAAGACGCTCGGATGTAAAAAGCGAAATGCGCATAGTGGCTAAAAATGGTCGTTGAGTTGCTTGAAGATAAAGGGCGTTGGGACAAGTTTGTCGAAAATAGCCCGCAGGGATCACTGTTTCACAAGTGGGACTTCCTAAAGACTGTTGAGCGACATTCGAAGTACCAGTTCTTGCCCTACTGCGTCTACTCGGGAGAAGAGCTGCGATGTATATTCCCGTTCTTTATTGGGCGAGGCCGCCTCGGAATGACTCACATGCTCTCCCCGCCGCCGCTCCATTTAGGTACACAAATCTGGTATTTAGGTCCCGCTTTTGATCCTAGCGTTCAAGCACTCAAGGCAATTGCCAAGGAAAAAATCTTTGACCAAGTGACGGGCGAGGTGTGCAGGGAAATTGATACGATCGCTCCGAATCTCGTGGAATTTACGACTGTCCCAAATTTCCTTGACGTGAGCTCCTTCATTTGGAAGGACTACAGGGAACACTTGAGGATGACGTACGCTATCGATTTGGAACAATCCCTCGACGAGATCTGGGCATCATTCACTAGGCCCTGCAGGCGGCAGGTCAAACAATTGAGCGCACATTCACCTGAGATACAACAAACGAATGACGTAAGCGCGTTGCTTGACATCTGGCGAAAGAGATTTGCCGAACTCGGAGTGCAAGTGCCTCTACTAAGCGATAGTTATCTCAAGGAGCTTGTGGCTGCGTTCCCCCAGGACGTGACCGTTTACAACCTTATCATTGACGGAAGCATCGCGACCGCAGCCGCGTGCTGTGTTATGCAAAAGGAGCGATATGGCATTTGGATCGGCCTGGTTAATGCACGCAAGGATCTGCAAGTGAACGAGTATCTCGTATGGGAAATCGTTCGGCGGGCAAAATCAGAGGGCTTTAAGAAGCTGGATTTAGGCGTATCTGATGCGGGTCTTTCTCAATTCAAATCGAAGTTTGATCCAGTACTAGAACCGTTTTGGACACTCAAAAAACCCGACACGCTGGGCAAGATCTGGCATTTTACATACAAAAAGCTGAGGGGCCTATGAAGCTAGCCTCAGATGCATTACCGCGTGTTCATTTATAGGGGCCTGCTAGACGGTAAGTTGCTTTAGTCATGTCTTCAACTAGTTAAGCTTTCTATAGAGCAGTCCGTGCGGCGTTATTCGTGTATGCGGTATCGGTAGTGCTAATTCACAAGCGCTATCCTTATCAGGCACGTTCCACCGCGGATAATGCCTTTTTTATCTCGAGTATGCGCTTGGCGGCCCCTTGAACTGAACGCGCCGTGCGGCGATGACCCACCTCCTCGTTTCAGACAGGTTATCTTGTGCGTTGCGGATATCAGACCATCGACCAAAATATGACCCCCCCAAAAACCTTTCTTGTCATGTCAACTGCAAGGTGAAAAGAAACAACGGGGATAGCAAAAAGTCGTCGTAAATTGGCACTGAACACCATTGACGGTGTCGTGTGTCTTTGGACATCGTTTGATTGCACGCTTACGGTATTATGTGCTACAAGCAAAAAAATGGGCCTATGTTTGACAGGTAACACATTTTTATTCACTGTGCGTATGCTGTGTCGGTAAGGTCTCAATTATTCGAGAGGAGCGTTTTTACTTTGTTTCGAAGCGGAGAGAATTGCCCCCCAATTAAGGCCTCCTCTGCGTGGTGGCGTCATTTTTTGCGTCGCAGTCACTCGTGCGACTGTTGTAGCGCAGCACGTGTCGCTTTGGTGCTACCGCTTAATTTCTGACGTCGGGGAGCCACGATTTGAAAGAAGTTGAAGTGAGCTGCGATTCCGTCGCAATGCCATGAGCGAGAACGAACAATTGGTCAGCGAAGAATCTAGAAAAATAGCACGGTCCTCTGCGCATCTCTCATCTCAAACAAACCTGGTTGATGGACCGAGTTGCGTAGATGACTCCGTAAAGCACTCTGCGGGAAAACTGCAGTGCGAAAAAAAGATGCGCAAGCACTAGAGCGGTGACACGCAACGCGAATTTAAGAACGCTTTAGGCATTAGAGTTTAATTGAATTAAAGTAAGTTATATGGTTAAACGCCCTTATAGACCCCATAAATGAGTTTAATCTCCTTTATGGTGAGGCCGCGTAACGTAAGCATCACGGCCAGATAGATTATGGCGGCAAGTGCGATCGATAAGAGTATACTGAAGAGCCCTGAGGGGCCCCACAAGAATAGAAATAGTGCCATAATACTCGAGCCGCAGACACTTTTCACGATGAATCCGCCGCTCAGGTCGAACCTAAAATGTCGAAACGCATAGAACACCGTTAACACAAGAGTGAGAAGGAATGCGAAAAAAGTGCTAACTGCAGCGCCAATGATTCCCAAATAGGGAATAAGCACCAAGTTCAAACAAAAATTCAATGCAGCACTCAGCATCCATATCGATCCGATGATCGCAGTCTTCTTTCGTAACGTGAGTACCGGAACAAACGCCAGGTTCGCTCCGGCGACCGCAGTTCCTGCGGCTACAAACGGTATTACCAGATAGCCGTTTTCTGCAATCTGCTGCGTAGTTAACACAAGCAAAAGAGGCTTTGACAAAACGGATAAGGCGAAAACGCACGGTAATCCTATCCCCACGTAGTACTTCAGTGAATACGTCATGATCGTGCGTACAGCCGTAATATTGTTCTCGTCGTAGTGTTTCGACAGGACCGCTGGAAACAGTAAAATAAATGGTGCTGAGATCACACTGATGGTACTCCCTGCAGCGTATCCGGGCGAATAATAGCCCACGGCCGCGGTACCCAAAAAAAGCGCAATGAGATAACGATCGCTTGAATTTGTGAACCATGTCGCTAGATTGGCCGGGATGAGGGGTATACCAAAAGCGAGATGTTCTCTGACGTGCCGAAACTTCGGGATAACAAAACCAATGTCAGCGACAATGAGAGACGTCACAACGACGAACACCACAAGCTGCTGGATTAAGAGCGCTGTCAGGGCACCCTCCAGTCCATAACCCGAAAGAACAAAATAAGCTATCAGAGCCGTATTCAGGTATGCGTTAACAAGGCTTAAAACGGAGTACCTTTTAATCTGCTGGAATGTTGTAAAATAATAAAAAATAAAGGCATCCAGGCAAGCAATTAAGGCGTTCGGAATGAGCAGCAGGGCAGTGGTGAGATTGTTCTGAAACAGGTCTGCTGCGATTTGTGGCACAAACAAAAAAAGCAGCCCAGAAACAATCGAGCTGGTAAGCAATACGACGAATCCCATGGAGTAGAAGTCCTCTCGGATTTCACGTTTGTCCGTCGCCGCAGCAAGAAATCGAGTCATTGCGGTTGGAAGCCCTAAGGTCACGAGCATCGGCAACAGGCTGAGGGTAACCATAATCAAAGCCCAGGTCCCATAGTCAGCTATTGGCAGTTTCCTTGTCAGAATAGGGAGTAGAATTAAGTTGCTGAGAGTTACTAGTGGAGTTACTAACGCGGTCAATCCAAGTCGCCGCGCAGTCAATGTGTGTTCTGCCATTTATTTGGCCCACCCTGCACGATACAAAACGTTCCGCCGCTTGACCCTTGTAGTCGGCTGTTTTCTTAGTGTGTCTGAGTTGTTCGACGCCAACTTGTAATAACGGTAGCGTTCACCTTCGATCCACCTTTGGGCATCAGTCTCCTTTAGGCTACCTTGTTTCCGCGATATTTTTTGAATCAACCCTGAGGTCTTTGGGATAGTGATTCAGATAGCACAACGCTTACACTTTTTCACGATACGTGGCCAGATTTATTTCTCCATTCTGATAGTAATTAAATTGACAAATATCCACTGGTTCGGTATATGGTGGCAAAGAGTATCTAAGATAGATTCTGTTCTTCGGAGTGACCAACCTGCCGTTTAAAAAGAGTCTGTTGCGTGTGAAGCGATTATGTCTCTTGCTCTCTGTTTTGGGCGAAATGGGCACTTGTGATGCAAACGCGCGGCAAAGAGCATCCCCTGAAGAAGAGGTCGACTTTATGATGGCATGTAGAGGAAAGAGCGACATTGATAGATCACCAAAAAGCTTATCGTCTCGCCTATCCTTCCTACTGATTATTTCTTCAGCAAACGCGCACAAGTTAGTTAAAATAATCGGGAGGATCTGATGATTCCAGAAATAATCCGAGACAAAGAGCGACAGATATGTGCCATTATAATTCGCTCAGATTTTGAACAAAGCGGGATACGGTTTTTCACTCCCCCTGAATTCTCACAGCAGCTTGCATATATGAAGCATGAAAAGGGAGAAATTATCGAGCCCCACGTTCACAACGAAGTCAATCGTGAGATAGTGCGCACGCAAGAGGTCCTCATTATCAAGAGTGGGAAAGTTCAAGTCGATCTATACACCGGCAACAACGAATATTGGAGCAGCTTCACGTTGGGAGCAGGAGATCTTATTTTGTTGGCATCCGGGGGCCATGGCTTCAAAATGCTTGAACCTACAGAGATGATAGAGATAAAACAAGGGCCTTATTTGGGCGACCAAGATAAAGTACGCTTCGCACGTCATGTCAGCATCCCTCACGAGGATCAATCGTGATTCCAGTCAGCGAACCACTGCTTGACGGCAGAGAGCAAGAACTGCTTACACGGTGTATAGATAGTGGTTGGATATCCTCTGAAGGCCCGTTCGTAACGGAGTTCGAAAGGGGTTTCTCACACTACATTGGTACCGAATATGGGGTAGCCGTCTGTAGTGGCACGGCTGCACTCGAAACAGCGCTGTATGCGCTGGGCATTCGCAAGGATGACGAGATCATCATGCCGTCATTCACCATTATATCTTGCGCGATAGCGGCGCTCAGGCTCGGCGCGAAGCCTGTGCTTGTTGACATGGACCCTGAAACGTGGAATATGGACGTAAATGGCGTAGAATCGAAGATAACACAAAAGACACGGGCGATCATGCCGGTACACATTTATGGCCATCCCGTTGACATGGACCCTCTTTTTGATATAGCGTCACGTTATGATCTGAAAATCGTAGAAGACGCTGCAGAAGCTCACGGCGCGGAATATTTGAGCCAGAGCAAGGATCGATGGATCAAATGTGGCAACATGAGTGACGCGGCGTGTTTCTCGTTTTATGCTAACAAAATCCTTACGACTGGTGAGGGGGGAATGGTTCTCAGCAATGATCCGACAGTTGCAGAGAGGGCTGCTTCGTATCGTGATCTGTGCTTCAAGCCAACAAAGCGATTCTACCACACTGAGCTGTGTTACAACTTCAGGATGAGTAACCTCCAGGCAGCGGTAGGCGTTGCACAACTTGAGCGTATCGAGGAGTTTGTAGCAATAAAGCGAACGCTGGGACAGTATTATAAGGAGAAGCTACAAGATGTTCCCCACGTACGTTTCCAAGTCGAGAAACCCTATGCCAAAACGGTCCACTGGATGTATGCGATTGAGCTTGATGAAGAGTGCGAAATTAGTGCCGAAACGATGATTGGTCTCCTCAAAGAGAGGCATATCGGAGCAAGACCTTTTTTTGTCGGTCTTCACGCACAACCAGTTTTTGCTCGCATGGGACTGTTTGAAGGGGAGAGCTATCCGAACACCGACCGGGCTTACGAACGTGGGCTGTATTTGCCGTCTGGGCTTGCCTTAACAACGGAACAAATTGATACTGTTTGTAGCGCTCTGCAAGACATCATCGATAGATCACGTGGGTACGCTCAGTAAGTCCTCAAATTGCTATGATGATCTATGAACAAACCAAGGATTAGTTACGTCTAGGCTTTGTTTGACGGTACGCATCAAAAGAGTTACTTCGATTCTGACGCGGACGCAGAACCGGCGCCCACTCCTTCTTGTGAGTGCGCGGGTATAAAATAACAAGTATCGACTGCTCCGAAAGCAGCCCAGACATAATCGAACTTGTAAGCAATGCGCCGAATCCAATGGAGGCGGTCGCTGGTGCCGAAAAAATAGCAACACACGCCCGAAGTACCTAGTATCTTTAACTGGCCGAAAGAATAGTAACATCTTGAGGGATAGTTTTGCGTCTCAGTCGCACCACACGAGGCGCGCTAGCTCCTGTAGCTAGGGCGCGGACCGTTTTTAACTTGGCTTGGTATGAGTTCCTCGCCATATTCCTTATCCTCGCCGGCGACGGCTTGCTCTTTACAGGCTACAGTGTGCTCTACGTTGGCGTGCAAGCGCTCAACATCATCTGGGTCGCTGTTATCGTAGTAGCGCTGCACGACGAGCGGGTACAGCTCGTCAAAGCGCTCGCTCTGATATCGGTGTTTGGTGTCGTCAGCTTCTCATTTGGGCACGTGTCGATTATCTACTCGCTCGCCACCGTCGGGGTGATGTGCTTGCCCCTCATCTTGGTCATCCCTTCGGTGAACTTGTACGTGTGGGTAGCGTTTTACGGCGTAATGTACATCCCGATCATAGCGATCGTTGCACACCGAAAACTGAGCCGCCACGACCTTGGGCTCACGGGCGGTCTCCGATTGACGTACCTCATTCCGTTTGGCACCCTCGTTGGCGTGGGGATTGGACTTATCGAGTACATCATTCTTGGGAAGAATCCGCTTATCCCAAGTGCTTCAGCCTCAGAGCTCATAGGGTTGAGCATCGTTATGATTTTCTTTGTAGCGCTCGTTGAGGAGCTGCTCTTTCGCGTCCTGCTGCAGCCGCAGTTCATTGAGCGAAGCGGTGCGGTTGCGGGAATCCTAATCACGAGCGTGCTCTTCGGCGCCTTGCACGCGATATACGGAAACTTCTACGAGCTCCTCTTCACGATGGGAGCCGGAGTCGTCTTTGGCGTCGCATTTTACAAAACAAAAAACTTGCCGTTTGTCGTCACGATGCACGCGGTGGACGACATACTCCTGTTCGGGGTGCTCCCGTTTTTGCCACTAGCCCTGCCACATTGAATGCCCTCGCTAGTCAAGAGCGTATAATGGATTAGACTTCTTTTTAATAGACTTCAAGTAAGTACTAATGACAACGCAACCTGCAAATCAATGGAGATCGATCTGGCAAGCGCCCCTCACACCTAGTTCCTTGAGCGATCTAATACCGAGTTGAAAGATTTCGAGCGCGCCGAATGGCCCGGAGCCGATGTGTTTGGCGAAGCTTGAGGCGGAAGGTATGCGCGATTCCCTGTATTTTTCGCGCGTAATCCAAATGCACCTGGAGAGAGTGAGTTGAATCTGGCCCTCCGAAATTCTTCGTAGTTTCGAGTATTTCGATGCGAACCAAACCTTGGCGAATGCCGCAGGCGAGTGATTTCAATCTTTGCACGCCGCGAGACTGACCGAAGTTTACCCTTCACGAGTCATTCGACGTTTCTGTGAGGGTGCAAAACCTCCTCGGGACACGACAAGTTTTATGAGCGACTTGCAATGTCATGATACTGCCACCGATATTCGTGCACGTGCGCGAAACATTTATAGGCCGCTCGCACCCGATGAAGACGTAGAGGCATGAACGCGCGCTAGGTGGCGATCAGGTGGGT
>Ga0326728_10018688_pt1 | contig 13606 bp, 9 predicted proteins | sample MB3enrmetagenome_FD_207602 | JGI IMG/M metagenome (GOLD analysis project Ga0326728, IMG submission 207602) | Lab enriched peat soil microbial communities from McLean, Ithaca, NY, United States - MB31MN | ecosystem: Environmental > Terrestrial > Soil > Wetlands > Peat | place: USA: New York... | reverse complement strand
GCAGGCTGGGCAGCAGGCTCCGAATGCTATCGACCACCTCGACCGTATTGGTTCCAGGCTGGCGCTGAATGGCCAGAACAATCGCCCGGCTCAGTTTGCCGTCTTCGCCGGCAAACCAGGTGGCGGTTTTGTCATTTTCGACACTGTCAAAAACGTTTCCCAGTTCGCTCAAGCGGACCGGCGAGCCATTGCGATAGGCAACAATTAGCGGCCGGTACTGGGCCGCGTTATAAAGCTGGCCATTGGCCTGTACGGTAAACGCCTGCCTTTGTCCCCAAAGCGTTCCGGTCGGCAGGTTCACGTTTCCGTTGGCGACGGCATTGTTCACTTCGTCGATGCCAATCTGACGCGAAGCCAGGGTGCGCGGGTCGAGCTGCACCCGAACGGCAAATTTCTGGGCGCCGTATACACTAACCTGGGCCACCCCGCTGACCATGGAGATCCGCTCCGCCAGCAGGGTTTCGGCATATTCATCGACGTCGGAAAGCCGCAGCGTTGGCGAACTGAGCGATAAATATAAAACTGGCGAGTCCGCCGGGTTCACCTTCTGGAACCATGGCGGGTACGGCAGATTCTGCGGCAGGTCTTTCGACGCCTTGGTGATCATGGCCTGCACATCCTGTGCGGCGGCATCGAGATTCCGGCTGAGGCTGAACTGAAGCGTGATGGCGGTGTTGCCGAGCGTATTCGTGGAGGTCATCTGCTCCAGGCCGGCAATCGTGGAGAACTGCTTCTCCAGGGGCAGCGCAATGGAGGAGGCCATCGTGTCCGGATTCGCGCCGGGCAGGTTGACGTTCACCTGAATGGTGGGAAAGTCGACGTTGGGCAAATCGCTCACCGGCAAGGCGCGATAGCCCATGATGCCGAACAGCAGCAGCGCCAGCATCACCAGCGTGGTCATGACCGGACGTTTGATAAATAGTTCCGCGATGCCCATCTACTGCCTGCGTTCCTGCGCTTGCTTGGCGTTCTGGTCAACCGGATTCTTCATTTCCACCTTGGCGCCCGGCGTCAGGCGAATCTGGCCGTCGGTAACCACCACTTCGCCGGGTTGTATCCCCTTGGCCACCACGGACTGGCCGTCGAGCGCCCGCGACACTTCCACCGGGCGCAACTCCGCCGTCATGTCCTTGCCGATCACAAACACGAACTGGCCCTGTTGGCCCTCCTGCACCGCCTGCGACGGAACCACCACGGCATTCGGCTCCTTGGTCAAAGTGAGCGTGACGTCCACAAATTGTCCCGGCCAAAGCCGGCGGTCGGCGTTGGCAAATGTCCCCTTCAGCTTGATCGTGCCGGTCTGGCGGTCCACCGTGTTGTCGATAAACGTTAGCGTGCCTTCGGCGGGAAGCGGGTCGTTGGGCAATCGCGCCGTAACCTTTAAGGCGTGTTGCGCCATGTAGCGTCTCACGTCACCCAGGCTCTGTTCGGGAATCGTGAAGGTCACATAGATCGGATCGATCTGGTTGATCGAGAGCAGCGCCAGATCGTTGGCCTTGATGACATTCCCCAACTGAATGGCCAGGTTTCCGGTGCGCCCACGGATGGGGGAATAAATCCTGGTGTACTGCAGTTGCACCTTGGCGTTCTCCACCGCCGCCCGGTCGGCACGGACCAGGGCATCGTCGGCGTCCGCCGCAGCCTGCATCTGTTCCGTCTGCTGCGCCGCCACTACGCCTTCCTTCCACAACGCCTGATAGCGGCGGGCATCGGCGCGGGCATTCTCCGCTACGGCCATATCCCGGGCCAGCGTCGCTTCTTTATTTCGCAGATCGGCATCATAGGGACTCGCATCAATGGTGAACAGCAAGTCCCCCTTGTTGACGTCCTGGCCTTCCTTGAAATTCACCGCCGTGATCTCGCCGTTGATCATCGGCTTTACCTGTACCCCGGTGATCGCCTCGACGTTGCCGATGCCGTTGATCTCGACCGGCATTTCCCTTTGTGCCGCAACTGCCACCATGACGGGCACCACCGGCGCCCGCTGCTCTGCCGGTTTGCTGCTGCAGGCCACCTGACCGGCAGCCATCCCCAGGACCATCCCCAGCATTACCACCGTCCACCAGTTGCCAGCCACTTTCATCGGTTTCTTCTTTCCGGCGGACAAGCACTCCGCCGCCCGGCGCTTATCTCTTCCGTTCGTCGTCGCTCCGGGTTTTTCTCCGGCCCCCGGCCGGCCGCGGTTTACCGGCGGCCCGCGGCTGTTTGTGGGACAACACTCCGTGCAACCAAAGATCCGCAATCGCCTGGCCCGCCTGGTCGAGATCGAATTCCTGATAGTACTTCGCGCCGAATAATTCCTGAATCAGGAAGTGATACCCCACCATGCCCCAGAAGCCGCGCGCCGCCATCAGCGGGTCCACCGGCCGAAACCGGCCGGCCCGTATCTGTTTACGAATGTATTGGGCTGTATCTTCGTAGAACCCGGCGATATGAGTACGAAAAAAGCGCTCGGAAAGCTCATGGTGTTCCAGAGCGCTGAACAACAACAATCGCCCCAGGCTGGAGTCTGCCTGGCGGAAATGCAGATACGCGCGCGCCAAGCCGGCAAACGTCGCCTCCGGAGGCGCGTCGCTCGCCAGAAACCCGGTAATGATCTGGCGCTCGTTGCCCTGCTCGCATTGGTGTTCCAGCACCGCCCAATACAGGTCTTCCTTGGTAGAAAAATGCCGGAAAATGATGGCTTCGTTGACCTGGGCGAGGTCCGCAATCTGGCGGGTGGTTGTACCTTTAAAGCCCTGACGCGCAAACAGTTCGGTAGCCGTCTCCAGGATCTGCCGGCGGCGGTCTCCAGCGCTGCACCGATTGGTTCCAAGATGTGCGGTCGCCATGGAAGTGTAAGTAAACACTTACTCTATCTCTCGTTGCTTATATAATCAAGGAATCTTGAAACAGCTACTCGCATCGGCCCTACTCGTCTTCTTCTCGGTCGCGATGGCATCGGCCCAGAGCGCCTCCACCACCACGCGGACCCTGCTGATTCTTCCCTTCGAGAATGCCTCGAAGACTCCGGGGCTGGAGTGGATTGGTGAATCGTTTCCGGAAGCGATGGGCGAACGCATGGGCGCGGCCACTTTATACGTGGTCCCGCGCGAAGATCGCACCTACGCTTTCGATCGTGCCGGCATTCCGTTGAACGTGCGCCCTTCGCACGCCACTCTGTTTCGCATCGGAGAACAGATGGATGTGGACTACATGGTGCTGGGTCACTATGAATTTGACGGAAGGACTTTTTCGGCGGAAGCGCAACTGCTGGACGTCAAGCACTTGCGGCTGTCGGAGCCGATGGATGAATCCGGACCGCTGACCTTCCTGATTCAGATCCAGGCGGCCCTCGCCTGGGACTTGTTGCGAACCATCGACCCGGCCTACGTGGGAACACGTAATGAATTCCTGGCCGACGCCTCGACGGTGCGGCTGGATGCTTTTGAAGATTACATCCGCGGCATCACGGCGACCACCACGGATGAGAAAATCCGCAAATTCCGCGAAGCGTTGCGGCTGAACCCAACTTATGTCCAGGCCACGATGCAGCTCGGACACGTATATTTTGAGACCCGCCAATTCGATCTGGCCGCGGGCTATTTTGTTCGCGTGCCGCATACCGATCCGGCCAGCCGGGAGGCCAGCTTTTATGCCGGGCTGGCCTATTACTACGCCGGAGAGTTCGAAAAAGCGGAAAATGCCTTCAACTACCTGGCCTCGTTGTTCCCCCTGACCGAGGTATATAACGACCTCGGCGTGGTGCAGGCGCGGCTCGGAAAACGGACGGCCGCCGAATACTTCCAGAAGGCTGTGGATGCCGATGAAAGCGACGGCGACTACCATTTCAATTTGGCGCTGGCGCTCTGCCGGAAAGGCAACTCGGCGGAGGCCGAGCAACAGTTGCGGGAGACCCTGAAACTGCATCCTGCCGACAGTGAGGCCAGAACTTTTCTGGACTCCCTGGTCAAAGCCGACTCCAACTCGCGTCTGCATCTCCCGCTGGAGCGGATCAAGCGCAATTACGACGAAACGTCTTTCCGTCAACTGGCGCTGGAAGTCGAGAACGCAACCGAAGCACGGCTGGCAAAGAGCGACCCGCAGACCCATGCCGCCTATCATGTGGAACGCGGCCACGACCTGCTGGAGAAGAGATTCTTTGGGGAAGCCGGCAAGCAGTTTCGGGAGGCTATTGCCCTCGATCCCGCCAACGGGGCGGCTCATGCCGGACTGGCGGCGGTATTGGAAGCCAGTAACGACCTTAACGGCGCCCGACAGGAAGCCAACGCGGCCTTGAAACTGCAACCCTCGGTGGATGCATTTTTGGTGCTCGCCCGGGTGGATTTGCTCGATAATCATGCCGAAGCCGCCGCCGCGGAAGTGGACCGGGCGCTGGCACTGGATCCGTCGAATGCGGTGGCCGCCGCTTTGAAGCAAAGCATTACGGCAAAACCGCCGGAAGGGGCGAAACCGAAGCCATGAAGCATGAATCTGGTTTTTCGTTGTTGGTCGCAAGCGTATTCCTGCTGACCACTGCGTTTCTTCTCCTTCCCCTTGCCGCCCATGCCGAAGTCCTCAAGATCACCCTGGACGACACCATTAATCCCATCACCGAGGAATACATTGAACGCGCCATCGCCGAAGCCGGCCGCACTCACGCCGACGCGCTGCTGATCGAAATCAACACTCCCGGCGGCTTGTTGGATTCCACCCGCAAGATCATGGAGAAAATGCTGGCCTCCCCGGTGCCGGTGATCGTGTACGTGACTCCGAGCGGCAGCCGCGCCGCCTCGGCCGGATTCTTCATCCTGGAAGCGGCGGACGTCGCCGCCATGGCCCCGGGAACCAACACCGGAGCCGCGCATCCGGTCGCCCTCGGCGGCGGTCAGATGGATCAGGTGATGAAGGAGAAAATCGAGAATGATTCCGCGGCGTTCATGCGGTCCGTGGTAGCCAAACGCGGGCGCAACGTGGAGATCGCCGAAAGCGCCGTCCGGCAATCGAAATCGTTTACCGAGGGAGAAGCCCTCAAGGACAACCTTATCGACATCGTCGCCAAGGACCGGCAAGACTTGCTGAATCAGCTTCAGGGAAAGACGATCAAGCGCTTTGATGGCGCCCAGGTCGAGCTCCATCTGGCCGGTCAGCCCGTCCGCGACTTTCCCATGACGCTGAAGCAGCGGTTGCTCGGCTACATCATGGATCCGAATGTCGCATTTATCCTGCTGGCCATCGGACTCATGGCTGTCTATGCCGAATTCAATCATCCCGGCGCTGTAATTCCCGGAGTGGTAGGTCTCATCTTTGTGATCCTGGCGATTTTTGCCTTCAATCTGATGCCCACGCGCTATGCCGCCCTGGTGCTGATTTTGGCGGCGTTCGTGCTCTTCGCCCTGGAAGCGAAGCTTGCCACGCATGGCATACTGGCAATCGGCGGTGTCGCCAGCATGATTATGGGCGCGCTGCTGCTCGTGGATGCTCCCATTCCCGAAATGCGCGTCCATCTGGTCACCGCGCTGGCCGTCAGCGTGCCCATCGGGCTCATCACCGTCTTCCTGGTCAGCATTGCGATCCGCGCGCGCCAGAACAAGGTCGCCACCGGCGCCCAGGCTATGGTGGGCGCCATTGGCATCGCCCGCACGCCGCTTGCGCCCGATGGCAAGGTGTTCGTCCATGGCGAGCTTTGGAACGCCACCGCTTCGGTGCCCGTCGCCGCGGGAGACGAAGTGCAAATCCGGCGCGTGGACGGATTGACCTTATACGTCGATCCGGCAAAGAATTCCTCGACAATGGACACCGCCTGACGATTTGCGCCGGGCTTTCAAATTTATATTTTGTAAATTGCTCCGCCGCCTCTGGCCCAGCCCGCTTTGCAATTTCAAATTACAAATTACCAAATTACAAATCTGTCCTCTGTTACTCTATTTTCTATGAAAGTACTGGTCACTGGCGGCGCGGGTTACATCGGCAGCCATGCCATCCGCACGCTGCGGCGCAATGGACATGACGTCCTGGTCTACGACGATTTCTCCACCGGACATGAATTTGCGGTACGGGGATTCGAGGTGGTACGCGGCAATATTGGCGACCGGCAGGCCTTATTGCCGGCTATGCGCGGAGTGGATGCGGTGATGCACTTCGCCGCCTTCATCAATGTCGGCGAATCCGTTGAACGTCCCCGCCGCTATTTTGAAAACAACGTGGTCCGGGCATTGAACCTGTTGGATACCACCCTCGATGCCGGCGTCCGCCGCTTCATCTTTTCTTCCACCGCCGCGGTGTACGGCGATCCGGCCAAGGTCCCCATTTCCGAGGAATCGGCCCTGCAGCCTGCCAATCCCTACGGCACAACCAAATTGCTGCTGGAGCAGGCGCTGGAAGCCTATCGTGCGGCGTACGGCCTGCAATTCGTCGCCCTACGATACTTCAATGCCGCCGGCGCCGATGCCAACGCCGAGACCGGCGAGCTGCACGATCCGGAAACCCATCTGATTCCCTCCGCCCTGCAGGCGGCCGCCGGCCTGCGCCCTCAGCTCAGCCTTTTTGGGGAGGATTACCCCACCCCGGATGGCACCTGTGTGCGCGATTACATTCACGTGGAGGATCTCGCCCAGGCGCACGTGCTGGCTTTGGAGCATCTGGCCGCCCACGGACAATCCCTGGCGCTGAACCTGGGCACGGGAGAAGGCTACTCCAACCACCAGGTGTTGACGGAAGTCGAGCGCGTTACCGGCAAGCCGTTGCCGGTAACGATCTGCCCGCGGCGCCTGGGCGATCCTCCGCAGTTGATCGCAAAATCCGACAAGGCCCGGCAGTTGCTGGGCTGGAAGCCACAACACTCGTTACACGACATGGTCGCCAGCGCCTGGCAGTGGATGAAGGCCAGCCAATTGAGCGGCAAGGTGCGCCAATAGTTGAGGTGAGTCCCCGGCATTGAAATTCACCACGGAGGCACGGAAACACGGAGAATTCCAAAAAATCTGCACTTCCTGGTTCTCTCCGTGCCTCCGTGGTGAAATAGCGCACGGCCGAAAGAAGGGGGCGTCACAGGGTTGGAGTAACGAGAATTCCGATCTACTTTCCTCTTCTCGTCAGTAATCCCTGCGCATCCAGCCACGCGCGAAAACGGTCGCTCCAGTCATCCACGGGGGCGCCTTTCTTGTACATTCCGAAGCCATGGCCGCCGCTGGCATAGACATGCAGTTCCGCCTGAATTCCGGCCTTCCTCCAGGCCGAATAGAGACGGACGCTGCCGTTGACCGGATCCGCCCAGGTGTCGTCATTGGCCTGCGCCAGGAACAGCGGAGGCGCGTCCTTCGGAACCGTAAAGTCATCCTGCGGCACGGCGTAGATCGAGCCCACAAAATCCGGGCGGCTGTTGCTGTCATGTTGCAGCGCAACGGCGTCGGCGAAATAACCGCCGGCGGAAAAACCCATGATGCCGATGCGGTCCCGCGCAATTCCCCACTCGGCAGCGCGCTTGCGCACGATGCGGATGGCCTGTTGCGCGTCGGCCAGCGCCAGCGGGATCACCTCCCGCTTCCGCGCCTCCATAACCGCCGGATCGTTCTCGCCGGCATCTCCGGTCTGCATCACCCGGTACTTGAGCACAAAAGCCGTGACGCCAATGGTGTTCAGCCAGCGCGCCGCCGCATACCCTTCATGCTCGACCGCCAGCCGGCGAAACCCGCCGCCGGGGCAAACGACAATGGCCGTCCCGTTGGCGGTCGCAGCCGGCGGCAGGAATACCGTCAGGGTGGGACGAGTCACGTTGACGATACGATGACCCGGGTCCTGAGGCACCGTGATTTCGCTTTCCTTTTGCGTCCAGCTCTCCGATCCGGGAGCAACCCCGGGCCAGAGTGAAATCACTTTGGGTTCTTCGGCCATGGCGATACCGCTCAGCAGCATGAGTACGGCAAGAACTTTGATCATGGCAGGCAGAATAGCATGTGCGGGCAAAACCAAGAAACCCTTTCACCACAGAGTTGCCGGCCCGCGTGGCGGGTCGATAGTGCCGGAAACTTGCGGTGCCGGTGTAGCGCCGGTCCCGCTCGGCGGGACCGGCTGTCGCGGGGGCGTCCACGCCCGCGCAAATGCTTGCAGGGTGCGGACTGGAGTCCGCACCGACAGCCGACCTGGAGGTCGGCGCTACAAGTTTCCGGAATGCCTTATTGCTGCAGCATGGTTCCGGCAGTAATCAAACCGGGATCCTCCTCCAGCAACAGCACCTGGGTCGGACTCACCACGTAGAACGTAAAAGTCTGAGTTCCTTCGTTACTGGTCAGCGTTGCCGTTCCGCGGCCGTTGGAGGCCACCGAATAGGATCCGTCATAGGACAACTGCCGGGAGAGCGCGCCCGAGTAATTGAAATCGGCCGTGCCGGTGAGTTTGCCGCTGCCGTTGGCGGTAATCGCGGCTACGTTGTCCACTTCGCCGGTAACAGAATCAACACCGCTGGCATTGAAGCCGTAAACAGTCTGCAGCGAGGCAGCGGAGTACCCGCCGGACTGCTGCGCGAACGCCGTCCCGCCGGCCACCGGCGTCGGGTCGATACTCATCACCTGGATTCCTCCGGCGCTGGTCGGGTAGAACACGAAATCGGACGTCCCGGCGCTGCTGATCAGCGTCAGCGTCCCGCGGCCGTTCGACGCCAGATTGTAAGTGCCGCTGGTCACGGAAACATTCTGGCTCAGCCGCCCGGCATTGTTGAAGTCTTCCACTCCGCCGGTAATGCCGCCGCTGCCGTTCGCGGTAAACAGGCCGCCGAACCCGAATGGGCCCGAGTTGCTGGCCCCGGCCACGGCAAACGCGTACGGCCCCGAAAGCGTTGCGTTGGAGAACGTGCCCGATTGGCGATACGCGTCTCCCGCCAGCACCTGCGCGGTGTCGAGTTCGATCATTTTCACGTGGTTGGCATTGACCACGTAGAACACAAAATTCTGCTGCGAGCCCATAGGCGTCGGAAACGTGACGGTCCCGCGGCCATTGGCCGCAACCGTATAGCTGCCGGTAAACGCCGCATTGGCACTGTAGGTGCCCGCATCATTCGTATCTTCCATGCCACTGTTCAAAGCGCTGACACCATCGGCGGAGAATGAGCCCACGCTGCTGACCGGATTGCCGGCGGAATCGATACCAGAGAGATTGAACGCGAATTGCCCTTGCAGTGCGGCCGCGGAAAAGGCCGAGGAATCCTGTCGGTCCAGCGTCCCGCTGGCGCTGGAGTTGGTATCAAAGCGAATCACCAGCCCGTGCTGCCCGCTATTCAACAGGACAAAATCCAAATCGATCGTACCCACAAACGCATTCAAGGTGGCCAGTCCACGGCCATCCGCGCTCACGCCATAGGCGCCGGTAAACGCGACGTTGCTGAATACTCCGCCCGCGTTGTTAACGTCTTCTGTGCCACTGGTGATATTGCCGTTCCCATCCGCTTGAAACGTGCCGGCAGCCGTAAAGAAGCCGTTCTGGTTTTGTCCGGTTACGGCAAATGCGTAAGTGCCGCTGAGATTTGCATTGGTAAACGACCCGGTCGGCGTGGGCGCCACGCCGGAACTGGAGCCGCCGCAGCCGGCCAAGGCAATGGCTAAACCACAGATCACAATCAGAGCCCACCGATTTCCCACCGTCATAAATATTTCCTCCAGCATCCTTGTACCGAGCAGGGGACCCACCGCGACCTCGATTCTATAACCCGGAAGGCCGCAAATGGTTGCGTTACGGACAAAAGTAATCACCACAGAAGCACAGGGAAAACAACTCGGCTCCCAGCTTCACGTTTCGAATTTCCGGCATTTAGCGGCACCCCGCGTTACTTGAAACTCGAAACCTGAAACTTGAAACTTTATGCTTCCTCTGTGCCTTCTGTGGTAAAAAATCTCCGGTTTAGCCGGCGCATGCCCGCTACCTGCCCAGGTTGAACACTACGCCCGTCGAGAACCGGAAATTGTTCTGGTGCGTAAAATTGCTCACCGCACCAAGCTCGGCCGACTCCATACTGTAATCGTGCGCTGTGTACAGATAATCGATCTGGCCCAGGCGCAACGATATATGCCTGCCGGCTTTCCAGTCCACGCCCCCGCCCATAGCCATGGCAAAGGCAGTGTCCTTGGCATTCGTCGGCGTGGGGAAGGTCGAAAGCCCCGTACTCAGGCTGGCTGCGGCGCTGGCCAAATCAGTATCCTGGCGGTCAAAACCGAAAAGCACGTGCGCAAACGGCCTCAGCTTACCGGCCGACTGCTGCACCACCGGACCCACCATGAAGGTATACGAACTGCCGCTCGGAATCCCCGTAAAACCGCTGCTGGCAGGTGCGGATACTCTGGTGCCATAATTTCCGCTCACGTCGGCGACAATCCCCCCCCAGTCCGTTACGTTGTACTGGAATTCTCCGGTCCATCCCGAAAAATTGTTCTTCATCGTAAAGGTTCCCGATGGATCCAGAACCGCATTCGAAATCCCGCCGCTATCCAGATGCAGGAACGAATAGCCCCCAAAGACCTGGACTTTGGAATCGTTTTGGGAAAAAGCCGCCAGAGAACAAAGAACGAGGCAGATGCCTAATGCCAATCGGCTGAAACGCATTTTTTATCTTCTCCTTCAGTTGCGAAAAATTACAACCATCCACGTCAATACCAACTGCCAGTTCAGGCGCGTAGGCTGTTCGCGTGCGGTTGGTTGCGATTGAATCTCATCTGTGCCAACACCAAAAATTAGAACCCCGGGAATCGGGCGAAGTTGCGCCCGTTTTCGGGTTTTGTCTCAACACGATAATCAAGAATAAAGGTTCCGGCGGAAATAAAGGGCCTTACGCGAACCAAATCGACAAACTTTTACGTTGTCTTACAAACTCTTAACAGAAGCGGCCGCGGGGGTGGCGCCCGCGCTGCACGCGAAAAGAGCGGCGCGAATAAACTCCGCGCCGCAATGAACAACAGACTTGTCGCCTTCACCTACTTGCCGGCTTTGGCGTCCTTATGCGAAGTCCACTCGGTGTGGAAGGTGCCTTCGCGATCGGTACGGCGATAGGTGTGCGCGCCGAAGTAATCGCGTTGCGCCTGGGTCATGTTTGCCGGCAGCCGTTCGCTGCGATAGGCATCGAAGTAGGCCAGCGAAGAACCCATGGCCAACACCGGAATGCCCATGCCGACGCCGGTCTGAACCACCCAGCGCCATGCGTCCTGGCGGCTCTCGACGGCCTCGCGGAAGGCATCGTCGAGCAGCAGATTCACCAGGCCCGGATTGCGGGCATACGCATCCCGGATCTTGCCCAGCAGGGTGGCCCGGATGATGCAGCCGGCCCGCCAGATCTTCGCAATGTCGCCGGGTTTGAGATCGTACTTGTATTCGTTCGAGGCAATGCCCATCAGCGCCATGCCCTGCGCGTACGAAGTGATCTTGCTGGCATAAAGCGCCTGCTCCACGGCCTTCACGAATTTCTGCTTATCGCCGTTGAAGACCGGCTTGGGTCCATGCAGGACCTTGCTGGCGGCCACGCGCTGCGGCTTCAAGGCCGACAGAATGCGGCTTTCCACGGCGGCATTGATGGTCGGAATGGGCGCGCCGATGTCGAGCGAATTCTGGCTGGCCCACTTGCCGGTGCCCTTCTGCTGCGCCTCGTCCAGAATCATCTCGACCAGCGGCTGGCCGGTAAGATCGTCCTTCTTGGCCAGGATTTCGGCCGTGATTTCGATGAGGTACGACTTCAGTTCGCGCTGGTTCCACTCGCTGAAGATGCTGTGCAGCTCATCGCAGGAAATACCCAGGCCGCGGTGGAGCAGGTCGAAGGCCTCGGCGATCAGCTGCATGTCGCCGTACTCGATGCCGTTATGCACCATCTTGACGTAGTGGCCGGCGCCGCGCGGGCCAATGTATTCCACGCAGGGCGCGCCATCGTCGGCCTTGGCCGTGATCGCCTTCAGAATGGGAGCCACGGCGTCGTAGGCTTCCTTCTGGCCGCCAGGCATGATTGCGGGTCCCCACAATGCGCCTTCTTCGCCGCCGGAAACGCCGGTGCCGATGTAGTTGAAGCCTTCGGCTTCCAATTCCTTGCTGCGGCGCTCGGTGTCCGTAAACAGGGAGTTGCCGCCATCCATCAGGATGTCGCCGCGCTCCAGGTGCGGCTTCAGGTGGTTGATGGCGCTATCGACGGCGGGGCCGGCCGGCACCATGATGAGAATGCGCCGCGGTTTTTCCAGCGCCTGCATCAAGGCCGTCGGCGAATCCACGCCAATCACTTTCTTCCCTTTTCCGGGGCCGTCCACAAACGCCTTCGTTTTTTTCGCATCCAGGTCGTATCCGGCTACCGGAAACCCGTTGCGTTCCATGTTGAGGGCCAGGTTCGAGCCCATAACGCCCAAACCGACAACACCAATCTTGTATGCCATCTCTTCTCCTACTTTGCAGTCGCTGTGCTTTTCTGTTTTAAGCGGTACAAAACTTCACCGGCGCGCGGAACCACCAGGATGCCCTCGGGCTCGCGGCCGCGCCATTCTTCCAGCTTGACGCTGGCGGGATCCATGTATCCCAGGTTGATGCGCCGGCAACGCTCTTCCGGAATTCTGGTCGCCAGCGTCACCTGGATGCGGGGAGTCTCAATGCCCTTCTCCGCGTCATATTGCCCCAACCCCTTGACGTGCGTCGAATGCGCCAGCACCCCGCCGGGGTAATGCTTGAACCGCTCCCATTGCTTCATGAAGTAATCGCGGCAGTGGTAGCCGATCTCGTCGAGGATCTTGCCGTGGGTATAGCTGACCTCGTCGATATGCTGGCTGTAGATGACGACTTCGCCGCCATCGGCCACCGACGGTTCCATCTTGTACATGCCCTTGGCGCCGGTCCACAGGTCGTCGTACATTTCCGGCATCACCGAGAGCACGCGTTTGAACGGCTTATCCACGTACACAATGTGTTTCTTCGCCGAGAGCGCCGAGGCGGCGGTCCAGGCCTCTTGCGGAGAGCCAAAATAGATTCCCGCCAGGCCTTCATGCGAAACCACCAGGCCAAAGCACGAAACCTCCCGCGGGATCAGCGAGGCGGCGCGATCGATCACCGCGCGCACCGGGGTATAGCCGGCGCCAATCACGTTGTAATTGGTGATCACGGCGCCCAGCCAGTGGGTGAAATTGATGATCTCGGAACCGCCGATTCCCGGAAAGAAATATTTGTTGCCGCCGGAAAAACCGACGACTTCATGCGGGAACACGGGGCCGCAGATAAGAATATGATCGTAGTCCAGGATCAGCTTGTTCAGCGTAACCGGAACTTCCTGCGACATCAGGCCGCCGGTAATCTGCGAGATTTCCGCGGCGGGAATTACGCCCAGCTTGGCGAAGTTGGCCGGCACTTCCCAGTGATGATTGAAGATGTTGGTCTTGCCCACCTTGCCACCCACCACGGTCTGGCCAATCAGCTTCCCCAACTGCTCGTCGGTCATGGGCGGGTGCGTGCCCAAGGCGACCAGGTAATCCAGAGCCTTTACGCGCGGCTGCAGCAGTTTTTGAAAAGCCTCGAACATCTGCGGCATAGGCATGGTCCGCGTGCCATCGGGAATGAGGACCAACACTCGTTTACCGTCGAAGGCAACCGACGCCAGCGCCTCGGTCACAATCTGGCGCAGCTC
>Ga0326728_10018687_pt1 | contig 13606 bp, 9 predicted proteins | sample MB3enrmetagenome_FD_207602 | JGI IMG/M metagenome (GOLD analysis project Ga0326728, IMG submission 207602) | Lab enriched peat soil microbial communities from McLean, Ithaca, NY, United States - MB31MN | ecosystem: Environmental > Terrestrial > Soil > Wetlands > Peat | place: USA: New York... | reverse complement strand
CGCCGCCTGGAACAAGCTCGTCGATCAACCCTGGAAAATCATGTCCATCGGAACGCGAGACTGGGCGTACAGGTTCTGATCAGCGAGCGTTGGTATTAGACGGTGTCCCCCCGCAAAACAAAAAGTGCCTCTGCGCCATCGAAAATACGGTGAAGCCCGAGTTACGGTGCCGCCGGCCCAATTCCCCTTTTTCCGTTCCCCTCCCCTACCCGATCGTCATCAAAGATTACGGTGACAGTGCATTTAACTATCGGCTCTATGAACTCTCTATGGCGGTCGCCAAGCAGAAGTGTGATAAGCGCACTGTCACCGTAATGCGTAATGCGGCCGGCTTTTGTCGCCGGAACGAGGATGAGCTTCTCCCGCGAACCGGACGCGCAAAGGCGCGCTGACATTCTCGCCTATCTCCAGACCCTGTCGGAGAGCCCGTTCCCCTTCCCCAAGTAGGACGCGAAAGCCCGGCGGCTGTCCGGTTGAAGAGACCGGGGCGCGGACGATCAGGTTTTTCAGGATCACGAAAACGTACTCTTCCAGGAAATCAGAACTCGTGCTAATCTGCATCGATGATCTTCGCCGCCCGCCAGCCCGATCCGCCCCCGCGTCGACGTCCCGCCTCGACGAGGGGCCGTCGTGCGTCAAATTTCCCCTCCCTATCCCACGCAACCCCTTGATATTGCTGAACATGCCGTCAAGGAAGGTCTTGACAAAACTTGACATTCCTTGACAAAACTTGACATTCCTTGACGATCGAAGGCGGAAACTTGACGGCGATCCTTGACGCGCCCGCCGCCGTAGCGCCGCTCCCTCCCCCTACCCGATCGTCATCAAAGTCGCATTGCCTCCCGCCGCCGTCGTGTTGATGCACAGCGACCGCTCGCGAACGAGAAAATCGAGCGGGGGCGGGTCGCCGCGGCGAAAGGCTTCGGCGGAATAGCGGAAGACGCCCGCGATCGGCCCGGCGCGGGCGGCGACGGCCGCGAGCAATTCGAGGAGCGCCGCGCCCTCGCGGTCGGTGAGGACGGCGTCGATGCGGGGCGCGGCGGCGGCGGGAACGATTTCGTCGCTCAAGGCGCGCGGCAGCGCGGCGAGGAGCGCGGCGGCGGGGGGCCCGTCGAGGGCGGCGCGGTTTCCCGCAGCGAGCGCGCAGGCGATTTGAGCGATCATCGCCTCTTCGCCGGCGGCGTCGCAGAGGACCGTCCCGCGGGCGACAAGCGAATAGAGATTGCGCTCGCCGACCGGGCCGGGAAGCTCGATGTCGAGCCCGAGGCGCGATGAGCGCGCCAGCGCGGCGCAAAGCTCGGCGAGCTCGCGCTCGCCGCGCTCGGCCAAGCTGTTCGCGAACGCCTCCGCGGCGCGCGCAGGAACGCCCGCCGGCAGAGGCGGCCAAGCCGCCGGCGCGCTCGCCAGCAGCCGCTTAAGATAGAGCGGCCCGCCCGCCTTCGGCCCGGTGCCGGAGAGCCCGTGGCCGCCGAACGGCTGCGCGCCGACTGCGGCGCCGATGATGTTGCGGTTGATGTAGATGTTGCCGGCGGCGAGCCGGCCGCTCACCAGCTCGATCGTCGCGTCGATGCGCGAATGCGCGCCGCCGGTCAGCGCGTAGCCGGTGGCGTTGAGCGCGTCGATCAGCTCCGGCAGCGCTTCGCGCTTGAAGCGCAGCGCGTGCAGCACCGGGCCGAACGTCTCGCGCCCGAGATCGGCGACCGAATCGATTTCGATCAGCGTCGGCGCGACGAAGAAGCCGTGCGCGGTAGACTCGCTCAGCGGCTCGGCGTGGACGGCGAAGCCGCGCGCGCGCATCGAAGCGACGCGGCCGTTGAGGGCCGCGAGCGCCTCGGCGGAAATGACCGGGCCGACGTCGGCGCTGAGGCGATCGGGCGGAGCGACTTCGAGTTCGCGCATCGCGGAGCGGAGCATCGCCAGCATGCGGTCGGCGACGTCGTCCTGCAGGCAGACCACGCGCAACGCCGAACAGCGCTGGCCCGCCGAATCGAACGCCGACGTGAGCGTGTCGGCGACGACTTGCTCGGGCAGCGCGGAACTGTCGACGATCAGCGCGTTCTGCCCGCCGGTTTCCGCGATCAGCGGGATCGGCGCGCCGTCGGCGCGCAGGCGCTTGGCCAGCGTAGCGGCGATCAGTTTGGCGACCTCGGTCGAGCCGGTGAACATGACGCCGCCGACGCTCCGATGCGCGGTGAGCATGGCGCCGATCGCGCCGTCGCCGGGGGTCAGGATCAGCGCGTCCTCAGGGATTCCCGCTTCGTGCATCAGGCGCGCCGCTTGCGCCGCGATCAGCGGCGTTTCCTCGGCCGGTTTGGCGATGACGGCGTTGCCGGCCGCGAGCGCCGCGGCGATCTGGCCGGTGAAGATGGCGATGGGGAAGTTCCACGGGCTGATGCAGACGACGGTTCCCAGCGGGCGATGCGTCGCGTTGGCGAAATCCTGTTCGATCCGCGTCGCGTAGTAGCGCAGAAAATCGACCGCCTCGCGCACGTCGCCGAGCGCGTTGGGCAGGGTCTTGCCCGCCTCGCGGCAGATCAGCCCGGCGAGTTCTTGCGCTTGCGATTCGAACCGCGCGGCCGCCTCGACCAGGATGCGCGCCCGTTCGCTCGGCGCAACAGCGCTCCAGGCCGGCCCCGCCTTCGCCGCGCGCGCGAACGCTTCGTCGACTTCCCTCCCGTCGGCGTCGGCGACGCGGCCGACGACGTCGCGCGCGTCGGCCGGATTGACGATCGCGCGCGGCGCGGCGCGAGCGCCTCCCGCGCGCCAGTCCGCCTTCGCGCTTACTTCGAGCGCCTGGCCGAACGCGGCCAGGCGCCCTTCGTTGTTCAGGTCGAGGCCGGCCGAATTGGCGCGCTCCGGCGCGAAGAGATCGCGCGGCAATACGATTCTCGGATGCGGCGCGCCGATCGGAACGAGCGCCTTCGCCGCCTTGATCGGGTCCTCGAGCAACTCGTCGACCGAAACGGCGGCGTCGGCGATGCGATTGACGAAGGAGGTGTTGGCGCCGTTCTCTAAGAGGCGGCGCACGAGATAGGCCAGCAGCGTCTCGTGCGAGCCGACCGGCGCGTAGACGCGGCACGGCCGGCTCTGGTGCCCGCCGCCGACGATCTGATTATACAGCGGCTCGCCCATGCCGTGCAGGCATTGGAACTCGTATTGCCCGGCGGTGAAATTCTCTCCCGCCATCGCATGGACCGTCGCCAGAGTCAGCGCGTTGTGGGTGGCGAATTGCGGAAAAATCGCGTCCGGCGCCTCCAGCAGCAGCCGGGCGCAGGCGATGTAGGCGACGTCGGTGTGGATCTTGCGCGTGAAGACGGAGAAACCTTCCAGGCCCTCCACCTGGGCGCGCTTGATCTCGCTGTCCCAATAGGCGCCCTTGACCAGGCGCAGCATGATCCGCCGCTTGGTGGCGCGCGCGAGATCGATGATCCAGCCGAGCGCGGCGTAAGCGCGCTTCTGATAGGCCTGGACGACGAAGCCGACGCCGTTCCAACCCTCCATTTCGGGGTCGCGGCAAAGCGTCTCCAGGAGATCGAGCGAAAGGTCGAGCCGCTCGGATTCCTCGGCGTCGATGTTGACGCCCACGTCGTAACTGCGCGCCAGCACGGCCAGACGCCGCAAGCGCGGATAGAGTTCGTTCATGACGCGCCGGCGCTGGCTGCGCGCGTAGCGCGGATGCAGCGCCGAGAGCTTGATCGAGAGACCCGGCCCCTCGTAAACGCCGCGTCCGGCGGACGCCGCGCCGATCGCCCGCAAGGCCGCTTCGTAGGAGGAAAGATATCGCTCGGCTTCCTCGGCGGTCGCGGCGGCCTCGCCCAGCATGTCGTAGGAATATCGGTAGCCGCGCGCCTCCAGCGTCCGGGCGTTGGCGAGCGTAGCGTCGATGGTCTGGCCGCAGACGAATTGTTCGCCGAACACGCGCATCGCGGTGTCGACGCTGGCGCGGATGATCGGCGCGCCGGAGCGCGCGATGAGGCGGGTCAGCGCCGCCCCCAGCCCGACCTCGTCGACGGAACCGATGAGCTGGCCGGTGATCAGCAGTCCCCATGTCGCGGCGTTGACGAAAGGCGAGGGCGAGCGGCCGACGTGGGCGCGCCATTCGCCGCCGCCGATCTTGTCGGCGATCAGCGCGTCGCGCGTCGCAGCGTCGGGAACGCGCAGCAGCGCTTCGGCCAGGCACATCAGCGCGACGCCTTCCTGACTGGAGAGGTCGTATTCGCGCATCAGCCCCTGCACCAGCCCGGTCGTCGGGCGCGCGCGCAAGGCCTCGATCAGGCTGCGCGCCAGCGCGCGCGCCTGGCGCGTCACCGGCGCCGGCGGCTCCGCCGCCCGCAACAGATCCGGCAGACACTCCGTCTCAGGCGCGCGCGCGGCGGCGTCGATCGCGGCGCGCCGAGCGTCGTGGCCGACCAGCTCGGCGGCGAAGGCGGCAAAAGGCGGCAGAACCCCTCCGGCGGGTTCGGCGGCGCCGTCGGTCGTAGACATTTCATGGCTGGCGGACATGCAAACTCTGCGGACGCGGCTGACGGCGGCCGAGAATCTTGCACGGATCGCGGCGCCCCTCAAGGAAACGGCGCGGCGCGCAGTCGGACAATCCGCCGCACTGGGCGAATCGCCTGGGATCGACCATATTGCGTGCGGCGGCTTGTTGTTGCTGCACTGCATCATATCTGTTAGGGTCAAAAGTATGATTTTTCCGCCGCCGGTCGCGGCGGGAGGTTCCGGTTCGGGCCAATTTTTCATCACCGAGGGCGCAATGAGCACGACCTGGAAGACGAAATGGGGCGCGCGGCGCGTTCGCAAGGATCCGCCGACGATCGAAGAGGCGTTGATCGCGGCGGAGAGCCTGACCGACGATCTGGCGCAGCGCGTCGAAATCGCCGCGGCGTTGATGGGCGCCTCCCCCGACGAGGTCCGGGCCTTGGCGAGCAAGCAGGCCAGCCTGTCGCGCGGTCGCTCGACGCTGGTCAATGGCCGCAATCGGGCGGTCGTGGTCGAATACAAGCGGCCGCGCACGGTTCGTCCGCCGGCGGCGGCGCCGGCGCGGCGTTGAGATTCGCCCTTGTCGCTCGTTTCCCGATGAGCGAAGAGCGCGTCGCGCCGCGCCCGGCGCGACGATGGGCGAGCCGATTCCCGCTTCCCCTTTGGCCGCGCTCGGGCTAGCAACGATCGATGCTTGACAGTCCTAGCCCCCCCGCATTGGCCGACGCGCGCAACGTGCTCTTTCGCCTGCTTCGCGAGTTCGGCCGCGAGCATGTCTTTGGCTACGCGCTCGCAGCGCTGCTGCTCGGCCTGATTGCGCTCTCCAACGTTTCGGTCGCCTGGCTGTTGAGGCCCGTTCTCAACGGCATGGTGAGCGCCGAGAAATTGGGCCAAGCGCGCTTCCTGGCGTTCGAAGCGGCGGGCCTGTTCATGCTGCGCGGCGCCTCGACCTACGGATCGATCCTGGTGCTGTCGCGCATCGGCAACCGGATCGTCGCCACCGCGCAACGACGCGTGTTCGAGCGCCTGCTCAACCAGAACGTCGCGTTCTTCCAGGATCGCCATTCCAGCGAATTCATCTCGCGGCTCGCTTTTGCCGCCAATGGCGTGCGCGATGCGCTGCAACTGGTCATTCAGGGCTTCGCCCGCGACGCGGTCACGGTGGTCGGCCTGGTCGTGGTGATGATCGCGCGCGATCCCTTCCTCGCCTTGGGCGCCCTCGTGGCCCTTCCGCTCGCCACCTTCTTCGTCAGACGGATTCTGCGCCGCGTGCGCGAATTCGCCAAGCGTTCGTTCGACGGCTCGACGCAGATCGTCCAGACCATGGGCGAAACGGTGCTCGGCATGCGCATCGTCAAGGCGTTCAACCTCGAAGCGGAAATGCGCGATCGCATGACGCGCGCGATCCGCACCGTCGAACGTTCGGCCAATCGCATCGCGGCCGGCGGCGGACTGACGACGATGCTCGCCGATTCGCTGGCGGGCTTGGCGATCGGGTTCGCAATCTTCTACGGCTCCTGGCGAATCACCGCGGAACACGCCGACGTCGGCGCCTTCGGTTCGTTCCTCGGCGCGTTGCTGATGGCCTACGAGCCCGCCAAGCGGCTCGGCCGCTTTCCGGTCGACATTCAGAACGGGCTGGTCGGATCGCGGCTAATCTACGAGGTGCTGGACGCGCCGCTCGGCGACGAGGCGCGTCCGGGCCTGCCGCCGCTCGAAATCACCCAAGGACGGGTGGTCATCGAGCGCGCGCGTTTCGCCTATCGGCGCGGCGAGGATGTGATCAACGACCTCGATCTCGTCGCCGAGCCTAGCCAGACGACCGCGCTGGTCGGGCCTTCGGGCGGCGGAAAATCGACCATTCTCGGCCTCATCCAGAGGTTCCACACGCTCGACGCCGGGCACCTGACGATCGACGGGCAAGACGTCTCCGGCGTCGACTTGGCCTCGCTGCGGGGAAAAATCGCCTTCGTCTCGCAGGACGTGTTCCTGTTCCGCGGATCGATCCGCGACAATATCGCGTTGGGCAGGATCGGCGCGTCGGACGCGGAGATCGTCGCGGCGGCGCAACAGGCCAACGCGCATGATTTCATCGTGCAGTTCGCCGGCGGATACGAAACCAACGTCGGCGAACAAGGCGCGCAGCTCTCGGGCGGCCAGCGCCAGCGCATCGCGATCGCCCGCGCCTTCCTCAAGGACGCGCCGATCCTGTTGCTCGACGAGCCGACCGCGGCGCTCGATTCGGAATCCGAGCGCGAGGTGCAAAAGGCCCTCGACGGCTTGCGGATCGGGCGCACGACGATCGTCGTCGCCCATCGCCTGCAGACCATCGTCGGCGCCGATCGCATTTTCGTCATCGAGCAAGGCCGCGCGACGGAATCGGGCTCTCACCGCGAGCTGATCGCACGCGGCGGTCCCTATTGCACGTTCTTCGCCGCGCAATTCGGCGCCGGCGCGCTGAAATCGCTGGCGTGAGAAGCGCGGGCGCCGGCGCGCCGTTTCAAAAATGCGCGAGATGGGCCGCCGAAGGGCGCGTGGTGCGATATTGGCTGTGCGCCGCGACGTCGACGGCCATGCCGGCGATCGCGAGCAAGGCGAGCCACGTCATGTCCGACAGGTCGCAGCTGAGGAACCCGAGCGTCAGATTGCACGCCAGTGTCGCCGCCAGGTAGGGCGCGAGCCGCGGCGGCGCCGCGCCGACGGCGCGAAAACCGAGCCAAGCGCCGGCGGCGGCGATCAGGGCGCCGACGATCCCGAGTTCGTACCAGATCTCGAACACCAGCGCGCGCGGCGTCTGCGGCGGCAGGATTCCGGCGCGCACGCCCCGCGCGACAGTCTCGAACCCGTGCCCGATCAGCAGGCGCGCCTTGTCGTGCAGAAAGGCGTCGTTCGCCACGCCCAAGCTCGGATAGGGCGCCGGCAACGCGCCCAGTTTGGCGTGCAGCATCCACCGCGCGAACGTCGACACGAGCGCCGGAATGAACGGAGATAGAAGGATGAGCGCCGCGGCGAGCCGACTCAGGTCGCGCGCGGTGCGGTCGAGATCGGACACCGCGAACGACAGCGCCGCAAAGCCGACGAACAGCGCCGTCGTCGTCGCCGTCGCGCCAATGAGCGAGGCGTAGACGAAGGCGAGAATCAGCAGCAGGCGCGCATAGCCGTTGCGCCCGCGCGCCGCGAGCGCGCCCATCGTCGGAAACAGAAGCACCGCGATCGCGCGCGCGCCCTCGGGGATGCGGGTCTGGTCGAGCGGCGCGCCCTGCTGGGCCGCCGCCCAGGCCGCCAGAATCGTCACCATGGTCAAGGCCAGGCCGAGCGGAAAGAGATAGAGATCGGTGGCGCGCGCGTGTTCGCGCGTCGTCGTCAGCGCGAGCAGCACCGCCAACGCCATGCCGGCCAGCTTGAGAACGTGCTGCGCGGCGGCGACAGGGAAAGGCGTCCACAGGATCGACAGCGCCGCCCAGGCGAGACCCGCCAGCCCGATCAGGACCAGCGGCGAACGGAAAGTCTCGCCGATGCGCGTCAGCGCGTCCGCGGCCGGGTCGAGGACGGCCGCGACCACCACCAGCGCGACGCCGATCGGCAGCAGCACGAACAGCGCCAGGGGATGCAGCACCACGCTCGCCGGCGCGGCGAGCCCGAGAACGACATAGCCCACGCGCGAAAGGAATTGCGACGCGTCCGCGGCGTCGTCCTTTTGCGCCAAATCGGGGAACCGAGCCATGGCTGCCGCGCCTGATAATTGAAGGCGTTATACGACGGCGCGCGGCTTGGCGCTGTGGATTCAAGGCAACACTCGGCTGTCAAGTTCATCGACGCCGGACCGGCTCGATATCGGCGGCGCTCTTGACGTGCGATACGGCAGGCTCATGAACAGGCGTCGAAACCGCCCGATCCCTTCGCCATGGACCCGCTTTGCCCTCGCCCTTTTGAAGACGCGCCCGCCGCCGCGGCCCGGCAGCGCGCGCGGGGCGAGGTCCGCGCCGCGTTCGCGCGCGCCGGCGCGCGCACCGAGGCGGCGCGGGTTTTCGAGACCGGCGGTCTTCGCTTGCGCTTTCCGCGCGCCGGCGACGAATGCGAAGCGGTCGTCGTCAACACCGGCGGCGGGATGGCGGGCGGCGACCTCGCGCGCATCGACCTTGCCGCGGGTCCCGGCGCCCGTGTTTTCGCCACCACGCAGGCGGCCGAGAAGGTCTATCGCGCGGACGGCGCGCCCTGCCGGATCGAGACGCGCCTCGGCGTCGAAGCCGGCGGCGCGCTTTGCTGGGCGCCGCAGGAAACGCTGCTCTACGACGGCGCCCGCCTCGAGCGCCGGCTCGCGGCCGACGTCGCCGCGGACGGTTCGCTGTTGCTGATCGAGGCGGCCGTGTTCGGCCGTCTCGCCCATGGCGAGACGAGCGTCGCGGCCCATTTACTCGACCGCTGGCGCGTTCGGCGCGCCGGCCGCCTCGTTTTCGCCGAGGCGCTGCGGCTGGAGAACGCGGCGGCCGATCTCGACCGGCCCGCGGTCGGGCGCGGCGCGCGCGCGATCGCCGCGCTCCTCTATCTGGCGCCCGACGCGCCGGACCGGCTCGCCGACCTGAGCGAGGCGCTCGCCGGCCTTGCGGCCGAGGCGGGCGGCGATCTCGACGCCGGAGCGAGCGCCTTCGACGGCCTTCTCGTCGCGCGCGCCGTCTCGCGCGCGCCGGAAATTCTGCGCGCGGCGGTCGAATCGGCGTTACGCGCGTTACGCGGTCGCGGCAGGCCGCGCGTGTGGACGTGAGGCCGACGATGCAACGCAGCGCCGAGCAAACGCCGCGATCTCGTTGCGCGGGCGAATCGAGTTGGGCGGCGGACCGCCGAATCGTCATCGCCGCCGTCGCCGCTTGTCTCGGTCTGCTCGCGCTTCAGCTCGCGTTGATCGGCCGCATCGAACTGACCTTCGACGAGGCGTATTACGTCTTGTGGTCGCGGCGCCTCGCCTGGGGCTACTACGACCATCCGCCGATGGCGGCCGCGTGGATCCGCGCCTCGACGGCGCTGTTCGGGCCTTCGGAATTCGGCGTGCGCGCGTTGGGGACGCTGATCCTCGGCGCGACGCCGGCGCTCGTTTCGGTGATGGCGTGGCGCCTGTTCGGATCGATCCGCACCGCCGCGCTGGCGAGCCTGATGTGGGTCGCCATGCCGCTCGCGGCGGGCGCCGCGATCGTCACCCCCGATACGCCGCTGGTCGTCTTTTGGACGCTCGGCATGGCCGCGCTGGTCGAAGTCTGGCGCACCCGCCGCGCGGCCTGGTGGCTCGCGCTCGGCCTCGCGCTCGGCCTCGCCCTGCTGTCGAAATTCACCGCCGCGTTCCTGGCCGCCGGCGTCGCGCTGGCGGTGGCGACGACGCCGTCGCTGCGGCGTTGGTCGACCTCGAGCGCGCCCTACGCGGCGGCGATGATCGCGGCGGCGATCTTCGCGCCGTTTCTCGTTTGGAACGCCGAACACGGCTGGGCGACTTTCGCCAAGCAGCTCGGCCGCACGCCCCCGCACGGCTTCTCGCCGCAATACCTCATCGAATTCGTCCTGTCGCAGATCGGCCTGATGAATCCGCTGGTCTTCCTCGCCGTCGCCGCCGCGGTCGGCGCGGTTTTCTCCGCGCGCGGCCGGCCGCTCGCGGCGGACGACGAAGCGCGGCGGTTGGTTCTCGCCTCGATCGCGCCGGCGATCGTCTATTTCGCGCTCCACGCGCTGCACGACCGCGTGCAAGGCAATTGGCTGGCGCCGCTCTATCCGGCGCTGGCGATCCTGGCCGCCGACGCGGTCGCGCGCGCGCAAGGCCTGGCGTCCGGCTGGCGGCGGCTGGTCGCCGCGGCCGGACGCTGCGCCGCCCCGCTCGGCCTCCTCGCGGCGCTCCTCGTCTACGGACAGACGGCGAGCGGCGTCCTGCCGCTCGGCAAGGCGGACCCGACCTTGCGGATCGGCGGCTGGCGCGAGTTGACGGGCGAAGTCGACCGGCTCGCGCGCCAGCGCGGCGCCGCGTTCGTCATCGCGCGCGGCTACGCCGCGACCTCGCTGCTGACCTATTACGGCGACCCGGCGCTTGCGGTCGTCCAGCGCGACCAGCGCCAACGCTGGCTTTTCCAGGATTCTCCCCCCGAGGCGCTGTTCGCAGCGCCCGGCCTCGCCTTCGGCGAGGCGGATCGCGATTTCGCCGCCGAACTGGCGCCTCATTTCGCGGAAATCGACGAGGTCGCGCGGCTCCAGCGGCGTCCGAACGGCCGACCGATGGAGACTTACGTCGTCTATCGGGTCGCCGATCCGATCCCGCCCGTGCTCGAGCCGATCGGCGCCGGGCGCTGATGGCAAGCAAATTGCTTGAAAAATCGGCGCCGCCGCCCGCGCGAACGGCTTGCCGAGGCGGGGCGAGCGACGGATAGTCGAGGCCGTTGCGAATGGGCGTCAAAGACGAAAAAGGCGGGCGAGCATGAACCTCACTCCACGCGAAAAGGACAAGTTGCTGATCGCCATGGCGGCAATGATCGCGCGCCGGCGCCTCGAGCGCGGCGTCAGGCTCAACCACCCCGAGGCGGTGGCGCTGATCGCCGACTTCGTCGTCGAGGGCGCGCGCGACGGGCGCACGGTCGCCGAGCTGATGGAGGCGGGCACGCATGTCGTCGCGGCCGACCAGGTGATGGACGGCGTCGCCGCGATGATCCACGACGTCCAGGTCGAGGCGACCTTTCCCGACGGAACGAAGCTGGTGACCGTGCATCGCCCAATCCGCGGCGCCGAGGACAAGCTGGTCCCCGGCGAAGTCCTCGCCGAGCCGGGCGAGATCGCGATGAACGAGGGGCGCGAGACGATCACGCTGGAGGTCGCCAACACCGGCGACCGGCCGATCCAGGTCGGCTCGCACTATCATTTCTTCGAGGCCAACCCGGCGCTGAAGTTCGAGCGCGCCCGCGCGCGCGGCTTCCGCCTCGACATCCCCGCGGGGACCGCGGTCCGCTTCGAGCCGGGGCAGAAGCGCGAGGTGCGCCTGGTCGCGCTCGCCGGCAAGCGGCAGGTCTACGGCTTCCGGCAGGAGGTGATGGGGAAGGTTTAGTTCTCCCCTCTCCCGCTTGCGGGAGAGGGCCGGGGTGAGGGCGCGCCGACCCCTCATCCGGCGCTTCGCGCCGCCTTCTCCCGCAGGCGGGAGAAGGGAAACCCGCCGGCACCGCAATTCAACAAGACATTTCACCAGAGACCCGCCATGCCCCAATCCCCCGCCTCCCTCCCCCGCGCCGCCTACGCCGACATGTTCGGGCCCACCACGGGCGACCGGGTGCGGCTCGCCGACACCGAGCTGTTCGTCGAGATCGAGAAGGACTTCACAACTTACGGCGAAGAAGTGAAGTTCGGCGGCGGCAAGGTCATTCGCGACGGCATGGGGCAGAGCCAGACGACGCGCGCGCGCGGCGCCGTCGACACCGTGATCACCAACGCCGTGATCCTCGATCATTGGGGGATCGTGAAGGCCGACGTCGGCTTGAAGGACGGCCTGATCGCCGCCATCGGCAAGGCCGGCAATCCCGACATCCAGCCCGGCGTGACCATCGTCATCGGGCCGGGCACGGAGGTGATCGCCGGCGAGGGCAAGATCCTGACCGCCGGCGGCTTCGACACGCACATCCATTTCATCTCGCCGCAGCAGATCGAGGAGGCGCTGACGAGCGGCGTCACCTCGATGCTGGGCGGCGGCACGGGGCCGGCGACTGGAACCTTCGCCACCACCTGCACGCCCGGCCCCTGGCACATCGCGCGCATGATCGAGGCGGCCGACGACTTTCCGATGAATCTCGGCTTCGCCGGCAAGGGCAACGCCAGCAAGCCTGCCGCGCTGGTCGAGCAGGTCGTGGCGGGCGCCTGCGCGCTCAAACTGCACGAGGACTGGGGCACCACCCCCGCCGCGATCGACTGCTGCCTTTCCGTCGCCGACGATTACGACGTGCAGGCGATGATCCACTCCGACACGCTCAACGAATCCGGCTTTGTCGAGGACACCATCAAGGCGTTCAAGGGCCGCACGATCCACGCCTTCCACACCGAGGGCGCCGGCGGCGGCCATGCGCCCGACATCATCAAGGTCGCGGGGCTGCCCAACGTGCTGCCGTCCTCGACCAATCCGACCAAGCCCTTCACCCGCAACACGCTCGACGAACACCTCGATATGCTGATGGTCTGCCACCACCTCGATCAAAGCATCCCCGAGGACCTCGCCTTCGCCGAGAGCCGCATCCGCAAGGAAACGATCGCCGCCGAGGACATTCTTCACGATCTCGGCGCGCTGTCGATGATGTCGAGCGATTCTCAGGCGATGGGCCGGGTCGGCGAAGTGATCATCCGCACCTGGCAGACCGCCGACAAGATGAAGCGCCAGCGCGGACGCTTGGAAGGCGATACCGCGCGCAACGACAATTTCCGCGTCAAGCGCTATGTCGCGAAGTACACCATCAACCCCGCCATCGCGCACGGCGTCTCCAAGCACATTGGCTCGATCGAGAAGGGCAAGCTCGCCGACCTCGTGCTGTGGACCCCCGCCTTTTTCGGCGCGAAGCCGGACTTGGTGATCAAGGGCGGCGTCATCGCCGCCGCCCCGATGGGCGACCCCAACGCCTCGATCCCGACCCCGCAGCCGGTGCACTACCGGCCGATGTTCGGGGCGTATGGGAGGGCGAGAACAGGTTCGTCGCTGACGTTCGTTTCGGGGGCGGCGGTCGAGGGCGGGCTCGCGCGCAAGTTGAAGGTCGCCAAGCGGCTGGTCGCGGTCGAGAACACCCGCAAGATCGGCAAGAAGAACTTGATCCACAACGGCGCGACGCCTGTCATCACAGTGGACCCCGAGACCTACGCGGTGACGGCGGATGGCGTGCTGCTGGTCTGCGAGCCGGCGGACCGGCTGCCGATGGCGCAGAGGTATTTTTTGTTTTGAGAGGGGAGAGTTTGGAGCGCGGACGAGCGATTTCAGCGGGATAGGCGCCAAAAAGTGACCCGGTGTAACTCCCAAGCCGTCTAGGCGTTGAGGGCGAGCGCGATCTGTGTTGGCGGGTCGGCGAGGGTTTTGAGGATGTTGGCCCCCTGTTTTCTCGCGGTTGAGACGACTGACCTGAGGCGCGCGAAG
>Ga0326728_10018686_pt1 | contig 13607 bp, 12 predicted proteins | sample MB3enrmetagenome_FD_207602 | JGI IMG/M metagenome (GOLD analysis project Ga0326728, IMG submission 207602) | Lab enriched peat soil microbial communities from McLean, Ithaca, NY, United States - MB31MN | ecosystem: Environmental > Terrestrial > Soil > Wetlands > Peat | place: USA: New York... | reverse complement strand
GGCTTCGGTGGGAGCGTGCAGCGCCCTGATCCTGAAGGACCACATCACCAGCACTCACCGCGGCCATGGCGATAGCGTGGCGCGCGGCTGCTGCGCCCTGCGCGCAATGCCCGCCGAGCTCTTGCGCAGGCGCGTTCCGCAATCGCCGGCCACGGGGCGGGAGGAACTGCTGGAGCAGGCCCTGGAAGAGCACATCTATCGCACCATCGCCGAGTTGTTCGGCAAAGAGGATGGCTACTGCCGGGGGCGCGGCGGAAGCATGCATATTGCCGACTTCACGGTGGGCCACCTAGGAGCCAACGCCATCGTGGGCGGCGGCGTGCCCATTGCCACCGGCGCGGCGATGGGTTCGCGCTACCGGCAAGACGGGGGCGTAGTGTGCTGCTTTGCCGGGGACGGCGCCTATTGCAACGGCGTGGTTCTGGAATCGCTCAATTGGGCCGCCCAGGCCCAATTCACCAATGAAATAGCGGGCAATCGGCGCTTCGGCGTGCCCATCGTCTTTTTCGTTCTCAATAATCACTACGCCATGACCGGCCGGACCGACAACGAAGTGATGGGCATCAGCCACGTGGCGCAGCGCGCCGCCGGGTTTGCCGACAATCGCATGCATGCGGAAATTATCAATGGCATGGACGTGCTGGCCACGCGCGACGCCATGCTGCGCGCCGCCCAGGGCTGTCGCGAGGGCGAGGGCCCTTACTTCTTCGACGTGGATACCTACCGCTATTTTGGCCACTCGCTCAGCGATCCGCGCAACGAATATCGCACCCGCGAGGAGGAGGCGGCATGGAAAGTTGTCGATCCCATCCTCACATTTCAAAAGCAGCTTCTGGAATGCGGAGTTTTGGATCGAGCGGGTATTGCCGCCGTGGAGAAGCGGGTGAAGGAGCGCAACGCCCGCGCCGCCGTTCGCGCGGCACAAGCTGCCGACCCTCCCCCCGCCGATGTCCTCAAGTACATGTACACCGACACTTTTGTGGACAAGGTTCCGCCCGAGTTTGCCCAAGTGGAAGTGCTTGAACCGCTTCCCCACATCAAGCGCGTGAACGGCGAGATCACCTATCGCGACGCCATCAAGGAAGCGGTGACTGAAGAGATGCTTCGCGATTCGCGCGTCATCTTCTATGGTGAGGACGTGGCCGAATACGGCGGGGCTTTCAAGCTTTCCAAAGGCCTGCTCGAGATGTTCGGCCGGGCCCGCGTGTTCAATACTCCCATCTCCGAAGCCTGCATCTGCGGGACGGCGGTGGGCGCGGCGATGATCGGGCTGCGGCCGGTGGCGGAACTGATGTATATGGATTTCCTGCTCATGGCGGGCGATCAGGTGGGCAACCAGGCGGCCAAGTGGCACTACATGTCGGGCGCGCAGGTGGAAGTGCCCATGGTTCTGCGCGTGTCGGTGGGCGCGGGCAAAGGGTACGGCGGCCAGCACTCGCAAACCCTGGAGTCCACCGTGGTGCACGTTCCCGGCCTCTACGTGGTCTATCCCTCCACGGCCTACGATGCCAAGGGCCTGATGAAATCCGCCATCCGCGACAACAACCCCATCATGTTCGTCGAGTCGCAGGGCCTCTACAATGAGAAAGGTCCCGTGCCGCAGGAGGAATACCTGGTGCCTCTGGGCGTGGCGGATGTGAAGCGCGCCGGCAGCGATATCACCCTGGTCGCTTATGGGCCGGCGGTTCCGCTGGCTTTGAAGGCTGCCGCCCGCTTGCAGGATGAATCGGGTGTGAGCGCGGAAGTGATCGACCTGCGCTCCCTGGTGCCGCTCGATATGGAGACCGTACTGATGTCGGTGCAAAAGACCGGGCGCTGCATCGTCATGAGCCAGGCCGTAAGCATTGGCAGCTTTACCGGCGAGGTCGCATCGACGATTCAACACGAAGCATTTGATTATCTGGATGCGCCGGTGGTGCGGGTGGGCGCGAAAAACGGCATCGCACCGCAATCGCACGTGTTGGAAAGCGTCTTTTATCCCCGCGTGGAGGATATCCTGGCGGCAGCGAAGTCAATCTTGTAAGAAAGTGGTTAGTGGCTAGCGATCCTTGCGCGGCTTCCAGCCGCCAGTTACGGGCCACTATCCACTAACCACTAGCCACTCCAAGGAACTTCCTCATGGTTAAAGCTGTGACCATGCCCAAATTAGGGCAATCGGAAGAGACGGTCAAGATCGTCCGCTGGCGCAAGCAATTGGGAGACACCGTCGCCAAGGGCGATATTCTCTTTGAAATCGAGACCGACAAGGCGGTGCTGGAAGTCGAGAGCTTTTATGCCGGCACGCTCCTGAAAATTGTGGCGGGAGAGGGCGTGACCGTCCCCGTGCAAACCACCGTGGCCTTTGTGGGCGATCCCGGCGAGCCGGTTCCGGAAATACCACCGTCCGAAGTCCGGAGTCCGAAGTCCGAAGTCAAGGGACCCCTCACCCGTCCCGCCCAGCAGGACACCCTCTCCCCACGGGAGAGGGCTAGAAATCAATATCCCAGCCCTGTCCCCGGAGAAGCGGCTAGTAAGAAGACCCCCAGCCCTCTCCCTGGGGAGAGGGTACCCGAGGGACGAGGGGGGGTGAGGGGTCTCTTTCCGCCCGAGCCAACTTTGAGGGAATCGCCGCCCGTATTCAAAATCAGTCCCCGCGCGGCGAAACTGGCTAAAGAATCCGTCATCGATCCCACCCCCATCGCCGGAACCGGACCGGGCGGACGAATCGTCGAAAAAGACGTCAGGCAGTACCTTGAGGCGCAGGGTTACGGCCGGCTGCGGATCACCCCGACCGCGAAACAACTGGCGGCGCGCGAAGGAATCAATCTGCTGAGTCTCGAGCCCAAAGAAGATGGCAGCCAGATTTCCGTGGCCGACATTGAAGGGATTCTCGCCGAGCGGCCCACGCCCCTGACCCGCATGCGGCAAATCATTGCCCAGCGGCTTACGGAAAGTTACACCCACGCGCCGCACTTCTTTGTGACCGTGTCCGTTGACATTACCGATTTGGAGGCATTGCGCGCGGAGCGGAAGGCGCAGGGCACGTCGTATACCCTTACCGACTTTATTCTGAAAGCCGCGGCGCTGGCCCTCGAACAATTTCCCACCGTCAACGGCGCCTCCGACGGTGAAAGCGTGCGCATGCGCAGCAAAATCCACCTGGGCCTGGCGGTGGCGCTGGAGCAGGGGTTGGTGGTGCCGGTGATTCGTGAGGCCAATCGGCTGACCCTGGCGGAAATTCACGCGCAGGCTCAGGAGTTGACTGCCAAAGCGCGCGCGGGGCAGCTTACCCCGGGCGAGATGGCGGGCAGCACGTTTACGATTTCCAATCTGGGCATGATGGATGTGGAGAATTTTACGGCCATTATCAATCCCGGTGAGAGCGCCATTCTTGCCGTCGCCAGCGGCGCGAAGCAACCGGTGGTGCGAGACGATCAGGTGGTGATCCGCACCATGATGAAGATGACCCTGTCGAGCGATCATCGCTTGATCGATGGAGCGCTGGCGGCGCGCTTCCTGAACGCGATTCGAGAATCCCTTGAGGAGAAAAACCTGTGGCAGCGTTTGACATAGTGGTGATTGGCGCCGGGCCGGGTGGGTATCCCGCGGCAATTCGGGCGGCGCAATTGGGCGCCTCCGTGGCATTGGTGGAGAAGGAAGAGATGGGGGGCACTTGCCTGAATTGGGGCTGCATTCCCACCAAAACCTTGATCGCTTCGTCGGAATTGTTCGCGCGCATCAAGTCCGCGGCGACAATGGGCCTGCGCGTCGAAAACGCCTCCTTTGATTACGCCGCCATGGCCGACCGCAAGGACCAGGTGGTGGCCAAACTCCGCAACGGCATCAAGCAATTGCTGAAGGCCAACGGCGTAACGGTATTCCAGGGCAGCGCCTCATTCCGAAGCCGCAACCAGATTCAGGTGGAGTCGCCGGGTCCCGGCGCGGAGACGGTAACGCTAAATGCGGGTAAGACGATTATCTGCACGGGAGCCGCCTCCGCCATGCCGGGATTTCTGCCGCGCCATGAGCGCATAATGGAAAGCCGCGCCTTCCTGAACCTGCGCGCGCTTCCCGCTTCGACCCTGATCCTTGGCGCCGGCGTCATCGGCTGCGAATTTGCCTGCATGCTCGCGCAACTGGGCGTCAAGGTGACGATGGTGGAGCTTTTGGAGGATATCGTGGCAGTGGTCGATGCCGATGTCCGCCGCGAACTGCGCCGTCACATGGAAAAAACCCTGGGCATTCGTATTTTGACCGGCGTAACCCTGGAAAATGTCACCGCGGACGATCGCGGCGTGCGCGGCCGGGCCGGGCAGGAAAATTTGGAAGCGGACTTGTTGCTGGTGTCTCTGGGCCGCAAGCCGGTAACCAGCTCGCTGAAATTGGAAAGCGCTGGTCTCGCGCCCAATGACCGCGGCTTCCTTGACGTTGACGCCTATGGCCGAACCAGCGTCGCCACCATCTACGCGGTGGGCGATGTCACCGGCGGCCCGCAACTGGCTCACGCCGCCACGGCCCAAGGGCTGGTGGCCGCGGAGAACGCCTGCGGCCGCTACCTGCACAAGAATGAAACGCTGATTCCCAATTGCATCTTCACCACGCCCGAAATCGGGACGGTGGGCCTGGGCGAGCAGGAGGCCCAGCAGCAGGGGCGCAAGATCAAAACGGGAAAATACCTGTTCGCCGCATTGGGGAAAGCGCTGGCCATCGGCGAGCCCATCGGATTTGTGAAGTGGGTGGCGGATGCGGAGACGAATCAACTGCTGGGAGCGCACGCCGTCGGTCCGCATGCCACGGACATCATTGCGGAAGCGGTCGTGGCCATTCGCGCAGAATTGACCGCTGCGGACCTTGCCCACACCGTGCACGCCCATCCCACCCTGGCGGAAGCTTGGATGGAAGCCGCCCACGCTCTTGTCGGCGAACCCATTCACTCCGCGCCACCACGCAAACCGCAATCGTAGCAATCGGACGTAGGGGCACCCCTTGTGGGTGCCCTTGCCTACGGGCACCCACAAGGGATGCCTCTACTTCCTTACGCCAGCATCAGGCGTTCGCCCTTCGGTTCGGGAACGGGATCGCCGAATTCCCGGGCGGTGTCCATCCACAATTGAATGGCCTCGTTGGCGTGTGCGAGGGCGGTTTCCTGGATGTCGCCATGGGCCATGCAACCCGGCAGTTCGGGAACTTCGGCAAAGAAGACTTGGCCTTCTTTGCTCCAGTAGATGATTATTTCATATTTGTGCATGTTTACTCCTCTGGAATGCGATACCGTAAATTCTCGTTTTCTTTGCAAGAAATTTGGGATTCCAGTCTCCAGAAGAAAAGCTTCACCACGGAGACACCGAGGCTCACAGAGATAACCTCTGCTGCAGGCGCGGGGAGAAATTATTATTCTTTAGTCTTCAAACCCGCATTTTTCTGCGTCTTTTCTCCGTGAGCCTCTGTGTCTTTGTGGTGAAGCCTTCTTGGGTTGCGGCTTCAAGCGCCAGGCCGCGCTGAAGCAACATTCGCGTCAGCCAGTACTGCTCGCCGTTGAGAACCACGCACGAAGAGCGGCGCAGGACGGGGGCGGTTTGGACGAGGACATTGACAGGGATTTACTTCCCGGCGGTGTCGCGGGATAGTCAAGCCTTCCGCCGGGCGCTCGATGAGATTAGTGGGCCGTAAGCGGGCGAGCGCTCTTTGCCGAGCCGCACGTCCTCCGAGCGCTTCAGGAGATCTCGGCTCCGCGCTCGGCGAGCAATTTCTTGAGAATCGAGCGGTGACACCGTGCTTCATTCTCGCAGTAGCAGCCCACGGAGAAGCTGGTCTGATGGGATAGCGCTGCCAGCAGATCAAGCAATCTGGCCGCTTCCGGCTTGTTCATCTCGGCGCGGTATTTACGCTCGAACGATTTCCACGACCGGTCGTCCTTCGATTGTTGCGCGAACGCCACCAGCTCTTGACTGGGAGCGAGATCGGGCAGCCACACATCGTAGAAGTCACGCTTGGCGAATTCCGCCTTCGGCACACCCCGCGGCGGCCTGCGCGCCGTTCCCAGGCGCAAGCCTTCATTCGCTTTTCTCGGAGACCCGAGCTGTAGCACGGTAATCGGCAATGGAGTTCTCCTTTATCGCAGCGTCCGCCGCCCCAGCTTACGGGATGGGCGGGCGATGCTCATTAGCGACCTTTCCCTTTTCGCATCGAATCACGTGGGTTTGATCAGTGAAGTAGTGCAGCTTCCCGGATACGCCGGGTTCCATCGGGTCGGCATGGATGGCGTAGGTCTGTATGGTGCCGGTGCTGTCAGCCGCCCCCGCAATATAGGTGAAACGGTAGTTTGATTTGAGTGAAGCAGCCAGATATTCATCGATCAAGCCCGCCGCGTCTTCGCTCAGCTCAACGCTGGCGCTTTCAGCTTTCGGTGGCCCCAAATCCGAGAGCGTGGGGGGGTACCCACGGTGGTAGGTCTGTGCATAGCTTATCGCTGCCGCGTTAATGGTTCGAAGCGATCCCACCGTCGATGCCTGGTTGGCCAGTACTCGACTATGATCAATGAAAGCGGAAACCGAGATAACAAGCATGAAGCCTGCCAGCCACAGATAGCCTAAAACCAGGCCCGCGACAGCCATTCCCTTTCCGCGAAGCCGCGCCCCGCTGCGGCGGATCGAAGCCTTCGCCCCATGGCCGAGAATTACGGCGAGCAACGCTGCAGCGACGTTAATAAAATTCAAATTGGGATGAAGGGTCGCGGCACCAGTACCGAAAACGAGATCGAGCAACCATACTACGGGTATGAAGGGGAGCAAGCCGAGGATAAAACTGGCGAGAGCCTTGCCGCTCCTCCGTGCGGGTCGTTCCGGCATCCCGGATGGGGCTGCGACCCTGGCGTTGGGGAGAGATTCAGCGGAAGAAAGCTTGCCGGGTGAAAGTGAACTCCCGCAGAAACCACAACGAGCGTCCGCCTCCGCGACTTCCTTGCCACAGCCCGGACATAACATGGAGCGCCTCCCCAATGTCCTGCTCCCTGAACCACGCCGCTCGCTTAACGTACCTCCGTCATCACATCGAATGCAAGGTTTCCTCCCCCTGCAACGAGTACGCGATCATTATAATGGCCCCTCATATTCTCACCATAATTTCCGCCAAGCTTTCCTTCCTGCCGGTCACACGCCAAGGCATTTTGCAAACACGATTGGGACCGGGGGATTTGGATTACAATGTGTCGCGCCCCTGAGATCAGCAAGCGGCCAAGGGTGAGCCGGGAAAGGGAATTTGCGATGCCTCTCGTTTCGATGAAGGTCATGCTGGAGAATGCGCGCCGTGAGGGATACGCCGCGTGCTATTGCGAGTCATGGAATCTGGAATCGCTTCAGGCGGTGGTGGAAGCGGCGGAAGCGGAGAAATCCCCGATTATCGCGGGATTCAACGGCGGCTTTCTGTTGCACTCCGGGCAAACCACGCTCGAGCAACTGGGTTACTACGCGGCGTTGCGCGCCGCCCTCAGCCGGGCCAGGGTTCCCGTCACGTTTCTGCTGAATGAGTCGGACAGCTTCGAGCAGATCGCGCAGGCGATCGATTTGGGTTTCGACGCCGTCATGCCGGAGAACGAAGATCTGCCCAAGGAAGAATACCTGCACCTCGTCCATCAAGTGGTGGAGAAGGCTCACGCCCACGGCGTCACGGTGGAAGCGCAGGTGGGGCACTTGGCGGATGCCTCGGGGGGCACGGAGGCCCACCCCACCGATCCCGAGGAAGCGCGCGCGTTTGTGAATGCAACGCACATTGACGCGCTGGGCATCGCCGTGGGGAATGTCCACATTCTCACTTCAGGCAAGCGGAGCCTGGACCTTTCGGCGCTGGAAAGAATCCGGGCGGCGGTGGAGATTCCCCTGGTGCTGCACGGAGGAACGGGAATCCCCCTGGAACTGGCCGCGCGCTGCGTTCAGCTCGGCGTAGCCAAGGTCAATTTCGGCACTGGTCTGAAACAAGCCTACCTTGCAGCGGTCAGAGAGAATCTGGCCCATTATAAAGAACCGATGAGCCCGCATCCGTTCCTGGGAATGGGCGGCAAACACGATATTCTAATTGCGGGGCGCGAAGCGGTGAAGGCCGAGGTGGTGAAGCTTGTGCGCGCCTTCGGCTCCTCGGGCAAAGCGTGATGGCGCACTCCGCCTTCATGACGGACAAGCCTTCAATGAACTGGTTCGGAAGGGAGCAACCCTGGTGTAAAATCGTGGCCGGGATGAAGGCCGTTCCAGAGGAATAAACCTGAGAAGGAGAAACGCATGATCAGCCAACAGGAGTACCAAAAGGCGGTTGAGAAAACGGTCGAGATGCTGAAGAGTGCCGGAATCGCATTTACGCCCGAGGAGAAGGGCCGGATTGAAGTAGCCGATTTCGGGTTGGGGGAGTTGGAGAAGACCGGCCTCGAAATTATCACTTACATCAACACCGAACGCGTTTGCGCGAAGGAACTCATGATGTTCCCTCATCAGACCTGCCCCGAGCATCTCCATCCGCCGGTGGCCGGGCAGTTGGGCAAGGAAGAAACCTTCCGGTGCCGCTGGGGGACCGTTTACCTTTACGTGCCGGGCACAGAAACCGGCTCTCCCACCTGCCAGCCGCCCGCGGGTTCGGAACATTATTACAGGGTGAAGCACGAAGTGGTGTTGCGCCCCGGGGATCAGTACACGCTGATGCCGGGCACGTGGCACTGGTTTCAAGCCGGGCCGGAGGGGGCGATTGTCTCCGAGTTTTCCACGCGCAGCACTGATGAAGCCGACGTCTTCACCGATCCCCGCATCGCGCGGGCCCCGGAAGTGGCAGCGGAGTGATTTCCGGCAGCGCCTTTTCCTTTTGAACGCGCCGGTCCCTCGAGGCATATCCCATCATGAGCTCACCCAGGTTGAGGCTGATGTTCGCGTTGCTGGCAGGGTGGTGCTTCATCCTCTGCCTGTGCGCCGCGCGCGCCCAAGCATGGCCCGCGCAGAATCCGCCGGCGGGCCAGAAAAACGCCCCGCCCCAAAAAACCCTCTGGATCATTCCCCACACGCACTGGGAAGGCGCAGTGTTCAAGACTCGCGAAGAGTATCTGGAAATCGGCCTTCCCCACATTCTCACCGCGCTCTCCCTCTTGCGCACCCATCCGGAGTATCGCTTTGTTCTTGACCAGGTGGCCTATGTGCGGCCGTTTCTGGAGAGGTATCCGGAACAGGCCGCGGCCTTCCGCCAATATGTGGCGGAGGGCAGGCTGCAGATTGTCTGCGGGAATGACGTCATGCTGGACGTCAATATGCCCAGCGGAGAATCGTGGGTGCGCCAGGTGCTTTACGGCAAGGGCTATTACCGCGACAAACTGGGAGTGGACGTCACGGTGGGCTGGGGGCTTGACACCTTCGGCCATCATGCGCAGATGCCGCAGCTTTTGAAACTGGCAGGATACCAATCCTATTGGTTCCAGCGCGGCGTGCCAGGAAATGAAACGCCTTCCGAGTTCCTCTGGCAAGGCTTGGACGGCACCAGGATTCCCGCCTTCTGGCTGCCGCTGTCATACGCCTTGTTCATGCCCGCGCCCAAGGATTCCTATAGCTTCGCGCGCTATGCCCTCGAGCAGTGGGACGCTCTGGGCCAGTACTCGCGCTGGCCGGACCGCGTGGCGCTGGCCGGCGCCGATGTGAGTGAGCCGGAGGAGGCTCTGCCGGATCTGGTGAAGCAATTCAACGAAAGCAGCGGGGCGCCGATTCAACTTCGTTTCGGCGTGCCCACGGATTTTTCCTCGATCGCCGCCCGGCGTCCCAACCCGCCGGTGGTCTCGGGCGAGATGAATCCGGTTTTTCAGGGAGTTTATAGCAGCCGCATTGAGTTGAAGCAGTGGGTGCGGCGTTTGGAAGATGTTTTGACCAACGCGGAAAAACTCAACGTGCTATTGCGCGCTTTAAACTTGGTAAGGGGTCCGCTGGATGCCGATAGGGGTTGGGAACCCGTGCTTTTCAATCAGGCGCATGACTTAATGTCTGGAACTATGGTCGATAAGGTCTATAACGAGACGATTCGCGCCTATCAATCCTCGCAAGATATTGGAAACGAGCAGGTTGACAACGAAATCAACGCCATCGCGGCGCACATGGACACTCATGTGGACGGCATCCCGGTGGTGGTTTTCAACACCCTGGGCTGGGCGCGGACGGACGTTGTGGAAGTCGAGGTGGGTCTGGTCGCGCCGCATGTTCATGGACTGCGCCTGCGCGATTCTTCCGGCTCCGGCGTGCCGCTGCAATTGCTCGAAACGCTGCTTTACGACGACGGAAGCATCAAGGATGCGAAGGTTGCTTTTCTCGCCCGCGACGTGCCCGCGTTTGGCTATGCCCTTTATGAAATAACTCCCTTGGAATCAGAGGCTTTAGAAAGCAAGCCGCCGGAGGGGAACGCCCTGCCCGCATCGACTGAGCATCAGGACGCGGGATCGATTGAAAACGAGTACTACCGCGTGACCTTTGATCTCTGGACGGGCGCAATGAAGGAGTTGTATGACAAGGCCGCGCGTTGGGAGGTGCTGGGCGGCCGCCCGGGCAACATCGTGGCGCGCGAACCCGACGGCGGCGATTTCTGGGAGCTTTACGGCACGCTGAATGGCGGCCGGTTCACGGCGATGACCCGCAAGCAGGGGTTGCCTCTCCCGGCCCAAGCGCGCTTCAGCAACGAGCAGGTGGGCGGAAGCGGCAGAACCATTCCCGGCCCGGTCTTCTCCGAATTCAGCCTCTCCCATCCCTTTGGCGAAGGAAGTTTCTCCACCAACGTGCGCATCTATTCCGGAATGCGCCGCATCGACATTCGCACCCAGCTTCTCAACAACGATAAGTCCGTCCGCTATCGCCTGATCGTCCCCACCTCCATCGTCAGCGGGCGGCGGTTTGATGAGATTCCTTTCGGGGCCATCGAGCGGCCCCTGGAACAGGAATACCCCGCGCAGTATTGGATGGACTACAGCGACGGGAGAAAGGGGCTGGCGCTCCTCAACCGCGGCCTGCCGGGCTCGAACGTGGCGGGGGGAACGCTGATGCTTTCACTGCTGCGCTCGGCGCGCATCACCGCTTATCCCTTCATCGGGGGGTTCGAGCCCGGCGTGTCGTCGGACCTGGGCCTGGAGTTGGGCGTCGAGAGGACGTTTGACTACGCTCTCGTCCCTCACGCCGGCGATTGGCGCGATGCCGCGGTTTACAGGGCGGGATGGGAATTCAATCATCCCCTTCTGGCGAGGAAGGTGCCGGCGCATGACGGCTCGCTGCCGCGGCGCTGGGGGCTGCTGGAGATCTCGGCCCCCAACATTGTCGCCTCGGCATTGATGCCGGGCCGCGAGGGCAGCGTGATGCTGAGGATTTACGAGGCGTCAGGCAGGCCGGCGAGCGGCGTTGAGATCAAGTTCCACGTGCCGGTAAGCAGCGCCTTCGAGACCAACCTGCTGGGCGATGAAATCCGGCCGTTGGCCGCTGCCGGGGACACCTTGCACCTTGACCTGCACCCCTACGAAATCAAGACGCTCAAGCTGAAGCTGCGATCGCCGGAGGCGGGCAAGTAATTCGCGCCTTTCGCCTTTGAACGAAGGTGTGGTCGTCCACAAATAAATTCAAGTTATCGTGAAAACCGCCGATAAACGATTCGGGGAAGTGTGGGGCGCCCGGATTAATAGTGTCTGCGCGGCCGGGTGGGTGGTTCCTACCAGGCTTTGGCATCTCTTTGTCACTCGTCACTCGTCACTCGCCACTGCTCTTAGAGCGTGCGCCGCGAGGAAAAGATTCACCGCAGAGGTCACGGAGGCTCACAGAGAAGAGAACAGCCACAGAGAAGTACTTCAGGCCAACCGAGAAGGGAACAACCATCGCGGCCGTGCAATCGGATGTGCTCTTCTCTGTGAGCCTCCGTGCCTCTGCGGTGAAATCTTCTTTCCTGCTAGCAAGAGGGGTGTCCCGCCCCTGACACCCGTCGGGTCCAGTGTTATGCTTGTATTTAGGACTTGGAACCTGGGAATTAGGATTGGGTTCCAGCACCAGAATCCTAACTCCTGACTCCTGGCTCCTGACCCCTGGCTCCTAATCCCGAGGCCCGTATCCCGCCCCCAGCCCCTCATCCCAACTCGATCCCCTGGTTTCTAGCTCCCCTCCCGTGGGTTAAGAAGCAAAACGCAGGTGGGTTCGAAATCACCGGTATTACGGGTCATGATGCGGAGGCCGTGGCGTAGCGCCGTGGCAGCGATAAGCCCGTCCGTGGCATGGACCACCCGCCCCGCCTTCTGGGCGCGGGCGGTGAGTTCTCCCCACAGGCGGCAAGTTTCGAAATCGACGGCGAGGATCTGGTCGCGGTAGTCGCGTTCGAGGGTGTTGAGCCACGCTACCAGCGCGCGCCTTCTCGCGCTTTCCCGCAGCAGGGAGATGCCCTTCAGGATTTCGCCGATGGAAATAGCGCTTACGAAGAGGTCTCCCTCGTCGAGGGCGTAGGTCGAGCCCTTGCAAGCTTGGACTCTGACCCAGAAGGAATTGCTTGAGGCCCACGCGTTTTCCCGTCAGTTTTTCGTAGTCGCGCCGGGCCACCACCACCACGGCGTCGCGGCGTCGCACCACCACCTGGGGGTCTCCCCTCAGGGCGCGGTTTACCACCTCACTGAAGCGATTCTTGGCATCCGCCAGTCGCCATGACATTGCCAGTCTCCTTAATCTAGCCAATCTAGCTATATTCTGCCCTAATCCATGCTGATTTGCAAGCCGGTAACGTTAAGCCGTCCGCCGCCTGCCCCGGACACCTGGCACCTAATCCCGTGTCCCGAGTCCCTGCTCTTTCCCCTTGCACCGCAGGTTAATAAGTTGTTTAATCACGTCATCTTTTCGCCAGCCCGGGAACCCCTGGGAGGTTATAATTACCAGTGGAGCTGAAATTCGAATGGGATCCGCAGAAGGCGGCGAGCAATCTTGCGAGGCACGGGGTGCCTTTCGAGGGGGCGGCAACCGTCTTAGGGGACCCGCTGGGCCGCATCACGAGCAATCCGCGACACTCCGTGGATGAAGAGCGGTTCGTCCTGTTGGGGTTCTCGCAAAAACAACGCTTGCTTGCCGTCATGTTCGCGGAGGGCGGGGAAACAATTCGCGTCATCAGCGCGCGGCAGGCAACGCCCCGCGAGCGGAGAGACTATGAACAAGGCGAAGAGTAAACGTAGCGAAACCGGTAGGATCGATGTTGATGACATTCTTCCCGAGTACGACTTCAGTCGCGCCCGGCCCAACAAGTACGCGTCGCGCTACGCCGCGGGCAGTATGGTGGTTGTGCTGGAGCCCGATGTAGCGGCCGCGTTTCCGAGTGCGGGCGAGGCCAATGAGGCCCTGCGCGCTCTGGCGGGAATCATCCGGAAACACCGGCCGCGCCGCGCGGCGTCTGGGCGGAACAGCACCCATCGTTGACGTGGATCACTGTTGGAGCCGTTTTCTTTTTGCCCGTGTCCCGAATCCCGTGTCCCGCCCCCAGCACCCAACTTGTAGGTGGCAGGTGGTAGGTCGCACATGGGAAAAGCAGCACCCAATCCCTAGCCCCGCGTCCCGGATCCCGTATCCCGTCGCTGACACCTGGCACCTGACACCTTTCCTTTCCCCTTGCACCGC
>Ga0326728_10018685_pt1 | contig 13609 bp, 11 predicted proteins | sample MB3enrmetagenome_FD_207602 | JGI IMG/M metagenome (GOLD analysis project Ga0326728, IMG submission 207602) | Lab enriched peat soil microbial communities from McLean, Ithaca, NY, United States - MB31MN | ecosystem: Environmental > Terrestrial > Soil > Wetlands > Peat | place: USA: New York... | reverse complement strand
CATACTCGAATCAAGGCGGAAGTCTCCGTTTCGTTGAGATTGGTTCTGCCACGAACCCAACCTCAACTTACCAGAGCTTCCGCTCTCTTCTTTTGGAAAACCTAATTTGGACAAGCCTGGGCGCCGTCCGGGCCCTACAGCCTGCGGTGTCGACAGCAGGCCTGGGAGCGGATCGGCGCCGGTGACTCTGCCGAACAAGCAGCACCGCACGGCAAGGATCCGACACGCTTGCCCGATCCATCCACCTTGCGTCGATGGGCACAACGGCGACTGCTCAGCGTGTGGTGTTGGGTGCGGGCCGGAGGTCAAGGCCAGCACTTTTTGCGAGCACCCACCATTGTTGCCTGGGACCTGAGCGCGCTCTGCCGTATTCTGCCGATCGAGGCAAGAAGTCCATGAGTCGCCAAGCTCTCGACGAGTTGAAACAGCAGATTCCTCTGCTGGACTATCTGCAGGCGCATGATTGGCAGCCGGCGCGACCACTCAGCCGCGGTCGATGGATGGGACTGTGTCCGCTGCACGCCCACGCAAGGACGCCGAGGAACGCACCGCAATAGAGCAGCAATATGCGATGTTGATGAACTTCATCAGGCGGTACGAAAAATGCGGCGCGCAATGCTTTCGTTCGTCAGAAGGCCACGGTTGCATATCTGCTCCATGGCGGCGGAGGTGGTTTCCGAGACTGGTCAAACTACTCTGACGTCACACGGTTTGCCGGAGCCGGCTTGGTTCTCGTTATGCCCCAAGGCGACTACTCGTACTATGTCAACGCGGTAGAACGCCCACAGGACCGGTACGAAGACTATATCGTCCAGGACCTCCTCTCTGATGTCGAAAGCAAGTTCCCGATCGGCAGGGGTCGCCCAAACCGCGCTATCGTCGGAGTCTCAATGGGGGCTCCGGCGCGATCAAGATTGCGTTTAGTCACCCGGACCTCTTCGCCTTCACCGGTGCGCTAAGGCCCGCGATAGATGTTCCTCGCCGGCAGTTCTCCTTTCTCCTTCCCAAAGCAGTAGCTAGAACACAAACTTGCTTAAGGCGACGAGCGATCGTCGCAGCAGTGCTCGAGTGCCTTGATCAGTAGTCGTCCGAACCTGTTGCGGCCTCCTAAATGTGGCTTCTGGTTATATTACGTGCTGCCTCCATTAGTCGGAGATCGCCGAACTCAGATCCACAAACGAGATCTTAGTTGCCATTTGTGTACAATTCGTAAGCTACTCAAGCGTGTGTGGAGAAACTGGCGATGACGTCCAGAACGAATGACAGCCACGCGAACGCACTCTCATGATTGTGAAGGCCGCAGCGACGCGTTCGAATTCGCCCGCATATACTGGTCTTAGCCTCTCATGACGCGCCGCGAGTTACTCGCCCTGCTGGCTACTGATGCATTTGGGCAAATGGCCAGCCGGGGCGTGAAGCCCATGCCCCGTGGCAAACCCTCGGGCCTTCCATTTCACGCACACTTCACGGATATCGCCGTACAGGCGGGCCTGCGGGCCCCGGTAATCTACGGCGGCCTGGAGCGGAATGCGTACATCATCGAGCCGATGGGTTGTGGCATCGCCTTCCTCGATTACGATAACGACGGCTGGCTGGATGTCTTTGTACTTTGTGGCAGGCGCCTGGAAGGCCTTGCTCCGGGTGCCACCAACCGGTTGTACAAGAACAACCGGGACGGCACCTTCTCCGACGTCACCGCGAAAGCCGGACTGGCACGCTCCGGCTGGGCATACGGTGTTACCATCGGCGACTACAACAACGACGGTTTTGAAGATATCTTCATTACGTACTGGGGCCAGAACGTTCTGTACCGCAATAACGGAGACGGCACCTTTACGGACGTCACCAAAGAAGCGGGCCTAGCCCCGGACGTGCGTTGGGGCACGGGTTGCACGTTCGTGGATTACGACCGCGATGGCCACCTGGACCTGTTCATTTCCAATTACCTGAAGTTCGATTTCAAGACTGTTCCAGCCGCGGGCCAAAACGCCAGCTGCAACTGGAAGGGCATTCCAGTGAATTGCGGACCGCGCGGCCTGCCGTCAGAGACGCATCTGCTGTACCACAATAACGGCGACGGCACCTTTACAGACGTGTCGGGACCCTCCGGGATAGCCGCGGCGAAAGGCAGCTATGGGCTGACCGCAGTGGCCGCTGATTTCGACAACGACGGATGGCCGGACATCTACGTAGCTTGCGATTCCACGCCCAGCCTGCTATTTCGCAACAACCACGACGGCACGTTTGCCGAAGAAGGCCTGGAACGCGGGGTCGCCTTGAACGAAGACGGACAGGAGCAGGCGGGCATGGGATTGGGTATCGGCGACTTCGCCTGCGACGGCAACCTGGATATCCTCAAAACCCACTTCACCGAGGACACCCCTGCCCTGTACCGCAATAACGGCAAGGGCGACTTTCAGGATGTGACCTTGCGCTCGGGTCTCGGTGTGGAGACGCGCTTCATCAGTTGGGGAGCGGGCATTGTGGACCTCGACAACGATGGCCTGCCCGACCTGTTCTGGGTTACGGGCAGCGTGTACCCGGAATTGGAACAGCACTATCCCCAATTCCCTCACCGTACGCCGCGTGTGATTTTTCGCAACTTAGGCCAGGGCAAGTTCGAGGAGTTGATCGACGAAGGTGGTCCGGGCATCTCGGAGGCGCACGCCAGCCGCGGCGTGGCCTTCGGTGACTTCGATAACGATGGAGATATCGACATCCTGATCATGAACCAGAACGAGCCGCCGTCCCTGCTGCGGAACGACGTCACTGGCAACCATCACTGGCTGAAAGTCAAGCTGGTCGGAACGAAGTCCAATCGCAGCGCTATCGGCGCTACGGTCATCGCCGCCTATGGCGGCAAGAAGCAGGCCCAGGCGGTGATGGCGCAGTCGGCGTATCTTTCGGTCAGCGACCGGCGCCTGCACTTTGGATTGGGCCAGGCCGCCACAGCAGACCTGGAAATCCGCTGGCCCAGCGGCGCGCGGGAATTCATTTCGCGGGTGGCCGCCGGGCAACTCGTGACCATTCAGGAAGGTGCCGGCGTGATCAAACGAGAAGCCTTCGCGCCCACCCTGAATCGGATGGACGCAACCCACGCGGACACGCCGGAGAGGTGAAAAATCGTTGTACAGGCGCCAGTTGTCTACTGCCCAATTTTGCTGAATATCCCCTAATTCGTGTATTTGACGTTGCTGCCTTGTTCTCTAAGATGATCTCTGTAGATCTCAGTGCAGCGATCATCGATTAGCCGGACCACAGTCACCAGTAAATTCTTGAAGGCCATGGACATACAGCTGACGGACGGGCCCACACCGCCCCCCAACAACCCCGGTTTGCGGCTTCCAGAAGTAGCGGCGGGCTCCGGCTTCGGGAGTCTGGATCCGCCGGGAGTTCATGAACGATGTTCGATCTGAGGAGACTCGTTCACATGGGGAGATCCACGCGCCAGCCCATACCCGGGCAGAATAGAAGGACCTTGTCGTTGAATGAACCCGTCGAGCTAGTAGCGATCATCCAAAATCCGTACGACTCTGAGACTCTGCGGCAGCTGGCGTCTATTTACGGTTGGAGGGTCTCGATCGTCGGTTCATCTGACGCAGCCATAGCTCTGCTAAGAGAGCAACCGACGCCCCTTGTGATTTGTGATCGCGATCTCTCAGGCGAGGCCTGGCCCGACGTGCTCGCGAAAATTGCCGCCCAGCCGCAGGCCGTCTGCGTGCTCCTCGCATCCAGCGTGATAGACGACTACCTGTGGCGCCAGGTGATCCGACACAACGGCTACGACGTTGTCGCGAAGCCCTTTCAGCCCGAGGAACTGCGCCGCGCAGTGACCTTTGCCTGGTCTTGGCGCGGTTGGGCCTACCGGCATTATTCTGAAGTTCTGGGAAAAGCTACTGTCTGATCAACCTGCCTTCATGACTCCGAAAAACCCTTTGCCGGCTAAAGACTTCGACAAGATTCGCCACCTGGACACCTGTACGGTTTCGAACGTAATTGAGCGGTTCGATGTGCGACCCCGCAACGAGGGTTTCGTCTATGACGACATCCAATGCCGGTTTCCGCACTTTGCACCGATGCTGGGTTACGCCGTGACCGCCCGAATACGCTCTTCCACCCCGCCAACCACTTCGCCACCCATAACGCGGGGCTGCTACTACGACCGCATGGACTTTTGGCGGTACTTGGCCACCTTGCCGGAGCCGCGGGTCATGGTCCTACAGGACATCGATCGCCTGCCGGGGTTCGGGGCTTTCGTGGGCGAGATTCATGCGCGAATCGCTCTGGCTCTGCATTGTGTGGGCTGCGTGACCAACGGCGCGGTGCGCGACCTGCCGGCTGTGGAGGCGACCGGTTTTCACCTGTTTTCCCACAACGTTTCGGTTTCCCATGCTTATGCCCACATCGTGGATTTTGGCGAACCGGTGGAGATCGGCGGGCTCAAGATCCGCCCCGGCGACCTGATCCACGGCGACCGCCATGGTGTCCACACCATCCCCCTTGCGGTTGCTGCGGAGATTCCCAAGGCGGCCGCGGCCTGCCTGGAGGAAGAACGCTCTCTGATCGAGTTGTGTCAGGCTCCCGTGTTAACGCTGGACAAGCTAGGCGTGAAGCTCCGGCAGACGAGTCAGATATGCATCGACCTGGACAAGGGAAACTCCAAGGATTGTGGATAGAATGTTCCGTATGATTCGCTTCGGGAAACGCCGGACCGGTCGCAGTGCGCGCCTCATGCTTGCCGCGTTTATGTTGTGCACGCTGATCGCCTGCGGCAAGCACGAGAACGTGCGCGCAGCAAGCGAGTCGGCCGGCGCCAGCGTAGGAGTCACGAAGGTCGTCCGCAAGATGCTGCAACGCAATCTGTCGATGTCTTCGGAGCTGGTTCCATTCCAGGAGATTGATGTGTACGCCAAAGAGTCCGGCTACGTGCGCGATCTTCTGGTGGATTACGGCACACGCGTGAAGAAAGGCCAGTTGATGGCCGTTCTGGAGATTCCGGAATTAGAAGCCCAGATCCAGCAGGACGAGGCCGCGGTCAAGAACGCCACCGACATGATCACTCACGCGGAACATGAGTTGAACCGGGTCGAGGCCGCGCATCAACCCCTGCACGCCGCGTACGAGCGCCTCAACACCGTGGCAAAATCGAGACCCGGCCTGGTGGCCCAACAGGAAGTGGACAACGCTCAGGGCCAGGATCTGGCATCAGAGGCGCAAGTAGAGGCGTCGAAGGCTTCCTTGCAAAGCGCGCAGAGCGAACTGCAAGCCGCCGAAGCCAAGAAGGAACACGACAGCGTGTTGTTTGCTTATGCCAGGATCACGGCGCCGTTCGCCGGCGTAGTCACCGAGCGCGAAGCCAACTTGGGAACGTTGATGCAGGCCGGCACCAGTTCCAGCACGCAGGTGATTCCGCTGGCGCGGCTGTCTCAGGATGACTTGTTCCGACTGGTGATCCCGGTGCCCGAAACCTACGTCAAATACATCAGGATCGGCGAGCCTGTGAGCGTGAATGTGACTTCCTTGAACCGGACCTTTCCCGGTAAGGTGACGCGTTTCTCCGTGGACGTGAAAGAGGATACGCGCACCATGCACACGGAGGTGGATGTCCAGAATCCCGAACGCGTCCTGATGCCGGGCATGTATGCCGAGGCCACCCTGGTGCTGGAACAGAAGGCAAATACCGTGTCGGTGCCGCTACAGGCGCTTGACCGGAACGGAGACGTGATCACCGTGGACGTGGTCACCCCGGAAAACAAGATTGACATCCGGACCGTAAAACTCGGGATGGAAACATCCACTGACGTCGAGGTGCTCAGCGGGCTGGCCGAGGGCGAAATGTTGGTGGTGAGCGATCGCAGCGGCTTGAAATCCGGCCAGCCGGTGCGCCCGCAAGAGGTGCAGGTGGTCAACTACCAGGGCCAAAACGAAGAGTAGAGCAGCCGAGCAGAAAACAATCCATGCCACGTTTTTCGATCCGCAATCCTTATTTCATCATTGTCATCTGTCTGGCGCTCGTGGTCATCGGCATTAACTGCCTGTTGCGAATGCCGGTGGATTTGTTTCCGACCATCAATATTCCCGAAGTCGTGGTGGCGACGTTCTATTCGGGCATGCCGCCCGAGGACATTGAAGTCGACATCACCAATCCGCTGGAGCGCTTTTTCACGCTGGCCAGCGGCGTGGACCACTCCGAGTCGCGCTCGCTGCTCGGCGTGAGCATTATCAAGATGTACTTCCAGCCGGAAACCAGCGCCGATGCCGATGTCACCCAGATGTCCAACCTGGCGCTCGCCGATCTGAAGCGCTTGCCCCCGGGAACGCTGCCGCCAGTCGTGCTGAAATTCGACGCCTCCAGCCTTCCCGTCTGCCTGGTCACAGTCAAGGGAGAGGGACTTAACGAAACGCAGCTTCACGACGAGGCCCAGTTCACCATTCGTAACCAGATCGCGGTGGCGAAAGGCGCTTCCATTCCAGCCGTGTTCGGCGGCAAATATCGCCAGGCGATGGTGTACATCGATCCATACAAGCTGCTGTCCCGGCAGTTGAGCGTGATGGACGTAGTCAAGGCGGTAAACAACGGCAACGTCATCCTGCCGGCCGGAGATGTCAAGATTGGCCCCAGCGATTACTACGTTTACTCCAACAGCCTGGTGAAGCAGGTGGAGGAGTTGAATGAACTGCCGCTCAAGACCGTCGGGCAGCGCTGGGTGACCGTGTCGGACGTCGGCGAGGCGAAGGATGCGGCCCAATTGCAATACAACATTGTCCGCGTCGATGGCCAGAAGTCCGCCACCATCCCGATCATGAAGCAGGGCGGGGACAGCAATACCCTCGAAGTGGTCAATTCCGTTCGTGAGCTTACCAGCCACCTCTTCGACATACCCAAACAGTTGAAAACGGCCATCGTCTTCGACCAGTCGGTCTTCGTCAAAGAAGCCATCAAAACCGTGCTCCACGAGGGCGTCATGGGCTTGGTCCTCACCAGCCTGATGATTTTGATCTTCCTAGGCAGCTTGCGGGCCACCGTGGCGGTTCTGCTGTCAATCCCGCTCTCGGCGATGGCCGCCTTCGTATGCCTCTATTTCATGGGCGGCACAGTTAACACCATGATCCTGGGCGGGCTGGCGCTGGCTTTCTCGCGCGTCATCGACAATTCCGTCATTTCGCTCGAAAACATCTACCGGCATCTGGAGATGGGATCCTCCCCCGCGCTGGCGGCTGAGGAAGGTGGGGCCGAGGTCAATCTCGCCGTGCTCGCCGCCACCTTGGTGGACGTAGTCGATTTCTTCCCCGTCACCTTCCTCTACGGCGTCAGCAAATTCCTGTTCTCCGCCCTCGCCCTCGCGTTCTGCCTCTCGCTCCTGGCTTCCTTCGTTGTGGCCATGACCGTGATCCCGCTTTTCTGCTCAAAGTATCTGAAAGGAATCCATCACGAAATCCCCGAGCAGGATTCCGAAGAAGGCTCGGTGGGCCACGAGAAGCTGAGCTTGGGCGGCCGTTTCAACGAATGGTTCAACCGGATGTTCAACAAGCTGCTCGACCACTACGAGCGCTGGGTACGCGCCGCCCTGAAATATCCTGCGCTCACCGTGATCGCGCTCATGGGACTGTTCTTCGCCAGTTTTGCGATCTATCCGTTCCTGGGCCTGGCCTTTTTCCCGCGCACCGACGCCGGTCAGTTCACCATCAACCTGAAGGCGCCCACCGGCACGCGCATCGAATTGACCAACGAGTATGTGGCCAAGGTCGAGGACTTGATCCGCCACAACATCGATCCTGCCGACTTCCGGATGGTGGTTTCCAATATCGGCGTCGTCAACGACTTCTCCTCTCTGTACACCACCAATTCCGGTCAGTACACAGCCACTATCCAGACTCAGCTCGCTGACGACCACAAGACTGGAAGCTTCGCCTACATGGACCGCATCCGGGACGCCATTGCGGCGAAGTATCCCGACCTCCGCACGTTCTTCTCCAGCGGGTCGATGGTGGACGCGATTCTGAACAGCGGAATGCCCGCGCCCATCGACCTGCAGGTTTCCAGCCGCGACCTGCGCCGCTGTTATCGGATTGCGCAGGATCTCTCCGCCCGGATCCGGCAGTTGGACGGCGTGGGGAACGTCTACATTCCGCAAGATATGAACTATCCCGCCCTGCGCATGAACATCGACCGGGTGCATGCGGGCGAGTTGGGTCTCAGCCAGAAAGACGTGGTCGATAACGTGATCACAGCGCTCAACTCCAACATCATGATCGCGCCCAACTACTGGGTGGATTACAAAAGCGGGAACGATTATTTCCTCACCGTGCAGTATTACGAGCACGGGCAGCCGGCGGTCCATAACCTCGTCGATCTTCGGCAAATTCCGCTGCGCGCGCCCAATCTCACCCAGCCCACCACTCTCGATTCCGTGGTCAAGCTGGAGAGCACGCAGTCCCCCACCGAGGTGGATCACTACCAGATCCAGCGCATCATCGATGTTTACGTCACGCCCGCGGGAGAGGATCTGGGCAAAGTCACGGCCGCGATCCGCAAGGTTGTCGCCGACGAAAAACTTCCGGGGAATGTGCGCGTGGACCTCCGCGGCATGGTGAACGGCATGGAGGAGTCCTTCAAGAGTTTCGGCATCGGCTTCTCGCTTTCCTTTATTCTTCTGTTTCTCATTCTGATTGCGCAGTTCCGGTCCTTCATCGACCCGTTCCTCATCATGCTCGCCATTCCCATGGGCTTCATCGGCGTATTGATCATCCTGCCGCTGACCCACACCACGCTGAACGTGATGTCGCTGATGGGCGTGCTGATGCTGATCGGCATCGCCGATTCGAACAGCATCCTGATCGTGGACTTCGCCCACCGGTTGGAGCAACAGGGGCTCCCGGTGATGGATGCCGCCGTCACCGCCTGCCGCGTCCGCCTGCGCCCGATTCTGATGACCTCGTTCGCCACCATCATCGGCATGGCCCCCATGGCCATGAAGCTCGGCACGGGCGGCGAGCAGTATACGCCCATGGCGCGCGCGATTATCGGCGGCCTCACCACATCGGTTCTTCTCACCGTGTTCATCGTCCCGGCCGCCTATGTGCTGGTTTATGGAAGGAGAAATCGCAATGCGTAAATCCGCCATCATCGTTTGCCTTGCCGCGCACATCGCGTTCGGCCAGACGCCCCAGAAGCTCACGCTCCAGGACGCCGAAGCCCTGGCGCTCAAGAATCATCCGCAGATTCTGGCCGCCGAGAACGAACTCGGCTACGCCAACCAGCAGATTGTGGAAACGCGCTCGGCTTACTATCCGATGGTGGACGCCGATCTGACCGGCTCCGCCGCCAACCATGAGGCGCGCGTCGGCGCCGGCTACCTGACCGATTCGCTGCTCTTCAACCACTACGGCAATGGCTTCACCGTGTCGCAGCTCATCACCGACGTGGGCCGCACTCCCAACCTGGTTGCCAGCTCGCGTCTTGGCGCGCAAGCCAGCAGCCAGACCTACCAGGCCACGCGTTACAACGTGCTGTTGCAGGTGAACCGCGCCTACTACGACGCGCTGCACGCCCAGGCCGTGGTAAGAGTGGCGGAGGAAACCGTGTCCGCGCGGCAGCTTCTGGCTGACCAGGTCACCGCCCTCGCCAAAAATAAGTTGAAGTCGGATCTGGACGCCAGCTTCGCCGATGTCAACGTGGCGGAGGCAAAGCTGCTCCTGTTGCGCGCCCAGGACAGCTTGCAGGAAGCCTATGCGGAGCTCTCGCGCGCCCTGGGCTCCGATCAGGTTTTCGCTTTTCAGCTTGTGGACGAACCTTTACCGCCCAGCCCCGCGGCTAAACCCGACGACCTGGTCACCCAGGCGATGAACAACCGCCCGGAACTTGCCAGCCTGCGGTTCTCCCGCGAGTCCGCTTACAAGTTCGCGGATGCGGAAAAAGACCTCTCGCGGCCGACCGTCAGCCTGGTGGGCGTGGCCGGCTACATCCCCTACATCGCCCAACTCACCAGCACGCCGATTCCCAGCGAGTACGCCGCGGCGGCCGTGAATGTGGAGATTCCTGTGTTCAACGGCCATCTGTTTTCGGCGCGGCGCGAAGCAGCGCGTTACCGCGCCCTCGAAGCCGACCAGAACCTGCGCAACGAACAGGAGCGCGTTGCACGTGACGTGCGCGTGGCCTGGGCCGGCTCCATCAACGCCTTCCAGCGCATCGATGTGAGCGCGCAGTTCCTGCGCCAGGCCAGTCTGGCGCTACAACTGGCGCAGGGCCGGTACGATCTTGGCCTCTCCTCCATCGTCGAGCTGACGCAATCCCAGTTGAACCTTACCCAGGCGGAAATCGAAAATCTGAACGCGAAGTACGACTATCAAAGCCAGTATTCCGTGCTCCAGTACTCGCTCGGGCTGCTGCGATGAGCGGCCATGCGCCACCCCTTTATCAGGAAAAACAGAGCTTTCGCTTGAAACGGCAGCGTGTGCTACTCGCGATTCCACCGGTTGGCATGACCCTGCTGGTTATCTGGCAGGCAATCCTGGGCCACCCCTGGGGAAGACAACCGATGTCCAACGCCAACGTTATTGGCTGGACGATCTTCCTCTGGCTCGTCTACTGGCGCCTGGTGACCGTCCGGCTGGTCACCGAGGTGCGCCCGGGCGAACTGGCGGTGGCCATGCGGGGCCTGTGGCGTGAGCGCCGCATTCCGCTCGGCGAAATCAAGTCCGCCAAGACCGTCACTTACGATCCCGCGCGCGATTACGGCGGTTATGGTATCCGCTCCACCCGGCGCGGGACGGCTTACATCGCCGGCGGCAACCGCGGCGTCCGCCTGGAGCTGGCGAAAGGCGGCACGGTGCTCATTGGCTCTGAGCATCCGGAAGAATTAGTATCGGCGATCAATCGCCCTCACTCGACTGTTTCATCGGCTTAGTGTGCGCGCGCTACCATGGCAGCAGGAACCTTCGCAAGGCCCGCGTGACTGGGCCATATCTATGCGATTCGGCAGGAGCGAATCCGCGCGCCAATCGACCAGAGCCAGAGGCATCGCTCTCTCCAGCCGCCTCATCCTCGTCATCGGATTCGGCGGGCTGTTGCTCTTGATGGGTTTTGCGGGAGTTGACGGCCTGCAGACATTGCAGCAGATTCAGAAAAGCGATGATGAAATTCGTGAAGACTTTCTCTCGCGGACCAGGGTGCTGGAGCAGATTCGGTCTGCCCTTTACCTTTCGGGCACCTACGTCCGGGACTACTTGCTAGAGCCCGAGATCCAAAAGGCGGAAAGCCATCGGCTAAGTCTGGTGCAGACCCGCAACGAGATGGACTCCGCGTTGCAAGAGTATGCGGCACTGCTGAGCAAGGAGGAATCAGCTCCGTTTCAGAGCCTGACTCAAGAGCTGACAGCCTACTGGATGGTGCTGGAGCCGGTGTTGCTTTGGAACGCCACTCAAAGACGGGAGGATGGGTACGCCTTTCTGCGCGACGAAGTGTTTCCCCGGCGCACGGCCATGTTGAACATCGCCGACCAGATCGCTCGTATCAACGAGTCCCAGTTGACTACAGGCAAAGAGAAGGTCAGACAGACCTTCACAGAGTTCCGCCAGAGGCTGGTCATTACCATCGGGTTGACGATTGGCGTGGGTCTTCTGTTGGCTGCCTTTAGCATGAACAGAATTTTGCACCTGGAGGCGGTGAGCGCAGCGCGTTATCAAGAAATCGCCACGGCGCGCGCGGAGCTGAAACAACTGTCTGCCCGTCTGGTCGAGGCACAGGAAAATGAGCGACGTTCCATTTCTCGCGAGTTACACGACGAAGTCGGCCAGGCGCTTACGGGTATCCGAGTCGAGTTGGCCACACTGTCGAGGATGATCGGCGGCGGAGAGGCAGACGAGCTGGAGGTCAAAGTAGACGAGATCAAACAGATGGTGGAGGACTCGGTCGGAGTCGTGCGGAATATGGCGCTGCTTCTGCGGCCCTCCATGCTCGACGATCTGGGCCTCGTTCCCGCGCTTCAGTGGCAGGCGCGCGAGGTCTCGAAGAGAACCGGCGTGCGGGTGAAGGTGGCGGCGGAAGGAATTTCCGAGAACCTGCCCGAAGACCATAAAACTTGCATCTATAGGATCGTGCAGGAGGCTCTGCATAACTGCGTGCAGCACTCCGAAGCCCATGTGGTCAGAGTAACGGTCCAGCAGGAGCCAAGCCGTCTCTTACTCGCCATCCAGGACGACGGGAAAGGGTTCGATGTGCAACAAGAGCACGGGATGGGGCTACTGGGCATGCAGGAACGTGTCAGTCATCTGGGGGGCACATTCTCTGTAGAATCCTTGCCCGGGTGTGGTGCTATCGTGTGCATAATTCTTCCTCTGACGAACCCCGTCGAAGACCAGCTACAAGCAACCAAATGAACGTCATCCGGATTTTGTTAGCTGATGATCACACCGTTGTTCGAAAGGGTCTCTGTCTCCTGCTTGAAAGCCATCCGGGCTTCAAGGTGATCGCAGAAGCTGCGGATGGACGGGAAGCAGTCGCGATGGCGGAAGCCCACAAACCCGACATCGCGGTTTTGGATATTGCCATGCCGCTGCTCAATGGCATCGAAGCCGCACGTCAAATTTCCTCTAATTTGCCGCAAACGGCGATTGTGTTTCTCAGTATGCATTCCGACGAAGCATATGTGCTGAAGGCCCTGAAGTCCGGTGCCAAGGGGTATTTATTGAAGGATTCGGCCGAGTACGACTTGATCAACGCAATCAAAGCCGTCAGTGAGGGAAAAGCTTTCTTCAGTCCAGCGATTAGTAAGATGCTCGTGGAGGATTATGTGCGGGAAATGCGTGAGCGGGAGGTGGAGGATAGCTATGAACTCCTGACTACGCGAGAACGGGAGGTTCTGCAACTGTTTGCTGAAGGTAAGCCGGCTAAGGAGGTCGCCTCTATTTTGGGCCTAAGCCTCTATACGGTTGAAACTCACCGGAACAACATGTTTCAGAAATTGAACCTACATAGTATTGCGGAACTGATCCTCTATGCCGTGCGTAAGGGCGTAATCAGCTAATTAGTTGCTGGCCGAGACAGGACCGCCGCACCAGGCAACACGGCATGGCCGGAGACGATGGGCCGCACACGCAGCAGAAGGTTGTCCTTGAAGCCGACGTTCACGTGCGGATCCGATCCCTTGATTTGTCCCACCATGCGGCGATTGCCGTAGTCGTACACTTCGTAGGTCTTGTCCTTCTCCAGTCCGCGCAATTCGATGGCGGCTCTGGCTGGCCAGTAATCGGCAAAGAAACCGTAGTACATTTCGGTTCCCTTCCGCACGACATGCCCTTCGGGCTTGTCGAACGCCAGGTCATAGAGGTTGACGTATTCGGAGTGGCTCAATCCCAGATCGCCGTACTCGCGGAACCAACGATTTCACAGGGCCTTCTGCCGTTCGTCCAGGTTGACGTAGAAGGTAGTCAACTGTCCTCCCGTGCCGATGGCGGATTCGAAACTCTCGGGTACCGACGAACGGGTGCGCGACATGGAAGTGGCAGATCAGGCCGTGCGCGCCTCCCAGTAGTCTTCAAATTTGCCGCTGATGCAACAGCAACGGAGGGCGATGATCGCGTTGGCACCGCCCACAGTCCAAAACATTCC
>Ga0326728_10018684_pt1 | contig 13609 bp, 11 predicted proteins | sample MB3enrmetagenome_FD_207602 | JGI IMG/M metagenome (GOLD analysis project Ga0326728, IMG submission 207602) | Lab enriched peat soil microbial communities from McLean, Ithaca, NY, United States - MB31MN | ecosystem: Environmental > Terrestrial > Soil > Wetlands > Peat | place: USA: New York... | reverse complement strand
TCGAGAACATCTACCGGGTGGCCATCTCGTTGGCAAATGTAGGGACGTTTGGGAACTTTAAACCCCGCGATAGATTGTATTAGCCCGGGTCAGTTGTCATTCTGAGCGAAGCGAAGAATCCCCGCAGTTCGTCGCGTGCTGCTGACCCCAAAAGGCAACTGCGGAGATCCTTCGCCCCGACAAGCTGGGGCTCAGGATGACAGCGTTTTCGGGTTCAGCCAAAGCCGCGGCGGCGGGTTGCGCGCCGCAGTAAAAAGGAGACTCCATGTCTTTCCCCACTCATCGACCCCGTCGCTTGCGCCGGACCGAAACCCTGCGGGCTCTGGTGCGGGAGAGCCAACTGAGTGTGCGGTCACTTGTTTACCCGTTGTTTGTCTGTCCCGGATCGAAGGTCAAGGACGAAATCAAGTCCATGCCTGGGAACTACCGCTGGTCAGTTGACTTGCTGGTGGAGGAATGCAAGTCGGCGCATGACCTGGGCATTCCCGCCGTAATCCTCTTCGGCATCCCGGAGGCCAAGGACGACGTCGGCTCGGGCGCCTATCACCCTGACGGAATCGTGCAGCGCGCGGTGCGGGCGATCAAGAAAGAACTTCCGGATTTGTTGGTCGTCTGCGACGTGTGCCTGGATGAATATACAAGCCACGGCCACTGCGGGCTGATTCGCAACGGGGAAGTGGACAACGACTCGACGCTGCCGCTGCTGGCCAAGACGGCGGTGAGCCAAGTTGAGGCCGGAGCTGACATCGTTGCTCCCTCCGACATGATGGACGGCCGCGTGGCGCGCATTCGCCAGGAATTGGACGCCCGAGGCTTTACCCAGACCCCCATTCTGGCCTATTCCGCCAAGTACGCATCGGCGTTCTACGGGCCGTTCCGTGAAGCTGCGGATTCGGCGCCCAAGTTTGGAGACCGCAAATCCTACCAGATGGATCCTGCCAACCAGCGCGAGGCGCTGCGCGAGATTGCCCTGGACTTGGAAGAGGGCGCGGACATCATCATGGTGAAACCCGCGCTTCCGTACCTCGATATCATCGCGCTCGCCCGCCGCGAGTTCGATGTCCCGATCGCCGCCTACCAGGTGAGCGGTGAATTCTCCCTCATCGAGGCCGCCGCCAGAATGGGATGGATCGACCACGAACGGACGGTCTTGGAAACCCTCACCTCGATTCGCCGGGCCGGGGCGGATATCATCCTGACCTACTACGCCAAGACAGTCGCGCGGCTGATAGGGTAGTGCGAAATGCAATGCCGGCTCGTGTCCGCGTTAGCCTGACTTCTGTGCCCTCCGTGTTTCTAAAAGCATCAACACGGAGCACACAGAGGGCCTCAGTGTCCTCTGTGTCTTATCTTTTCCTGTTCACAGAGAACACGGAGAAGAAAGAACTTTCGAAATGGTATTACAGCGCGGTGGAGCCGCAATTCGAAATTCAAGATTCCAGATTCAAGAGAAAATCTTTTCAGTGCAAGCAGATTCGACAAACAAGTGCTACAGAGAGATATCGGACGTTCGCGCTACTTTAGCTCCGAAAGGAAAGCCGCGCCTCCAGTATAGAAGAGCGCGGTCGAGGCAGGAGGTAATGTAATCCCAAATTGATGGGTATCCCGCGCCACCACTCGACGTTCAAACAGGTCGTAGACAACTTCCACTTCGCGAGGCAGGCTGAAGGTCCGATCGCCTCCGGAAACGGTGTGGACGGCGAGGAGTTCTCGCGTTGCGTACAGGACATCGCCCGCTTGGTTGTACAAGTGGACTGCTGAGAAGCGCGCGATGCCACGCAGCAACGCGGCGGGCAGGTTGGGCGCTGCAACGTAGATTGAAGTCCATTCGGGAAAAGCCCTGATTCCCATTCCAGGCTTGCAGTTTCCCTGCGAAAACACCACTTGGCCGAGCACCCGAGCCTCAGGGTCGTTCAGGTAGAAGATCGGACTCAGCTTGCTGTTGGTGCCCCAAAAGAGGTCTTGAGGCAGGCCGGTCGTGATGGGGTGGTCGAAGTCCACGATGTGCATGAGCGGGCCCCAGGGCGTTTCGCTCACGCCAAAATTGAAGCCCGCGAGGTCGCGCATGTGCTCGAGCGAAGGCCTCTCATCAAGATAGCCCGGCGCGTAGATCCACAACGCCACCCGGCCATCCTTGCGAAGTTCTCCGTTCAATGCCTCGCGCCGAGCCACGTCGAGTTGAAAGCTGTTGAGGAATACGTACAGCTTGTAAGGCCGCAAGCGGCCCTCGATGAAATCCTGCAACAGGAACGTATCGAAAGGCGTGCCGATTCGCGCCAGGCCCCAGAGCCGCTGCTGGAAAATCAGCGGCACGTCCAGATAGTTTCGGTCCGACTCGTAGAAGAAGCTCAGGTCGTCAAGCAGCACGGCAATTTCCGCCGAGGGCGTGCGGTCCGTTTGCAGCAGAAATTCGCCGAGTTCGCGAAAGCGCGCGAGCAAAGGCGCGAAGGCCGGTTCTTTTACAGGGTTAATCGACTGGGACAACCACCACATGCCCTGGCCATGGGTGGCTACGCGAGCAAAATTCCTGCGCAGGATCGTAACGCTTTCCGCAAGTGAATTGACGTGGCCGTAGTTCGGATCGGGGCTGATGTGCGTGCGCGTGTCGTCTTCAATGATGCACAGTTTACCGTGCAGCCGGGCGGATTCCGACGGCTGCATCGCTGGCGCGTCGCCGCCGATGCCTCGATAGCCGTAGCTGTAAGGGCAGACCAGAAAGTCGACGTAAGGCGATTCCAGAACCTGCCGTAATCCCAGATGCCCGCTGCGCTGATAAGTTGAGTAGTCGCTGCCCGGCCGCTCGTCGAAGAAGCCGCCATTCCAAGCCAGTTCCATCAGGTAACCGTAGAATGCCCCCGCTAGTTTCTTCCCGCCTGTGGCTTCTTTGGCGGTGCGGCAGAAATCGATCAGCAAGTCGCTCGTGAGATCCGCAAAGCAGCGGTAATAATCAATGACGTTTCTCTCCCGCTCCGGATCGCGGAAGGTGAAGAGCCTGGCGTGAAGTTGCTGTTCAGCAGAAGGGACTTCTGCCGTGTCGAAGTCGATGTTGGGATCATTCCAGGCGGCGCGGAACGCAGAGAGGTCGTCGCTGTAATAACGCCGCAGCCAGGAACGAAAGTGGCGGCGCATGGGCTGGCTGTAATCCCCGCAGAGCGCGGACATGGAAGTCTCACCCTTCACCCATTCGCCGGTGTGGCCTGCGCCGGTTTGGAAAGCGGTGACTCGGTCGATGAGCCCGGTGCGATCGAGGTGAGCGATGAATGCTTTGAGGAACTCCTTCACTTGCCGGCGCCACACTTCGGAGGCGAAGGATTGGCCGAAGGGTTTGCCTTCGGAGGTGATCTCGCACTCGGCCGGATAAGCCTTCATCCACCAGTCGGCCGGCTGAACTTCGAAGTTCAAGCGCAGATGAAAACGAGCGTCGGGATCAACCGCGATAATGCGCCCGTAGCGGGCCTCGACGGCGGAAAAATCGAAGCCGTCGGGGCAGCCCGGCTTGGGCTCGACCCATTCGTAGCCTTTGCCGGCATCGAATGAGTAGACGTGGATGCCCGCCTTAGCTACTGCCGCCGCGCATTCCGCATCGCGCCATTCTTGAGTCGAGGGAGGGCTGACCCAGCACATCGCGCCAAAGGCCGGTTTGCCATTCAGGAAGATCGTGGGGGTTCCGTTGTGCAGCTTCACCTCGGCGACCAGTGGTTGGGCCGCCGCCGCAGGCACATCTCTCCAAGCCGCTTCGCCGCTTCCGGAAAGCTCCGCCAGCGCGGGAATTGAGGCGGGGATCATCTTCAGCACATCACGTCTGTGCATGGGATCGCACTTGTAGCGCAGACCTGCCTTTTAGGTCTTCGGCTTGTGCCACATGCCGGCAACCGGAAGATGTGTGGCACAGGAAAAAGGCCGCAGACCTAAAAAGCAGGTCTGCGCTACCTCCTTCCGACACGGGTGGCGCATACGTCCAGACGGTTCTTGCCGGGATGTGTGCGCCCCAGGTGACCATTCACATCGAGGTAGAGCAATCTTGCCGCCCTCGCCGACTTAGCCTTGCGGCTCGGGAATTTCCCGTATCCAGATATTCCGGTAGCGGACCGGGTGGTTGTGATCCTGAAGCTTCAAAGGCAGCTTGGTTGGAGTCGCCTGATACGGCTCGTGCTCGCCATCGGTGCGGCCGAGGGCGGTGACGTGGTCCTGGACCAGCACGCCGTTGTGAAACACGGTGACAGTGGCCGCGCGGGTGAGCTTGCCCGCCGCGTCAAATCGCGGTCCGTGGAATACGATATCGTAAGTCTGCCACTGGCCGGGAGCGCGGCATGCATTGACCAAGGGAGCGTACTGGCCGTAGAGCGCGGAGGCCTGACCGTCCGGATAGGTTTTGCTCTGGTAGGAATCCAGAACCTGAATCTCGTAATTGCTCTGAAGGTAAACGCCGCTATTGCCGCGGTCCTGATCCTCGCCGTGCGGAGGATTAGGCGTCGCCCACTCAACGTGGAGTTGGCAATCGCCAAACGCCTGCTTCGTCCGGATGTCGCCCTTTCCCGGTACGGTGGCGAAGTATCCCTTGTCGACTTTCCAGTCGGCAGGACTGCCATTCACCGACTCCCAGTTGCTCAAATCTTTGCCGTTGAAAAGCACCACAGCGTCAGACGGCGGCTTTCCTGCTTGGGCTTCACTACTTGGTTGACGACGGGTGGTTGGGGCGCATTGCGGTCGTGCTGCGGGCCCCAAGGCGGTAACGTCACGCTTGGCGTGGCCTGCTGCTGAGCCGGGGGTGGGGCGGTTTGCTGAGAACAGCCCAAGCTCATCAAGGCCAACAGGACAACCACAATTGCGGTCGCTAAACACGCAATGGTAAGAAGCTTCTTTCTCATCGAATTCCTCCTCTTTGGAAAACGCTCAACAGAGATGCCAGAACGGCAGCGAAATTGTACACCAAAACCAGCTCGACGGCTTGCCCTAGTGCCGGGTCTTTGTCTGTCATTCTGAGCGGAGCGAAGAATCTCTGCAGTTTCTCCGCACCTGGACAGCCGGAAGCAAACTACGGAGATTCTTCGCCCGCCAACAAGCAGCGGGCTCAGAATGACAGGGTTCGAATACTGGACTACGGGAACGTTGCGGGAGTCGACAATGTTAGTGATCGACAAGCGGAATCAGAATCCTCGCAGCGCGGTGCTCTGGCGTTTTGGCAGGCCTTCTTTGGGGATTCGTTTCAAGACCACATATTCCAGGCCGTGTTCTTTGCAGAAGGCGCGTTTCTCCGGCACGTCGCCATCCTCATTCACAGCGTAGATATGCGGCCTGATGACGGCAATTTCCGGTTCGGCATCCATCCAGCCGCGCCCGGAGGAGACCAGAGCCTGCCGGACGAAGCGCACGGACTGAACCATGTAGCGGCGCTCGTCGTGGGAAAACATCGGATGCCCTTCGCCCTTGAGTAGCTTGATGTTGGCATCGTGCCCAACGACCACATAGAGGTCTCCCAACTGGGAGACCTCCTCGAAAAACCTTACGTGGCCGGAATGAAACCAATCGTAGCAGCCGGTGACGATCACGCGCTTGCTCGCCGACCGCTCGTTCTGTGGGGCCTGGGGCAAAACCGGAAAACCCTTCAGGTCCTCATTCGTTAAAACACGATACTCGACGCCGTGTTGGCGGCAGTACGCCTGCTTCTGCGGGCTGTCGCTCCGCTCGTCCACGACCCAGATATCCGGTTTGATTCCGTCGGCCTGCGGTATGGAGTCACGATCGGCCTGCCCCTTTGCCAGACTTACCGCACTGACATACCGATCAGCAGCGAGCAGATATAAGCGCTCCTCCTGAGGAAAAACCGGAGGGTGGCTTTCGAGGGCGCGCACAGTCTCGTCCGGCCAGAGGAGAACGTGAAGCTTACCGAGCTTCGACGCCTCCTCCAACAAACGCACATGCTCTGATCTGAAATTGTCAAAACTGCTCGTCACTACGACGGTCTTCGCGTCACCCATTCGATTTCGAGGACCTGACCTTTACACGAATACCCCCCGGCACCGGCTCCTCGGAAACAACGTAGAGATATCCGCCGCCGCAGCCGGAATACATCGCGCCCGCATACCGTGACTGGTAACAGCCAAGAATTCCCACGAGGTCGATTGTGATGGTGGGGTGGCGGACGGTTTGGGGAAGAATATGCTCCCAGCACTTCATGCACTCATTCATTGAAGCGCCCAGCGCCTTGCTGTCTTTGCTTACGATGGCATCAAAGCACTGCTTGCCGGTTTCGCCCAGCCTCTGGATCCACTCCGGATCGAGGTTCTTCTGCCCAAGGGGATTGTAGCCGTTGGGACGCTGCGCCACCGGCAGCATGTAAATCACGTTCTCGAGCCAACCCACCACGTCCGGGTCATTATTGGATTCGACGTGGACGGGGAAGTAGCCGCCCTCATAGCTATAGTCGTAGTCCAGCCGGTTTACTCCGGGATAAATCAGGCCCGCCATGTCCTGCGAACCTGAGGGCTCCGGCTTGCCTTGATTCTCAGCCTGGTAAAGCTCCCGAGTGAGTTCCCTAGGATTTCGGTGCGGCAATCTGCCGTGCCACAGCCTGCTCGCCACCTCGCGCGTGCTGGTTGCCATTCCGCAGCGGTCCATGCATCGGAAAGTGGGCTCGAGACCAACCACGACCATGGACCCCGACGGAGTAGGATTAAGTTTAGAAACAAACGGTTGATCGATCCAACCGCCCGCAAATGCCATGCGATAGGGAATTTCGCTGATGATGGAAGTGATTTCCGTGGCCAGTTGCACGTGGTAATCCTCACCGCAGAGGCGCTGAGACACAGAGACAAGACCTTCGGTTTTAACCCCTCAGTGCCTCCGCGCCTCAGTGGTGCGAGAAGTCCTCGCGCACCGTGGCTTTGCCAGCCTTCCGATCCTGGTACTGATGTTCGATCCACGCGTAGGTTTTTATCAGTCCCTCGCGGAAGGGAGTGGAAGGCTCCCAATTCAGGATCCGTTTGATCATGGTATTGTCACTGTTGCGGCCGGCGACCCCACGGGGCGCATTCAAATCGTACTTGCGCTGCAGCTTGATCCCACCGATTTCCTCCGCGATGCTGACCAGTTCGTTGATCGCAATGAGTTCGCTGGAACCGAGGTTGATGGGCGTGGCGATGAGGTCGTCGCAGTGCATAATCTTGTCGATCCCCAGCGTGCAGTCGTCGATATACATGAAGCTGCGGGTTTGATTGCCATCGCCCCAGACCACAATTTCCTTGTCGCCCGTGTCCTTCGCTTCGATGACCTTGCGGCAGATGGCTGCCGGAGCCTTTTCCCGCCCGCCATCCCACGTGCCGTTGGGGCCATAGACGTTGTGGAACCGGGCGATAGATGTTTTCAAACCGCGCTCCGACCAGTATTCCTGGCAGAACATTTCGGACATGAGTTTTTCCCAGCCGTAGCCCCGCTCCGCCATGGCCGGGTAGGCGTCTGACTCTTTGAGCGCCCGGGAGTGAGGGTCTTTCTGCAAGTCCGTGTTGTAAGCGCAGGCCGAGGAGGAGAAGAAATACCTTTCTACGCCCGCCCGATAAGCCGCTTCGATGAAGTTGGTATTGATCAGGATGCTGCGCAGGCACTCGATTCTGAACCGCTCGATGAAGCCCATGCCGCCCATGTCTGCGGCCAGGTTGTAGACCTCGACTGCGCCCTCGCACGCCCTCACACAATTCTTTTTCTCGCTCAGGTCCATGCAGAGGCTTTCAACGCCCGGCGCTCGCTGGTACCAGTCCGGCAGGGGTTTCTTGTCAATGGCGCGGATTCTGGTAAACCCACAGTCATGAAAGTAGCGAGTAAGGGCGCCGGCGATAAAGCCGCCTGCCCCGCCGATTACGATCAAATCATCCTTCTTGGTAGTCTGTGGCGCACTCATCGCCTCTCCTTTTCGACCGCTGATTGCGAAACTCCAACGGTATTCCGAACGGCCCAGGCTTGGCAAGAAGATTTGAGGAGTAAGGGTAGGGGTACGCCATGGCGTGCCCCTACGGGGGATTTCTTCGCACGTTCCAGGAGTGAGGGTCGTACCCGGCTCGCCAAGGGCTACGCCATTCAATGCGCGGTTGCGACCATTACGGCGGCGGGGAGGCGCGCTGCCGCCCACAAATCGAGATAGGGTTTGAGGTCGTTGGTCAGAGCGCGGAACTGCTCGAGGGTGAGGGATTGAGCGCCGTCGCTGAAAGCCTTTTCGGGGAAGGGATGCACTTCCACGAGCAGGCCGTCTGCGCCGACGGCCACCGCGGCGCGCGCCACCGCCGGCACCAGGCTGCGCTTGCCCGTGGCATGGCTGGGATCGAGAATGACCGGCAAGTGAGTGAGTTCGTGCAGCAGCGGCACGGCCGCAATATCGCAGGTGTTGCGCGTGGCGGTCTCGAAGGTCCGTATGCCGCGCTCGCAAAGTATGACCTTGGGGTTTCCATGAGCGGTGATGTACTCAGCGGACATGAGGAGTTCCGTGATGGTGGAGCTCATGCCGCGCTTCAGGAGGACAGGCCGGGAACATCTGCCCAGCGCTTTGAGCAAGGCGAAATTCTGCATGTTGCGAGCGCCCACCTGCATGATGTTCGCATGCTCAGCCACCACCTCCACATCCTGCTCGCTCATCACCTCGGTAACGATCGCGAGACCTGTTTCTTTGCGCACTTTGGCCAGGAGTTTCAAACCCTCGAGCTCCAGCCCTTGGAAGTCATAAGGGGAGGTGCGAGGCTTGAAGGCGCCGCCGCGAAAAATCCTGGCGCCGCTCGCCGCCACGGCTTGGGCTGTCTCCATGATCTGCTTTTCGCTTTCCACCGAGCACGGGCCGGCCATGATGGCGAAATGGTCTCCGCCCACGTCGACGCCATTCACCGGGATGACGGTGCGCTCCTTCTTGAATTCCTTGCTCACGAACTTGTAAGGCGCCGAAATGCGGACAGCGCTCTCCACGCCAGGAGCAGCTTCCAGGGACTCGAGACAAGAGGTAACGTCTCCGACCCCCACCGCGCCGATTACGACCCGCTCCTCGCCCACGATCGAGTGAACTTTGTAGCCAAACTCCCGGATGCGCTCGCAGACGTGGTCGATCTCTTCTTTTGTGGCATGAGGTCTCATGGAAATAATCACCGTGCGCCTCCCTGAAAACAAAAAACCCACTCTCTCGAGTGGGTTGGCTTTTTTTAAGATTTGGTTCTCCGCTCAGGCCAACGCCACTCTACTTGGGGCTAAAGCCCCAAAAGCGGTAGCTAAACCAGTTGGCGTAAGCGCTGAACATCGAAGTCAGTATAGCGCAGCCCGAAACGAGGCGCAATGAATTTTTGGTCGAGGCGGTTTCCTAATTTGATTTGTAGCGCTGGCCTTTACGGGCAGCGGAAAAACCCCTTTGACTGTCATCGTGGGGAGCCGCAGGCGACGAAGGATCTCCGTGGTTCGTTGAAACGACAACTGCCGAGATTCTTCGCTTCGCTCAGAATGACAGGCTACAGGGGTTTTTCCGCAGCCTCTTTAGGCCAGCATTTGCCGGCCTGAAGGTCGGCGGTACTAACTAATCAGGACGACACCCTGGTTGGCGGAGCGATACCCGAGGGCGGCCACAACAGCCGCCCCTACGAGTTTCCATTTTCGATTTTCGAACCTCGGTCTTTTGCCCTTGACTTTCGACTCTTGACTCTCGACTATCGACTATTATGCGAACAACCCTTACTACTCTGCTCCTGGTTCTTCTTTGCGGCTCGGCGCGCGCTGCCGGGACACTCGAAGTGTATTTCATCGATGTTGAGGGCGGGCAGGCCACGCTCTTCGTCTCCCCCTCGGGCGAATCGATGCTCGTGGACACAGGCTGGCCGGATGCTAAAGGGCGCGATGCGGAGCGCATTGTTTCCGCCGCGCGTTTGGCTGGCGTGAAACAGATCGACTACCTGGTTGTAACGCATTACCACATGGACCATGTGGGAGGCGTGCCGCAACTCGCGGCGCGCATCCCCATCCGCACCTTTGTGGATCACGGGCCGAGTGTGGAGCACGACGCGGAGGCCGATCAGCTTTTTGCGGCCTACACGAGCGTGCGCGACAAAGGCAAACACCTTCTGGCGAAACCCGGCGAGGTGATTCCAATCCAGGGAATCAAGGTGCAAGTTCTGACCGCCGCCGGGGAGGAGATTTCGAGTCCGCTGCCGGGAGCGGGAGCGCCCAACCCGCTCTGCGCCGGAGCGAAGCACAAGGACCCGGACCCTTCGGAAAACGCCCGGTCCGTCGGGATGCTAATTACGTATGGCAAGTTTCGGATGATTGACCTGGGGGACTTGACGTGGAATAAGGAACTTGGACTCGCCTGCCCGGACAACAAAATCGGCATGATCGACGTGTATTTGAGCACCCACCACGGCCTCGACCTTTCCGGCGCGCCGGCGCTGGTACACGCTTTGCATCCTCTCGTGGCCATCATGAATAACGGCGCAAGGAAAGGGGGATCGGCCGAGGCGTGGCAAACCATGCACAGTTCGCCCGGACTCGAGGACATCTGGCAACTGCATTCCGCGCTCGAAGCCGGCAAGGCGAACAACGCCCCGGACGACTTCATCGCCAATTTGGCAGAAAATTGCCAGGGAAATTGGATCAAGCTGGCAGCCGAGCCCGACGGCCATTTCACTGTGACTAATAGCCGGAATGGGAAGACGAAAACCTATCAGCCGGCTGCTCGGTAAAGGCCGTGCGGCGTCGGCCCTGTGTGAGTCACTCGACAAGGTGCTTTGACGGCTTGCCCAAGGAAGTAAAGGATGCTATCCTTACTGTAAGGAGGGCCGGTAAAGATGGCAAGCTCAAGCGTTATCAGCAGCAAAGGCCAAGTGACGGTGCCTCAGGAGATCCGCGTCCGGTTGGGATTGAAAGAGGGCGACAGAGTCGAGTTCGTTACCGAAGGGGGTAACACCATTATGCGGCCCGTTCGCTCCGCGGGAAATCCCTTTGACGCCTATGCCGGAGTTCTGGAAGGAGCTTTTCCGGGCGGGGTTCGTGAGATCAACGCCTGGGTGGACGAGATGCGGCGGGAGAAACGGTCGCGGCGATGAGAACGGCGATCGATACCAACGTTATTTCGGCATTGTGGTCAGGGGAGCCCGCGTCCCGGGGAGTAGCTGAGTTATTGGGGCGTGCGAAGAATCAAGGCGGCCTGGTTATTTGCGCTCCTGTTTATGTTGAACTGCTGGCATACCCCAAGGCGACGAGAACCTTCCTAGAACAGTTCTTGGCAACCACCCGTATCGCGACGGACTTCTTGTTGGACGAAGCCGTATGGCAAGAAAGCGGGGCCGCCTATGCCGCCTACGCTCAAAGGCGGCGACAATCCAAGGACGGCCTTTCGAAGCGGCTGTTGGTGGACTTCATAGTCGGAGCACACGCGATCCTGAAGGCAGATCGATTGCTTACGCTGGATGCGGCACGCTACCAGACTGCATTTCCCAAGCTGGTGATGATGCCGTAACTGAGACCCCGGGGTGCCTATGCCGAGGCTGCTCGGGGTTCAGTTCGCTTGTCATTCCGAGTGGTCATGGGTCTTCGACCCACCCCAAGGAATGACAAAGAAACGGATGCCCCCGGGGCGTTCCCGCGGTTGCCGCTACGGCGCGTTTTCGGGTTCCCTCTCCGTCAGATTCGCCGTCGCCTCCAGACGCACCGTCACGATCTGAAATGGCTTAACCGGGAATTGGAATCCGTGGGGAGAGACCGGAAGAGACCCTTGATTCCTCTCCAACGCATCGCTCATCCACGCCGACTTGACGTCGAGTATTGGAGTTTCTACCTCCACCACGCTTTCTTTGCCGGCCACTTCCAGAAATCGCAGAATCGTTCCCTTTCCATCCTCGGCCATCTTCCAGGTTTCAAGCACCACGTCGGGATCCTGCACTTGCAGGAAACTCGTCTGGGCCGAATTGAGAGGTCTCACAAAGTTGATGGCCTTATCTTGTGAAGTGATCTGATCCACTTCCAGAGGCGACATCTCTTCCCGGCCCAGCCGGCTGAGATAGGGCGGCGACAGGTCTTTGCCGCTGGTGAACACATAGCGGAAAGTGAAATCGCCTCCCTGGCCCGCTGCGTAATTGGTGAAATAGTAGTTGTTCATCACATAGGAAAAGATCGTGCCGGAGCGCGGGCTGAACTTCGCCGGCCACGTTCCTCGCACGATATCGCCCAAGCAGACCAGCGGGGTATCCACAGGCACAAGCGCTGCGGTCACACCGTCCTGCTCCGCCGACACCCAGTGCTGCACCGAAAACCATTCGTTACCGGCGCCGGGCAGTTGATCGCGGCTGGGATCCACGGATCCGTTCTGGATCTCATAACGAAACTCTGGATGCCCCATGGCCAGCGGAAATGCAAAATACGCCGCTTCTTTGCTGTAGACCTCCGTCTTGCGAACGTGGTTGATGAACTCGATCTTCTTTTGCCCGTTGAACAGGATTATCTCCGTTTCGATGTGGGGGGTGTTCACGCCCGAGCTTTCGAGATGTGCGACCGTCCCAAACGGCTGTTGGGACACTGAAACCAGGCGGCCGCCGCCGGCCCCACGGACCGTGAGCTCCGGAACAGGCCATCCCGAACTGTATTCGACCAGCCGGTTGGGAGTTTGGTCTCCCCCCTTGACGTACAAATACTGATCGAACCGGTAAGGGCTCGAGGCGTTCACCAGTTCCTTCTTCAGCTCTTTGTCCACGATGCTCTTGACGGCTCCGCTCTTGGCATCCAGCACCACGCGGTAGTAGTCATTCTCCAGCGTGCCTCGCGGATCTACCTGCTCCGGAGGCGCCTCAACGGTAGTTTCCTTCAGAGCAATGGCCTTGTAACCGACCGATGGAACATCCGGCGCCAGAAAGCGAATGTGGTTGTAGGATTGTCCGGTCGCAAGAATCTCGTAGGGAATGGTGCGGTGCGTGGCGAGGTCTATAAGCTCCCGCCCTTTATCCAGGTCCATTTCAACCATGCCGGAGCGCGGCCAACTCAGGGGATTGAATACAAGCAGCGTCCCTGCCGGGTCGTAGACAGAGTCAGCCAGACCGGCCAGTCCTCGCTCGAGCACATAGTCCATCCCTCGCTTCGCCTCGCTGGCAAATCCCTCCTTGACTGCCAACTGGTCTACGGCCTCCTGGCTCTTCGGATTCGAGACGCTTCGGTCGGCGCCCCAGGTGTGCTCGTCGTAGAGAACCATGTTGTTCCACATCCGCCGCAGGGCTTCGGTCTCGGGCTGTCGGATGGGATTGACTAGGCTGCTGAGAGTGGAGAATTTCTCGGCTGCAAGGGCTCTGTGCTCCGTCTCGCGCTCAATAGCGGCGGATCGGGCTGTTGAGGCAATGCCATATTCCCAGTACGGGCCGCCGTCTCCACGCACCACCGGAATGGTATTTCCGAATTGCGGCGCGATCTGTTCCATTGCTTCCGCGAACCCCGAGTACTGCAAGCGGGGATAGGCGTAAAGCTTGTTCCAATTGGCGGCCAGACTTGCCTGGCCGGGAATAAGATCGGTGTTTTCCCACTGGGTGCCGTAAACCAGAACTGAATCGGCCTTGTATTCCGGGCGAGTATAAGCTTGCAGGAAAACCGGGATGGAGTCGCGTCCCGCCCC
>Ga0326728_10018682_pt1 | contig 13610 bp, 12 predicted proteins | sample MB3enrmetagenome_FD_207602 | JGI IMG/M metagenome (GOLD analysis project Ga0326728, IMG submission 207602) | Lab enriched peat soil microbial communities from McLean, Ithaca, NY, United States - MB31MN | ecosystem: Environmental > Terrestrial > Soil > Wetlands > Peat | place: USA: New York... | reverse complement strand
CTTGGGGGAGGGAAAGCAATGGGGAGACGGCGCTTTCGTTCCTTGGACGAGACGCCAAGCCGCTAGCAGCGTTCGGGGTTAACAGCGGGCGGAAACCATTTCTCACCCTTTCAGGTTCGGATGGCCGGATGCGCGCTGATCTCAGCGTCGGCTGGGGCGAGCGCCCGATTTTGGCGATGAGCGACGAGACGTGGGTGCACCGCGTGAAACTCGGTTTCCTTGCATCTGACGCCCCCTCCCTGGAAGAGGAGAACTGGGGGCTGGTCTTTGAGGCTCCAGGGAGGCGCATTCTGGCGGGGATCGGGTACGGGAAGGACTACACAAAAGGAACCCTGAACGGGCAGATCTCCGTGCGGAATAGCGAGGGCAAGACTTGGCGCGCCCCGTGAGGCTCGCGGGTAGGACGGCTCGGCCTAAAGCGGGCAGATTCTCTCTTGGAATTGAAGAGTTTTTTCTTACCAAAACCGGTGCAGGAGAATCTTCGCAGGTGGCGCAAACGTCCCGACGCTTTTGTGGGGATATATGCGCCCCAACCAAGCGTATAATCACCCCGTGTCTGAGCGAAAGCGGGTAGCGCACACTCGCTGTTGTTGCGAGTCTGCGGCTTTTTTGGCATTAGGTAATCTCATTCTCGTCAATATGCGCCACGAACATGGATCACGGAAAAGCCGCAGGGACCCAGCTTCAGGGACTCTGCCCTTATAGACGCGCTACACGGTCTGAGATCCCTGCGCAAGCGGACTTCCGTCGAAGATAGCTCGCCGGCTGGCGCAGACCGCTAGCTCTGCGGTTGTTGCGCATTGGAGCCTCGGCTGAGCGTGACTTGCTATGCATCCCCCATCGATCGACCTCGTGACGTCTCGGCAGGACAAGGGGGCCGTGCGCTGCCCTGCGGGTTTCTCGCTCCTCGAGATGATGATGGTAGTGACGGTGATTTTGATCTTGGCGTCCATCTCCACGCCTTTTTACAGAACCGCCGTGATACGGGCAAGAGAAGCCGTGCTGCGCGATCACCTTTTCACCCTGCGCAACCTGATTGACGAGTTCACCCGCGACAACGGCCGCGCTCCCTTGAGCCTCGACGAGATCGTGGAAAAAGGCTACCTGAAGCGGCTGCCCACCGACCCTTTCACCGGCTCGAACGAGACCTGGGTGGAGACCAAGGAAGACCAGCCTCTATCGTCCAGCCAAAAGACGCTGGGAATTGTCGACGTACACAGCGGCTCGGAAGAGACTTCCCTCGAAGGCACTCCGTACAACAGTTGGTAGGGCCAGGATTCGGGAGTCAGGATTCGGGATTCAGGTCGTTCCTGCCGCCGGCTTTGCTGTCTGCGGCGGTTGGACGGTCGCGAGATTCTCCCCGAGGCGTCCAGCCCGTGCGGTGACAGGAGAAGATCCTAGGTTCCAGAGAGAGGCAGGCAGCGATTATGGCCATGGGTCGAGAGGAAATTATCCAGGACTTGGAGATGCACGTTCGGAGGTCGGGCGGAGACCCTGCCGGCTGGCGGGTAGGGACGGCGAAGGACGCACACGCGCCGTTTTTCGAGCGGCACCTGGCGGCGGAACTGGGCGATGGGCTGGCCTACCGCGAGGCCTACACCACGGAGGCCGCCGCCGGCGTCGCGGAGCGATTGGTGAGCCAATGCGGCCTGCGCCTGGACCGCGAGGCAGTCCCCGAAGCCGGCAAAATCGTATTCGTTTATCGGCGCCGTGAATGACGAGGGAAACGGGCAGGCACGCTTTTCAAGAGAGGGAGAAACATGGTCAGAAAGAAGATGTAGCTGAGACGGCGCCTGACACCATTTTCCCTTGGGGCGAACGATCCACCAGGATTTAGTGTCGGACCCATCGGGCGAGACCTACGTTGATACCGCCTACGATTCGCTTGGCCGAATGTACACCAAGAGCAACCCTTACCGCGGCGCCTCCGATCCGACCTATGGGGAAGATACCTACGCTTATGACGCCTTGAACCGGGTCATCAAGGTCACGCACAGCGATTCGAGCTATAGCCAGGTCGCTTATGGCAGCGGCACGCAGTTATGCTCGGCCTCGACTTATGGTTACGGTTATGCCACCCTCAACACGGACGAGTCGGGCAATCAGCGCCGCTCGTTCACAGATGCCCTTGGCCGTGTCATCGAGGTTGACGAGCCGGACCCCTCGAACGGCAACAGCCTGACGCTGAACACCTGCTACACGTATGATGCGCAGGGAAACCTGACCGGCGTGGTCCAAGCGAATGAGACGCGTTCCTATAGCTATGATGGCCTGTCGCGGCTGACCCAATCCACCACGCCCGAAGGCGGCACCACGCACTACTACTACACAATTTCAGCCGGGGGCCCTGCGCAAACAATCAAAAGCTTGTCTGCCGTAAGACCGACGCGCGTGGGATCACCACCACCTACACCCACGACGCTCTGAACCGCCCAACGGGGATGACTTACTCCAACAGTGACCCCAGCGTAGGTTACTCGTACGATCAAACGAGTTATAATGGCCTGACGATTGCGAATGGCAAAGGTCAACGGACCGGCATGAGCGACGCCTCGGGCAAGACCGCTTGGAGTTTCGATACGATGGGCCGGGTGGCGCAGGAGGAGCGGACCATCGGAAGCGTCACCAAAACGCTCGCCTATGGTTACAACCTGGATGGATCACTGGCGTCGGTCACTTACCCCAGCGGGAGGACCGTCAAGTATACCCCTAGCGCGGTCGGCCGGCCGCTTTCTGCCGTGGACACCGGCAACAGCATCAACTACGTGACGTCGGCCACTTACGCGCCCCAAGGTGCCCTGGCCACGGCGGCTTTCGGCGCCAACATTACGTTCTCCGCCGGTTATAACAATAGGTTGTGGCCGAATGACCTCAAGGGCAAAACCTCGTCAACTTTTTTTGAATTGCAACCCTCATACTACTCCAATGGCAACGTACACGTGGTCACCAACGCCGCAACCTCCGCCCGCTCCGAGACCTATGGCTATGACTACCTCAACCGCATAACCTCGGCTCAGAGCGGCGCCACCTCCGGCCAATACTGTTGGAGCCAGAGCTTCGGCTACGACCGCTACGGCAACCTGACGAGCATGAACAACACCGGAACAGGCTCCGGGTGCTGGTCGCTTTACTCCCCTAGCCTTTCCCCGAATACCTATAACCAAATCCCGGCTTTCTCTTACGACGCTTCTGGCAACACGACGGCAGACGGAACGTACAGTTACGCTTGGAATGGGGAGGGGCTTCAGAAGTCAGCGGGTACGACGAACTACACCTACGACGGTGACAGCAAGCGAGTGGAAAAGTCCAGTGGCACGTTCTACTGGTTCGGCCCGGACGGCCTCGCACTCGCGGAGACCGATTCGAGCGGTAATACTCAGAACGAGTATATCTATTTCAGCGGCAGGCGCACAGCGCGGCGGGACTCGAGCGGGAACGTCTACTACTATTTCCTGGATCAGATCGGTACTTCGCATCTGGTTACGAATGCCTCCGGAGCGGTATGCTACGACGCCGATTACACGCCCTTCGGCCAAGAGTTGGCGTACACCACCAGTTGCACGCAGAAGTACAAATTCACGGGCCTGGAGCGCGACAGCGAAACGGGCAACGACCACACTTGGTTCCGCAACTATGAGTGGAACGTGGGCCGCTGGATGAGCCCAGACCGGCTCGCCGGCAACGTTGGCAACCCTCAATCCCTCAACCGATACACCTATGCGCTGAACAACCCGGTCAGTCTAGTTGATCCAACTGGGACAACATGGTGCCGTCTCACCGACGATGGCCAATCGATAGACTATTCATCGTGTGTCTCGGACACAGACTATGGAAATAACCAAAGCGCCTACCCTGGCTACCAGCAGGTCTCCCAGGACCAGACTGTGACTGTGGTTGCCAGCACCGACTCGGATTACACTTACACCATTTCGGCTCCGACCATTCTCAACACTCCCTACGGCCCGACCTGGGCCGCTAGTTTAGCTACATCGAACTTTTTTGACGCCGTAAACAACGCATCATGTACCGTCTCTTCCTCCTCAATAGACAATTACCTTACGACAACCCCTCTGGCTGGTCAAGGCTCCAGCTTGATGGCAACCGGCCAAACATACAATCTCGATCCTCGGCTTCTCGTGTCGCTTGCTGGGGCTGAGACCACGTTTGGGAAAAACATCACGGCTGGCCAATATAATGCCCTGAATGTGCTCTACAACGGTCATAACTCTCCGTTTGCTAGCTGGCAATCGAACATTAACGCAGCTGGCAGAAGTCTTACGAACCCAGCAAATGGATACGACCTAACAAATACATCGACCATGTATAGCACGTACTGCTCAGGTTCGGGGTGTGCGACTGGGTTAACAAATCTCAACACTTTTATGAAGCAGCAGGGAGCGAATACGAGCGCTCTGCAGAACCCTTGTAAGTGACCATTATGAACATACGATTTGCGTGCGTCATGTGCCTAGCTTTGACAACAGGTCTGGTCCTTGCTCAAGAACCGGCGGGACAGAATTGGAAGTCATTCAAAAGCACTACCGGTTTTTCTGTTAAGTACCCAGGCAGCTGGTTCACAAAGGGAGCCTCCACAGATCGTTTGATGATTCTGAGTTCCGACGGCGGAGCAGAAGCGGTAGTCATCAAGCGCGGCCAAGCTATGATCTCCGTAAAGGAGGAGGAATATACTGGTTCGACGCTTTCGCAGCTGATAGATCACTATACCCAGGATACTGATGTCTTGTCTCGTAAGAACATCCGCAATGAGAGGGCAGGAACTCAGGGGTGTCGCGACCTGCAGCAAATAGTATCCAGGGAGGCCCTGGTGCCTCCCGAAGATGTGCCCCGCTCAGTACCGTATATGATTAACACTGAATATTTTTGTGAAATACATGGGCACAAGTACGTCACCGTCTTAAGGAATTTCAAGGGCGACAAGAAGCAAGCGATGTACCAGCAGGTCGCGTTGCGTGTGGCGGAAAGCCTCAGCGCAGATGAATAGGAGTCTCATCGGAGCGTTTCTTCCCGCCGTAAACAACGGAGGACAGTGAGGTGCGGCGGTTCGGCGCGAGTTTGACCGACACCACCTGGTTTCGTGCCTGCCAAGAACGGCGGTGGCAGGCCTATTGGCAGGATCAAGCCGTCGTGCGGGGGCGCCGGATGTCTATTCAGGTCACCATCGTCTTCGCCCTCTTGGCGTGCACGGGCCTGCCGCGTATGCCATCGCCGACAGACAAGTGCGGACCGGTAAAGATCACGAAAGGCGGCGAAAAATGGGTGAAGGCGACGCTACGCGGGCTTTCGCTGGAAGAGAAAGTTGGCCAAATGTTGCAGGTGCGGAGCTATGTGGACTACCCCAGTTTCGAAGCTGCCGACTACAAATGGCTTGAGGAGCGGCTCCAGAAGAACCACGTAGGGTCCGTGATCCTGGCGGCGCACATCAATGCGCAGGGTTTGGTGCGCGTCGATCCGCTCGTTGCCGCCAAGGTCATCAATCGGTTGCAGTCTGACTCGAAGCTGCCTCTGCTGGTGGCGGCGGACCTGGAAAGGGGCGTCGCCTCCCGGCTGAAAGACGTGCCCGATTTCCCCTGGCCCATGGCTCTGGGCGCCGTAGACGATCCGGCAGAGGCGGAGCGCCTGGGGGCCATCACGGCTCGCGAGGCGCGCGCTGTCGGCATCCGGTGGGCGCTCGCCCCCGTCGTCGACGTGAACAGCAATCCGTCCAATCCGATTATCAACACTCGATCGTTCGGTGAGGACCCGGCGCGGGTGGGCGCTTTGGCGGCGGCGTTCATTATCGGCGCGCGGGCGAACGGGCTGCTGGTCACGGCCAAGCACTTCCCCGGCTACGGCGATGCCGCGATCGATTCTCATCGCGCCCTCGCCGTGGTCAATGCCAGTTTGGATCACTTTAGGACAGTCGAATTTCCACCCTTTCGCCAGGCCATCGGAGCGGGAGTCGATGCCATTTTGTTGGTCCACGCGCGCGCCTGCTCTGGAGCCAGATCCCGACAGGATCACGACCAACTCGGCGAGAATCGCGAGCGACGTTTTGAGAGACCAGTTCGCGTTCCAAGGAGTGGTCTTGACCGATGCGCTGGAGATGCGCGGCGTAACCAGCCTCTATGATGCCCGGAAGGGTGATCCAGTGGCGCAGGCGGCAGTGGATGCAGTCAAGGCAGGCTGCGATGTGATTATGGCGCCCGTCGACGTTGAGGGGCCGTTTCAAGCCATCATCGAGGCCGTGCGAAGCGGCCAGATTGCTGAATCTCGCATCGATGAGTCGGTACGCAAGATTTTGAGGATGAAAGCCTCAGTAGGTCTGGACCGGGCCCGACTAGTGAATCTCGATCAAGTTGCGGCGGTCACTGGAGAACCTCAGGACATGGATTTCGCGCAGCGTGTTGCCGACGATGCCGTAACGCTTGTCCGTGACAACGGACGGATGCTGCCGCTGCACAAGTCCGCGACGGTGGCAGAAACGGAAGCGGCGCGCGGCGGCGAACCGGGGGCGAAGCCGGACCTGGCCGCTGTGGTCGTCGGGCAAGCATTGGAAAGCAGTCACGGACGGGAATTTGAAAAAGCTCTGCGCAGCCGCTGCCCCAATGTGCAGGTCTTCTATTTCGATAATCGCTCACCCCAAAGCACCATCGGCGACATACTCAAGGCCGTCAGCGCGGCCCACAATGTCGTGGTTGCCGCTTACGTGGCCCATACTGAAACCAGGCAGGTGATGAAAGACGGCAAGCCCTCCACCTCGTTTGGGCTTTTGGGACCGAGCGGAGAACTGCTGCAACAGATGCTGGCGGCGGCCAAGGAGAAGACGGTGGTGGTGGCCTTCGGCAGTCCCTATCTCATCGCGAGCTTCCCCGACATCCAGACCTACATCTGCACCTACGCAATGGCCAGCACTTCCGAGATCAGTGCCGTGAAGGCGTTATTTGGGGAAACCCAAAACCACGCCAAGCTTCCGGTGACCCTCCCTGGGATTGCCCCACGCGGCTTTTCGCTGCCTTGGCCCACCAATTCGGGTCACCAGTTGGAATAACGCGAGCGGGCGCACGCCCTGGCGGTCTTCGCCGCGATCTGTGCGACTGAGAGGGGGGCACACATGCAAATCGCAGTGATCGGTGGTGTTCCAGACCGGCCTTTCGCGGACGACGGAAATCGCCTCAAGGGTTTCTCGCTGCTCGAGATGATGATGGTAGTGACGGTGATTTTGATCTTGGCGTCCATCTCGACGCCGTTCTACAGAACCGCAGTGATACGGGCGCGGGAGGCCGTGCTGCGCGAGCACCTTTTCACCCTGCGCAACCTTATTAACGAGTTCACTCGCGACATCGGCCGCGCTCCCTTGAGCCTCGACGAGATCGTCGAGAAAGGCTATCTGAAGCGGCTGCCCACCGACCCCTTCACCGGCTCGAACGAGACCTGGGTGGAGACCAAGGAAGACCAGCCTCTATGGTCCAGCCAAAAGACGTTGGGGATCGTAGACGTGCACAGCGGCTCGGAAGAGATTTCCCTCGAAGGCACCCCGTACAACAGTTGGTAGGGCCAGGATTCAGGCGGCGGGCGTCGAATCGCGATCTGAGATTGCAGATTCCAGATTTCAAAAACAAGCGCAGAGCTGCTTTTCACATCGGCAAATCTCCAACCCTGGCCGGAACCAAAGCCTACTCTTGCGCTGGAATTTCAGTTATGATTCCCAACGACCCAGCGAGGAGTTTCCATGGGCCTTTGGCCCGCCCGAGGCGACGAACATCAGGGTCGTCGCCGCCGTGCAAAGGGGGGCCGATTTCGGTCCAATGGATTCCCGCCTGCGCGGGAATGACACCCAGGGTGCGATTTTCAGGAGAGACGGTATGATCTCGATTGCCCTGCTCATCATTGGCCCAGTTTTGGGAGCGCTCATCGCTTGGCTATGGGCCACGGCTCGTTCCGCAGCCGTCCTCCAAAAAATGCAAGTCGATGCGGAAGGCCGCGTGAAGACGGCAGAAACCACCGCCACCGAGGCGCGGGCGCAATTGACCGCGTTGCAAGGTATTGTCGAAGCCAAAGAGAAAGAGGCCTCGAGCCTTCAGCAACTGCTGCGCGGTGAAAGCGAGCAAAGAGTCAAAGCCCAAACCGAACTCGAGCAGTTGCAGCACCGGCTGGAAGATCTGGCGGCCTTGCGCGAGCGAATGAAGACTGAGGGCGAAATGCGCGTCGCCGCAGAGACCAAGCTTCAGGAAGCGCAGGCGAACCTGGAAGAGCAGAAGAAGACCGTGGACGAGGCCAAGAAGAACCTCTCGGATGCGTTTCAGGCACTGTCGGCAGAGGCGCTCAAGAGCAATAACCAGGCTTTTGTCACTTTGGCCAAGAGCACCTTCGAGACCATGCAGGCTCGCGCGAAAGGAGACCTGGAGACGCGTCAGCAGGCAATCGACGCGCTCGTCGCCCCCCTGAGGGAATCTCTCAGCCGTTATGAAGCGCAGATCCTGGAAATGGAGAAGGCGCGCCAAAGCGCCTACGGTACCCTCGAAGAGCAACTCCGCAGCCTGGCCGCTACCAACCAGCAGTTACAGGAGAAGACTTCGACTCTGGCAATCGCATTACGGGGTGGAAGCCAGGCTCGAGGCCGTTGGGGTGAAATGACCCTTCGGAATGTTGCCGAGTTGGCGGGCATGTCGGAGCATTGCGATTTCACCGAACAGGAGACTTTTTCCTCTGAGTCGGGCCGGTTGCGGCCCGACATGATCGTAAGGCTGCCCGGCAACCGCCGTATCGCTGTGGATGCCAAGGTCCCGCTGCAGGCTTTCCTTGATGCCTCGGCTGCCACCAAAGACGAGGACCGGAAGGAGGCGCTCGAGAAACACGCTCAAAGCGTACGCGCCTATATGAATCAGTTGGGGGCGCGCGGTTATTGGGAACAGTTGGAACCTGCCCCCGAATTTGTGGTGCTGTTTCTTCCCGGCGAGTCGTTCTTCAGCGCGGCGCTCGAACAAGACCGCACCCTGATTGAGGACGGAATGCAGAAGGGCGTGGTGTTGGCCACTCCCACGACGCTCATCGCCTTGCTTCGCGCCGTGGCTTATGGATGGAGGCAGGAGCGAATCGCGGAGAACGCTCGCGCCATCAGCGAACTGGGCAAGGAACTCTACGGCCGGATGCGGACCTTCCTTGAGTACTTCCAGGGAATTAAATCAGCGCTTACGAAAGCGGTTGATTCTTACAATAAAGCGGTCGGATCGCTGGAAGGGCGGGTGCTTCCCTCGGCTCGGAAATTCAAAGAACTTGGCGCCGCCACAGGCGATGATTTGCCGGCGATTGAACCAGTGGATGAACTGCCCCGCGCCCTGACCGCCGCCGAAGGGAACCCGGCTGAGAACCAAAGCGCACAGGAGCACAGCCCGCAGTTGACCGTCGATAGTCAGTAGTCTGCCGGTGCCTTGCTGCTTTTGGAATGCCCTGTCATTCCGAGCGGACATGGCTCCGCAGCCCACCGCACAGTAATCAAGGTCAGCCCTCCTCACCCCCGCCAAAGCGGGGGTCCGTTGTCGATCCAGAAGCCGATGGATTCCCGCTTTGGCGGGAATGACGTGATTTTAGGAGAGCAGCGAGAAATGACGGAGTTGAGTGGAGTTTTGGAACAGGAGGGAAACGCCCCTAAAAAACTTCGGGGATGCATCGCTGCATCCCCGGGAGTTCCTTTCAGATTTTGTGAAGAGCTTACCTCTTCTTCTTTGCTTTCTTTTTCGCTGCCATTCTATTCTCCTCCAAACTTTTTGAATTTCGCGCCAGCGTTGCTGGCGGAGCGCGTATTCAATCTCATGTATAGTGACACAGGATTATCTTGTCAAGAGGAAAGTGAAGTTTGTCAGAAAAAAAATGCAAAACCGGGATTGGACTCACCGAAAAAACAGAAATAGGCAGAGAGTTTTTCGAGCGATCGATGTCTGAATTCCGGTTCGTTGACCTCCTCCACGCAGTCGCGCGTGACGCCATCGGCATCCGGAAGCCCTGAATTGTCGTTTCGAGCCAAGCGAGGAGCCTCGGTCTGGGCCGGGTTCACGGGGAACGAAAGATCAAGGCGAGATTCCTCGCTTCGCTCTCCCGAAAAAACGTCATTCCCGCGAAAGCGGGAATCCACTCTGTTCCGGACCAACAATGGACCCCCGCCTTCGCGGGGGTGACGACGCCTGTGATTTTCATTCCTTTGGGTGGGCCACAGGCCCATGCGCACTCGGAATGACACGGCGCTTTTGCCCCGAATGATTGATGTTATGAACAGGCATATAATAAGCAAAGACGCGAGACAATAGAGCTGCATCTAAGAAACATGCCAACAATATCGAAAGTTAGCGAGTATCAACCCTCCCACCTTTTCCGGACGGCAAGCGGAAAGCGAACCTACATCCTTCTCGGAACGGTGGTCTGGGCGCTGACGAGTCTGCCTGCCTCGGGCCAGCAGAACCCCGAGCAGACACCTCCGGCTACCTTAAAGGTATCGACGGAGGTGGTGAACGTGTACGCCGTGGTGGCGGATAAGAAGAAGCACCTGATCGCGGATCTGAACAAAGACGACTTCGAAGTTCAGGAAGACGGGGCGCCGCAGCAAATCCGTTACTTCTCGCGTGAGACCGATACGCCTTTGACCATGGGAATCATGGTGGACACGAGCCCTAGCCAAGGAAGGGTGCTGGGAGTTGAGCAAGAGCAGGCAGACGCTTTTCTGCACCAGGTGCTGCGCCCCAAGGACCTGGCTTTTGTGCTGCACTTCGACGTTGACATAGAACTCGTCCAGGATTTCACGGCCGATCAAAAGTTACTCGCTCGCGCCATCGATGGGACCGTGATCAATGGCGGCGGCCATGGCGTGATGCCCGGGCCCTTTCCGACGAGCGATGCCGGCGGAGCCACCCACCTTTACGACGCCGTCTACCTGGCATCGAACGAACTCCTGAGGAATGAGGTGGGGCGCAAGGTGCTCATTCTCCTCACCGACGGTGAAGATCAGGGCAGCAAGGTCAAGCTGGAGACGGCCCTCGAGGCGGCGCAGAAATCGGATGTGATCAACTATGCCGTCGATATCGTTGACCGTCCTTTCTACGGCATACGCTCCATTGGTTTCAGCGGGGATTCCGTTCTGAGAAAGCTCTCTGACGATACGGGAGGACGCGTCATCCAAGTGAACAAAACCAAGGATACCGCGGCGGCGTTTCAGGAAATCGCCAACGAACTGCGAACTCAGTACCTCATCGGATATACGCCCACCAACACCAAGCACGATGGAGCCTTCCGCAAGATCCGGGTGCAAGTTCACAACTCAGACTACAAAGTACAGGCGCGGCGTGGCTACTACGCACCTACGGAGTAGGGAACAGGTCACAGGGAATAGGGAACAGCGAACAAGGGCGAGCCCGTAGCTGATTCTGGGTTCGCTGCTGCTTTTTCGCTGTAACGTGTTCCCGGTTCCCTACTGAGACAGTGCGAAGTAGCCGTCCTTGGCGCGGACGTGCATGGAGCTGTCGACTGGCTGGATAGAGATCTTGCGGAAGGTTCCGTCGTGAGCGGTGTTCGTTGAGACGTAAGCCAAGCTGTACTGGCTGCGAAGTTCGCGGGCAATTTCCTGGAAGTTGGCGGCCAAATCACCCGCCTCGAAGGGGAAGAAGGCGTGGCCGCCGGTATCCTTCGCCAACATTTGCAGGACCTTGTCGCCTTTTCCTTCCGCGCCGCTGCGGTTGGTGCTGATTGTGAAAATAGTGACCTCGGCCTTCTGCGCCATGGCGATGGCTTCATCCCGGGTGTGCACGCTTTGATTATCCTGTCCATCGCTGATGACGATCATGACCCGGCGCAGGTAAGGCTCGGGGGGCGGAAAGATATACAGCTTCTCCTTGCAGGCAATATAGATTGCATCGTACAGGCTCGTGACCCCGCCCGCTCGCAGACTCTGAATGGCGTTCGAAAGCTTCTCGACGTCGTCCGTGTAATCCTGAACGAACTGGGGCTCCACATCAAAAGCTTCCACGAAAGCCGAATCTTTGCCGGGGCGCAGCACTTCCGTAAGGAAATCCACAGCGGCGTCCTGCTCAAAGTGGAGCCGGGCGCGAATGCTGTTGCTGGTATCGATCAACATTCCTACGCGCAGGGGGAGGTCAGTCTCGCGGCTGAAGAAGCGGACCTCCTGGGGTTTGCCGTCCTCGAAAATCCTGAAATCGTCTTTGGTGAGGTCGGTGACGAGCCGGTTCTTCTTGTCGGTAACCGTCGCGAGCATTTGGACTAACTCAACGCGCACCTGGATCCGGCTCTGGTCGCCAGCAGTTTGAGGATTGTTGGCGGCGGGACTGGCCGGTTCCGCGGGAGGCTGCTGGGCGAGTGCTCGCCCTAGCGGCAGGGATACGAACAAGAGAACCCAAAACAGTGTTTTCATCCTCGACTTCTCCGCTACACCTGACAATTATAGGAGCGCGCGGCAGGCTGGTCAATTCTAAGCTACGAGCGGTAGTGGCCCAATTCGATTCGTAGCGCCCCGACCTGCGGGGGCATTTACCGACCCTTCGCTCCGCTCAGGGCAGGCTCTGAAGGTCGGCGCTGCTTTTAATTCCGGACGCTACGAAGAAAATTGGCTTGGGTCCACCTTCGCCCTGAGGGCGGATAGGAGTTTCTCGAAGCGCCGGGATGTGGCCTCGCGTGAGGTGACCGAGCCGTGCTCGAATTTGAAATTCGTTACGCTGGTGGATTCGAGACCCATCCTGACCAGGGCGGGGACATCGATTCCTGTCTCAGCCGCGTCGAGCTGCTCGGTCTGCGCAAAGATGGCGGGGGCGCGGGGCATGAAGCGCGGGCAGCAATCCTCAAAAGGCTCGCAGGAGATCTTGTAGGTCCCGATCTGCCGCGCCAGCCGCAGTATTTCAGCTTTGTCGTCGCCCGCCAAGGGGCGGTAGATGGGCAAGTCGAGCCCGTGATCAATGGCCGCCAGGTTATGCAACGTCTGCGAAGCCACCTGCGAGACGCTATCGCCGGTCACCAGACCCATGGCGCGCTCGGCGCGAGCTATCTCTCGCGCAATGCGTGCCATCATGCGCCGGTAAAGCAGGACGCGAAAGCTCTCTTGCGCACTCGCAACGATCTGGCGCTGCACCGCCTCAAAAGCCACCAGGTAGAGCCGGGAAGTAAACTGGTAGGGTGTAAGGGTCCGAACTATCTCCTCTGCCACGCCTCTTGATGAATCCAGGGAAGGCGAGGGATTTCCGAAGAAATGCACGAAAGCAGCGTGGCAGCCCCGCCGCATCATCTTGTAGGCTGCCACCGCGGAATCAAACCCGCCGGAAAGTAGCACCATGAGGCGGCCGCTAGTGAGTGCAGGCAAGCCGCCCGCGCCATCCATCCGGTCGGTGTAAATGAGTGTCTTCCCGGGCACCACCTCGACCCAGCAAGTCACTTCGGGGTGGCTAAGATTCACGTGAACGCTTGGGTTCCTGGCGCGCAGATGGTCCAGGATGACCTGCCCAAGTTGGCGCTCCAACTCCATGGAGTGCATGCCACATCCCGTCACTGCAATCTTGGCGCGGACTGCGAAGTTGCGCGGGTTCTTCTCCTCCATCAAAGCGCAAGCCACGGGACCCATG